>ERZ780208.786-NODE-786-length-29096-cov-6.289591_pt1 | contig 29096 bp, 26 predicted proteins | sample MGYA00511167_ERZ780208 | MGnify/ENA primary metagenome ERZ780208 (study PRJEB29588, sample SAMEA2159202) | human gut metagenome | biome: human gut; feature: human-associated habitat; material: faeces | place: Denmark | collected 2008/2010 ...
CTACGTCTGCTCCCCTCTGTCTGTGAACAGATAATTATTCAGCAGACCCTAATTAAAGGTTTCATTATTGTTTGCATTTCCTTGTCATGCTTACGGCATCGTGTCAGCCATGACTGAAAATCGGCGTAAGCCAGCTGCCGTGGCAGTGTCTCGGCGGCACTGCTATCCACGGCCTTGGCAAACGATTGAGGCGAGAAGACCACGTAAATCTGGTTGTGTTCCGACGCCCGCGAGCACGTCAGGGTGTATTCGTCCACGTATTCCTGTTCCCGTTCAGGTGCTTCCCGGGTATGGAAAAAGAGATAGCGGCGGTTGGCCTCAACCTTGTATATGCCGTCCGTCTGACTGCGGTATGGCAACAGACAATAGGCATTGCGCTCCGCATCAATCAGGTAGACGGCGAGAAAACCGCTCACGGGCGACACAAACGACAGATACATGTCGTCTCCGTCACGGAACTCGTCCGCTTCAAACTTGTCTTCCGTACCGTTGCGCAACACGCAGGCCTTGATGTCCACACGGGCGGAGACAATCTCCCGAGCCTTACCCAGCACACGGACACGAACCACGAGCATGCCCTGCTCGTATGATATGTCATATTCCGGCTCACCCTCCGTCTCTATCCATTCTCCCTTGACCTCACTACCACCGATGGACAGGAAGTCTATGTCAGACCGGCCGTTGCGGTTCTCCATGCGTGTGGCATTGGTCTGGCTGACAATCGTTCCGAACTCGTCGGCCAGAGCCTGTATCTTCGCCCGGTCGAGAGCCGTGCGCCGAGCCTCCTCCAGACTGACGTTCTCTGGTGCATGATAGGTGTATTCACCTTCCACCGTCTTCATCTTCTGGGAGAAGACGGGGATGGTGAATAACAGGAAAAAATATAAAAAAGTATGCTTCATGTACACGACACAGGTTAAAATCCGTGATGATCCGTTGCGCCGGAGATTACCATCCCAGCAGCTCGTCCAACTTCTGATGCAGTCCGTCGCCCTTTTCTTCCAGCTGTTCGTAGACGGCTTTCTTGGCTGCGGCCTTTGCCATGTTGCCATTGTAGGCTATGCGCACAAGGACCTCCTTGTTCTTGTTAGGCTTGACACGGTACAGTTCCATGACGGTGATGGTGCGTCCGATGCTCTGCGAAATGAGATTCTTGGCCGCCATGATGCTCTGGGTGACTGATGCGGCTTGCTCTGCCGCCAGCTGTTTGTTGGACACGGTGTTTTCCACCAGTGCCGTTATTTCTGTCTGAATCTGTCCCGCAAGATTCTGCTTGGCCAATTCCAGGGCCTGCATCTTGGCTGCGTCATAATTCTCGGCAATGCTGATAGCCTCACCCATGAGATACTTCGGATACATGTCTTCATCATATTCCATCTGCATCATGTATGACCTGTCAAGCTGCTTGACCAGTGGCAATGCTCCGGGAGCAGACTGCCAACCCTCTTTTTCCAATTTCTTGGCTTCCTTGCGCGATGTCTTTGAAGCCTTTTCGTTCAATTCCGCCTTTGAGGCTTTAGCCATTTCGCGGCGTTCCTTAATCTGTTCCTTTGAGATTTGGGCCGATGCTGCGGTAAACACACCTGCCAGCATAAGCGTCAGAAGACATTTGGCTGCTTTCATAATTACATTATTAATATATGTCCGCAGCTCCCGAACCGGACGGTTCCTTTTTCCGTATTTTTGATTTGGAGGCCATATAATAAAAAAAGCGCGGGAACTGCACCTGTCACTTATCCCGCATACTGGGCCTCGCAATTGCCTTTGGTCAAGGATAAGCAACTGCAGAGGCCCACGCCGATATGTATATATATGCCACACCATGCACCCGTATGAAACCATACAGATACAATGATGGCTGTATACAACACACCCATGAACATCTACCGCTGCATTATCGTGTGACCATTTTTTGAAGTTGCGAGTTTCAGTATGCCACAGATAAAACGTCAAGTAAACGTCTTCTTCTATATATAGCGCATCCCCACCCTTCATTCCCGGCATATTCTATCCGAGAATATCGGCGTAGGTTTGCGCTGCAAATATACGAAAAAGTTTTAAATATACAAAAAAACGTTGCAAAAAATCCGTTTGCGGCATTCATTCTGACACTATCTGTCGCAATAACGGATTTTACAGTATCAGGAAACCGCGGGTGATACTGTTGATGATACTGTAAATGATACTGTAAAAACGGCCGACACGACTTCTCGCCTCATCGCCGCCATCAAGGAACATCCGGCAATGCACAGATAGAATATAAAGGTAGGGACATAGTCTTGTCTTTGTCCGCCCGGTAAACGTTGATTATCAATCACGTTATTGGCGGATAAGGACGAAACTATGTCCCTACCTCTATATTCTATCTGTGCCTCAGGGTTGCCCTCATCTTTCCGCCATACGCCGGCGGAGCGGCCGCGGGGTCAGCCGGCAACCCGATATTGGGTCGGGGTCTTGCCCGTATGGGTCTTGAAGAAGCGGACGAAATGCTGGGAATATTCGAAGCCGAGGCGCTGGCCGACCTGCGTGATGGTGAGCGACTCGTCGTTGAGCAGCTGCTTGGCGGCGGCAAGAAGGTAGCCGGAGATGAAGTCCTTGGCCGTACGGCCGGTCTCAACCCTCACCAGCTCGCCGAAATAGCCGCTGGAGAGACAGCATTTGTCAGCGAAATAGGCCACCGTGGGCAAGCCCTCGCGATGGGCTTTCGTGGCGATATAGTCCTTCAGCAGCGTCTCAAACTTCTTCACAACGGCATGGTTTATTTCCTCGCGCGTCACGAACTGACGGTCGTAGAAGCGCAGACAATAGTTCAGAAGCAGCTCGATGTTGGACACGATCAGGTCACGGCTATGCTTGTCGATGGAGCGGCAAAGCTCCTGACCAATCATGTCGAGCACGCCACGGAATATCTCTATCTCGCCCAACGATAGGTGAAGGGCCTCGTTGCTCGTATATGAGAAGAACTCATAGCGCGAGATATTCCGGCCCAAAGACGTTCGGGCGAGAAGGTCGGGATGAAAGACGAGGGCCGTCCACTTGGGATAGTCCACTCCCGGCATAGGCTCGACGTGGACCGTCTGTCCCGGAGAGAATGTCGTCACGGTCATCTCGTCGAAGTCATATTTGGTGCGGCCGTAGGACAGGCGGCATCCCTTGTTCTCCTTCAGGAAAAGGGCGTAGAGGCCATAGTGGGTTATGCACTCCTCTACCCTATGCAGTTTGTCATAGCGAACAACGCTCACCAAAGGATGAAGAGTCTCAAAACCATACTGCTCATTGAACTGCTGGACGGAATCGAAATATATCTGTTTCATATTCTTGGATGTTACAAAGACGCCGATACGGTGTCGCATTGTTATAACGTCACGGCCGCCGGATTATTGTTGCGGCAGACTGTCGTAAGCTACGTCGTCCACCGGTTCGAGCCATTCGTTGCTCTCCTCTCCCGACGTACGGACGTGGGTGGCGAGATGCTGGAACCATGAGTCACGCTGCGCGCCGTGCCAGTGTTTCACTCCCTCGGGAATGTCGACCACGTCGCCGGCCTTCAGCGCTATTGCCGGCTTGCCCCACTCCTGATACCAACCCTTGCCGCTGACGCAGATGAGCACCTGACGGGCACCGTGATGGACGTGCCAGTTGTTGCGGCAGCCCGGCTCAAAGGTCACGTTCGACAGCGGGAGCACGGTTTTCTCGCCGTCCGCCGTCAGATTGACGGGCCGGATGGGATTGAGATAGCTGTTGCCGATGAAATACTGTGCATAGCCGGTGTTGGGATGTCCCTTCTCGAATTCGCCCTTCAGAGTGAGTCCTTCGGCGTCAAGCCAGGCGCAAAGCCCGTCCACCTGCTCCTGAGTGTTGCCCATCATCACGGCACCGCGCTTGTGGGAAGCCAGCTGGCTGTCGACACCCGTAAGGCCCGAAAGGGCCGCAACGGTGACGATTTCGCGGTCCGCCGGCGACAACTGGTCACCGGCGAAGATGTCTCCGAAGAGATGGCTCTTCAGGTAATAGTCGTCCTGCGGGCAGAAGTCGAAGTTGAAAGGACGGCCGGACAGCTTCGTCTGTATTTCCGTGCCGCGCTTCAACGCCTCTTCCGCATTATCCCACATCGCAGGACGGGTCCACGGCCGTCCCTCATTGTCGGCGATGCCTTGTGACTTGCGATTGTCAAGAACCGTCTTCAACCGGTTCAGAGCATTGAGCGAACGGGGGAAACCAGTGTAGGCATAGAGCTGCGAGAAAGCCTCTTTCAGCTCATTTACGGTCACTCCGTTGTCAAGGGCGCGGCGTATCGCACCGTCAAGCCGCGTCATGTCTCCCTGCGCCTCAAGGCAGGCACACTCAGCCAACGACAGCTGGCGTTGTGTCAATGTTGTTGTCTTCATCTGTTCCATGTTTGTTTGGTTTTCGGTTTGTTCCTGACGGGCGGCCGTCCGGGCTGTGGCGGTCATTGCGCAAACGGCCGCCGCTGCAATCAATACGGTCAATCTGTCCATCGTTATGACATCAATTTGGTTATATCTTCTACGATCATGCTGTCCACCAGCCTGTTGGCAGCGAGGAATTCCGGTAGCGAATAGCGGTCGACAAACTCCTTTCGTGCTCCATAGCAGAGCGTCCTGACCGCAGACGGGCCGTAATGGCGGGCCACCTTCTCGCCGAAACCGCCCGAGAGAGCACCGTCTTCGAGGGTCACGACGACGCGGTGGTCGGCGGCAAGGCTGTCAAGCAGCTCCGTGTCGAGGCCGGAGATGTAGCGCGGATTGACAAGCGTGGCGTCGATGCCCTGCGCCTTCAGCATGCGGCTGACGCTCTCGCCGAGCTGGAAGAAACCGCCGAGAGCGAGGATGGCGACATCTTTTCCGCGCTCAACCACCTCATAGCGGTTCAGGCAGGAATAGTCCCTCGCGACGGGACGGGTGGCGGGAACGGTCTGCCCCACCGGCACACGGATGGCCACGGGGTGGTCCTTATATCCGATGCTCCAGTCGAGCATGGCGAGATATTCCTCGCGGTTGGTCGGTGCGAGATAGACAAGATTGGGGATGTTGCACAGCAACGGGATGTCGAAATGACACAGATGGGTCACATCGTTCATCGTCGAGAGCGAGCCCCAAAGCACGAGTATCGTCGCCGGATTGTCATTAATACAAAGGTCCTGAGACAGCTGGTCGTAGGCGCGCTGTATGAACGAGCTGCAAACACCGAACACGGGCTTGCCTCCAGCCTTCGCTATGCCCGAGGCAAGTGCCACGGCGTGCTCCTCGGCGATGCCCACGTCGACAAACTGACGGCCGGCCTCACGGCGCCGGTCGGGCGTCCAGTTCCAGATTCCGGGCGTTCCGGCCGTGATGGCGCAGAGGCTGCGGTCCTGCTTCATCCGCGTCAGGAGGTGGGTTGCAGTGAGCTCGTCGTATGTCTCGCCGTCGAAGACGTTCTTCAGGTTGCCGGTGGCGATGTCGAACGGTGCGCTCCAGTGCCAGCGTTCCTTGTCCTTCTCGGCCAGCTCATAGCCCTTGCCTTTGAGCGTGTTGATGTGGACGACGATGGGATGGTCGATGTCCTTAACCGCCTGGAAAGCCCCGATGAGCGAAGAGATGTCATTGCCACGGTCCACATAGATATAGTCAAGCCCCATGGCACGGAAGAGATTGTTGGGGCACTTGCCGTCGGACTGACGCAACTCCTGAAGATTCTGATAGAGTCCGCCGTGGTTTTCGGCTATCGACATCTGGTTGTCGTTGACCACGACAATGAAGTTTGTTCCCAATTCGGCGGCCCAGTCAAGACCTTCCAACGCCTCTCCACCGCTCAGCGAACCGTCGCCTATGACAGCGATGACGTTGCCACGCTCTCCGCGCAGGTCGCGGCCCTTGGCCAGTCCTCCGGCCAAGCTGACCGAAGTGGATGTATGGCCGATGACGAAATGGTCGTGCTCGCTCTCCGACGGCTCCGAATAGCCCGACACGTCGTCATAGCAGTCCTGCTTCAGAAACGCGCCGATGCGTCCCGTAAGCATCTTGTGGGCGTAGCTCTGGTGGGACACGTCGAAGACAATCTTATCTTCAGGCGAATTGAACACGTAGTGCATTGCGATGGTGGCCTCGACCATTCCGAGGTTGGGACCGCAGTGGCCGCCGTGGCGGCTCAGTTTCTCAATGAGCAGCATGCGTATCTCCACGGCCAGCTCCGTCATCTGGTCCAATGTCAACAGCTTGACATCGGCGGGTGATTTGATGGTTTCTATTATCATTTAATCTGTCTTTTTTTGTTTCGTTATTCTTTTATAATAATGGCATATAGCTCAAACGCGAAGACGCGAAGTCCGCAGCGATGGCACCGCCGCCTATCGCACGGACCGTCCCATCTCATACGCCTCCGTCAGCGCCTTGTGGCCGGCTATGTCGCCCATGTCGTTGACACCTCCGGCAAACACGCTGCCAGCGAGATGGCATTTGGGGTAGCAGGCAATCCATCCGCCGAGTCCGTGGACGGCGCCTTCGGGTGTCTCCGCCTCGTCTTCAGCGGCAGCCGTGAGCATGTAGATGTCGCGGAAGCCGTAGTCAGAGTCGTAGAGTGCGTTCGCACGGTCGAGCAGGGTCTTCATCTGACCGCTCATCTCATAATAATAAATTGGTGTGGCGAAGGCAATGACATCCGCATCGTGCATTTTGCGGATGATGGCGTTCATGTCGTCGTCAATGACACACTTGCCCAGCTTGCCGCAGGCAAGACATCCGCGACAGAAACGTATGTCCTTTCCGCGCAGTGACAGCTTCTCCACTTCATGACCGGCTTCCGTCGCGCCACGCACAAACTCGTCCGCCAAAGCCTCCGAATTGCTGTTCGGACGCAGACTGGTCGATATAACCAATACTCTCTTGCTCATAATTCCGATTTGATTTAATGAATATTTCCGGATGCAAAGTTACTGATTTATAATGAATAAACCGATACCCGAATTTGGGCAATAGCTACCCGTTTTAAGGTAGTCCCCTTGAGGGTGTAGCGACCGTAAATGTGGGCGACAGTTAATGGTTGCGCTTTTTTGCGATTTTGAACACCCTAACCTTTGCGTTGAATATTACAGTTTCATGCTTTACCATAAAGAATATGTACCATCCGGGATTTGGAGATTCACGCCAGCCGGAAGACATGCACCCGGACTTTCTCCTGATTGTAAATATTGCTGCGCAAAAAACGGAGACAAATAAAAATTCCGTTTCAGAACAGCGGAAAGGAGGTTGGAGCATGGCGGAAAGGTGGCGGTTCCGCCGTAAGGGCCTCCTTGGGTTCCGGCGGGGCCGTTGTTGCACTGCAACAAGCGCCCCGTTGCATGATGACAACGGCCCCGTTGCGACCTCGGGAGGCCCTTACGGCAGAACAAATCCTGACATTTTGGCCCGAAAAAGCGGCCTTTCGGCGTTCCGAAATTGCACAGACTGCGAAAAAGCTGGATAACCAACTGTCCATCAACAGATTATACTTGCACGCGCAAAACTCAAGAATTTGCGTCCGTCGGTGAAATATTTTTCGCAGAGACCACTCCTGATGCCGTTTCAAAGGCATTTTCAGGCATTTTTGTCAATCGTTTTCTGATTGTGGGAAATAAAAAAACACCAAACCCACCCAGCCCTAAAACCCACCCCAACCCTCCCGAAGGGAGGGAGCTTGAAATGTCTCAGAAGAAAGAATAAGGCAACAAAAAAACAATGGCACAAAGAGAAACCGCATCTGCGATTCTCTTTGTGCCATGGAAATCCCTCCCCCCAACCCTCCCGAGGGGAGGGAGCTTGAATACCCCAAACTCACTTCATAAGACATTCTAAGCTCCCTCCCTTCGGGAGGGTTAGGGTGGGTTTTATCACAACTCCACACTCACTGTCTTTCCCGTGACAGACGTGAGCAACGCCATCCCATCGGTTCCGATGGAGACCTCGGGATATTTCGGCTCGACAACAACCTTGCCGTCTATTGCGACGACTCCCCACTGACTGTAGTTCTTCTCGACGACGCAGAACCGGCCGACGGGCGGCCTGACACAACGGTAGATTGGCGGGGCGGGGATGCGCCCGCCAACTTTCAGCCCCCATTTCAGGCCGGAGCGGAAAGGAACGGCGCTGTCGGCACCGGTCATGACGACCCTCCGGCGCTTCTCCTTCTCAGCCTCAACGGCAAGCCTCTTGGCTCTGGCACGCTCCGCCAGCCGTTCAATCTCGTGACGGCACAAACGGGCGTTAAATTCCGAGCGGTCATCACCGATAAGCGTTCTGCCCCTACCCTCCTCCAAGTGAAAAACATTCCGCTTCGTGTCTTTCACAACGATAGTTCCGTCCTCCAGCCCGCGGACAAGCCAATAGTAACTGTCACCGTCGCCATCCAACAGACATGCGTAGCCGGAACGGACGCCGGATGTGCCTGACATGTCGGCCGACGGCAGAGCAGAAGAGGAAGACTTCGTTGACGGGGAAAACATCAAATCCACAGAGCACGGAACACGTCTGTCAAAGATTGAAAGATAGAAGCCATGACGGACAATAAAGCTGTCGCTGATGCCCTGACTGTTCATATAGACCGTCTTCGTACGGCTGTAATAGACATTGCCGAGTTTCAACAGCTCGATATTGCCATATCGCTTCACGGACGGTTTCTCTGGGTATGCCCGCAGATTCAGCAGGTCGAGATAAGTCTCTACGCCGTCCGGCGCGATGCAGGAAAGAAAGCTGTTCTTCTGGAACGCCATGTCACGGTATCGCCCTTTCTGCCAAAGGACATCCCCCGTGTCATCGACCAGACCGCAGCTCCCGTCACGGAACTTCACGGCCGCCATGTCACGGCGCACATCAAAGACGACGGCATATCGGGCCTCCGTCAGCTGCACACGGCCACGCTTCAGTCCCCAAAGCCCGCTACTGACGTCCTGCCACGCCGTCATACCGGCCGTTTTCCGCTGTTGCGCCGCACGTTGCAGGACGGACTGCTGCGCCTCCATGACCTCCAGCAGGTTGTCGTGCGTGACAATCACCTCCATCTCGCTGTCCGCCGGAAGCGGCTCCGTCGCTGGGCACGCCACAAGATTCTCCGACTGACGCGGACGGACGTTATGCGTTCCCTTGCCGGACATATCGCCACGGAACATAGCCTCCCAATCCCACGCAGCGACGGGAAGTCCGAACAGACGGTGAAGTCCGACGTTGTCAATCAGGACGCATGTCTCCTTGTCTTTTGTCTTCCTCAATCCGCGCCCGACCTGCTGGAGATATTTGGCCAGCGAGAGCGTGGGACGTGCCATCTGAACGAATTCGACGTCTGGACAGTCGAAGCCTTCGCTGAAGATGTCGACATTTACCAGCACCCTTATCCGCCCGGCCTTGAAATCCTCCACCAGCCGGCGACGTTCCGCAGCCGGCGTCCGGCTGTCGATGGCGGCCGCGCTCAGACCTCTATCATTATAATAGGCGGCAATGTTTCGGGCGTGGCCGATGCTGATGGCATAGACAATGCCTTTCCTTCCGCCGGCAAACTCCGCCACGCTCCGGTACAGCCGCCCGATTGTCACGTTGCGGTTCAGCACGCGGTTCATCTCCGTCACCTGATAGTCACCGTCGGCCCCGCGCTTCTCCAAAGAGTCAATCAGACGTTGCTCCACGCTCCACGGCCTTATCGAGACATAGTCGAAAGCCGACAGAAATCCCTTCCGGATGAACTCCGCCACAGTCCACGACGTTATCAGCGTGTCGAACAGATCAGTGAATCCACTGCGGTTCATCCGGCACGGTGTGGCCGTCAGTCCCAGAAACCTCGCCTCCGGACACCACTCCCACAGCATGCGGTAGGTACGTGCCTGAGCGTGATGAGCCTCATCTATGACGACAAGCTGCGGGCGGTCCGTCATATCTCCAATATGGCGCGTGAGCCACTGGATGGACATGACCTTTATCCGGCCTTCATGCCCGCCATTCTCTTCACTATCTTCATGCCCCTTATGGCTTTCATACCTTTTATGCCCGTCATGCCCGTTCATGCCATATCGTTCAATCGTTTCTTCTATCTGTGAGACAAGCTCGCGGCGATGGGCAACAATCCACACCGGCCCGCCTCCCACTTCATTACACAAAGGCCCGCCACTCCCCTCGCCCATTGAAGAGGGAGCAGAAGTCAGACATTCCTTCACCACGCTCGCCAGGACGTGGGTCTTACCGGTGCCCGTCGGCATCTGTACCATCACACTACGGCAGGTGCGCCACGCCTCAAAAAGGCGCGTCCGGATGTCATTCTGATAGTCGTGCAGACGAACCGTTTCCGTCATAAGGGATGGTTTATAAAAGCATTGCCGCCAAAAGAAAAGAACGCCAGGCGTCTTTAATCTTTACAGGCAGTCACGTGGAAGAAAAAGGATGGATAAAAAAAGGGAAAAACGGCTGCGCACACGCTTTTTTTATTTTTGTGATGTTACTTGAGCCGTGTAACATGTTAATGAAAGCCGGACGTACAGGCCAACAATTCAGTCTTCATAGAACATCACTACCTTACATGAGCGACCATACGTTTTAATATTTTTATCTTTTGCCTGTTTTTTCACGAAAAACGTTCCACATAAACAATGGATTTCCAAGTAGATACCTTTTCCACATACGCTTTGGCTCCTTTACCAATCTGTACAGCCATTCCAAGGAATGTGACTGCCACCACAGTGGAGCACGTTTATATGTACCGGCAAAGAAGTCAAACACCGCACCTATAGTACCAACATGACAGTGGATGTCCAGCCTGTCCCAGTTGGCATACGTCCATTTCTCCTGCTTCGGTGCAGTCATGCCAATCCAAAGCAAATCTAGGTCGGCGGCATTAATGGCGCGTATGATAGCATCATTATCTTCTTCCGTGAACTCAGGTTTGTAAGGAGGTGAATAGGTTACGACTTCAATGTTTGGATATATCACCTTTGCCTTTTCCACTATCAGCTTCAATACTTTCGGACTACTGCCCATGAACATGCAGCGTCCTCCTGTCATGTTCAAGCGTTCCATCTCAAACTCAAACAAATCCCATCCGGCAATCCGTTCCGTCGGCCTCGACTTAGCACCCAACCACCGGCAAGCCTTCACTATGCTCGCCCCGTCTGGAATGAGATAATCACCGTTCCGCAGCGCCTCTGCAAACAAAACATCCGTCTGTGCCGTATTATAAGAATGTGCGTTTATCGTGTTTATTAGCTTCTTTCCTTGTGGAATAGAAGCAAGAACCTCCTTGTTTTCAAGGATACACAAATCTTTCAACTTAATCGTCATAATAATTGTGCTTATTCTGATATATGTACTATTTCAGTACCGGAATTGCTTACTTATATCTTAAAGATTTATGATTTCAAAACTTCCCTATAAAGTTTCCCTATCTGCCTGTTAATCGTATCAATATTAAATGTCGTTCTTGCAAATTCAAGAGAAGCCCGACTTATATTGTCACGAAGTTCCCTATCCGTTATCATTCTCTCCATGCACTTTGCGAGTCCATCCACGTCTCCAGATTCAAACAACAACATGTTTTCTCCATCACGGGCAACATCAGGAATACCACCCACTGGAGTGGTAATAACCGGTAACCCATAGCTCCATGCATCAAGAACAGACATAGGAAATCCCTCAGCGTATGATGGAAGACAAAACACCGTTGCTTCTTGGAAAGCTCTGTCTTTGTCTGCACCACTCACCCATCCAAGCCACAAAATCTGATTACTTATCCCAAACTCTTCTGCAAGATTCTTACCGCTCTCAATTTCCCCGTTTCCGGCGAATACAAGCAGCCAGTCATCATGCCGTTTTGCAATCTTGGCAAATGCTTTTATCATGTCAGCATATCCTTTTCTTTGGTTTACTGTACCGGCATATAAAAGCGAATGAGCCTGTGGTAACGGACCATCATAATCGGCGAATCCGACTGACGGTTTTGTCACATGAGCCAGACACGGATTGTATATAACTATCACCTTGACCGACGGAATCTCTTTCAACACCTCACGCTTCCAATACTCACTCAACACAACAACTCTGTCAGCATTGCCAAAAAGATAACGGTAAAGAAAGGCAAACTTGCTTCTGACAGTTGTTTCAGGCGAAAAGGAATGAAAATGTACAATCGTTTTCTTCCTCCACAATTTAGCCCATATCATAAACGGCACCTTTCTTATCGCCGACATAGGCTCACTCATGTGGATATGCGTCAAGTCATAAAACGGCATAAAAAAAAGAAACTCCACAAATCCACGAATAAGATAAAACATCTTCGTGAACGTTCCTTTATCCCTGTGCGTCTCTATCCACCGACAATGGTACCGTTTCCACTGTTCACCTTGTTCATGGGCCTTGACCACAGACGTAATACCACCACGCGTCTTACGAGACGTGGCAACAACTAAAACTTTTGGCATAAACCAAAATTAGAAAATTTAATAACGATTACTCCTATTACGAACGAGAAGAAATAAGATATTCACGATTCAATCGTTGTTGCTCTGGATAAAGCACACATTCATGCTTTATTATTTCTTCTACTGTAAACCTATATTTAAGCACCTTTGCAGGTACACCACCTATAATTGAATAAGGTGGAAATGATTTCGTGACTACGGCACCTGCTGCCACAACACTTCCACGTCCAATAGTCACACCTTTCAATATCGTGACATTGGCTCCGCACCAAACATCATCCTCTATGACAACAGGCGCATCATGCTCTACTTCTTTCTCCGCATCCGTCACGTCCATAATGTATTTCCCTATAAGATCTATTCTGTGGTCACCTGTAATAATGGTTGGTTTAGGTCCGAATATCACCTTTTTGCCTATCGTCAATGGAGCAATTGTGCAATAAAATGTGCTTCCTTTTGGAATACTTGTTCCGTCACCAATCGACATATTCCATAATCCTTTAAAATCAGAACTCATGGGACGTAAATATACACCATTTCCACAATGCTTCATAGCATGCTTATAAACATGACACCACAGTTTATCCCATAAATAAGAGAAAGCAACACTTGCTTTCAGACAAACATTATAAATGCTCATTCCTCTGGATTATCAAATCATCTCATTTTACGTAACAAGCCTGCTATATTTAGCTTTCTTGCAAATGGAGCAAGAGTTCTATCACGGAACTTTTCCCACCTTGTCATCCTACCATATTTGATCTCACAATATGAAAATCCATATTTCATATAATCTGCCCAAAACTTCTCCCTTATTTTAGGCTCTGCAACATTACGAATCATACAAGTCTGTAAAGCTGGAGCCAATTCCGTTTTCAAGCAATCTAAAGAACTACGGATTTCGTCAAAAAGTCTTTTACCTTTTTCTGTATTTATAAGTAGGCAACTTACTCCTAAAGAATCTTCAAATTCCGGATGAACGGAATTGATGTTCCAATAATCGCCAATAGTTAAATCTCCAGAACGCTCTATTTTCGTAAACTTACATCTATAACAGGATGGTCTGTTTATCAGCCCTTTAAAAAACATTGTCAGATAAGTTTCATTAATTAACGTCTCACCATTCTTGAATAGTCGGAACATATAAGAATTTCTCCAGCCTCTATCCTTATTTCTGAAACTTATCCCTTCAAACTTACTTCCTGCACTTTGCAATAAATCATCAAATACACGTGGAGACGGAACACTATGACATAAAATATCTATGATGAAAAGATTTTCATAATTCTTACGAAGAAAATGGCGAAGTCCTTCACACTGACACGGTGTGCCTGTATACAAAACAAGAATCCCATTGTTCAGATGGTTACGTATTTCACGAAAAACATTTCCTTGATTACTCTGAACATACTTTGATCCCCGTATACTGGTCAAATCATCAATATCGGAAACTCCTATATGACCAACTTCTTGAGTTACAGACAGGAAAGACGCACCATAAACCCGCCCGCCTTCTCTAATAACATAGGAAGCAAAAGCTGTGAACAGTCCACCCGATGTACTTTTGTGCCTAACTTCATTATCTTTATGCTTTGTTGCATAAACTTCAGGCAAAGAATTTCTTATTTCATCTTTATCTTGTCCTATCCAAGAACAGACACTACTACATAGCCCACAATCGACGCATCGTTCCTCATTAACTTCTGGATAAAGAAAGCCCTCTTCATCAGATTTCATCAAAATGCAATTGTGAGGACAGATCTGCTGACATGCCGAGCAACCACAACAATTGTTTCTTTCCGTATTAAGAGTGTTAATGTGTTTCATCAGTTCTCAATAGCATTGATAAGATATTCAATAGAATCAGTTCTTAGTTGAAGTAATTTCTCATTCGTCGTGGTCCAGTCAATCTGTTCAGAAAGCGAATCGATCTGTCCAATGTCAGTCAATAATCTTTCCGACAAGCCTACATTTTTTAGTAATGTCTGAGCGCGCTGTGGACTGTTTCGCTTTATTACAGAGATAAAATTTTTATTGAAGTTGACAGAAAAGGCTGTTCCATGAAAAGAATTCGTACATACAAACTGAGCTTTATCAAAAAGCCACAGGAACTCCGCTGGACCACAGAAAGGGATATTAATGTCCACACCAGGAAAACGTTTGGCTGTATTAGTCATCATTGCAACTTTCCAACCATTAGCGTCGGCCACCTTTCTTGCATATTCAACACATTCTGCAATCTCATCAATATAATAGACTAAAACAAATTTCTCATCTTTTACTTTCGACACAGGCGCAGCAACTCTCTGCCATTCCTTGTGATTGAGCAGTAGAGTTGGGTCAAGAACAACTTTCACATCACGCTCAAGAAAACTCTCCAAATGTTCCTTTCCTTCCTGTTCTCTGGTGCTCAAATGCTCATACTCTCCTAACCATTTGCCAACACTCTTTATCTCTTCCTTATTAAATCGGTATGATCCGAGTGACGAAGCGTAGGCTACTTTTTTATACTTCTTATTGTCTGCAAAAGCAAGATAATAACATGGATTCAGTTTGTCAATAAGTCCTCCGCAAGTTGGATTCCAAACCTGATCACTACCGCTTATTAGCACGTCGTATGGTTCATCAAAACCTTGCATCAGTTCATCAACGGAATGCCATGTTTGAGTGGAAACCGAAGATTTTAAGAACTTACGATAACGGTTATGTCGAGGCCGATTCATCAACCAATAGGCAATATTCACAGGAAACGGATATTGCCGCGGATGATTCGGAATCTTAATATAATTAATTATCTCCGAGTTATATCCCTTATTAACCAAAAACTGATTCAGAGCATACGCCTGCAATGCAGCGCCGTAATTCAAATCACTGTGTATTGTGATAATTCCTATTTTTTTATTACTCATTATTAATTTTCTAATAAATTCTTAAAAAGCGTCATCCATTGATGCATTATGTTATCACAAGAATAACGGTGTGATAAATCTAAGGACTTATCCCCCATATTCTTCCTAAGCTCAGCACTATCCATTAGTTCAGAAAGTCTTTTGGCAAATGTCGCCTCATCACCTTCTTTTACCAAATAGCCATTAATACCATTCTCAATGACATCCTTGGGTCCACAAGTGAAATCATAACATATTGCAGGAAGTCCAAGACCAGTTGCCTCAAGAAGCGTCATCGGTAGTCCCTCATAAGCTGAAGTCATGCAAAAAATGGAAGACTCCAAATATCTATGTTTTATATTCGGATCTGGCTCATGCAGTGTGATACACTCTTTGCAACCACAATTTTCAATCTGCTTTTGAAGCTTGTTTCTGTCTGTTCCCTGACCATAAATATTCAAATGCCAATCAGGATACATTTTTGTTATTCTCGCCCATATATCTATAAGACGGTCAAATCTCTTTTGAGCATCCAAACGTCCAACCGCTATCACATTTTTCTCGTTCAGTTCTGCCCGCTCTTCATATGCAAAAGGTAATATATTGGAGATATGCCTAACTGTTGGTATCTTTGATTTCCAATATTGTCGATCCTCTTCCGTCAACACGACGAATTGGTCGTATTTAGGTATTATAATGTTTTCCTCCTGCCAGCATTTTAAATAATAAGACATACGTTTTATAAAGGAGAATTTGAAAGCATCCGCCATTTTACGTTTATGTCTCCGACAAAAATGAAACTCCAAAACCTTTTTACTTCCATCTTTGATATCAGGAAGAAATGATGCCTCATGAGTGAACGTAGAAATGGTTATGTCAGGATGTTGTTCCAATAAAAAACGCTCCAATTTTTCTTTGTGTAATTTATGTAGCCTACATCTAACCATTATCCTTTTCCATATTGGCATATTCAGTGTTCCGTCATAGTCCAATCCTAAATCCCAAACCTTTACCTTATCACTAAGTTTATAAAATGGGAACTTACTTTTTTGGTCTGCCACAACAATCGCTACATCATAACCAAAGACCTCTGCCAGATAGTTTGCCTTTATCGTAACAATTCGTTCGATACCTCCTGGACGATAAAGTTGGGGAATGCAATATATTATTTTCATTATAGCACAAATTAATCGAACAATGCATTAAACTCTTTATCTTCAGAAGGCTTATACTTACTGGCGGTATTTAAATCAAGAGATTGTATTTTTATCATAGCGTCTGCTAATTTTTCTATATTTTCAGGCTCAACCAACAATCCATTCACGCTATCTTGGATAATGTCTTCTATAATAGGAATACATGTATAAGCGATTGCTTGACGATGCATATATGTAGATTCTATTAAGACATTAGGAAGTCCCTCGTCACGACTTGACAACACAAAGCAATTTGCATGATATATATACTTATATGGATTTGTCTGGAATCCAACAAATGACACATTATTTTTCAGGTTCAAATCTTCACACAACTTCTTTAATAAAGATCCATATTCATCATTATTTAACATTCCAACTATATAAAGATGGCTTTTAGGATTGAATTGAACAACCTTACTCATTGCCTCTATCAACAAATCAAATCCTTTTTGATACTGACATCGCCCAACAGCTACATATCTAAAATAATCCTTATCATCATACGGACAAACCTCCTTTATTTTTTCATCTATATTTTTTTTGTCGATAGGATTATAAAGACATATACACTTCTTTGGATTTACTCCAAAATACTTTATCATACCTTCTCTCATCACAGGGGTTTGGGCTACCGCTTTATAAGCGGTTGGAAATAATATACGATTTACTTTCTCTACAATAAAACCTTTCCATTTCAACCAGCCTGTGTGTCTTGTCCAATAATGCGGATTTATTTGCCCACGCACAATCGGCTTAACTCCATTAACAAGGAATTTACAAACAACCAACAACAATATACAAACGAATGTCATTGAAGCAAAAGCATAATCAGCTTGCTCTACATTCAAGATTTTTTTCATTTTCATCATACATCCCCAACGTAGATGTTTTTTCGAAAGATAAGTCACCGGTATATCTTTCGGAACAAATTTAGATAGAGGACAATCTGGAAAATCCGTTATGACAAGTTTTACATCAAATAAATCTTTGTCTATCAATTTTGCAATAGTAATGGTAACTCGTTCTGCTCCACCCACACCACCTGAAACAAAAAACAAAACTTTCTTTTTCATATAAGAACTAAAAAACAATAAAAGAATACGTATTATTAAAAATTAATGTACATACAAATATTCAGACCATACGAGAAGAATTAATCACAGAGTTCACACTTATACTCCATAATCAACTGAATGGACTAATACTATCATTATTGCTGCTATATCCATTAGCTGGGTACGGTATTTACTTAGAAGATAAAGATCAAAATACAAATATTTATCCATACATTATTTTTTCTAATATACTCTTCAAGTTTACTTTAATGTATCTTCATTTTGTATACTATTCTCTCTTCATTACTTTCTTTACAATAAATTTCTCTTCAGGCATACTTTGCAACAAATGCTTTTTTACTTCTTTGTTCAAACCTTTTGAATGGGTATTATATTGGATATTACGGCTTTGATAGTCACTGACAGAACAAATAATCTTTGCTGGATTACCTGCAACAACAGTATTAGGAGGCACTGATTTTGTTACAACACTCCCTGCTGCTACAATGGAGTTTTCTCCTATAGTCACTCCTGGCATTATCAGTGAGTTATTTCCAATATACACATAATCTTTTATAATAACTTTACCAAAAGCATCAAAATCAGGAATCCACTGACGTATTGCCTGTCCACCGCCATGTGTAAAAAGTCTTACTCCCATTGTTATCTGGCAGTTGTTTCCGACTGTTATTAAATAAGGCTCAGAGGACCATGTGTTTTTATCTGGAACAAAATTGTTCTTTCCTATATTTACTCCAATACGTTTTGCATAACCTTCAGAAGAAATAAAAAACTTACAAAGACGATTTACCCCCCCGATTTCTTTACAAACAGCATACTAAAGAAATCAGAAAGTCTGCGTCCTTGATATATAGGATTGAAATATTTTTCTGCAACTTTTTTTCCTTTCATCCCGATTTGCTTTGCTACATTATTATCTGTCAGAAGAATGTGCATATAGTGTATGAGAGAATCTTCATCATCCGGTTCTATTATAAATGCACTCTCTTTATCTTTTAGATAAATGTTACTGTCACCTACTGTTGTTGTAATAACAGGAACACCACTGATCAACATCTCCCCAAGTTTTGTTGGAAAACAATTGCGAGTTTGCAAATTATCACTCTTGTATATTATAGTCATTGCTGCAAAATGCTGTAGAACAGCTACGCGCTCTGTACTAACCAGCCCTAACAGTTCTACGGAATCCTCTATTTCGAGTTCTCGTAATAACGGTAGGTAACTACATTTTTCATTTGCATGTGGTCCTGTAAAAACAAGTTTGCAATTTGTATCATATTGCTTTTTATACCGTGAAAATGCACGGATTATCTTTGATATACTGTCCTTCTGTTCAAACATTGTTCCTGTATGTATGATATATGGTACATCATACGGAGATTCCATGTTTTTTAAATCAACAACATTGGTATCATCCTCGACAAGGATAGGAACTATTATGGACAGTGCTTTTTTAGACTTATACTTACATACAAATTTATCAAGTTCTTTAGATATAGCTATAAAACCATCATAATGAGGCATCACAAACCTATATTCAAACCACTTGCAGAATTTATGCCATCTGGAATTGATATTTCCTAAAGCAGACGGATGCTCACAGGTTTCCTTTACTACTTTTGCTCCTTTCAATTTTGCAGCTAACAGAATAAGTATTTGCAGAAATATAGGATAGAAATATACATATACCGCTTCCTTACGATGAATGTTTTTCGTTGCATATATAAATGAACGTAGACAGTCTAATACAAAATAATCAATCCCACGCATCAACTTATTGCGCTTGGGATGTTTGTATTTCCCACATACGTAATTATATGGAATTCCACGATATGTTCCTTGGGCCGGCATTCCGTCATCATCGCCTTTCTCAAAACATTTGTGACAGATGTGCACCTTGACATTATGCCCTTCAGCTATCAAACCTTTTGAATAACAAAGCCTACGCTTTGCTGCTGCCATTCCATAAGGAAAAGATGTATCTATAAAAAAATGTATTGTCATATTTGTAGTGAATAAATATTTTCAATAATAATATAATTATTTTTGAAAATCATTCTTTACTTTACGATATGTTTCAACCAATGTATAGCCAACCTTCTTTGGGTTATGCCGCTCCAATGCCCGTAAACGGGCATTCTCTCCCATTGTCTTTGCACTTTCCTTATTTTGTTGTATTTCAACAATCGTTCCCGCACAAGTATATGGGTCTCCATCCTGAATAAGACATCCCTCTACCCCATCTGTTAATAAGCTTTGGGTACCTCCTGCTGACGTAGCTATCACTGGCATACCCAAAAGCATTGCCTCACATACAGAGTTCGGACTGTTCTCTATGTGGCTTACATGGCAATATACATCTGAATGTATAAGAATATCAACCATTTGTTCTGCAGTACATCTACCATAAAAATGAATATTGGCATCTACAGATTTCATATTCTTATATTTCTCGGCAATATGTACCCACTGCGAATTTAAATCATATCCAATTATCTGCCATTCAAAATCAAAGTCAGCATATTTCTTAAGCAATGTTGCAGCATGAAGTAATGTCTCATATCCTTTATAAACTCCACCGGATATAGTCGTTACTATAGTAAATTTGTCTCTCCTGCCTCCTCCCAACCATTTTGCCTCATAAAAAGGCTTACGCATAATTTCCTCTCCACAGAAATACTTCATTTTAGGGTTAGCAAGCAAAGGCACACGGTGATCAAACATAGTCCGTCCTATTATATAACGACATCTACTAAGATAATCCATTTCCCGAGAGGACCTCTCACAAAAATTACGATATAAATTATTTATGCCAACACCTTTTATCCTATTAAACAAAAAATCATATCGGCATACAATATTCTTAGGATATCCGGAAAAATATTTTTCAGTATAAGGTGCTATTAATCCTTGAATAGAAACAACAACAGGGATATCATGAACTTCATTTATAATCAGCCCAAAACTTTCCTCTGTACCATGAATATGTATGATGTCAGGATGGCATTTTTTTACTACTTCCAATAATCTTGGAAGTATTTTGGCATCCATTTCCCCCAAACTTTTATATCTTTGAAGTATACGCCTAATTGGATTTGACGAACTTTTTCTCAATACGGGATAATACGTTACGCCATCATACTCAAAAGGTTTCTCATTTTTTTGCGAAATATATGCAACACTCAGTTCTACATCTGAATGTTTTTTAAGTTCATCTTCAAGAGATATAAGCCAGCCACCTCTTGTTATTTCCTGTGAAAAGCGTTTTACACTTCCACATGGACTATTTGAAAACCAAAGTACTTTCATAAGATTAAAAACTAAATTTGTTTTATAACTCTACATGGATTTCCAACAGCAACACTATTCGATGGAATACTTTTTGTAACAACACTGTTCATACCTATAACACTATTTACACCTATCGTCACTCCTTTTTTAATAACACAGTTTGCGCCAATAAAGACTCCGTCTTCAATGACAATAGAAGATGGTGGAGAAGTACGAGAATCATTAAAATGAGCATCCCCATCCATAATAAGAGTATTTGCTCCTACACGGACATTATTTCCTATTAAAATATTCTTAAAACACCATATTGAAACTCCGGAAAATCCACAGTTTTCACCAATAACCAACGTAGCGGTTTCACCATTATATGCAGGAGTGACAGAAAGTATACATTTATGATTCAATCCCATATTATTAGAAGTTTCTCTTGAAAGAAACCGACATCCTTTACCTATCGATATACTTCCCAAAGTAGTTCTTCTAATACTGATAATACCATTAAAAAGACATTTATTACCTATATCAATACCCAAAAAACGACATTTTAATAAAGAACAAAACGTTGTAATACTACAATATAACTTATTAAAATGCCGTATAATAGAATTATAACTTCGCAATTTAAAATGATACATATTATTACCTTATTAGTGGATGTGTAAAAAATACTTGTTTAATTTCGGAATCTGTCATATTTCGATATTTCGACTGATTACAAATCCATATTCCAATCCAATATAACAGAAATGTAAAATTCATATCTGGCCATCCAAAAGGATACAAACTACAAACATTCATAAATAATAATACCCCTAACGACTTACAGAATAAATTACGTGAACGTAAATATCCATTAAAGGCTCCTATTAACATAAGAGCAACATAAGGTACAAGATACAATAATCCCCCTCTAAGAATAAGAGTAAGAAAACCTGTCTCCACCCCCATACGGAATGCGCCAAAGCCCGTATCATAATATGCTCCAAACCATCCACGGCCAAAAATCCAATCTTCCCATGATTTCATATCTGCATAAAAAGCCTCCTCTACACCACTACGACTATCCTCTACACCACGTTCAAAAATCAAAGAGAAAAAAGAATCGGCTAATCCTGTAACAATATAATATGCTGCACTTGCTACCACCACAACAAGCAGAATTGCCTTAAGTTTCGATACCTTTTTATTATAAACAGAATATATGAACCAAGCAAAAAAGAGATACAAAACAGAAAATAGGGTGTTACCGCGCCGAGCTGTATAGATTGTAATGAGCAAAGATGCAATAAAGGTCAAAAGGAATAACTGCCATTTTCTTTTTGGCAGATACTCACGGCAATAGAACATTAAATTCGGAGCAAGCAATAATGATATATGGAGTGAAGCATGCCGAATAAAAGTCTGATAATTACCGGCTTCTCCTGCTTTTGCTGTCATATCAAGAGTAAAATGAGTAACGCTCCATAATGCAAAAGGATATGCGATGATATATAATATCATCACTAAAATACATGCACGGACAATATAAGCAAAATCAATATTACGGTTACGGGGGATACAAAGAATTGTCAAAGGAAGAAGATTTGGAGCAAACATCAATGACTGGGATATATTCAAAAGAACAGTTGTCGTACCTTTGTATTCTTCTGTTACCTCCCTGAAATCAGTAAACAATATCATATCAACGGTAAGACATAGCGTCCAAACGATAAGAACTAAATAGAAAAAAGCAGAAATACCTCTCAAAGGCATAGCTTTCTTGCTCGCCAACAGCTTCCATATTAAGATACAAAAACCTATTAAAGGTATCGTATTTCCTATGGTTCCTGGTAAGAAGTTGTATCGTATGAATCCTCCTATACCATACAGAAGAATTACAACCACAAACCAATGTTCGATACATCGTGGTTTCAGAGAATGAACTAAACTCAGAAAATAATTCATTTTACAAATTCTCTACTAATTTATTCCAATAGTACTCCATAAAATACGGCGGATTTTTACAAATACGATTCTCGTCTTTAAGAATTGTCATAGCCTTTTCGTAAGCATCATTAAGATTTTCTGCAAATTGTACATTATCACCAAATTCTATTTTTGGAAACCAATTTACCCCACTACTGAGTTTGTGATCTGCAGAATTTATAACAACAACGGGAGTATCGGCAATAGCCGAGAAAATCGTACCGTGATAACGGTCTGTAATAACGACCTTGAAAGTAGAAATTTTTTCTATCATTTTATTGATAAGTTCATCTCTATGTCTTCTCATTTCTTTAGATGAAATTTTCAATGTCGTATCAACCTTTTCTTTTCTTATATTTCCAAAACGATGCATCAAGGTATTAACATCCTCTATACTATAAAATGCCTCTATATCATCACGCATACAAAAGAGGATACCATCGCGCGGATTATTGTAAACTCTTGTACCTATCAAACTTGTCACAATATCAGGATAAAGTAAAAGTTTCGTAGAGCCAAACATCTTAACAGCCTTTTCATAAGAAACCTCATCCCTACACAATAACGTCAAATTCTCTTTATTTCCAAACACACGGGATACACGTTGCATGACTACCGGAGTATAAAAATTCACTGTCTGGGGGAGAATAATAAATTTGTTATTCCAATTCTTAAGAAGAAAATCATAAGAAAACCAACCTCCATGATGATCAACAAAGAAATAGCCACTATGACCTATAAAGACATCATTTTTTCTTATTATCAACTTAAGTACAATATATTGTATAAACGCTGTATTGAACAATAATGATTTAGGATTCTCATTATTAAAAGGAGTACAAAGATGCGGAATTTCTATGAGTTTATAACCAGTGAAGTTTTTATATATCCACTTTTCCGTACACATCAGCTGAGCCTGATCACCCAAATTTGCATGTGTCGGAATACTAAACAGTATTACTTTTCGCTTAAATGTAAAAAGGCCATTGATAAAAATAATCAATAATTGAAAAAGTTTTCGTATTTCTTGCTTCATATTTTTATGTTTTTACTGAAGTATATAAACTGTATGAAAAAATAATTTCATAACAAATACTTTATATGATACGTTTTATTATTTGCATAACCTTATTATGTGCCCTTTGAGGTAAAGTCAATAATCTAAGAATACTCAATAAGGTATCTGTATTCCGGTAATGTTGCCTTATATTTCCCTGCCATGAAACAGGTTCTGGCATCATATATTTTTCGATAATCTGACCAAAAGACATTTTACTATAATCATTCCAAAAACACTTACGGTCTTCTTTTATTGGGAAAGGATGTGAAAGACAAATATTTGTACGCATAGCATCTGCTATAGAACGTTCTTTTATTTCCATATCTATTTTAGATAAAAGACTTAAAGCCCTGTCTGTATTTACCATCAACAAACTAACACCCTTATATGCAAAATCCTTATCAGACGGCGTTTCTTTTTTATATCCCCACCAATCTGCTATAGTAAAATCACTGCATCTTTTAATAGATGTAAAATGACATTGATGACATGACGGACGTAAAAAATAATCTCTGAGGAAACCTCTTATATAAGGATCATCATAATAATTGCCTATATATGTTTTGTTAGAGGAGTTTTTTTCAACATGACCTGTTAAGGTCATGTTGAAAAAAATCCAACTGGATTTTTTACAACGGAACTTTATGTCCGTAAGCTCCATATTCTCATGCTCCTGCATGTATTTCTTATAGTCTTCAAAAACTTTTGGAGATGGTACTCCATGACAAATTAAGTCAACAGTAATAAGATTTTTATAATCCTTTCTTAAATAGTTTTTTAACCCTGCTATTTGACATGGTGTACCACTAAAAAGAACAAGCTTTTCTTGTTGAAGGAGATTTTTAACTTGCTGATAAGTTTTTCCAATATGGCTCTGAACATATTTACTTCCACAAAGACGCTTATACAAATCTTCTAATTTGTCTACGTAAACATGCTCTGCCTGTAAATTTTCATTTAATGCACATCCAAAAACAAATCCGCCTCTGTCTAATACAAGTTTTGCTATTTCTGTGAAAGCACCTCCTGAAGAACTTCTTAAACGGACTTCCTCTTTTTTTGACCAACCACTAAAGACTTTTTTAGCCTCATTAACGGTTGGATGGGTATTTATAGGACAAGTCTTTTGACAAAGCCGACATTCTATGCACAAATCGTTATCTATACGTGGACGTTCAAATCCTTCCTCATCTATAAAAATCTTTATTGCATCATGATTGCATATATTGACACATGCCATACAACCCGTACATTGAGTACGCTCACAGATTTCCTCTATCATGCTTTTTCAAAAAATGTATTTTCTTGACTAATACTCTACTTAACATATCTTTCTCTGAAGAATTCAAGCCCAACTGATATATGGCAATAACAGCAACTATTATTGATGTAATTGTAACACCTACAAGATTATACCAAAAACCAGATATTGAAAATTTTATCAGAAAAGGTATTGGCAAAGCAACAATTGTAACTGTAGCAATTCTCAACAAAACTAAACTGACATAATCCATCAACGGGAAGTTTAGATACTTCTTTATATACCAACAACGAGCAACAAAAACAAGTATCGTAACAATTATTTTAACACACCAAACTGAATATACAGGTAGACCACAAGCCAAAACCGCATAAGCTAATGGGAAGTTTAAAAATATCACGCTCGCCATCAGTATCTGATAATTTCTAATATTCCCTCGTGCCTCAACCGACATCCACAATGGGGTTGCAACAGCTTCTATAATCATAATCACGAGTATTAACTGACAAAAAATAGCCGTATATGTCGGAACTTCCACAAGCCATATTGACAATATTGAATCTATACTTAGCATTATAGGCAATGCAAGCAGAAACATCATATAATATGAAAATTTTGAAGCGCTAAAAATAAGCCTATAGAATTTGTCATATTCTCCAACCGCATAATATTTTGTTATCTGTGGACGAAAAGCAACTTGAAAATTACCCACAAAGTGATTCACGGCCGCACAAACCTGATTTGCTATCCCAACAGCAGCATTTACAGTTACACCATAAAATATATTTATAAGTATGTTTAATCCCTGTTGAGCCGACATAGTAGCAAGACTGCCAAAAAGGGACCAACCTGTAAAACTGAAAAGCTTTTTAAAGATGTCACTGTCCCAACCTACTCTATAATGGCATGTTTCAAAACTTCTACTGCAAAAAATATTACATATAACTAAAATAAATAAAGGTATCAGAGTGTATAATAAGGCATAAACAATTAATTTGTCATAAGGAGAAAAATATATAATATATACCAATAGCAATTTCAGGACAACCTCACCAAGACTCATATAGGCATAAAAGTCCATTCGTTCATGTGCCAAAATTGTTGCATCATAAGGTGTTCTGATTATACTGATAACAAAAGTTATTATTGTTAACTGATAAACCCAATTTGCTGCAGATATCCTTTCAGATGGTATATTCAACTGTGTGTTGACAAACCACAAACCTATTGTTTCTGCTGACACTATTATAATAAAGCTCAATATTATATACACATTCATGCTCATACGGAATATTCGAGTTGCGTGAATATTATCCTTCTTTCCTAATGAAAAATTCAAAAAACGCTGTGTTGCAGCATTCAATGCTGTTTTAAAGAAAGAAAACAATACAATTACTCCGCCTATAATATTATATATACCATAATCTTGAGCACCTAATACATCAAGGACAACTCGTGAAGTAAATAGAGAAACTATCATCATCACAAGCATTCTGATATACAAAAACAGTGTATTCTTTGCGATCTTTTTACTATTTCCTAAATCAGACATATTTCTTAAATAAAAAGATAATTGGTTCTGCTTATATATTATGTGTAAGATACAATATTAATTTTACTCAACACGCACTATGCAGTATATGGAATACCACTCTGCGAACCTCCTCAACCTTTTTCCCAACGGTGTACTCGGCTTCTTTATCGGCAATGGAGGCATGGACAAAGGTTCAATCTCTGCCCATAGACTCAATTTCTTTAAGTCTTTCCTTCTTCAGGGCTACGTCGTAATAGTCGCTTATGGAGTCAATTCTGATGACCTTTATGTCTATAAAGTCCGTGAGCAGTCTTTTCACAAGGTTGCTGCCTATGAAGCCTGCAACACCGGTTACAAGAACTGTCCTGCCAGATAAATCTATATTGTATTGAACCATCTTTCTGTAGATCTCATTCTGTATCTTTAACGAACCGTGCCCCATCGTCCGGCCGCACCCAATAGACCTTGAAAGTGTTGGTATATTCGGGGTATTCACTGAGATACTGCTCCGTAAGCGTCTTTTCTATTTCATCCTTGTATGCCGGATCGACAAGAGCTATTACTGCTCCCTTGAAGCCAGCTCCGGAGAAACGGCCGCCATATACTCCCTGTAAGGGACGCATGATGTTGTAGATGGAGATAAGCTCAGGCGAGCCGCACTCATAGTTGTGGATGCTGCTCTCGCAGGAGTCGAAACTGAGCTTACCGAAGAGCTGGAGATTTCCAGTCTCCCATGCGGTCACTCCCTGACGAACACGACGGTATTCGCTATAGAAATGCTCGGCACGGCGTGCAAAGCGGGTCGGCATCATGTCGCGGGTCTTGTCGAAGGTTTCCTTCGGGATGTCGCGCAGGAAGGTCTTGTCAAACGTCCTGAGCGGCTGACCGTGGTAGGCGAGCATGTTCCATGCGGCGGTCTTACATTCAAACACGCGCAGGTTATAGTCGCTATTGACAAGACTGCGCGTAAGACCCGAAAAGAATATGCCAATCTCAAATTCCGGCATATTGGGATTGCGTCTGATGACACGGTAGTCGTTTGTGTCACAGTCAAGGAACAGCAGACCGTCCTTCTGCCCAAGGGCTATGCAAGCCTGATCGAGCAAACCGTTGTTAAGACCGATATATTTCCGCTCTGCCTCCGATGCTATCTGCACCACCTCAAAAGGTTTCAACGTTATACCGTTTGCCTTAGCGAAAGCCATGACATAGGCTATCAGCACGGCAGCCGAAGAGCTCAATCCGCCTACAGGCAGCGAACCTTTGATGACGCCATCTATGCCGTGGGTAAGCTCAAACCGTTTCTTCAGGGCATACTTAGCACCGCGCGCATAGTCGCCCCAGTGTCTTTCTCTCACCTCCGAACGCCGTGACAAATCAAACTCCACAGTTCCTTCAAAAGAGAGCGAAGAGAGCTTCACAATGGAGTCTTCACGCACATTGAACCACAAATCGACACCCTTGTCGATGGCAAAACCTGTCACGAGGCCGTGCTGGTGGTCAACATGCGCACCAAGAGGGCAGACCCGGTATGGCGAGAATATATGATACTGATATTTCTCCATGCTTACCAGATATGCTTATTTGCTTACTCCATATTTCTCACACGCCTCATAATATGTGTCGAGCGAGCCTATGTCGAAGCGGCCGGCAGACATCTGCCAGGCGTGCATCACGGTGTTGTCGACCATATAGTGGGCGAGATTGCCTGGAGCGTCCTTGCCGCAACCCCGTTCCACGGAATGGCGTATGAGTTCAAGGTCATGCTTCTTGTAGATATAGAAAGGCGGAACAGCCCAATGACTCTTCGGTTCCAGTGGTTTCTCCTCCATATTGACAACCCTGTTGTCTTCATCCAGCACCACAACGCCCGTACGTTGCAACTTCTCTTTTGACGGTTGCTCGTGACACATGATACATGATGTGCCCTTCTCATTTGCAAAGTCAACAAACTCCCGGAAAGAGAAGAACAGCAGATTGTCGGCCGCAACAACCAGCAGGTCATCATCTATATCCAGCTTGTCCATTGCATAAATCAGGTCACAGACGGCTCCCAGACGGGTCTCATTGCTTTCCGTTCCGTCGTCGACAATCGTTATCGGCTTCGTGTAGTCCTGCCGACTCTTCCATTCCTCGAAGATTCCGGCAAACTTGTGATTCGTTATGATGATATGCTCATCGACACCGTCAATACTGTCAATGTCGTCAAGCATACGTCCCAAAATCGTACTCTCACCAATCTTCAGCAACGGTTTGGGAAAGTTCCGTGTCAACTCGCCGAGACGGGTTGCATATCCCGCCGCTATTACAATGTTTTTCATAAATCAGTCTCTTCTGAATATATCCCGCGTATAAACCTTATCTTCCACGTCATCAAGACAGGCGTCATATC
>ERZ780208.800-NODE-800-length-28830-cov-4.932754_pt1 | contig 28830 bp, 18 predicted proteins | sample MGYA00511167_ERZ780208 | MGnify/ENA primary metagenome ERZ780208 (study PRJEB29588, sample SAMEA2159202) | human gut metagenome | biome: human gut; feature: human-associated habitat; material: faeces | place: Denmark | collected 2008/2010 ...
CTTTTTGAAAAGTCGTCTTGAAAAATTTCTTCATGCCGATTGGCGAACAGCCGCCGTGGATGTAGCCTGTCAGCCCCAGCAGTTCTTTGGATTTTACCATGTCAATCGACTTTTCCCCGACTGCCTTTGCCGCCTTTTTCAAATCCAGTTCCTTTTCCACCGGAATAACAAAAACATAGTGATTCCCGGATTTTGCAACTGTAACGAGAGTCTTAAACACTCTTTTCGGGTCTTGTCCAAGCACCGCCGCAACTTCCGTTCCGCTGACTGCATCGGTCGTTACATAGCTGTGCGGCTGATAGGCAATTTTTTTCTGTTCCAGTATCCGCATGACATTCGTTTTTTCTTCCATTTCGATTTTCCTTTCTTATTTATTTCATTTATACAAGTCTTGTCGTCCACTTCGTACAGTCCCAGACCTCGCTTGCAAGTCCTTCATAAAATTCCGGCTCATGGCAAACCATAAGGATACTGCCCTTGTATTCCTTTAATGCGCGCTTTAATTCATCTTTGGCATCGACATCTAAATGATTGGTCGGTTCGTCCAGCACTAAAATGTTGCTTTCACGGTTAATCAGCTTACACAGGCGCACCTTTGCCTGCTCGCCACCGCTTAATACACGCACCTTGCTCTCAATATGCTTCGTGGTCAGTCCGCATTTTGCAAGGGCGGAACGCACATCGTACTGGGTGTATGCCGGAAACTCCTGCCAGATTTCTTCCAGACAGGTCGTATCCACACCCGCCATTTCCTGCTCAAAATAGCCGATTTCCAGATAGTCACCCTGTTCCACTTCGCCTGAAATCGGCGGAATCAGTCCTAAAATGCTCTTTAAGAGCGTTGTCTTTCCGATACCGTTTGCACCGGTCAGCACAATTTTACTGCCGCGCTCCATTTCTAAATCCAGTGGCTTTGAAAGCGGTTCATCATAGCCGATAACAAGCTGTTTGGTTGTAAAAATGTACCGCCCCGGTGTTCTTGCTTCTTTAAAATGAAATTCCGGCTTTGGTTTTTCGGAAGCCAGCTCAATCATATCCATTTTATCAAGCTTTTTCTGGCGGGACATCGCCATATTTCTTGTAGAAACACGGGCTTTATTTCTTGCCACAAAGTCCTTCAGTTCACTGATTTCCTGCTGCTGTCTGCGGTATGCTGCCTCAAGCTGTGCTTTCTTAACTGCATAGACCTCCTGAAAATGATCGTAATCTCCTACATAACGGTTCAATTCCTGATTTTCCATATGATAAATGATATTTACTACGCTATTTAAGAACGGAACATCGTGTGAAATCAGGATGAACGCATTTTCATATTCCTGCAAATACCGTTTCAGCCACTCAATGTGCTGCACATCCAGATAGTTCGTCGGCTCATCCAGAAGGAGGATATCCGGTTTTTCCAGCAAAAGCTTTGCCAGAAGAACTTTCATACGCTGTCCGCCGCTTAAATCCGTGACATCATGGGACAGTCCGAGATCAAGCAGACCGAGCGCTCTCGCCACTTCCTCCACCTTCGCATCAATGATGTAAAAATCATGCATGGTAAGTGTATCCTGAATGACTCCGAGTTCCTCCATCATCGCATCCATCTCGTCCGGTTCTGCCTCGCCAAGCCTGTCACAGATTTGGTTCATGTTTTCTTCGAGTTCAAACAGCCATGCGAACGCCGATTTTAACACACTCTCGATTGTCATTCCTTTGGTCAGTGTGGAGTGCTGGTCGAGATAACCGACACGGACGTTTTTCGCCCATTCCACTTTTCCCTCGTCCGGCATAAGCTTTCCGGTCACGATATTCATAAATGTGGATTTTCCCTCGCCGTTGGCGCCGACTAATCCAATATGTTCTCCTTTTAACAGACGGAAGGACACATCATTAAAAATTGCCCTGTCACCAAATCCGTGTGTCAGGTGTTCCACGTTTAATATACTCATACTTTTCCCTTTCGCGTTTTGCTATAACATACTATTCTTCTTTGTACAACAGCTTCTTCGTCTTTTTCAGAACATGGAAATATGCCGGGAATAAAAATGCATCCGCAAAGATCCATGCCACCGGGCTTGCAAAGCACGCTGCCACGTAGCCGAAAACAGGCACAAACGCAAATCCGACCAATGTTCTTGCAACCATCTCAAACACACCCGCCAGAATAGCAAATTTGCTGTAGCCCATTCCCTGGATCAGGAAGCGCACGATATTAACAAATGCCAGCGGAATATAAAATGCACTGTTGATCAATAAAAACAGTCCTGCATTGGAAACCACTTCCGGTGCTGCCGTTCCGACAAAGAAGCCTGCCAGTGCCCCACGGAAGAAGATCATAATGACAAATGCCAGCACCGCATACGCACATCCCAAAATGGACGCTGCCTTTAAACCTTCGGAGACACGATCCAGTTTTTTTGCTCCGACATTCTGACCGCCGTAGGTTGCCATGGTGGAACCTAACGCATCAAACGGACAGCAGAAAAACATTCCGATCTTACTTCCGGCTGTCATTGCTGCAACCGCGTCAGAACCAAGGGAATTGACTGCACTCTGTAAGATAACGCTTCCGATCGCCGTGATGGAATACTGCAATCCCATCGGGACACCCATGCCGCACAGTGTCATCATATACGTTTTATTTATCTGCATTTCCTCTCTGCTCGGCCGCAGGATCTCAAAATGTTTGATACTGTAAATAAGACATCCGATACCGGAGATCAACTGTGAAATTACCGTTGCCCATGCTGCGCCTTCCACTCCGGTTCCGAGCACTACGATAAAAAACAGATCCAGTCCGATATTAATGACCGCTGCGATCACCAGAAAAACAACCGGTGTCCTGCTGTCCCCCATGGAACGGATAATACCGGAAACCAGATTGTACAGATATGTGACCGGGATTCCCCAGAAAATGATCACAATATATTGGTAGGCACCGTCAATAATATTTTCCGGTGTGCGCATCAGCTCCAGAATCGGCATACAGAAAATGACTGTCATAATCGTCATGACCACTGCAAAAATTGCGGAGAGGTAAATGGCATTCATCATAAATCCACGCATGCCCTTATAGTCTCCTGCGCCGAATTTGTGTGCTAAAGGAATTGCAAATCCGTTGCACACTCCCATACAGAATCCAATGATCAGGAAGTTGACGGAGCCTGTAGAACCTACCGCTGCAAGGTCATCTACTCCAAGAAAACGTCCTACGATCAAAGTATCCATTAAATTGTAAAACTGCTGAAATAAAAATCCAAACAAAAGTGGTACGGAAAATCCAAGAATCAGTTTCATTGGAGATCCGTTTGTCATATCCTTCGTCATATCTTTTTCCCTCGAAAAAATTGTGGTGATATTACATATCACCACAATAAGTATTAAAAACTTCAAAAAATGTATCTGTTTTCATCCCGGAACCCGTCTCAAGTTCCAGATTCTCCCAGAGTTCTTCGTTGATATTCGAACTCAGGGAAGAAACAAATCCATTGTATTCATCATCAAAAGCTTCTTTTTCTCTTTTGTCTACAATATTGGCTTTGTTTGCCTCCGTCAACTCCTGATTGTATTTGTTCAGACATTTAATGAAATAAAAGCCTCCATCCACTGTGATTTTACCGGAAACTTCATCATTTTCCATCTGAAATGCAATCTGCTCTACCGCATCCGGAAGTTCATCTCTGGAAACATTTACCTGAATGCTGCTAAGCTCATTATAGTTATTGGCGAGTGTTGCAAAATCTTCTCCCTGGGCTAATCTGGATGCAATTTCATTTGCCCGGCTCTCATCCGAAACAAAAATCTGCATGATTTCCATCACCCGTGCCTCATCATCGCTGACCTCCTCATTCACAGCTTTTGTGAGTGAATGGTACACTTTCTGTGCCAGCGCATAATGCTCATAGTACTCTTTGATGTCACTCTCCGAAACACCCATATAGGCAGTCTCATCCTCCGTGAGAGATGCAAAGTACTCCTCTGCTGCCTGGGCGATCTTTCCATTTTCTTCTTCGGAAAGCTCCATTTCTTTTTCTTTTGCAAGCTGGTCTAAGCAGACCACCTGTGCCAGCTCCCGCATTGTGATATTTTTCACATAGTTTTCCAGGGAACTGTCTCCAAAATCATGCTGCCAGAGATCAAGTCCATAGGCAGTTCCGTAAATATTCTGGTAATTCACAAGATATACCTTCGCCTCTTTCAGCCCACAGGACACGTTTCCGATTCGAAATACCTGGCGGTTGTTCAATGTGTTTGAGACGATCACTTCCTTATTTCCAATCTTACATCCTGTGAGCAGAAAGGAAAAGCAGAGCAGACATATCAGTGCAATTTTTTTTCTAATATTTTTCATGCTTTTCTTTTAAGCTTCCATAGATTTTAAAATACTTCTTGCAACAGAGATTCCGTTTGCGGATGCCTGCTGCAGACCACGGGTTACCGATGCTCCGTCACCGATGGCACGAAGACCTTTTACGCTTGTCTCAAAGTCTCTGTTTACAACAACCTTGTTCGAGTAGAATTTTACTTCGACACCATATAATAAAGTCTCATCACTTGCAATACCCGGTGTTACCTTATCAAGTGCAAGGATCATCTCCTCGATATCCACCATAATACGATGTGGGAATACAAGGGAAAGATCTCCAGGTACTGCATCCTTTAAAGTAGGAATCAGGTTATTTCTGCAGAGACGCTCCTCTGTCGTTCTTCTTCCTCTTCTGAAATCACCGAAGGTCTGTACTAAAATTTTTCCGTCGCAGAGCATGTTGGAAAGCTGTGCAATCTGTTTTCCGTACTCGATTGGTGTTTTAAATGGCTTTGTGAAATTCTTGGATACAAGAATTGCAAAGTTGGTGTTGTTTGTCTTTAAATCTTTGGATTTATAAGCGTGTCCGTTTACAACTGCAAGTCCATTGTCATAGTACTCAGTTGCTACTTCACCGGATGGATTCGTACAGAATGTACGCACTTTATCGTCAAATGTAGGTGTGTGGTAAACTAATTTTGCTTCGTAAAGGTTATCGTTTAAGAATTCCATAACCTCATCACGCACTTCCACACGGACACCGATATCTACCGTACCAACCTGCGTCTCGATCCCATGACCATTACAGATGTGTGAGAACCAGTCTGCTCCCTCACGTCCGACTGCCGAAACAACCTCTTTTGCATGGTATGTTTCATCTTTGTCTGTCACAAGTCCTTTTACCTGGCCATCTTCAATGATGATATCTTTGACCATGGTATTGAATTCCATCTCAACACCCTGCTCTAACAGATGCTCCTGCAATCTGGAATAAATCTTGTATCCTTCCTCTGTTCCAAGGTGACGGATTGGACATTCGATCAGTTTTAAGTTTGCTGTGATTGCTTTTCTACGGATCTCGCGGATTTCTTTTTCTTTATCCACACCGTAAACTTTTGTATCTGCTCCGAATTTTAAATAAATATCATCGGATTCTTTTAATAATGTAACAGTCTCATCATATCCTAAAATCTCCGGAAGATTTCCACCTACGTCCGGGGATAACGATAATTTTCCATCGGAGAATGCTCCTGCTCCGGCAAATCCGGTCGTGATGGAACATGGCTGACAGCCTACACATACTTTTGTCTTTCTCTTTGGACACTGTCTGTTTTCGATACGGCGTCCTTTTTCAATCATTAAAATCTTCAGGTCTTTGTTGGCATGGATCAGTTCATATGCACAGAAAATACCGGAAGGACCTGCCCCAATAATAATCACATCATAATTTTTCATGTAGTTTTCTCCTTGTTATAAAATGCTTTTTTACAGTTTTTTGCACTGTAAAATGGCTTACTCGTTCTGTTTGCTTTGCAAACTTTTTGAGTATAATAAACTATTTTTCGTTTGTCAATCCTATTTTCAAAAATTGTTGAAGTAATAAATTGTTGAAATAAGTAACCATTCAGCCCCCATTCGTAAGTTTATGAAAGCTGCCTTGGTTTGAATCGTTACAAACCTAAGCTTCCACGATCAGATATCTGCCATCCGGGAGGGCAAAAACTTCGCTTGCCTCCTCCAGATCCCTGAGTGACATTCCCTCGATATCAGCCCCCTGATCTTCGAAATAAGCTTTTACCTCTTTCAGATTCATACAGACGACCGCCATGCAGTCCTCTAAAAATTCCTCTGCCTCTTCCATTGTCTCTGCCACTGGCTCCGGCAGAAGCTGTTCCTGATGTGCCAGAAAATATTCTAAACATGTCTCATCATATTGCATTTTATTTGCTCCTCTCCTCATATGTGTTGTTGATAATTTCTAAATTTTAATTTAGGATCTACGAGAATTTAGAAATCATCCAATCTACTATTTCATGCAGTTTACCATAGATAGGGATCGATTCCAAGCTTTTGCAGCTCCTTATAAATGCGTGCAACCGGAAGTCCGACCACATTATTGTAATCACCTTCAATCCCTTCAATATAAATGGCACATTTTCCCTGGATCCCATAGGCACCGGCTTTATCCATCGGCTCTCCGGTCGCCACATAACGGTCGATCTCAGGTTCCGACAACGGCTTCATGGTAACTTCTGTTTTCTCGTAAAAGGTATGTGCGCCCGCTCGTCCGTTTTTATCCAGAAACACAAACGTAACGCCTGTATACACGGCATGTTTTCTTCCCGACAGAAGTGTGAGCATCCGCTTTGCATCGGCTTCATCTTTCGGCTTTCCAAGGATGGTATCATCACATGCAACGACGGTGTCTGCCCCGATCACTAAGATATCCTGCGGTGTCATCAGTTCCCCATGTCCGCTCTCATATGTTTTTACCATTGCTGCGACCTCTGTCGCTTTCTGCTCGGAAAGCTCCATCACAACCTCCTCCGGCGCGCTTTTCGAGATAACTTCCTCCCCTTTCGCCGGGCAGATTTCAAATTCCAGTCCGATCTGTTCTAACAATTCTTTTCTTCTCGGCGATGCCGAGGCAAGTATGATCTGTCCCATAAATTTCCTCACTTAACCGTTTACTTTATCTTGACAAGACACCGTTTTTTGAAAAATGAAATGCCATAGCATAGAATCTGATCATAATCATCTTCATACTCCTTTGCATACAGACGTTCATCTATCTGTTGCAACGCAGTATTACATGTACTTTCCAGTTTTTCCTGATTTTTCGTGTATTTTGCTTCAAAAATCGCAACACGTCCATTAACCGGATCATATACGACCACATCACTACGCCCTTCGCCATGCTCCTTATTCGAATCCACCATATATCCGGCACCTGTAAAGATTCCTGCAAGAAACGCATGATAAAAATCCTCTTTATAATCGTGATAACTGATTGTGCGTCGTAAAAGAATATTCATTTCTTTTGTCAGATTCACACTGTCACCATTCCACACTGCATCAAACAATAAAGTCCGATTCCATTTTCTGGTACTGTCATCAAACCACTGTATAACCGTCGTTTCAAATATATCCCTGATTTCTTCATTCGGTATCATAAGTGCAATCGCACCGTCAGGCAGCACCTCATCCGTTTGTTCATTCCGCGCTTTTGTGAGGTATCCTGTCAGATACAGCATACTCCACAGGTTATCCTCCGAAGAATGTAAATAATCGTAAGTCAGATTTTCATCCACACGCTGAACAATTGTTTCTCCAGCCATTAAATTTTCCAGCTTCTTCGTGATGCTGCTTCCTGAATGATCGATAAAAGAACGGATAATTGCATTATCGCTGGTATTTTTCCAATAACTGACCGGCTTAGCCTGTGGATTGTGCTGCAGCTCCAGCAGATAATTCATCACATCCCACGGACAATAAACATCAAAGTCACCAAAGTGATATCCGTCATACCATTTTCGGATATTTTCCGCCTGATCTTCTGTCTCTGCATCTGCTAAAATCTGATCCACCTCGCTCTGGACAAAGCCAAAGTATTCATTTAGGCGTGAATCTGTGATAGTGTCAGACACAAAATTATTGGTTCCTGTAAAAATACTTTCTTTAGCAATTTTCAGACATCCTGTGACAACCGCAAAACAAAGTGCCTGATTATCTTTCAAAGCCTGCAATAGTCCTTTCATGACATCTAACATCTCGTTGTAGTAACCATGCGCATTTGCCTTTGCAACCGGAACATCATACTCATCTATCAAAAGTACTACTGCCTTACCATAATGCTGCTGCATCATAGTCGTCAAAAGAACAAGACTGCTTTTCACTTCTTTTTCCGAACCACATCCATGCGCAATATTTGTAAACGTTTTCTTTTGAAACTCCGTTACATGACTGTCTTCAAGCAGATAAAGATGTTTGTTATATAGATCGGCAAACACCATTGTCAGCATATCGTATGCACTTGTAAAGTTCAGACCATCCACCTGCCGGAATGATACGGAAACCGTCGGACATTGATTCATCCACTTGCTGCATAATTCACTCTGGCGTGCAATCTCAAGACCTTCAAATAGTTTCCGACTGTTTTTTCGAATATCAAAAAAGCTTTCTAGCATACTCATTCCGAGTGTTTTTCCAAATCGACGTGGTCGGGTGATCAACGTCACTTCTGCTTCTGTTTTGAGAAGTTCCTCGATCAGACCAGTTTTATCAACATAATAAAATCCATTATTGCGGATTTTTTCAAAATTAGAAATACCAACCGGGATGTTTAAGGCTTTCATTTTTGCGACTCCTTCCTCCGTTCTCATGATTTCTATGATACCATGAATCACTTATGCACACAAGAAAATATCGTCTGATTGCTCTATATGATCGCTCTATACGAAAATCACCGGAATCATTAAGACTCCAGTGATCTTCGTGCATACATTTATTCAATTGAAATCAGCTTTTCTAACCGGAACGAGTAGATCAGAATCTCCTTCACCTTCAGTTTCCGGGTGGCAAAAACCCGCTCCAACGCATCCGCATAAAGCTTTAACTGTGTCGCATAACGGTCAATCAGCTCCTGCGCAGTATCCACACGATCTGTCTTATAATCCAAGACTGTGATTCCGTCATCCTCAATCCAGAAAACATCAATGATTCCCTGAATTAAAGTTAAATCTTCCTCATGCATATGATTTTCCTGCGACACATTTTCTGACATGATTTCCTGTTGTGCATTTTCAGTCTGCGCTTCATTTTCTATCATCTGCGCACCTGCCCCAAAGCCATATCTTTCCAGTTCCTCTTCCGTAAATCCCATGACAAATGGTTTCTCACGGTAAAGTGCTCCCACGCGCTGTGCGAGAGCCATCCGCTTTCCTGTTTCCGAGGAAACAAAATCTGCCACGGTCTGCTCTCTCACAAGTGCGCGCATATCCGCAGTGATCTTCTCCTCTTTTTCCATAGCCTCCATCTGTTCATGTACACTTTTTTCTGAGGCAAAATCGTAGCACTCCATGACGCGGTGTACTGCGGTTCCTCTCAACGCACCACGGTTTGCTGTTTCCTGTTCCACACTCTCCTCTCTCTGGATAAAAAGAGGAATCGTTGGCGTCACAGGTTCTTCCAAAAATGCCGGAATGGTCTCCTCCTGCTCCGCCTCAAATTTCTCACGCATTGCACGGTGCTTTAATTCGGATACGGAATATTTGTTTTTCCGCAAAATGTCTGTCTGATAGGGATAACGCTGCGAAAACCGCTGTTTTAACTGTCCAACCAGCTGTGTGTCCGCCGCTTCAATCTCTTCGATCCGCTCTGTCAGATCTTCATTTTGCTCTAACTGGTTTTCCACTTCGTCTAAGACAAGCTCTGCCGCTTCCACGATCCGGACCGGGTATTTGTCCCCATAGGAAAGCACTGCCGGAAGTATCCAGTCCAGATAACCGGAAGCCCCTTCTCTTGTAAGGTAGGAAAGCGGTCTGTCTGCTGCTTTCGAAAGATTCGCCTGCTGCCTGAAAAATTCTAGTTTTTCCGGGGCATCCTTTAATGTCCCGGTGAGAATGAGCTTTTCTTTTGCACGGGTTAAGGCAACGTAAAGTACACGAAGTTCCTCGCCGAGATTTTCCAGATCGATCTGCTTTGCAATCGCCTTCTTTGCGATAGTCGGTGATTTGATACGCTTTTTTCCGTCCATGTAGTCAAGACCAATACCAAGTTCCGGGTGAAGCACCATTTTGCTCCGTGTGTCCTGTTTATTGAAATTTTTGCCCATACCGCTCACGATCACAATTGGGAACTCAAGACCTTTGCTCTTATGGATACTCATAATTCGGACAACGTCCTCGTTTTCCCCGACCATGTCTGCCTCACCGAAATCCACATCATATTTCTGCAGTTCATCAATGTAACGCACAAAGTGAAACAGTCCCTTGTAACTCGTTTTCTCGTAGGCTGCGGCTTTTTCCAAAAGCATGTTTAAATTCGCCGTTCTTCTGTTTCCTGCCGGCATTGCCGCCACATAATGACCGTATCCGGTCTCGCGCAGGATGATCTCGATCAGCTCATGGATCGGAGTGTCCGGGACGAGCTGCCGTAATTGCTTGTATTTTTTATAAAATTTGAGTAATTTCCGGTGAGCGGTTATCTCTATATGATTTTCTGTTTTCTCATCCGCGTTTCTTCCCTGCTTCCGATCTGCCTCTGAATCTGAAATTTCTTTTTGCCCGTCCTCTTCATAAAGTCCTTCTGCCAGTTCAAGCACCGCTTCATGAAAAGGCACACTGCCATCTTCAAGCCTTAACACCGCAAGCTCCTCATCGGTAAGCCCTGCCATCGGCGAGCGGAGCACTGCCGCCATCGGAATATCCTGCCTTGGGTTATCCAAAAGCCTCAGCATGGACAGTACCGTCTGCACTTCCACCGTGGAAAAATAACCGGTTGAAGAAACCGTGTGCGCCGGGATTCCATTTCCGTTCAGCACTTCCACAAGCGAATCCGCCCAGCCGGACAGGCTACGGAGCAAAATTACAATATCGGAGTAATGCGCCGCCCGAAGTGTTCCGGCTGCCTTGTCCGTGACCTGCTGCGTTTTCATCAGATGCTTGATTTCTTCTGCCACAATTTTCGCTTCCAGTGTCTTTTTATCCGTAAGTTCGGTGTCCTCCAATAATTCGTCGTTGCTGTCTGCAAGCAGGATCTCCGGGATGAAGTCCGCGCTGACAGGATAGCTTGCCCCCGGATACAGTGCAGCCTCCGCGTCATACTCCACATTTCCAAGACTCCGCGCCATAATTTTATAAAAAATATCGTTTGTGCAGGTCAAGACTTCCTCTCTGCTTCGGAAGTTTTTGTGCAGGTCGATACGCTGCGTGGTGCTCTCTTCCAGCGAATAGGAATCGTATTTTTTCATGAAAAGTTCCGGTCTTGCGAGACGGAACCGGTAAATACTCTGCTTTACATCCCCGACCATGAAAATATTATTTTCCCCACGCTCCTCTCTGGAAATGGAGCGAAGCAGTGTCTCCTGCACTTCGTTGCTGTCCTGATACTCGTCGATCATGATCTCCTCAAAGGTATCCCGGAACTCTTCCGCAGTCTTTTTCGCCTTCTCCGTCTCCTCATCCACAAGGATCTGCAATGCAAAATGTTCCACATCATGGAAATCCACCAGATTTTTCCGGCGTTTTGCGGCTGCAAACTCATCTGCAAACTGCTTTGTGAGACGGACAACCTCCTCTAACATCGGCTCCGTGCGCTCTAACTGCTCGATCATCATCTCCGGCGAACAGAAAAAATATTGTTTGCAGAGTTTTTTCACCACATCCTTTGCCTGCTCCCTGAGACTTTTCACCAGCTCTAATTTATCAGGATTTCCCTCAAACCCTCTGCTGCTCGCAAGTCTGTCGTATTTGATATCGGAAAGCGCCCCGGACAGTTCACAGAAAGAGGTTAGTCTTGACAAACCCTCATATTTTTCCAGATCACTCTGCACTGCTTTCTCGTACATATCCGGTCCGTCATCCTGCTGTGTAATTGCAAGCGCCTGCTTTAAGAGCTGTTCACAGTCTTTTAAGACAAAACAGATATTTTCCGTGAGCGGAGCAAGCCATTCTGCGCGGTCTAACTCCTCCCTGGTTTCGATGCGGTAGGCTCCCACAAACGAATCCAGCCATTTTTCCGGCCACGGATAACTTCTGGAAAACTCATATAACTGAAGGATCATCTCATTTAATGCAGCATCGGTTCTTCCCGAAGCATAGCCCTCCACAAAATCGGAAAATGCTTCCGAAGGCTCCTCATAATTTTGTTCCAAAACTCTGCCAAGAACATCCTCGCGCAGTAATTTTAACTCACCCTCATCCCCGATACGGAAATTCGGTTCCAGATCGATCTCATGAAAATGATTGCGCACCACATACAGACAGAAGCTGTCGATGGTCGTGATCTGTGCATTGTGAATCAAGGTCAGCTGCCTTAACAGATGCTCATTCCCCGGCTGTTCGTCTAACGCTTTCTCAATCGCATTTCCGATCCGCTCCCGCATCTCTGCCGCTGCCGCATTGGTAAACGTCACGATCAGCAGATGGTCAATGTCGACCGGATGATTTTTGTCTGTTATGATTTTCACGATCCGCTCTACTAAAACAGCGGTCTTTCCAGAACCTGCTGCCGCAGATACCAATATATTTCGATTTCTTAAGTCAATGACCTGCTGCTGCTCTGTGGTCCATGAAACTCCCATATTTCTCACTCCTGTTATTTACTGTTCCTGCTTTTCGTTTTCCATACGCTTTAATATCTCGTCTGCGCTGTCAAATTTTTCCAGTTTATGATAGGAATAACCCGGCATCCGGGTGTCAAAACCGCAGACGGTATGGTATGGACAGTAATCACAGCCACTTTTTCCGTCCAGCGAGTATGGATGAATCGAAATATCTCCGGCAAAGATTTTTTTCCCGGTCTCTTTGATTTTCTCCTGTACATAATCAGACATCACAGAAAAATCGTAAGTACTGGCAACCTTGGAAGTTGCTTTTAAGCTTCCGTCCGTTTTTTTTCCGATTGGGATGACCGAAGAATTTCCGGCAAAATCTGAATCCATCGCCTCATAGATTTCCGGATTATCGTTCACCAGACCATTTAATTTTAACTGCTCCAAAACGCTGTTTCGTATTTCTGCCTCTGTCTCATTTCCAAGTCCGTCTACTATCGGATTTTGAATGTGATAGTAGAAAATACCCGCCGGTTCCGCTTTTTTGCCCGGATGGCGTTTTTCCTCTAATTCTAATGCCGCATTCATATAGACCACAAGCTGTAATTGTAGTCCGTGATACAGATTGACGAGTGAAAAACTCGTGTTTCCCGATTTATAATCAATAATCTTCACATAAACTTTATCCGACGTCTCGTAAGTGTCCACACGGTCAATCCTGCCGAGCAGGTTCATTTTTTCCTCATCACTCAGCTGAAAACGGATGGCGTCCAATTTATCTGCCCGCGAAAAGGACACCTCAAAATCACTCGGCACAAATTTTCCCTTCTGGATCTGGGTGGTAAGTGCCCACACCGTGCGCTTGATGGTCTGGCGCATCCGACCGGTCAGGTAACGGTTTCTCACGTTCTCAAACGCTCCGGCATTTTTGCACCCGGCAATCGCGTCATTCATGCTCTCCTCTATAAATGTCTCCTGCACATCCTCCGGGATGTTAAACCAGGTGTACTCTGATTTTTCCACACGTCTGGAAAAATGTTCAAGCGCATCATGGTAAATATTTCCCATGTCCACGCTTGCAAACTCTAAAAGCTGACGCTCCTTTAGGCGTAAACCGTAATTCAGATAATGCGCGTAGGCACATGCCGCAAAACGCTCCAGTCTTGTGACGCTGTTCTCCAACACGGTTCCATAAAGTGCCTGCGTCACTGCGTGGCTGATTGGCTCATCGCTGTGCACTTCGTAGGCAGTTTTTAAAAGTTTTTCCGTTTCCGGCTTCCACTCGGAATCTGTGAGGTAGAATTTTGAGAGAGCATTCCATAATTTTCTTTTTTCTACCTGAGAAAAATCAGATGCCCTGTCATCATCCTGCAGTCCCTCCAGGAAAAACGCCATGCTGCTCTTCGGCGTCATGATGCAGTCCGCAGAAGTTGTCTCCTCGATTTCCTCCACCGTTTTCTCTGGGAACATTTTTAAGAGCGTTCCAACAAAATACGACCTTCTAAGTGCTTTTCCGTCCGCATTCACTTTTGAAAAAGTCACATATAAAAAATCAGATGGCTTCGTCACATTCAGATATAGATAAAAGCGTTGGATGAACACTTTTTCACGCGCACCCGGTGCAAGTTCCAGATGACATGCCACCATTTTCTCACGTTCAAACTGCGAGATGATACCTCCGGCATTGCCCGCTTTCGGCACAACACCGTCATTGACACCGATGAAAAATAAGATTTTGATATGGTTCAATCTGGTTCGCTCGATGTCACCGATCGTCACTTTATCATTTCCCGGCGGGATCACGCCGACTCTTGCAGCCTCAAATCCGGCGTCTAAAATATCCGCATACTCTTTGACCGGAAGCACTTCGTCTCCCAGGAAGTCCACAACCTTATCAAACAGATCCATGACAATTTTGTAAATCTGGGCGTACTCTTTCGCCTTGACCTGATTGCCCTGCCGTTCAAATTCCAGTTCTTTTTGTTTTAATTTTTGTTCTATTTCTAATTTTTCAATTAATTCATACAACACAGTGGTCTCGTCACGCACAGTCTTTCCCTGTGTGAACGCTTCCGATAACGGTGCAAAGAGATCATAAATCTTTGCCCGCACTTCATTCATTTCTGTGAGGTTCTCTTTTTCGGTATCATCGAACACAAACGTCCACTGTTTTTCCCATTTTTTTCTGCCACGTATCCCTTTGGCAAGCACATAGTTTTCCAGCAGATCGATCTGCTGCTCTGTGATATCGGTCAGACCGCAGCGCAGAAAACGGAACACGCTCTCATAAGAGAAATCAAGTTCCACCACCTCAAGCACCGCACGGATAAACTCGATAAAAGGATGAAACAGAATGGTTCTCGTCTGGTCGAGAAAGTACGGAATATCATACGCTGCAAAAATCTCATCCACATAGTTGTCGTAAAGACTGACGTCCCCGGTCACCACTGCGATATCCTTATAACAGTACTGTTTCTCACGCACAAATTTCGTGATCTCACGCGCCACAAAGTGAAGCTCTTCCCTCGGATTTTTAAGGCTCACGATCCGCAGTTCATCCTCCTTCTGCCGCCATTTATGATAATACGGTCGAAACAGATTCTGCTCCATGAAGTACAGGGATGGAGCATTTTTATATCTGTGATTTTTTCCATCGGATAACACAACAGGCTCCTCCACCGTGACATGAAGTTCCTCTGCCATTTTCATCAGAACCGAAACCGTCTTTTTACTCATGGAAAAAAGTTCCTGCTCGCCCCTGCAATGGTAAAAATCCTCGCCTGCATCCATCGTCACGGAGACAATGATACGCTCTGATAACACTAAAAGTTTTCTAAGAAGCTGATTCTGTATCGGTGTAAAACCGGTAAATTCGTCAAACACGATCACGCTGTCTTTTATAATATTCGAATCCTCTGCGGCATCGCACAATAGCGATAACACTTCCTCAGAGGTGATATACTGCCCTTGCAGATATTCAGAAAAACTGTGATACATGACCGAGATATCCTGCATTTTCAGGCGCAATGTCTCCCCGACATCCTCCGTCTCCAAAAATGTATCCAATTTTTCTGGTGACACGTTATACTGCGTCAGCTCGGAAATGAGGGATTTCACCTCACTGATGTACCCCATCCGGTTTAAGTTACCGCCCAGCACACTTAAGTTTTTCTTCTGCTCCCCTGCAAGCTTGCGGAGCACCAGATTCTTTCCGGTCTCCTCCAACACGCGCAGGTTCTGTTTCCCAAGCTCGTCAAACACACGGTATGCAAGGCGCGCAAAACTTAACACATCCACGTTCATGATAGCATGTGACTTTTCAAGCCGCACAAGCTCGCGCTGTGTCTGCATGGTGAACTGCTCCGGCACAAGCACCAGATAATTTTTCTCCGGATGCTCTGCCGCCTCTTTTAGTATGTTCCTATATAAATAGGATGATTTTCCACTTCCTGAATTTCCGAAAATAAATTGCAGCGACATGTTTTTCCCTAACTTTTTTCAAATTCTAATTTTCGTTTTCTGTTCCTTTTCATAGTACATCATTCTATCTTTTTTGACTAGAATAAAGTTCCCGGCTTATGATGTTTTCCATCAGAAAATTTCTCCAAAAGAATGGAACAAAAAAGCTGCCATACAATCCGGGAATTTCTCCTTTCAGTACGACAGCCGTAATCACTGATCTCTATTTCTGTGCTTTTGTCTTTTTCTTCCGGTAACCATTGATGTCATATTTTCTTTCATACTCATCAAAGTATGCCATGTAAGTGTCATTCTTTAACTCGCGGACACTCTTTAAATACTCATGGGTATCAAAGTCTGCTGCCTCAAGCTCGATCATGGCAACTGCGATGTTCGAGCAGTGTGCTGCGATTCGTTCCAGGTTCGTCAGCAGATCATTAAACGCAAATCCCTGCTTCATCTCGCATTTTCCGGTGCGGAGTCTTGCGATATGACGCAGTTTCAGTTCATCGCAGAGGATACCGATCAGTTCGCGGAGTGGTTCTACTTTTGCCGCCATCTCAAGGTCATCCGCACAGAATGCATCCACCGCAAGACTGACACACTCTTTTACTGCATTCTCCAGCACATCCAGCTCATACTGTGCCTCGTCCGAAAATGCAATTTTCTTCTCGTTCAGCTCCGCCGCAACCTCTGAGATATTCACCGCATGGTCGCCCAGACGTTCGAAATCACTCACTGTATGCAAAAACTTGGATACCTGCTTCGCCTGGCTTCCATTCATCTCATGCGTGGACATCTGCATCAGATAGGTTCCCAGCTTATCCTCATATTTATCGATCAGCGTTTCCTTTTCCTGTACCTTATTAAATTTTTCTGTCGAATACACAAGGAACAGGCTTAACGCACGTAAAATATTCTTTCTTGCCTTCTTTGCCATGCCGTTCATCGCAAGATGGCTCTGCGTGATCGCAAGATCCGGGTAAGCAAGGAAACGCTCCTCGAGCAGATCGAAGTCTGCCTGATCCTCCTCGTCCTCTGGCGAATCTTTTACAACAAGATAAACAATTTTTTCAATCCATTTGATAAATGGAAGAAGTACTAAAATCGTTGCCGCACGGAAAACCGTGTTTAACATTGCAATCAGTACCGGGCTCATGGTGGCATTCATAAACGGGAAATGCACCACAGCATTGACAGAATAGAATACAATTGACCAGAACAGCATGCCGAACAGATCGTTAAACAGATAGATCAGGGCTGTTCTCTTACCATTTTTGTTCGTTCCGATCGAGGAGAGCAGAACCGGACAGGCTGCGCCGACACCAATACCCATGGTGATAGGAAGCGCCGCTGCAAAAGTGATTGTTCCACTCATGGACAACGCCTGAAGGATACCGACTGAGGCAGATGCACTCTGCAATACCGCTGTAAATAAAATACCTGCCAGTATACCTGCCGCCGGATTCTTAAACATTGTCAATACATTCACAAAATGCTCGTTATCTTTTAATGGTGCAACTGCCCCACTCATGGTCTGCATCCCCACCATCAGGATGGAGAACCCAAGCATAATGTCACCGACATTTTTAAAGCCGGATTTTTTTACAAACATTTTAAAGATAATACCAATGATCGCCACGATCGCTGAGATAGTCGCCGTGGACAGCAGCTGTGCAATCCCGTTCGAACCGTCAATGTACGACAGACACAAAATCCAGCCTGTCACACTCGTTCCGATGTTGGCTCCCATGATGATACCGATCGCCTGCGCAACCTTCATCATTCCGGAATTTACGAAGCCGACAACCATAACAGTCGTTGCGGAGGAGGACTGGATGATCGCTGTCACAGCAGTTCCAAGCAGCACTCCTTTCAACGGTGTGTTCGTCAGCTTATAAAGAACCAGCTCCAGCTTATTACCCGCTACTTTCTTCAGTCCGTCCCCCATCAGGGACATACCAAAAAGGAACAGTGCCACTCCGCTGAGCAGCGATAAAATAATAGTAAATGTTGTCATTTGTACTCCTAACCACGTTATACATCCTAACGTATCCCTGTCTGCAATTTTATTTACAAACTTTTTACATAATTTTTACATTTAACCGACATTTCTTATTATACTGTACCTCATGGCAAAATCACAATCATTTTATTTCTATTTTAAAATTTTTTACATTTCGCCTAGGAAAATACCGTTTTCAGACAAAATTATTATCACTTTTTTATCTATTCTCATTTAGTGAGAGCAGATTCAGCCTTTTTTGTCTGCACCTCTCCGCTCAATCCCTGTTTTCTTATAGTATTCTGCCTTATCCTCATACATGCGCTTCTCAGCTTCCTGCAGAAGTTCCTCCAGATGTGTGTCCGCCCTGTCCTGCCAGATCACTCCTACTGCGATATTTACGTCCTTCTCAGCTGTCAGACACTCTAACTGCCTTATGCGTTCCGCCAACGTGTCCTGATCGATCTGCGCGCACAATACAAGCAGCTCATCTCCCCCGATACGGAATACGCCGTAATCGCCAAACACTTGCTCCAGACATGCACCGGCTCTAAGGATCAGGTCATCCCCTGCCTTATGTCCCAGTGTGTCATTCACACCCTTTAAACCAGTAACGTCACAATAAACTACGCCAACGCTCTGCTCCGGATCGATCTGTCTCACATACTTTTCCATCGCAAAGCGGTTTCCAAGCTGAGTCAGCGCATCCTTATAGCTTAGATCTTCCAGACGCCTCATCAGATTCCTGCGTCTGATGCAGGACTTGAGAAAAGAACCCATGATCTGAAGCATATCCGACGTATATTCCAATGAAAATGCCGGCGGATTGTCAACTCCGTAAAAAGCAATGGTCTTTCCTGCATCATAAATTGGCATGGCAACAATGGAATGGATCTTCTGCCGCTTCAGATTTTCATATTGAAACGGATCGCTCAGGCGCATCTCCTCAATATCCGGTATCTGGACATATTTTCCCTCCTCAAAAATGTGATACCAGTTCTCACAGATCTCCGGCGAAAGATTCTGGAGATTGTCGATCTCCGGTGGCACTCCCGGCGCCGTCCATTCATATGTATTATCATCCCTGCCATCTCTGTTCTTCTCAAAAATATATGTTCTCTCTCCGTTCAGCACTTTTCCGAGATATTCCAGAATAATACGGATCGTCTCGTCCGGCGACTCGACAGAAAGCGCATCCTTCAATGCCTCGTTGACAAAGGACTCCATATCCCTGTACTTCTGGATCATCTTGTCCTGTGAACGCTCCTCGCTGATATCTATACTGATCTCGATCCGGTACTTTTTATTTGTGACAGGATCTTCCACCAGGGTATCTTTCAACATCATGTATTTATCGATCACCGGATTATAATAACGCCACTCGACAAACTTTCCGGCACAAAGCCTGTCATTATTGCACATACCACAGGGAACAGAAGATTTCTGCAGCACCTCGTAGCACTTCATCCCTTTCACATCATCTATGGACTGTAATCCATACACCTCTAACAATTTGCGGTTCATATAAACAAGCTCATCTGTCTCTATGTCTGTTGCGTACACGTACTCATCCAGATTATCTAAAAACTTCCAGATAACTTCTATTTCGTTCATTCTTTATACTCCGTTTCATGCAGATATGAAATTTCTATAAAAATCTGTATAGTAAAATAGCACCTCCTGAGAGGTACTATCTCACCATACGCCATTATTATGCGGATTGCAAACAAACTCTTCCATAAACTTCTTTTTTTCACAGGGTTTTCCAAAAAAATACCCCTGAAGATAATCCGCCTGCAGTTCTTTCATCTTAAGATGCCAGTCTTCTTTTTCAATTCCTTCCACACAGATGCGGATGCCGATGCTGTGAACCATCTCAATGATCTTTTTAAACAGCTCGTAATCCCGTTCGCAGCTCATTGCCTTTGCTGTGAAATCCTTATCCATTTTCACATAGCCCGGATTCATGTCACTGATGCAGTGGAGATTGGAATATCCGGTTCCAAAATCATCGATCACGAACTGAATCCCATTTTCCTCAAGCACTTTCCTGAATTTACAAAAGACCGGTGTCATATCCATGAAGCCGCTTTCAGTCATTTCTATGCAGATGCGATCCGGCGTCAGTCCATTGTCCCTGACCGCAGTGAGTATCTTGTCTGCAATCTTTCCATGCTCGATCTGATAACAGGAAATATTCACGTTCACACTGAATTCCGGTATATATTGCTGTATCTCACGGCACATTTTTGCTGCCTCATCTAACACAAACCTTCCCGCCGGAATGATCAGTCCTGTCTTTTCCAGAAGCGGTATAAACTCGACCGGAGACAGCCACTCCTTACCTTCCTCTGTCACCATGGTATACCGCATGAGTGCTTCTGCACCGATCACACGCCCGGAAACACAATCCACGATCGGCTGATAATATACTTCAAAGCCTTCACACCCGTTAGCGATGGAACTTCTCAGTGCACTTATGATTCTTCCATTCCGCTGGAATTTCTCGTAATCCTCCTGCCTGTAAAAATAGATGTTATTTTTTCCCATCCGTTTTGCCTTTTTCAGGGAAAATTCAAACTTTTTGCGGCATTCCTCGTAGCCTTCTGCCACAGTCGAGGCATCGATCACTCCTGCAGAAGCTGAAAATACAACTTCATATTTTTCAGAGATGATGAATTCGTCTATTTTCTCACCGATCTTTTTTTTGAGCTGTATGGCATCATCCATGGAAGTACTGTCAAGATCCACGATCACATACTGATCTGCGACCAGATGATAGAGTCGCTGATTTCCGGACAGACACTCTTTCATACAGTCTGCAACACTTTTTAACACATAATCGCCATAATTGCTGCCATGTGTTTCATTCACCGTTGCAAAATCATCAATTCCAATATGCATAAGAAATCCGGTCGTCACAGGTTTCTTCTGTGACCGCAGATAAGCACAAAATTCCATTCCGCCTAAAAGCCCGGTCACATTATCAGCCCGCCGCTGGTTTCCGGTCTCATTTAGACATCCCACCAGATACCCCGGCTTCCCATCTTCATCATCGATCACTACTCCGCGGCAGTTGACCCACACCGGAAGCCCGTTTTTGTCGAGCCACCGGTAATGGATATCATGCACCTTTTCCTTTCCATCCATCACAGCCTGCATATGCTTTGCAAACATAGTGCGGTCTTCTTCGTAGACAACGGACATGATCTCCTGCTTTACATTCCTCACATGTGTCTCAGAAATCATAAACCGATCCAGGGCAGACTGGGAAATTTCCATCTTATTATTCTGGAGATCGATTACGTACAGGTAATCATCCATGCATTCCGCTATGATCTCCAATAAGATCTCTGCTGTCAGATCTCCTAATATTCCATATACATCCTTATTCATAACCAGAGAACCTTTCCTCTTTCTTTTGCGCTTATACTCCTGCGCATCCAATTGAATTTATCTGGTCTGATATTATTTTTCCGTCTTTGCAACTTTAAATCTGCGGATCATTGTACGTAAATTGTCTGCTTCGCTGCTCATCTCTTCACTTGCAGCCGCACATTCCTCTGAAGTAGCTGAATTCGTCTGTACCACATCATTGATCTGCTCGATTCCTTCATTGATCTGATGGATCTCTGCTGTCTGTGTCTCTAAGGTGTCTGCGATATTTGTCACTTCACTTGTGATCGTTTTTGAATTCTCTGCCACTTCCTCTAACTGTGCTGCTGTTTCCTTTGCAACTATCATACCTTTTTCAACAGCATTCACAGAGCGCTCGATCAGTGCCGCTGATTCCTTTGCCGCTTCTGCACTCTGATCTGCCAGGACATTTACCTGATTTGCAACTACTGCGAAACCTTTTCCTGCCTCACCGGCTCTTGCAGCCTCAATAGATGCGTTTAAGGCAAGCAGGTTGGTCTGGGATGCGATCTCATTGATCGTCGCAATGATCTTGTCAATCTCATGCGATGCATCATTGATCTCGTTCATGGAGACAACCATCTCCTGCATCTTTCCGTTGCTCTCGATCAGCGCCTGTCCAAGCTGTTCCACTTTTCCGCTGATCTCCTTTGCTGCCTGTGAATTGTTTGCCACCTGTTCGGAAACACCGGTAACGGTAGCGGTCAGTTCCTCGACAACTGCTGCCTGATTCGTTGCGCCGTCTGCAAGCTCGTTCGAGCTGGATGCCACCTGTTCTGCTCCGTTGGATACCTCATCGGAAACCCTCTGGATTCCTCTTACCGTATCAGACATGCTGTTCTGGAACTCCATAAAGGATTGTAAAATACCAACAAAGTCCCCTCTCCACTCTACCTCTGGCTGTACATCAAAATTGCCCTCTGAGAACTGTTTCATGGAGCGGTCAATATCATCGACATACGTTCCAAGGATATGGATGGACTTACGCATGCTGTGTGCAAGTCTTCCGATCTCGTCCTCGGAGTGGTATTCCAGCTGGCTGTGCAGATTTCCTTCCGTAAGTTCCTTCGCCACGTCCTCGATCGCATGTAATGGTTCCAGAATGGTTTCAAGTACCATCCTGCTCACTTTCTTTGCGATTGCCCATGCAAGGAGCAGGAAGATAATGATCACTGCAATACCGGCAACTGCACAGAAGATCGTGCTCTGGACAGCCTTACTTCTCTGTTTATCAGTCAATGCATCTAATTTCTTTGAAATTTCTACTAAGCTGTTTAATGCAGGGGTACACTTATTTAAGATACCATCGACAGCCTGATCTTCCTTACCGGCCTTGATCTCTTCCATGATCTCATATCCGATCGTTCCCCAGTCCGTAAATGCACCTTTATATTCTGTATAAAGATCCTCTGTAATGACACCTGTGCCGTGTAAAACATTCATCTGTGTATCTACGGTCCCGAGAAGCTCTTTCACCTTCTCCTCGTAGCTGTCGTAAGTGGATTCGTCATCATTCAGCGCCATTTCACGGATATTTCTTGCTGCTGTATTTATATTAATTCTGCATGTTTTTACTGCCTGATCTGCTGCGTTGACATTATTGACATAATTCATCATATTGGCAAACAGAATGCCTATTGCAATAATAGAAATCACTCCTGACAGCAGCATCATGTTAATGACTTTTCTATAACCGTAACTGATCCTTTTCTGCAGATACATATTTTCAAGTTTTGTTTTCATTGTACTCTTTTGTGACAACATAAATTGTATTTTCCTTTCCATTCTAATATACTTTTTTTCTTTCTCTGATATATTAATTTTTCCAGTCTGACAATGTATTAATTGCCTCGTTTTATTTCACTTTTTATCTGTTTTTTCTTCTACCCTCCACCTGAAAAATCTGTCAATTTTCTTCTAGTTTCTCACATTATAGTCTCATATTTTATGTCTGTCAAACCTTAAACAACTTTTTTATCAATTATTTGTTTGAAAACGTTTCTAAATTGTATTTCCGACCGCTTCCTTTGCAAGGTGGTCTGCTTCTTCATTGCCATCCACACCGGAATGGCCTTTTACTTTCACAAATTTAATCCTGATTTTATTTTTTGCAGACTGCATATATTCATAGTAGGCGATCGTGCCCTGCCTGTTTCGTTTCCAGGCTCCCTCTGCCCACATCTCGATTCCCATGTAGTCGTAATAAATCGTCACTTCCGGAAGTTTTAACTCGATCGCACGTTCTACTGCAGCCATCGCTCCTAATATTTCTCCTGAAACATTGCGCATAGATGCCATCTCCGCATCGTTTCCGCTTCCCTGCAGCACTTCTTTCTCTCCATTATGAATGAGAAATCCGCCGTAGCCGTAGACTTTGGTGGCAATGTTGTAAGAACCGTCGACAAAGGCGTAGACTGCCGGATTTTGTTCCTGCTTCCCTGTATCTGGTTTTTCTGCTTTTTCGCTCCGCTTTCTGGAGCTGCCTTCTGCACCCACGAAGGCTTCCGCTTCCTCAAGTGTTTTGAAGCTTTTATATACGGCACCCGGAAAACCGTCTACCATTTTTTTGCAATCATCCCAGCTGTTGTAGATTCCCGGAATTTTACCTTTTTTTACTGCGTAGAATTTTGATGCCATGTATGCTTCCTTTCTGACTGATATTTCATTATGATAATTCCAGCCTGCAGCTTCCTCTCATCTGCAGTGGACATTCGTAAACATTTTCGTCCCCATTTCTTCCGATGTAGGACAATGGGCATTTTCTGCAATCCTCTAATGCAAAATCTGCCGGAACATCAAACTCGATTTTCGCTTTTTTACTTCCTTTTGCCTCATTCTCATGCCTGATATTGTCCCAGCTTAATTTCTGTCCGCATCCCTGACATTTTTCAGTACCGGTTGCAACTGCGCGTTTGCATGTCGGACAGGCATAGTACTCTTTCCCTGTCATATCCTTTGTCTCTATTACCTCTGATGGGAACTGTTTGATCAGTTCTGCTCTTAAATCGTCCTGCATTTTTTGTCTCCTGTATTCTAATTTTTTATTTAAAGCATGTGATGTTTGTTGTTATCGCCATTCTTACTCACCATCACTGCAAATGCCAACAACTTATTTTATCACAACAATTTTTAAATTTCACTAACATTTATATCAGTATATTGAAATATTTTCTATGTAATGTGTCATTGCAAAAATTGTCGATTTTTCAAAGTTTTTGCATTTCAGTGCATAAACTTTATTTTTTCAAGAATTTATGCTATACTCCTGTCATAAGGAGGTATATCAAATGATTGATACTCACGAACTCAAAAAAAGAGATTTATATCTGAATAAGATTATAGCATTTCAAGACACCGAACCAGTGAAGGTTGTTACTGGAATCCGTAGATGTGGCAAATCCAGCCTGTTGAAATTAATGACTCTCCACCTGAAGGAAAATGGGGTTACTGACAATCAGATTCTGGAAATGAATTTTGAGTCACACGCTTATAAAAATATGAATAGTGACTCTTTCTACGAATATGTCAAACAACATATCGTACCAAATAAAAGAATGTACCTCTTTTTTGATGAGGTTCAGCGTGTTCCTGACTGGGAGGATGCTGTTAACTCTTTCCGCGTCGACTTCAACTGCGATATTTATGTCACAGGCTCAAATGCCTATATGCTCTCCTCTGAATATGCCACTTATTTATCTGGCAGATGTGTAGAAATAAAGATGCTGCCTTTATCTTTCTCTGAATTTATAACGTTTCATAATTTTGAAATAAGAGAAATGAAGAGTGCTTTGGGTGGTACACGCAAACAAGTCTTTGATAAAGCAGGAGAACATTATGAACTTCGTGAAGTTTTCGATGCATATATGCGATTTGGCGGCATGCCAGGGATTGCTGACATAGGCTTAGATCAGGAAAAAGCACTGGTGCTGCTTGAAGGTATCTACTCTACCGTTATTATGAGAGACATTCTCGAACGTGAAAGTCGCAGAGGTCAGAAAAAAATCACTGACCCTGTCCTTTTAAAAAAGATTATCATGTTCCTTGCTGATAACATTGGAAGCAACATCTCTGTTTCTTCTATCGGCAACACCTTGGTAAATGAAGGACTTCTTGAAAACGGGAAGCGAAAAGGAACCCCAAGTGTTCACACTGTTCAGGCTTATGTGAATGCACTTCTAGAGTCATATTTTTTCTACGACATCAAAAGATTTGATATCAAAGGAAAGGAATATTTACGCACTCTTGGCAAATACTATATTGTCGATATCGGACTTCGAAACTATCTGCTTGGATTCAGAGATCGTGACAGCGGTCATGCAATAGAGAATGTTGTTTACTTTGAACTGCTTCGTCGCGGCTATGATGTCTCTATTGGTAAAATTGATAATCTTGAAGTGGATTTTATTGCAACAAAAGCAGATGATAAACTTTATGTCCAGGTCACGGAATCAATGACAAGTGAAGATGTTCGCAAAAGAGAATTAACACCACTCTAAAAAAGGAACCAGAGATTTTCTCTGGTTCCTCAAAATTATAGGATATTCTTCATGAACCGGAATTTTACGCTTCCTGATTCATATTCGCCAGCTTCGCAGCCTGGTCGGCTGCGATACATGCATCGATGATCTCCTGAATATCACCATTCATGATCTTATCTAATTTGTAAAGTGTCAGGTTGATACGGTGGTCTGTCACACGTCCCTGTGGGAAGTTGTAGGTTCTGATCTTTTCAGAACGGTCACCGGTACCGATCTGGCTCTTACGAAGTTCAGCTTCTGCATCATGTGCTTTCTGCTGCTCTAAGTCAAATAACTTTGTACGGAGTAACGCAAACGCTTTTGCCTTGTTCTGGATCTGTGATTTTTCAGTCTGGCTGTAGATCACGATTCCAGTTGGAATATGTGTTAAACGAACCGCAGAGTCTGTGGTGTTGACACACTGTCCACCTGCTCCTGACGCACGGCAGACATCGATACGGATATCTTTCTCATCAATCTGTACGTCAACATCTTCCGCCTCCGGCATCACAGCTACTGTGATGGTAGAGGTATGGATACGTCCGCCGGATTCCGTCTCAGGCACACGCTGTACACGGTGTACACCGCTTTCATATTTTAAAACAGAGTATGCACCCTGTCCCTTTACCATGAATTCGATTTCCTTCATACCACCAATGCCTGTTTCATCCGCGTTGACAACTTCGACCTTCCAGCCCTTTGATTCTACATAATGGGTATACATACGGAACAGCTCTGCCGCAAAAAGTGCCGCTTCATCACCGCCCGCACCCGCACGGATTTCAACGATAATATCCTTGTCATCATTCGGATCCTTTGGCAGAAGTAAAATTTTAATTTCATTTTCCAGTTCTTCTACGCGTTTTTTCGCTTCATTTAATTCTTCTTTTGCCAGTTCCTTTAATTCTTCATCGGATTCTTCATCTAAAAGCTGTAAACTGTCTTCAATTGTCTGCTTACAGTTTTTGTATTCTGTATACGTAGCAATTAACGGAGCCAGACTGCTCTGCTCTTTCATCAGCTTTCTAAAACGGTTCTGGTCATTAACCACATCCGGATTTCCCAGTTCTGCCGTAATATCCTCATAACGGTTTACGGTATCTTCCAATCTGTCAAACATATCCATAATCTATTTTATCCTTTCTTTCCGGTTCTCTGTCTTTCTTTATTTATAATCTTCCCATAACGACTCTGTCAAGTCCCGCCAAATCTTTTACGGTTGACACCTGTGTATAGCCTTCTTTACAAAGCAGTGCTTCGACTGCCGCAGACTGGTCATAACCGATTTCATAAAACAGCCGGCCGCCGGGCTTTAAAAAGCTTTTCGCCTGCTTTGTAATCTTTCTGTAAAAATATAATCCGTCCTCATGTCCGTCCAATGCCAGCACCGGGTCATGCAGGCGCACTTCCTCCGATAAACTGTCAATCACCTCTGTACAGATATACGGCGGATTGGAAACCACAATATCCACGGACTGTTCCATAAGATACTTTCCTGCGTTTTCAAATAAATCGCTCTGAATCAGTGTCACATTTTCCGGTGCAAGGGCTTCTTGATTAGCCTTTGCAACCGCAAGTGCCTTCTCGGAAATATCCACACCGATACCCTTTGAAAGCTTTCGTTCCAGTGCAACAGACAGCAGAATGCAGCCTGAACCGGTACACATATCTACAACTGTCATACCGTCCGTACAGACCTTTAACACCTGCTCCACAAGCACTTCCGTATCCGGTCTTGGAATCAGTACATCGGGACTGACCTTAAATTCATGTCCGTAAAAAAATGTCCTGCCTAAAATGTGCTGCAACGGCTCATGACCGCTTCTACGTTCAATATAGTCAAAAAAACGTTCCTGTTCTACACGGGTAAGCAGCTTTGATCCATTCATCAGATAATATGTCCTGTCCATGCCGTTGATTTCAGACAACAGGGCATAGCTGTCGTAGTCTGCATTTTCAATGCCGCACTGTTTCAGTCTTTTTGCACCCTCACGCACCGCGCCGGATATGGTCAGATTTTCCTGTATCATCATATCCCTGCACATCACTTTTTATCCACTCTCTCTTTGAAAAGAGGAAGTTCCTCTGCGTAATCTTCGTCTTCTTCATCCTCGATAAATTCAAAGCCGTCGCCTTCTTCAAGCCCCTTATCGCTTTCTACTGACAGATTACTTTCGGATGCCTGCTGTGCTGCCGTGTCCACAGATTCCTGCGGGTCTTCTATAATTTCAAAGCCCTCCGGCAGTTCATTATCGTCCTCATCATCTTCTCCGGCTTCTGCTTCCTGTAATTCTGACTGCTGTTTTATATCTGCATTTTCACTTTCCGGCTCAGACTTTTCTTTATTTTCTGCCGGACTGCCGGTTTCGGACTGCTGTTCTGAATTTTCAGTGCTGTCCGGATTCTTTTCCTGCTCTTTTGCACCCTCTGTGTCCGTAATCTGACCGCCTTCTAATATATCTGTATCATCCGGTGCAATATATTCTTTTTCAGGCTGTGTCGTCTGCTGTGTATTTTCCTGTACAACTTCATCCGGATTTAAGGAACGTGTATTCCGATCCGCACCTGTCGTAATGGTCGATGTAATCGCAAGAGAAGCTTCGTTGGCTGCCATTTCCGCTACCGGCTGTTCGGTATCCTTATAATAATCCAATAAAAATGCTTCCCAGTCAAAGACTTCTTCTACTGCTTTAATCGCCACTTCAATCATATCCATATCCGGTTCTTTGGTCGTGAGCTTCTGAAGCCACAGCCCCGGCTTGCTGAGTGCTGTGATAAATACATTTTCGCTTCTGCCCGCCCAGCGGATTAATTCATATGAAACACCCGCAATGACCGGAATCAGCAGGATTCTTAAAACGAGCTGCAC
>ERZ780208.808-NODE-808-length-28744-cov-6.957580_pt1 | contig 28744 bp, 25 predicted proteins | sample MGYA00511167_ERZ780208 | MGnify/ENA primary metagenome ERZ780208 (study PRJEB29588, sample SAMEA2159202) | human gut metagenome | biome: human gut; feature: human-associated habitat; material: faeces | place: Denmark | collected 2008/2010 ...
AGCTAACCGCTGCCATTGAAGCCCTGACAAAAGAAAAGACCATTCTGATGATTGCCCACCGGCTGAAAACCGTCCGCCACGCGGATAACATTTTGGTCATCGACAAAGGCCGAATCGCCCAAAGCGGCACGCACGAGCAGCTCATGGAGCAAGGCGGTATCTATCGCCGGTTTGTGGAATCTCGTGAACAGGCTGTGGGCTGGAAGGTATAAAGAAGGAGGAAATAACGATGAAAAACAATCAGAAACTCAAAGGAAAAGACTTGATTAACATTGGCATTTACGCAGCGATCTACTGTGTCTTAATGACTTGTATTTCCATGTTAGGATATATTCCTATCATGATGCCCATGCTGACGGTGATCGTACCGATCATCCTCGGCGTTCCCATGATGCTGTTCTATACCAAGGTCAAGAAGTTCGGAATGATCACCATTATGGCGACCATTGTTGGTATTTATCTATGCGTCACCGGTATGGGATTCTGGCCTATTCTCTTTGGCGTAGTGTTCGGCTTTCTGGCTGACCTGATCGCAAAAAGCGGCAGCTACGCCAGTGGGAAGAAAAGCATTCTCAGCTATGGAACCTTCTGCGTTCTTCTGTTTGGTAACTATCTGCCGCTGTATATCGACAGGGAGGGCTATTTCTCCACCCGCCAGAGCTTTGGCGCAGAATATATCAATACGCTGGGAAACATCATGCAGCCATGGACGGCTCCCGTGTTGATCGTAGCCGCCTTTGTGTGCGGTATGCTGGGCGCACTGTTGGGCAAGGCGCTGCTGAAAAAGCACTTTGTCAAGGCGGGCATCGTCTGATGGCTCGGGGAATCCTGCAGGCCAGCATTCAAAACAGAGGTTTGGTGCTGGACCCCAGGACGAAGCTGGTGATACTCTTCGACATCGCCCTGTTCGTGTTGGGGTCTGCCGGGGGCGGGTCGAGCTTGAGCTGAGATTCGTCCTTCTCCCAGAAGTCCTCGCTGGCCTTCTCGGGGGCGGCGTCTTCCGTCTCGGCAGCGTCCGCAGCGGGTGCTGCTTCCTCGGTGGTATCGGCATCCTCGGTTTCGGGCAGCTCAGCCTCGGCATCCTGTGCGGGGGCCTCCTCCTTCTGCTGGAACTCCGGCAGACGGCTCAGGGACTCCACATGGGTGCGGTAAAGGTTCAGCACGTCGGACTTGAAGCGGGTGACCTCGAGACGAACGCGGTCATACTCGCGCTCTTCGGCCAGCTTTTTGTCGTTGGCCTCGCTGATGATCTCGTCGGCGCGGTCGCTGGCCTTCTGCAGCAGCTCGTTGGCATCCCGGATGATGTCGTCGCCGCGCAGATTTGCACGGTGCAGGATGTCTTCGGCCTTCTGGTTGGCCTCGCGGATGACGTTTTCGCCCATGCGCTGCGCATTGATGAGGGCGCTCTTGAGCATATCGCCGTCTGCCTCATAGCTCTGCATATTGCGGCGCAGGGTCTCGTTCTCGGCAGTCAGGTCGGCCACCTGCTTGCGCAGGGCCTCCATCTGTTCCGCATCCTGCCCGAGCTGCTGTTCTACCTTATCCAGAAAGTGGTCAACATCCTCGGTACGGTAGCCGCGGAGGTTCTTTTCGAATTGGACAGAGCGCACGTCCTGCGGTGTCAGCATAATGATCTCCTCCATTTTATCCAGTTGTCCTTCTCAATATTGGAAGAACTCAATGATTTGTCGGTCTTTTTTGCTCTTGCCCGGCAGAGCTGTGAGGCGGAAGCGCCCTTTGCCCCGCACTGTGAACACATCAGATTCGTATACCGGCGCATGGGCGCTGGAAACGGGCAGATGGTTGATCTCTACCCTTCCCGCTGCCACAAGCTCTGCGGCCATGCCCCGGCTGCACCGCAGCATGGCGGCAAGTACGGCATCCAAACGCAGCGACGATACAGTCGCGGTCTGTAACCGGCGCTCTGCCTGTGCAAACTCCGGTACTTCGTCCAACGCCAGCTGCTGAGCCGTCACCTCGGTGCGGCCCACACTGCGCAGCTCCTGACAGATAAGGGCTGCAGCAGGCTCCAGCGCGAACAGATAAGCGGTACCCGGCTCCTCCGGCGGCAGGACGATGTCGCCCAGCGCCTCACGGCGAAGCTCGAGTCCCATCAGACTGCCCAGATAATCCTTATGGACAGGCAACTGCGCCCCGGCCAGCGCACGGCACCTGAGCCGGACGCAGCAGACAGGGCTTGCAGGGTAACAGTCTTCCGGCTCGAGGCAGAGCACCCGGCGCTCTGCGTCGGGCCAGCCGCCCTCGAAGCGGCAACTTTCCTCCGGCGCACCGGCACGGTTGAGTGCCGCCTGCGCCAGCTGCTGTTCCCTGTCACTCAGGAACGCCGAATAACGGGCGATGCCCCGGCCAAAAGCGGCGCGGGCCAGGTCCTCGACATGACGCATGAGGAAGCGTTCCTCATCGTTCTGCGCCGGGACGAAGCCCCGCACGGCACTTTGCTGGGTATCAATAGAACGCGCCATTGTTCTCCAGCTCGTCCAGCAGGTCGCCCATGATGTCTACATTGTAGGGAGTAATGATGAAGGTGCTGTTGGCCACCCGCTTGATCTGGCCGTTGTTGGCGTAGGCCACACCGGAGAGGAAGTCCACCAGACGGCGGGAAACTTCCTTGTTGGTGGATTCCAGATTCAGCACGACGGTGCGCTTGTTGTTCAGGTGGTCTGCAATGGTGCTGGCATCCTCGAAGTGCTCGGGCTTGACCAGAACGACCTTGAGCTGGGTGGTAGCATGGATGTTGACCACCTTGCCGTTCCGCTTGGGGGCTGCGCCCTCTTCGGGCGCGTCCTCTTCCTCGTCGCCTGCGACGCCGAGACCGCTGTTGTTATTCACCATCTGAGGACCGTCGTCCATGTACTGATCGTCGTAATCGTCCTCACTGCCGAAAAGTCCTTTTTTCAGGCTGTCCACAAAAGACATAGAAAATTGCTCCTTTCATTCGGGCAGCTCACGCTGCCTGGCACCCCTTTGTGAAAAAGAGTTGCTAATAGCTTTTTCTATTATCTGATTTTTTGCGTCAGATGTCAATAACTACAAAAGCTTTCCATCATACAAATTTTGTCCGGAGACAATGATCTCGTCGTAAAGGCGGACTTCGCTGACGGTTTTTGTCTTATCCGAGCTGCTGGGCATGACGATACGGTACTCGCCGTCCGTCACCAGCGGATGGTCATTATCCACGGGGTCGATCTTGCAGAAACGGGCAAGATTGCCGTATTTGACATAGACGCCCGGGATGTAGTTCTCGCCCTGCGTCTCAGACTCGGTACCGTCCTCTTTCAGATAGTGGATGGCCTCGATAGGGACGCGCAGGCCGGTGGTCTCGCCCACGATGATCTGGGCGCTGGCCCGGTTGAGCCGCAGCACATCGCCGTTGATGATCTCGCAGGTGATGACGAAGCGGGCCAGACCGGTCGCTTCGTCGATGGTCACCTCGGAGACGGAGGCTTTGAGGGGCGTTTCCATCTGGCCGGGGAACTTTATCTTCACCGAGCGGGTCAGGGGCTTGCCGTTGTCGCCCAGCAGCTTCTCCCCTTCCTTGGCCGAGCAGAGGCCGACGTATCGCCACGCAAAGCCCGAGACGATCTTGCCCGCGCAGCCGTCCAGCGGCAGCTCGGGGTCAGAATTCAGATATGCCTGCAGGTCGGTGGTGTTCAGCGCGAGGATGTCGTCTGCCCCGGCGTTGAGCCGCCCGGTGGCAGAGCTGCGGATGAAGTAACCCGTCTGAGGGGCGGTGATCTGGGTCGGCTCTCCCAGCTGGGCCTGCACCTGCGCCGACTGCTCAGTGAGGGAGGCGATCTGGGCCGAGAAGTCCGAGACTTCACCCGTGATGACCCAGAGCTTGTTCTGAGCGAGGATGTAGTTTTCTTCGCCCTGGGCTGTCTCGTCGTAGGCAGAGCTGTCCAGCGCATCCATCATATCATAAAGCGCGGAAGCCCGCTCTTTTTTCAGAGAATCCAGCTGGGTGGCGGTGGTATTCTGAGAGCGCTGCAGAAGCTCGATCTGGTCGTTCAGGCTCGTGAGCTGCTGGCGGAGGCCCGCCTGTTCCGGGCTGCTGTAGATCTCCGCTACTGCAGCCCCCGCCGAGACGCGCTCGCCGTCGGCCGCGAGATAGCCCAGGGTTCCGCCGCCGGGAACATAGACCTCATCGAAGAGGAGAACTCCGTCGGCGTCCACCGTATCCGCCACGGTGGCAAGAAGTGCCGTCTCGTAGGTGTTGGGCGGGAAGAGCACCTGCAGGGCCTGATAGCCCACATAGATGCCCGCCAGCACCACGACGGCGATGACGAAGCCTGCCAGCTTGCCCAAAGCGCTGGACGCGCCGGGATCAGAGCGTGGTCTATCCATCATAAAAGGTCACCCTTTCGCTAAAAATTCTTGGGTCAGCTGCACAGCTCGGGCTGTAACGTCCGGCGCAGAGGCGTCCAGCCAGACCACGCCGTCCATATGGCGGAACCAGGTCAGCTGGCGCTTGGCGTAGTTGCGGGAGGCCTGCTTGAGCTTTTCGGTGCAGGCATCCAGCGTGGCCGTCCCCTCAAAATAAGGGAAGAATTCCTTATAGCCGATGGCCTGCGCTGCCGTGCGGTAGGTCTGGCGGTGGTCATAGACCAGCTTTGCCTCATCGAGGAGGCCGGCGTCCAGCATCTTGTCCACCCGCAGGTCGATGCGGCGGTAGAGCTGGGTGCGATCGGGAAAGTCCAGACCCAGCACCAGCGAACGATAGGGCCGCTCCGACGGGAGGGACTGGGCTTTCTGCTCGCTCAGACGCTTGCCGGTGGCCCGGAAATGTTCCAGCGCCCGCAGGACCCGCACCTGATTGTTCGGATGGATGGCGGCGGCGGCTTCCGGGTCGGCAGTCTGCAGCTCTTTGTACATGGCCTCCGGACCTTTTTCAGCCAGCTCAGCGGCCAGCTGTTCTCGCAGGCCGTCCGGCGTCTTCTCGGCGGCGAAGCGGACACCGTACAAAAAGCTCTGGACATAGAGGCCCGTGCCTCCCACGAGGATGGGCAGACGGCCCCGGGCGGAAATGTCCGCCTCGAGCGTTCCGGCCAACGTCACGAAATCCGCCACGCTGAAGGGCTCATCCGGCTCCAGAATATCCACCGCATGGTGCGGGATGCCGTGGGTCTCTTCGGGCGCGACCTTCGCCGTACCGACGTCTAATCCTTTATAGATCTGCATCGAGTCGGCGCTGATGACTTCGCCCTCGAAAGCTTCGGCCAGCGCCACGCCGAGAGCGGTCTTGCCGGTGGCAGTGGGGCCGACGACGGCCAGCACCGGATGCTTCTGATTTTTATCACACGATTCGGCCAAACTGCTTTTCCAGCTCCTTTCGGGTAAGTTTGAGAACGCAAGGGCGCCCATGGGGGCAGAAAGGCGGCACTTCGCCGGAAAGAATTTTTTCGGCCAGCGCCATCAGCTCCTGCGGCGAGGTGTGGTCGCCCGCCTTGATGGCGGCGCGGCAGGAGATGGAATGGAGCACCCACTCTGTCCGCTCGTTCAACGCGTCGCGGCTGCCGTGGGCCAGCTTTGCCGCCAGCTCGACCAACAGATCTTCGGCACTGCTCTGCTCCACATCAGCGGGGACCGAGCGCAGGCAGACCGAGCTGCCGCCAAAATCGCTCACCTCGAGACCTGCGCTTTCCAGCAGGTCGAGGTTGGCCAGCAGAGCGGTCTTTTCCTCGGCGGAGAGCTCCACCACCAGCGGCTCCAGGAGAAGCTGACTGGGGACATCGCCGTAGTGGGCGGCCAGCTTCTCGAAGAGCTGGCGCTCATGGGCGGCGTGCTTGTCAATGATGCAGATCTCGTCGCCCCGCTCCGCGAGGATATAGGTGCGGAAGATCTCGCCCACATACCGCAGAGGCTCCGGGCCATCCTGAACGTCAAAGCCCAGCTGCTCCGGGGCTGCGCTCTGCTGAGGTTCATCCGAAGCCTCCGGCAGCGGCGGACGCTCCGGTTCTTCCGGGGCAGGCTCCCACGCGGCCATATGATCGCGGGTGACATCCGGCAGATCGATGTCTGCCTCGATGTCCAGCTGTGACTCACTGGATGCAGCCCGGAAGGGCGGCGGCTCAAGGACACTTTCCTTCTGCGGCGGCTCAGGACTGTGAAGGGCAGCGTTCATCGGAAGAGGCTCGAAGGCCGCAACCGTTGTCCATGTGTGTTCTGATGCCGGCGCAGCCTTTTCCGGGGCTTTTACGGGCAGCGGGAGGATGTCCCGCTCCGAGGCAGAAGGCTGTGTCGTGCGGGGTGTCACAGACGCTGCCGGTGCCGCCGGGCGGAAAGGGTTTTCCTCCGGGTGCGGCAGGCTTCCCGGCTCTGCCTGACCCGAAATCACCGCTGAAAGGCCTGTAAAGTTATTGTTCTTTACATCATTTTCTTCTTTATTTCCGTTATTTTCATATTTGTTGGATACATTATTCTCTTTCTCACTGTCAAAGACGAACTGTCTTTCCCCTGTACCAGGCTGGCTCAGCGCCAGCTTGACAGCATGGTAGACGAGGTCGAAGATGTCGTTTTCCCGGGCAAAGCGGACTTCTGTTTTTGCCGGATGGACGTTGACATCCACAAGGTCGGCAGGCATCTCAAGAAGCAAGATCCCTCCAGGAAACTTGCCCTGCATCGTGGTACCCTTGAACGCCATCTCCATGCCCGCCATCATGGTGCGGTTGCGGACATAGCGGCCATTGATATAGAAATACTGCATACTGCGGCTGGCGCGGCAGCTGCGGGGCTGGGTGATGAGCCCCCAGACCCGGTAAACACCCTCACGGTTATCAACCTCCACGAGGTCACGGCTGAACTCCCGGCCCAGCACGGCATAAGCCGCGCTGCGGAGCTGGCCGTCACCGGGGGTGACATACTGCAGTTTGCCTTCGCGGATGAACTTGAAGCTCACCTCGGGGTGGCTCAGGGCCACATGGCCCACGATGTCGGCCACAAAAGTACCCTCGCTGGAATCCTTTTTGAGGAATTTCATCCGGGCAGGAGTATTGAAAAAGAGGTCACAGACCCGGATGGTGGTGCCGACGCCTCGCGCACCCGGCTCGATGGGCTGCTCTTCCCCGCCCTCGATACGGTAGAGGGAAGCGCACTCGTCGGCCTCGGTGCGGGTGAGCACTTCGACGCGGGCCACGCTGGCGATAGAGGCCAACGCTTCGCCGCGGAAGCCCAGCGTGTGGATGCTGGTGAGGTCGTCTTCCGTCCGAATCTTACTGGTGGCATGGCGGATGAAAGCCGTGGGGATGTATTTTGCCTCGATGCCGGTGCCGTTGTCGCTGATTTCAATCAGCCGGACGCCGCCCGACTCGATCGAGACGGTGATTTGAGACGCACCGGCGTCGATGGAGTTTTCCAGAAGCTCCTTGACGACCGATGCGGGCCGCTCAACCACCTCACCGGCGGCGATAAGTTCTGCCGTGTGCTTGTCGAGAACGTGTATCTCTGCCATTCGTTTCCCTCCGTTTCAAATAAAATCAGCCATTCAGGCTGCCGCTCAGGGTCTTTTTCAGCTCATACAGGAAGTTCAGTGCCTCGATGGGGGTCAGGGTCTCAACGTCCAGTGCCTCGAGCTTTTCCATCATCTCGCTGGGGACGGCAGGCGAAGAATACTCCTGCAGGGCGTCGAAATCCATCTGCTCCACCTTGTTCTTCGGGGCAGACGCTTCCAGAGTGCGCAGCACCTCGTGGGCGCGGCGCGTCACGGTGCCGGGCAGACCGGCTAGCTTCGCCACCTCGATGCCGTAGCTGTCGTCGGCGGGGCCGCGAATGATGCGGCGGAGGAAAGTGATGTCCTCTCCCCTCTTTTTGACCGCGATGTTGTAGTTTTTGACGCCCTCGATGGCCCCTTCCAGGTCAGTCAGCTCGTGGTAATGGGTGGCGAAGAGGGTCTTGCAGCCGAGGCCCTTGGCCGGGTCGGAGATATGCTCCACGACGGCCCGGGCGATGCTCATGCCGTCGAAAGTAGAGGTGCCGCGGCCAATTTCGTCCAGCACAACGAGGCTCTTGGGTGTGGCGTTCTTGAGAATTTCGGCCACTTCGGTCATCTCGACCATGAAGGTGGACTGGCCGGCGGCAAGGTCGTCCGATGCGCCAATGCGGGTAAAGATGGCATCCACGACGCCCACATGACAGCTGGACGCTGGGACGAAGGAGCCGATCTGTGCCATCAGGGCGATAAGGGCGTTCTGGCGCATATACGTCGATTTGCCTGCCATATTCGGGCCAGTGATGATGAGACAGCGGTCAGTGGTGCAGTTGAGCCTGGTATCGTTGGGGACGAAGAGGCTGCCTTTCAGCATCTGCTCGACCACCGGGTGGCGGCCCTCGGTGATGGTCAGCTCGTCGCTGTCATCCACCACAGGGCGGCAGTAGTTGTTTTCAGCGGCCACCTGCGCCAGTGCCGCCAGCACGTCCAGCTCGGCCACAGCATTTGCCGTCCGCTGGATGCGGTCGAGCTGACCTCCGATCGTTTCCAGCAGTTCCGAGAAGAGCCGGTGCTCCAGCGCAATGAGACGCTCATGCGCACCTAAAATCTTGCTTTCCAGCTCTTTCAGCTCCTGGGTGATATAGCGCTCACCGGAGGTGAGGGTCTGCTTGCGGATATAGGTCTCGGGGACCATGGATTTATAGGAGTTGCTGACTTCGATGTAGTAGCCGAAGACGTGATTGTAGCCGATTTTCAGCTTGGGGATGCCGGTCTCCTGCCGCAGGCGCGTTTCCAGCTGAGCGAGGACACCCTTGGTGTTGTCGCGGATGGAGCGCAGCTCGTCTACCTCGGGGTGGTAGCCTTTGGCGATGACGCCGCCGTCCTTGAGGGTGGAGGGCGCTTCCGGGTCGATGGCGGCAAGGATGGCCGTCTTCACGTCATCCAGCAGGTCGATTTGTCCCGCAAGCGCAGTCAACTCCGGGCAGCTGCAGCTCTCGGCCTGCGCCCGCAGTTCCGGCAGGCGCTCACAGGTCTGGGCCATCGTGTAGATTTCCTTGGGGGTGGCGGAGCCGTAGACCGCGCGGGTCATTAGGCGCTCGAGGTCGGCGATGTAGTGGAGCTGTTCGATCAAATCGCCCCGCTGCATGGTCTGGTTCACAAGGCTTTCCACCGCGTTGAGGCGGCGGTTGATGGCGGCACTGGAAATGAGCGGCTGCTCGATCCAGCTGCGGAGCATCCGCTTGCCCATGGCGGTGCTGGTCTTGTCCAGCACCCAGAGCAGCGTTCCCCGCTTTTCGCGGCCTCGCAGCGTCTCGGTGAGCTCGAGGTTGGCCCGGGTGACCTGCGACAGCCGCATGAACTGGGCTTCATTATACGTGATGACCGTTTTCAGGCGCTCGACGCCTTTAATTTGCGTATCATGGAGATATTCCAGCAGCGCGGCCATTGCAAAGCGGACAAGGCCGTCTTCTGTGATACCGGTCTTTGCGGCCCAGTCGCGGCCAAACTGGTTCTCGAGGGAGATGGCCACGAGGCCCGGGGCGTACCGCTCCTCTTCCACCAGCTCGACGGCGCAGTTCATATTCTTTTTGATGTAGGCAGTGATCTCCCGGCAGTCCAGCAGGCCCGGATTCATCAGCACCTCGCTGGGGTTGTAGCGGCAGAGTTCCGCAATGACCGCCGGGGCGATCTTCTCCCGCTTGAGCTCTGTGATATGGGCCGTGCCGGTGGAAACGTCCGCGAAGCAGAGGCCTGCTGCGCCGCCTTTCAGGAAAACACTCGCAATGTAGTTGTTTTTGTCATCCTGAAGCATACTGCTCTCAATGACGGTGCCGGGCGTGACCACGCGGATGATGTCGCGCTTGACGAGGCCCTTGGCCTTTGCCGGGTCTTCCACCTGCTCACAGATGGCGACCTTATAGCCCTTCGAGATGAGGCGGGCCACATAGCCCTCGTAGCTGTGGAACGGTACGCCGCACATGGGTGCGCGCTCTTCAAGGCCGCACTGCTTGCCCGTGAGGGTCAGATCCAACTCCCGCGAAGCTGTGAGCGCATCGTCGAAGAACATCTCGTAGAAGTCACCGATGCGGTAGAATAGAATCTCATCCTTATGTTGTTTTTTGATCTCCAGATATTGCTGCATCATGGGCGAAAGCTCTGCCATGACCGTTCACCTTCCTCCCCTAGTTGTCGGTTTGCCATCCAAAACCGCCTGTTGCAAGCAAAACGCGGCCCTGCATTGCACAGCCGCGTTTTGTGTTTCATGGTTTAAGCCTTAGTGGCAGCCGCCGCAGGTGGAGCAGCTACCGGTGCAGGAAGCGGAAGGCTCCTGCACGGTCATGGGGTCGCCGCCGTTCATTGCAGTGTTGATGATGGCGTCGATATAGTTCACGAGGGCCTCGCAGTCGCGCTTTGCCTCGTTGTAGGCCACCATGCCGTCGTCGGCCATGATCTTGCCGTAGAGGTCGTTCACCTTCTGGTTCAGCTCGGCGATGCGCTCATCGCTGCGCTCGGGCTTTCCGATCTCGTTGTTCAGGTCCATACGGGCCAGATTGAACTCGCCGATGAGGTTCTGCAGTTCCTCGTCCTTGTCGTTCATCTTGCGGGCCTGGTCCATAGCCAGATAGCGGGAGTCGGTCTGAAGTGCCATGGCGGCACGCTTGAAAAGGTCGATGCAATCCATTGTAATAGTCTCCTTTTATCGTTCCTGTGTTATATATTAGGATGGTGTATCCAGAATATCATTATTCAACCAATTCGCCCAGCAGGACGGTGGCACGGGCACCCGTGAGGCGCACCATCGCATAGCTGCCCATGAGGGCGGGGTCAGCCTTGAACTCGACGGTAAGGTTGTTGTCGAGACGGCCCGAGAGGGTGCCTTCATTGCGGCCATAGCCCTCCACGAGGACGCGGACGGTCTGGCCCACCTGAGCCTTCACGAGGGCCATTGCGATGTCGTCCTGAACTTTGAGCAGGCGGGTCATACGGTCGGTCTTCTCCTTGCGAGGGGTGGGGTCGGGCATATCTGCCGCCTTGGTGCCGGTGCGCTTGGAGTAGATGAAGGTGAACAGCTGCATATAGCCCACCTTCTGCACCAGCTCAAGGGTCTTCTGGAAGTCCTCTTCGGTCTCACCGGGGAAGCCCACGATGATGTCGCTGGAGAAGGTAATGCCGGGGACCTTCTTCCGGGCATACTCGATGAGTTCGAGGTAGTGCTCCACGGTATAGTGACGGTTCATCTGGACAAGCAGACGGTCAGATCCGCACTGCACCGGCAGATGCAGATGCTTGCAGATCTTCGGCTGGGCCGCGATGGTATCGATGAGCTTGAAGCTGGCGTCCTTCGGGTGGCTGGTCATGAAACGGATGTGGTAGTCGCCCGGGACGGTGCAGAGCAGGTTGAGCAGGTCGGAGAAATCCACCTGCTCCTCGAGGCCCTTGCCGTAGCTGTTGACATTCTGGCCCAGAAGGGTGATCTCCTTATATCCTGCCTCCACGAGACTCTTGAACTCGGCGAGGATGTCGCCGGGCTTGCGGCTCTTTTCGCGGCCGCGGACGTAAGGCACGATGCAGTAGGTGCAGAAATTGTCACAGCCATACATGATGGGCAGCCAGGCACGGAACTCGCTCTCACGGCGGATGGGGATATTCTCCACGATGACGGGGCGCTGAGCCGGCTCCATGAGCACCCGCTTGTGCTTCTGCAATTTCTGGGCGATGAGCTGGGGCAGCGTGTCGATGCCGTCCACGCCGAACACGAGGTCTACGTAGGGGTAGCTCTGGCGCAGCTTTTCCACGACGTGCTTCTGGTTGGCCATGCAGCCGCAGAGGCCGATGATGAGGCCGTGCTTCTTCTCTTTCAGGCCCTTGAGAGCGCCCACGTTACCGAAGACACGCTGCTCAGCGTGCTCACGGACGGCGCAGGTGTTGAAAAGGATGAGGTCGGCGTCCTCGGGCTTGTCACACAGGCCGTAGCCGATGTCCATCAGCACACCCTTGATGCGCTCGCCGTCGTTGACATTCTGCTGGCAGCCGTAGCTGTGGACGAAGGCCAGCGGCGGGGTGTCATAGGCCAGCTTGACCAGCTCTGCCGCCGCGTTGTTATGTTCAAATGCTATGTACTCCAATGAAACCATCCTTCTCTGCTGCTGGGGACACACCTCCGGCAGCAGACATACTGATACTATAAAGAAAGCTCTTTATAGTATACCCTTTTTGGCCTTGGAGGGCAAGAGTTTATTTTTACTGAGCCTGCTTGCCGGCGCACGCCTCGCACAGGCCGAACAGCACCACGGCGCAGTCCTGCACGACGCCCTTCTGGTTGCGCACCAGCTTCATCACCTGCTTTTCGTCCACGTCAGCGTCCACGACGCCGCCGCAGCAGTTGCAGTAGAGGTGGCTGTGCCAGCCCAGAGTGTGGTCGAAGCGGTCAGCCTTGCCCGGGATGGAGACGCGGCGGACACGGCCTGCATCTACGAGACTGTTGAGGTTGCGGTAGACGGTACCAAGGCTCAGGCCGGGACATTCCTTGGCTGCGAGGTCAAAAATCTCCTCGGCAGTAGGGTGGTCGCAGAGCTGCTCCACTTTCTGCAGTACCAGCTCGCGCTGTTTGGAATAACGCATGGTCTTTCTCCTTTTTATGATGGGGTGTGTATCGGGATAAAGGCCGGGTTCAGAGCTTGTCTTCCCCCTTGATTTTCGCCCAGTAGGCCCGGGCGGCCTGTTCGGTGCGGTTGTCGCCGAACGTATAGTATTTCACGTCCTTGAGCAGGTCGGGCAGATATTGCTGGTCCACCCAGTGGTTCTCATAGTCGTGGGCGTACTTGTAGTTCTGGCCCTTGACGGCAGCATCTTCGCCGTCAAAGTGCTTGTTCTGCAGCTGGCGCGGGATGGGGCCGGTACGCCCCGCCTGCACATCGGCGATGGCCGCATTGATGGCGTCGTGGGCGCTGTTGGATTTCGGGCTGGTTGCCACGAGAATGACGGCATCGGCCAGCGGGAACCGGGCTTCCGGCAGACCCACCATGTTGGCTGCGTCCACTGCTGCCTTGACGATGGGGATGATCTGCGGGTATGCAAGGCCCACGTCCTCACAGGCGCAGACCATCAACCGGCGGCAGGCCGAGGGCAGGTCGCCTGCTTCCAGCAGACGGGCCAGGTAGTGGAGGGCGGCGTTGGGGTCGGAGCCGCGCATGGACTTCTGGTAGGCCGACACGATGTCGTAGTGGTCGTCGCCGTCCCGGTCGTACCGCATGGCCGTGCGGCGGGTGACCTGCTGTATCATCTCGAGGGTGATGTGCTTTCCGGTTCCGTCCACGGGGGCCGCCGTCACCACGAAATCGAGACAACCCAGCGCCTTGCGCAGGTCTCCGCCCGCACTCTCGGCGAGGTAGGCGCAGGCGTCCTCGTCCATCACGACAGGCTGTGATTCCGACTCCGAGAGCTTTTTCAGGGCGTTGCGGATGCCCCGCTCCACATCGGCGGCGGAGAGGGACTTGAACTCAAATACCGTACAGCGGGACAGCAGTGCATTATAGATGTAAAAGTAAGGGTTCTCGGTGGTGGATGCAATGAGGGTGACAGAACCGTCCTCGATGCACTCCAGAAGGCTCTGCTGCTGCTTTTTGTTGAGGTACTGTATCTCGTCGAGGTAGAGCAGGATGCCCCCTGCCCCGGCCAGCGTGCCGATGTCCTTCAGCACTGCTTTGATGTCACCGGTGCCGCAGGAAGTGCCGTTGAGCTTATGGAGGGTCATGCCGCTGTTCTCGGCGATGATGCGGGCGACGGTGGTCTTGCCCGTGCCGGAGGGGCCGTAGAAAATCATGTTGGGGATACGACCGCTCTCGATGGTGCGGCGGAACACCTGTCCCTCGGCCAGAAGATGCTGCTGGCCGCAGACATCGGCCAGCGTTTTGGGGCGCAGACGCTGCGCCAGCGGTTCGTTCATAGGTCTTCCCTCCAAAAATGATCATGAGAATCCTTCTCTTTTATAGTATAGCGCATTTTGCACGCCGCGGCAAGAGAAATAATGAAAATGATTCTCAGATAAACGACAAAGCATTTACAAATTTCGCAAAACATGATATGCTTGTGCCATTCCAATCAAGAAACGAGGGGAAACGTATGCGCGGAAAGAACATCTCTGCCGAAGACCTGACGGCCAAAAAAGAGCTGGCTCTGGAGGTCATCCGGCGGCTCAAGGCGGAGTATCCCGACGCAGGCTGCACGCTGGACTACGACCACGCCTGGCAGCTGCTGGTGAGCGTCCGGCTGGCGGCCCAGTGTACCGACGCCCGGGTGAATATCGTGGTGCAGGACCTGTTTGCAAAATATCCGTCGGTGGCCGCGCTGGCCGAGGCAGAGCCCGAGGACATCGAAACCATCGTCAAACCCTGCGGGCTGGGCCGCAGCAAGGCCCGGGACATCTCAGCCTGTATGCGGATGCTGCGGGACAAATACGACTGCAAGGTACCTACGACCTTTGAGGAACTGCTGGCACTGCCCGGCGTGGGCCGCAAGAGCGCGAACCTCATCATGGGCGACGTGTTCGGCAAGCCCGCCATCGTCACCGACACCCACTGCATCCGCCTGTGCAACAAGATCGGCCTTGTGGACGGCATCAAGGAACCGCAGAAGGTGGAGATGGCGCTCTGGAAGATCGTCCCGCCCGAAGAGGGCAGTGATCTGTGCCACCGTTTCGTGATGCATGGCCGGGCCGTCTGCAATGCCCGGAAGCCGGAGTGCGAAAAATGCTGTCTTTCGGACATCTGCCGCTACGCGCGGGAGGAAGCATCCAACGTCTGATTTTACATATTTCAGGAGGTTTTTCTTATGTTTAGTTTTATCTTCAGTCTTCTCATCGGTGCGCTGGCCGGTTACATTGCAGGCCGCATCATGGGCAGTGAAACCAGCGCCCTGCGCAACATCGTGCTGGGCATCCTGGGCAGCTTTGTGGGTGGCATCCTCTTCGGCCTCGTGGGCCTGTCCGCTACCGGCCTCGTGGGTGAGATCATCGTCTCGGTCATCGGAGCCTGTGTCTGCATCTGGGCTGGCCGCAAACTGTTCAAGTAAGCAGTCCATCTTGAGAAAATCACAGCTTTCAGGGGTGAAAGCTGTGGTTTTTTCGTTTCTGACCGATGTCATTTTCTCTCGAACTATGCTATAATAGGGTCTGTGTTTGAAATTGGAAAGGAGCTTTTCTCATGGAAACTACGCATGAGTCGTCGAAACAGACTCTCTGCTCCGCACAGCCCACCAAACCCTACGCTTTCAGCCGCAAGGTGTTCTGTGAGGGGATGCGGGACGGTGTGCCGATCGCGCTGGGGTATTTTGCGGTGTCGTTCTCGCTGGGCATCGCGGCCCGGACGGCGGGCTTTACACCCCTGCAGGGCTTCGTGGCCAGCCTGCTCAACAATGCTTCGGCGGGCGAGTACGCCGCCTTTGCCCTCATTGCCAGCGGCGCGACCTATCTCGAGGTAGCCATCATCACCCTCATCGCCAACGCCCGCTATCTGCTGATGAGCTGTGCACTGGCCCAGCGGTTCGCCCCCGGTACACCGTTTTTCCACCGGCTTATCATCGGCTATGACGTCACTGACGAGCTGTTCGGCATCACCATCGCCCGGCCGGGTTATCTGAACCCCTTCTACACCTACGGTGCCATCGCGCTGGCCGCGCCGGCGTGGGCTTCGGGTACGGCGCTGGGCATCATCGCAGGCAACCTGCTGCCCCTTCGGGCCGTCAGCGCACTGAGCGTGGCGCTCTACGGTATGTTCCTCGCCATCATCATTCCTCCGGCCCGGAAAGATAAGATCGTGGCCGCGCTGGTGGCCATCAGCTTTGCGCTGAGCTTTACCTGCACCTATCTGCCGGGCGTTTCCGCCCTGTCGGACGGCACCCGCACCATCATCCTGACAGTGGCCATTTCCTGCGCAGGTGCGCTGTTATTCCCCGTCAAAACCCAGAGTGAGGAGGCTGAACAATGATTCGCAGCAACTGGCTTTACATCGCAGTGATGTTCGCCGTATCCTACACCATCCGCATCCTGCCGCTGACCCTCATCCGGAAGCCTATCAAAAACCAGTTCATCCAGTCGTTCTTGTACTACGTCCCTTACGTCACTCTGGCGGTCATGACCTTCCCGGCCATCGTCAACGCCACCCAGAGTCCGGCAGCTGGTGCGGTGGCGCTGGTGGTAGGCATTGCGGCGGCATGGTTCGGGGCCAGCCTGTTCCAGGTGTCGGTGGCCTGCTGCGCCGTCGTCTTCGTTCTGGAACTGTTCCTTGTTCACTGAGGTGACTGCCCTATGAAACGAGTCCTTGTAACCGGCGCAGGCGGCTTTGTGGGCGCGCGCATCCTCGATATGTGGCGGGGGAAGTTTGCGCTCTGTGCCTTCCCGTCCGACGCCCTGCGCACTGCCGACGAAAACGCGGTACTGCGCTTCATTTTGAAGGAGCACCCGGACGTCATCGTCCACACGGCGGCCCTCTCCAACACCCAGTACTGCCAGCAGGAGCCGGAGGATTCCTTCCGCGCCAACGTCCTGCTGCCCGAGTGGGTAGCGAAGGGAGCGGAGGAGGTGGGCGCAAAGCTGCTCTCCTGCAGCTCCGACCAGGTGTATGCAGGCGTGACGCAGCGGGGGGCGCTGGCGGAGACGCTGCCCCTCTCCCCTTCCAACGTCTACGGACAGCACAAGCTCGAGGCCGAGGCCCGGGTTCTGGCCCGCTGCCCGGATGCTGTGGCGCTCCGCCTGCCCTGGATGTACGACCTCCCGGGCTATCATCTGCCCATCCGGGGCAACCTGCCGCTGAACATCCTGAAAGCGGCAAAGACCGGTGAAGTGCTGCGCTTTTCGCGCAATGACTACCGGGGCGTGGGCTATGTGCGGGAGGTCATCGAGAACCTCATCCCTGCGATGGAGCTGCCCGGCGGCGTCTACAACTTCGGCAGCGAGTGCGACGGAGATATGGTCGAGACAGCACGATGCTTCGCCAATTTACTGCAGGTGGATGTGAAGATTGAGGAATCCGATCTCACCCGCAACCTCGCGATGGATACCGGGAAGCTCCGGGCTCACGGCATCGAGTTCTCCTCAACGTGGGGCGCACTTCGGGTGTGTCTCGGAGATTACCGACTTGGATATTTGATGTAAAAAAGGGAAGGGACTGCCCAAGGCAGCCTCTTCCCTTTTTATTATTTCCACAGATTTGCCGCGATCAGCTCCAGCACACTTCCCGCGATGCAGCGCGCCTTATCGGAGATGAGGAAGCAGTTTTCCAACTCCTCCCGGCGGGGGTCCACGTCAGCCACCTTGAAGCCGGGCGTGACGGGGTAGCCATCCCGCAGCAGACCGCGCAGGATGCCCGCGATGCGGGTCGTCACCGGAGTGCGGATGCCGTCCGGCGTTTCGATTTCCGCGATCGTTTCACCCACCGACACAATATCTCCGATGGCACACACATTCCGGAAGACACCAGCCTTTTCTGCGTGGATGACACGCTCAGCACCATAGCCGCCGATGACTCCGGGGACGCCCGTGTTGGGGATGGCCGTACCCTCCCGGATGATACGGCCCAGACGGTGGCCGCGCTTGGTCTCCACCACGAAATCAACATCCACACCGGCGGTAAAACCCGGGCCGAGTGCGATGGTCAGCGGAGCCATATCCCGCGTCGTTCCGAGATTTTTCTTTGCAAGGATGGCATCAACGAGCGCGGCAGGCTGCACCTGCGGGATGAGCTCTCCCTTCGGGTCCACCATCACCGGCACGTCGCCGCGATGCCAGACCACAACGGCCTCATCCAGCGTTTTTACAAGGGCAGCGCGCATTCCCTCCACGACAGCCCCGCCCTCATACACGGCCTCACTCACCGAGACCTGGCGGCGGATGGCGGCAGGATGCTCTGCCTCGAGCACAAGCACTTTCAATCCCGCCGACCACAGCCGATGGATGGTGCCGGTGGCGAGGTCGCCGCCGCCGCGCACCAGGATGACGTCATCACGCTTCATTATTTTCTTCCTCCTTGAGCAGCTGCAGGAACACGTTCATCGAGCCGCCGCAGGCAGCCAGCGCCGCATCGTCCTCTTTTGCGCTGGCCGAATACTCTGCCAGCTGGCAGGGCGCAGCCTCGCCTGCCTGCATTTTTGATGCAAGCTGCTGCACACGGTATTCCATAATGCCGCCGCCCACACTGCCCACGGATCTGCCGTCCGGCAGCACCAACATCTTTGCTCCCACCTCCCGGGGGGTCGAACCGTGGCGGGAAACGATGGTCACAAGGACAGGAGCCTTCCCCTGTCCCGTGCAGGCATCCAGCGCATTCAGCAGCTCGGGCGGGAAGCCTTCCGTCTGCTGACAGCCATTTTTCACTTCAACGATCTCCGCGAGGATGGATAGTGCGATTTCCTGCGCTGTCTGCGCCTTGATGGCAAGACCGATGGGGGCGTGGAGTGACTCAGCCTTTTCCGGGGCAGTTCCGGCCTCGATGAGCTGGCGGCGGACAAGGGCCGACCGGCTTCGGCTGCCCAGCATACCAACGTAGGCAAGTCGTTTCTTGTATATTTCGGTAAGACATTCCACGTCGAAGGAGTGGGCGCGGGTGGCGACAACAAAGTAGGTCTCCGCACTGCCCTCCACCTGCGTGAGATTTTCGGCATAAGGACCGCAGAGGACCTTTTCGGCCCCGGCACGGCGAAGGGCGTCAGCGTACTCCGGCCGCTCCTCGAGGCCGGTGACGGGCAGGCCCAGCATCACGGCCAGCCGGACGACGGACTCGGCCACATGGCCTCCGCCGCAGATGACGAGCCGGGGCGCGCCTCCGAATTTCTCGACGAAGATCCGCTTATTTTCCAGAGTCAGGATGCCGCTTGCACCACATCCGGCCAGCGCCGGGAGATTCCGAGCCAGCAGCCCCTCCGGTCTTGCGGGCCAGACGGGTACGCCTTCACAAAGAAGAAGCCTCGCTCCGCTTTCCGGCCCTTCCAGTACGGAGGCCAGCGTATGCTGCCCCTGTGTGCTGCGCAAAGCGTCCAAAAACTCACGAATCAACATAGAATTTCTCCATTATGGTTTATTGCTCCACCGGTGTGGCAGCATCGTAGCCCGCATCGTTCAACTGAGACTGCCACGCCTGCCAGTCCTCGGGCAGCATCCGCCAGCCGAGCCCGCAGCCTGCCGTGATCTCACTGGGCAGCGGGATGAGCCGCCCCGGGATACCCCGGGCGGCGCACTCTTTCTCCCAGCCCATCGCGCGGGCCGTAGAAGCAAATGAAAGAACGATGTATTGTCTTTTGCGGCGCATATCAGCCCTCCTCGGCCAGCTCACAGACCGCCTCGGTGGCTTTGAGCACCTCGGCCTCTGTGTTCTGATGGGAGAAGCTGAACCGCACCATCCCCTGCTCCACGGTGCCGAGGGCTTTGTGGATGAGGGGCGCACAATGAGCGCCCGCCCGGACACAGATGCCGTAGTCCTCCCAGAGAATGTCGGCGGCACGGGCTGCGTCCTCATCCCCGAAGTTCAGGGAGACGATGGGCGCGCGGTCTGTTTCGGCGAAACTGCCGTAGATTTTCACGTCGGGAGCATGGACGATTTTCTCATAAAACAGGCGTGTCAGAGCCATTTCTTTTTCATGCAGAACCTCGACGCCCTGCGAAAGTATCCACTCCACACCTGCCCCGAGGCCCGCGAGGCCGGGAACATTCAGCGTCCCCGCTTCCAGCGCTGTGGGCATCTGAGAGGGGTGTGTTTCATCAAAACTGTGGATACCGCTGCCGCCCACCACAAGGGGGGCCATGGTCAGCCCGGGGCGGACATACAGCCCGCCGGTCCCCTGCGGACCCAGCAGCGCCTTGTGTCCGGTGAAACAGAGAACATCCACCCCCAGCGCCTGCACGTCGATGGGCCGTGCGCCTGCGGTCTGGGCCGCATCCACGACAAGCGTAAGACCGTACTTTTTTGCAAAAGCGGAGACGAACGCAAGGTCCGTAAGATTGCCTGTGACGTTGGAAGCATGCGTCACCACGACAAGGCGGGTATTGGGGCGGAGAAATTTTTCGAACTGCTCATACCGCAGCCGCCCGGTGTCGTCCACCTCCACAAAACTCACTTCTGCCCCCTGCTCCCGCAGGCGATAGAGCGGCCGCAGCACTGAGTTGTGCTCGCAGACCGTTGTGATAACATGGTCGCCGGGGCGGACGAGGCCGCAGAGCGCTGTATTGAGCGCCTGGGTCACGTTGGCCGTCAAAGCAATGCAGTCCGGGCCTTCCGCATGGAGAAGTGTTGCAAGTGTCTCACGGGCATGGTAGACGATACGGGCCGCGTGAAGGGTCGGCTCATGCGCCCCGCGGCCCGGATTGCCCGCATGTTCCAGTGCATCCAGCATAGCCTGGCCCACGCAGGGCGGCTTTTGCAGGGTGGTGGCGGCGTTGTCGAGGTAGATCACGGCTTGACCACGTTCCCGGCGTTCAGCATCTTCTCGGCGATGACGTACATATTCGTCACGCCGCCCACGGCCAGCTTCTCGGTCAGGCCGTAGAAGTTCAGGCAGGTGCCGCAGGTGAGGATCTCGACGCCCTCAGCCTCCAGCGCCTTGAGGTCGTCCAGCATGGGCGAACCCTCGCAGGTGAGGTGCGCACCGCCGTTATAGAGGAGGATGGTCTTGGGCAGCTTGTCCTGCTGGGTCAGCGAGAAGATGAAAGCCTTCAGCAGGGTCTTGCCCAGTTCCTCAGCACCCTCGCCCATCTTGTCGGACGCGATGACCACCACCGTATCGGTGCGGGCGTCAGGGGTGCAGGCCGGAGCTTCCTCTTCTTCTGCCGCAGGCTCACCCACGGTGAACAGGACGCGGTATTCCCGCTCGGCCAGCTTTTCGGCGGCAGACCGGTAGCCGCCTTTCTGCTGGGCCATTTTGGTGAGGTTCTGGACGGCGATCTCGTTGTCCACGAGCACTTCAACTTCGCCTGCGCCATTTAGTTCAGCAATCGCTTTCTTTGCCTTCACTACAGGCAGCGGGCATGCGTCCCCTCTGGCATCAACTTTCAGCATAGTTTTCCCTCTCTATCGTATGTTTTATTCAGGATAGGACACAACTATTTCGGCGTCCTGCTTCTCTGTGATTTCTCCCACGATTTGTGCGGGGAGGCCGGCTTTTTGCAGCTCGTCCCGGAGGTGTTCAGCCTCTTCCGGAGCCACGGCAAGCAGCAGTCCGCCCGAGGTCTGGGGGTCGAACAAAATTTCCTGCATGGCAAACGGCACATTTTCGAACTGGACGAAAGGCCCGGTGTGGTTTCGGTTGCGCTGACCGGCGGCGGTATAAAGGCAGTCGTCAGCGGCCTGCCACGCACCCGGAAGGACCGGCACAGCGCTGCCGTCGATACGGCAGGACAGCCGCCCGCCCATCATCTCGTGGAGGTGGCCGAGGAAGCTGAACCCGGTCACATCGGTGGCCGCGTGAACATCATAGCTTCGACTTATCTCGGCGGCAGACTTGTTCAGAGTCGTCATGGAGGCCACGGCGGCGTCCATGGCGCCGGGGGCAGCTTCGCCCACGCGGTTGGCTGTGCAGATGAGGCCCACCCCCAGCGCCTTGGTGAGGATGAGCTTGTCGCCGGGCTTTCCCGTATCATTAGCAGTGAGGCGGCGGGGGTCCACGAGACCGGTGACGGACAGGCCGTACTTCACACCGGTGTCGGCGATGGAGTGGCCTCCCGCGAGGATGCCCCCCGCCTCGGCCACTTTTTCTGCGCCGCCGCGTAAGATCTCACCGAGGATGTTCAGATCCATGCTCTCAGGGAAGCAGACGAGATTCAGTGCAGTCTTTACCTCGCCGCCCATGGCGTAAACGTCACTGAGGGCGTTTGCCGCCGCGATCTGGCCGAAAGTGTAGGGGTCATCCACCATCGGCGGGAAGAAGTCCACCGTCTGCACCAGCGCGATGTCGTCGGTGATGCGGTAGACAGCCGCATCGTCCCGGCTGTCGTAGCCCACGAGAAGGTCAGGGTCTTTCTCACCCCGGGGCAGCTTTTCCAGAATATGGCTCAGCACTCCCGCGCCGAGCTTGGCGGTACAGCCGCCGCCCGTGCAGAAGACGATTTTGTCCTCTTTTGCCATCAGGCTCTCTCCTCTTCCTCGAAGTGTGTCAAATATCCTGTTACATCGTAATTTTCTTTCAAGATGGCAAGTGTCTGTTCCCCTGCTGCACGGCGGGCTGCGTCGTCGGCCTGGTTGAGGACGGCGTAGAATTTCCGCGTGCCGACGCTCTTTCTTCCACCTGCTTCACTTACCAGCAGTTTTGCCAGCAGAGCGGGCGTCAGGGGCGTCTCGGGCGGCACGGCCAGCAAGGTGCAGGCCGCTTCAAGGCGGAAGCAGACGTCTTGCAGTGGTTTTCCCACCGCCGACAGCCCGGCTGCCGCCAGCACGATGTCGCTTGACCGCAGGAGCACCGGCTCATGAGCGGCCGGAGCCTTGCAGGGATGGCGCTTCGCGCCGTCAGCCTCAAGCAAAACAGTGTCGGCCTTGGCCATCCAGTCGTCCAGATAGGGCGGCATGGTCAGCTTCCCGCCTTCGGCAGGCACCCCCGCCACGGCGTAGGTACCAGCCTGCCAGAGTGCGTCTCGCGCCGCCTCATCGGGGGCGCAGTTCGCGTCCGGACGCTGGATGTGGGTCGTGGTGGAGACGAGCACCCGCTGTCCCTGCGCCGAATACCAGCGGGCCAGCGCATAGAGCAATGTTGTCTTCCCTCCGCCGCCCACGAGGGAGATAACATGTCCAGTTTCTCCGAGGAATGGCAGAGCCTCGAGGCCGGTCATCAGACCGCACCCTCTTTTTCGGCCACTGCCATTGCGATTTTTTCGGGCGTGATGGGCAGCTCGTAGAAACGGGTGCCGATGGCGTTGTAGATGGCATCCGAGATGGCGGGAAGCGGCGTGTTGATGACCACTTCGCCGATGGATTTCGCACCAAACGGGCCGTTGGGCTCATAGCTGTTCTCGAACTCGACCCGGACCTTGCCCACGTCCACACGGGTGGGGATCTTATACTGCATGAACGAATTCTCCATGGGCCAGCCGCGCTGGTCGTAGGTGACGTTCTCGGTGAGGGTCATGCCGATGCCCTGCAAAATGCCGCCCTCGGCCTGCACCCGGGTGAGGTTCGGGTTGATGGGGGTGCCGCAGTCCACGCAGGCGTCAAATTCCAGCAGTTTCACTTCGCCGGTCTCAGTGTCCACCTCCACCTCGGCCGCTCCCACCATGTAGGGCGGAGGCGACAGAGGCGACATATGGGTCTCGGTGACTTCCAGCGGGATGTCGTGGCCGAACATGGAAGCCGTGGCAATATCACCCAGCGAGACAGATTTAGACGGGTCAGCCGAGGTAAATACCGTTTTACCGTCAAATTCCACGTCATTTTCGCTGCAATCCAGCAGCTGTGCGCCCAGCTTGCAGATCTGGCTCCGCAGCTTCAGCGCGCACTTCTCGACGGCTTTGCCGGTGATGTAGGTGGTGCTGGACGCGTAGGAGCCGGAGTCGTAGGGCGAGGTGTCAGTGTCCGCACCGAAGACCGTGATATTGTCGAGGCCGCATTCCAGCACCTCGGCAGCAATTTGGGCCAGCGTGGTGTCGCAGCCGGTACCCATATCAGCGGCACCGATGAGCAGGGTGTAGAAGCCCTCGTCGTTGACTTTCAGGGTCGCGCTGCCCACGTCCATGCCCGAGATGCCGGAGCCCTGCATCGCCATGCCCATGCCGACGGCACGGATCTTCCCGTTGCCCATGTCGCGGCGGGGGTACTTTTCGTCCCAGTTTATCATCTCGTGGACCTTTGCAAGGCACCGGTCGAGGGTGCAGCTGGTGTTCACCGCACCGTAGTAGGCGGGCATGACGTCGCCCTCGTGGACAATATTCATTTCCCTGATTTTGAAGGGGTCCATATGGAGCTTTGCGGCCAGCTCGTTGACGGCGGATTCCACCGCGAACAGGCCCTGGGTCGCACCGTAGCCGCGGTATGCGCCCGCCGACATATGGTTGGTATAGACCACATCATAGGTAAAGCGGAAAGCCTCAGCGTTGCTATAGAGCGGGATGGATTTATGTCCCGAAAGACCCACCGTCGTGGGGCCGTGCTCGCCATAAGCGCCGGTGTTGGAGAGGGTGTAGAGGTCGAGGCCCCGGATGCGGCCATCCTTGTTTGCGCCGAGACGAAGATGGATCTCCATCTCATGGCGGGGCGTGGAGGCGATTTGGCTCTCCTCCCGGGTGAAGATGAGCTTTGAGGGCTTCCTGGTCTTCCAGGTCACGAAGGCCGGGTAGACCTCGCAGACAGCCGTCTGCTTCGCGCCAAAGCCGCCGCCGATGCGGGGCTTCGTCACACGCACCATGGACTTCGGGATGTGAAGCGCGTTTGCAATGATGCGGCGGGCGTGGAAGACGATTTGAGTCGAGCTCAAGACGTTCAGCCGGCCATAGAGGTCGATGCTGCAATAGGTGCGGAAGGTCTCCATCATGGCCTGCTGGCAGGCTTTGGTATGGTAGACATGGTCGATGACCACATCGCAGTCGGCCAGCACGGCGTCGATGTCGCCGCTGCCGCACTCATCGTGGGCGCAGAGGTTGCGCTTGTTATCGCCCCCCACAGGGCAGAGGCTCTCCCAGTTGTCTTCCGGATGGACGAGGATGGGGTTATCCTTTGCGGTGTGGTAGTCGAGCACAGGTTCCAGCACCTCATACTCGACCTTTATCATTTTCAGCGCCTTATCGACGCATTTATCGTCTTTGCCTGCCACGATGGCCACCACGTCGCCCACAAAGCGGACGTGGCGGTCGATGAGAAGGCGGTCATAGGGGCTGGCCTCGGGGTAAGTCTGGCCGGCCTGGGTGTAGCGGCGGGCATCCTGCGGCACGTCCTCCCAGGTGAAGATGGCCTCAATGCCCGGCACCTTCTTCGCCACAGCGGTGTTGATGCTCTTCACGATGGCGTTGGCGTGGGGAGAGCGCAGGAGCTTCACGATGAGGCAGTCGGCGGGGGCGAGGTCGTCCATATAGACGGGCTGACCCGTCACCAGCTGCATGGCATCCTTCTTGCGGAAGGGTTTGTTGACTGTGTTCATTCTGCCGCCTCCTTTTTCGCCTTTTTCCACGCGAGGAAGTTCTGGATGCCCCGCAGCTGACCCTCATAACCAGAGCAGCGGCAGAGATTGCCGGAAAGATACTCTTTTATTTCCTCGTCGGTGGGGTACTCCTTTTCCCGGAAGAGGGCGAGGGCGTTCATGATGAAGCCCGGGTTGCAGAAGCCGCACTGCTCTGCGCCCTGATCCGCGATGAAAGCCCCGAACTCGGCGGCTTCGTCCTGCAGACCCTCCAGCGTGGTCACTTTATGGCCATCCGCGCGGGCCGCGAGAACGGAGCAGGACAGCACCGGCTTGTCGTCGAGGAAGACCGTACAGAGGCCGCAGTTGGACGTCTCACAGCCCCTCTTGACGCTCAGACAGCCGTGGCTGCGCACGAAGTCGATGAGCAGAGTGTCGGGGGCCACGTCGGCGGTAAGCTTTTTATCGTTCAATGTAAGTGTTATCTGCATGGTGTCCTCCTCAGCCTTCCAGACGACAGACGGCGCGTTTCGTCAGCACGCCGGCCAGATGGCGGCGGTATTCGGCGCCGCCGCGAAGATTGCTTTCGGTCTTGATGTCGGCCTTTACCTCGGCGGCAAAGCGGGCAGCAAATTCCTCGGCGGTCTCCCCCGCCTCAGGCGCTGCGGTGTAGAGCACAGCCTTGCCCGGACGCGCACCGATGGCGGCGCGGATGCTGCCGTCCGCCAATTTTGCGGCAGCGCAGGTCAGCACCGGGAAGTCCGTCTGGCTGTTGCGCACCGACTGGTAGACAAAGCGGGAGTGCTCCTTCGGCACGAGGACACGCACAAGGATGTCCCGGTCGTAGGGGCGCTGGGCGTACTCAGCAAGCGGCACGACGCCGCCCTTATAAAGCTCTACGGAAGCGTTCAGCGCGAGGAACATGGTGAGTACGTCGGAGAAACCGAAGCGGCTGTAAATACTGCCGCCCACGGTGGCGAGGTTGCGCAGCTGGACGCCCACGATGTGGCGCACCGACTCCCGCACAGCACCGTCCGTATAGGCGGCGAGGCCGGGGTGCAGCTCGATCTGACGCAGCGTCACCATCGCTCCGATGGAAAAGCCCTCGTCCGTCTCCTCGATGGTGTCGAGGCCGAGGCCCGACAGGTCGATGGCCGTGCCGACATTGATATTCTCCATCTTGAGCCATATCATGCCGCCGAGGACACGGTTGGGGCGCTTCTGGTTGAGCTGCCAAGCCTCCTCGAGGCTTTCAGCCCGCTTGTATTCCCGAATGGTCATCATATGCAGTATCCTCTCTTTTTCCTGTGACCTTTTTCTTTTATTTTATCACAAAATCCGCTATAATACTACCGTCAGAAATCATCAATTCGGAAACGAACAACAACGGAAATTTCGGGAGGTCTGCGGGATGGAGTACACGGAAAACACAGCGGTGGGCTGCGTCATCATGGCGTCGGGGCGGGCGGTGCGGTTCGGCTCCAATAAGCTGCTGGCCGACTTCGGCGGCGCGCCCCTCATCGCCCAGGCGCTGGACGCATCAGAGACGCCCGCCCTCGCGGCCCGGGTGGTGGTGACCCGCTCGCCGGAAGTGGCCGCGATTGCCCGGGAGGCGGACGTGAAAGCCATCCTTCACAGCCTGCCGGGCCGGAACGACACGGTGCGCCTCGGCCTCGAAGCGCTGCTTTCGGAGCTGCCCGGCCTTGCGGGATGCATCTTCCTGCCCGGGGATCAGCCGCTCTTGCGGAAAGAAAGCCTCGAGGCGATGGCGCGCGATTTCTCAGCGCTGGACGAAAAAGAACGGGCCATCCTCCGGCTGGGCTTTCGTGCCGAGGACGGCACGGAGCGGCTGGAAAGTCCCGTTCTGTTCGGAAGCAGTTATTTCGGCGCTCTGTGTTCCCTGCCCGAGGGCAAGGGCGGCGGCGTGGTCATCCGCCAGCATCCGGAGTCTGTGCGGGCGGTACATGCGGCACGGCAGGAAGAGCTGGAAGATGCAGATACCGTAGAAGAGCTGGAACGACTGCGAAGACTTTTGTAAATACTTTACCACAAAAAAGCCGCCCCGGCAGCAGCTGCAAACTGCACGCCGGGGCGGCGTATTACAATGACTGGAGTACCCTTGCTCAGACTTCCGTGTTGAAGTAGCGCTTCAGCAGGCCCTCGAAGCCACGGCCATGACGGGCCTCATCCTTTGCCATCTCGTGGACGGTGTCGTGGATAGCGTCGAGGTTCAGAGCCTTAGCCTTCTTGGCCAGGTCCATCTTGCCGGAGCAGGCACCGCACTCGGCCTCTGCACGCATCATCAGGTTCTTCTTGGTGCTGTCGGTGACGACCTCGCCCAGCAGCTCGGCGAAACGGGAAGCATGATCTGCCTCCTCGTAGGCATAGCGCTTGTAAGCCTCGGCGATCTCGGGGTAGCCCTCACGCTCGGCCACGCGGGCCATTGCCAGGTACATACCGACCTCGCTGCACTCGCCCTCGAAGTTGGCGCGCAGACCATCGACGATCTCCTGAGGAACGCCCTCAGCCTTGCCGATGCCCACAACGTGCTCGGTGACGTAGGTGTTGCCGGTCTTCTCGACGAATGCGGAAGCGGGAGCCTTGCAGACGGGGCACTGCTCGGGGATGGTGCCTTCAGCGATGTAACCACAGACGGTGCAAACGTACTTCTTCATAAGATTTATCCTCCATTTGGTTTGTTCTTTTTTAAGGGTCTGCTCTGGTACAGCAGACCTTGTTTGTGACTCTATTATAGCGAATAGTTCCTAGTTAGTCAAGACTGATTTTAAGAATTATTCTCATTTATTTTGAAGTCTCGCACATTGCCCAAAGAACATTTCAAAAAGCTGTCACTTCTGCCGAAGAAGGGGCTTCCCTGTCGAGGTCAGACCTGCAGATTGCCGCTGGAAGGAGCGTCGGCACCATCGGCAGCGTCGAACTCGTAATCGTTGCCGGGGAGGATGGCGTTGAGCAGGATGCCCACGATAGCAGCGATGGCCAGACCGGACAGGTTGATGGACACACCGGCGACCGCGAAGGTCAGGCCGCCCACCGAGTTGAAGCCCAGAGCAGACACCAGAATGACAGCGGCGATGATGAGGTTGCGGCTGTTGGTGAAGTCCACCCGGTTCTCGACCACATTGCGGACACCGATGGCGGAGATCATGCCGTAGAGCACGAAGCTGATACCGCCGATGATGCCGGTGGGGATGGTGTTGATGACGGCCTCAAACTTGGGGCTGAAGCTCAGGATGATGGCCAGCACAGCGGCGATGCGGATGACGAGGGGGTCGTAAATTTTGCTCAGAGCGAGAACACCGGTGTTCTCACCGTAGGTGGTGTTGGCCGGGCCGCCCAGCAGGCCGGCCAGAGCGGTGGCGAGGCCGTCGCCCATCAGGGTGCGGTTCAGGCCGGGGTCGTTGATATAGTTGTGACCGACGGTGGCGCTGATGGCGGCGATGTCACCGACGTGCTCCATCATGGTAGCCAGAGCGATGGGGATGATGGTGAACAGGGCGCTGATGAACTCGGGGCTGCCGTCGATGGCAAAGAGGCCCATGGCTTCCTTGTGGAGAGGGATGCCGAACCATGCGGCGGAGGCAATGCGCTCAAAATCCACGGCACCGGTCACAAGGGCGACTGCGTAGGAGACGAGAACGCCAATCAGGATGGGCAGGATCTTGACCATGCCCTTGCCCCAGATGTTGCAGACGATGA
>ERZ780208.814-NODE-814-length-28622-cov-2.799384_pt1 | contig 28622 bp, 20 predicted proteins | sample MGYA00511167_ERZ780208 | MGnify/ENA primary metagenome ERZ780208 (study PRJEB29588, sample SAMEA2159202) | human gut metagenome | biome: human gut; feature: human-associated habitat; material: faeces | place: Denmark | collected 2008/2010 ...
TGTGTAAAGATTAAGAGGCAGAATTGTATTCAACCACAGAGTTCCGTGGATTGCACAAGGAAAACTGGAATATTTCATTTGTATAATCCACCAGATATAATTTAAAATACAATTCTGACATCTGAATCTTTAGAGAGAGTTCAATATAGGAGGATATCATCATGGAACATGTACAAAAATATGAAAGACAATACTTTATGCCGCCGGTCTGCGAATATGACTGGGTCAAAAAAGATTACATCGATAAAGCACCGATCTGGTGTTCCGTCGATTTGAGAGACGGAAACCAGGCATTGATCGAGCCAATGAGCTTAGAAGAAAAACTGGAATTTTTCGAGATGTTAGTAAAGATCGGTTTCAAAGAGATCGAAGTCGGATTCCCGGCAGCGTCCGAGACCGAATATGATTTTATGCGGGCACTGATCGACCGCAATATGATACCGGACGATGTGACCGTTCAGGTCTTAACACAGGCAAGAGAGCATATCATCCGTAAGACCTTCGAGGCAGTCAAAGGTGCGCCACATGCCGTAATACATCTGTACAACTCCACTTCCGTAGCACAGCGTGAGCAGGTATTTAAAAAGAGCAAAGAAGAAATCTTACAGATCGCAGTTGACGGAGCAAAACTCTTAAAGACACTTGCCGATGAGACCGAGGGTAATTTTTCCTTCCAGTACAGCCCGGAGAGTTTTCCGGGAACGGAAGTGGACTATGCAGTGGATGTCTGCAATGCCGTGTTAGATGTCTGGAAACCGGATGCAGAAAATAAAGCGATCATCAACATACCGACTACGGTAGAAAATGCAATGCCGCATGTCTTTGCCACACAGGTAGAATACATCAACAAACATCTGAAATATCGTGACGGAGTGATCCTCTGTCTGCATCCGCACAACGACCGTGGCTGTGGCGTAGCAACCGCAGAACTTGGTATTTTAGCAGGAGCCGAGCGTATCGAAGGTACTCTGTTTGGAAACGGTGAACGTACCGGTAACGTTGACATTGTTACTTTGGCAATGAATATGTATACACATGGCGTAGATCCAAAACTGGATTTTTCCAATATGCCAAAAATCCGTGCAAATTATGAGAAATTTACAAGAATGCATGTTTATGAGCGTCAGCCTTATGCCGGTGATTTGGTATTTACCGCATTCTCTGGTTCCCATCAGGACGCAATTGCCAAAGGTATGCAGTGGCGTGAAGATAAGAAATTAAAAACATGGAGCGTTCCTTATCTGCCGGTTGACCCTAAAGATGTCGGACGTACCTATGACGGCGACGTAATCCGAATCAACAGCCAGTCAGGCAAGGGCGGCGTCAACTATATTCTGAAACAGAACTTCGGCATTTCCATGCCGGATGCGATGAGAGAAGAAGTTGGCTATCTGATGAAACATGTTTCCGACGAAGAGCATAAAGAACTGTCTCCACAGTGGGTTTATGAGATTTTCGAAGACAATTACATTAACCCGACACCTTACTTCCAGATTTCCGAATGCCACTTCAAACAGGTGGATGGTATTATGGCAGAAGCTACTATTGTTCATGGTGGACAGAACCACCTGGTAAGTGCCAACGGAAATGGCCGTCTGGATGCTGTCAGCAACATTATCAAACAGTACTTCGGCATCAGCTATGAGCTGTCCGTATACGAAGAGCACGCTTTGAGCCATGGTTCTTCTTCCAAAGCTATGTCCTATGTAGGAATCACCTGCTATGGTCAGATGTACTGGGGTGTTGGCATCGACGACGATATCATCAGATCCTCTATCAGCGCACTGGTTGTTGCAGTAAACCAGGTTCCTTCCATAAAATCCAGTGTTGAGATTCAGGATAAGCGCTTAATGGAAATGAAGAATTACATTCAGACAAACTACCAGACCGTTACCTTAGAGGATATGGCAAAACAGTTCCATCTCTCTGAGCCGTACATTTCCAAATATATTAAGGAAAAATCCGGTCAAACATTCGTTGAACTGGTTCAGGGTGTCCGCATGAAAAAAGCAAGAACTCTTTTAAAGAACGGAAATATGACTGTTGAAAACATTGCATACTCCGTGGGTTATCAGAATGTAGAACATTTCAACCGCCTCTTTAAAAAGAAATACGAGATGACACCGGTACAGTACCGCAATTCCTGTAGTAAATAAATCTTGATTTAAGAATTCAATTAAAGAAACACGCTTAGACCTTGTACTAAAAAAGTACTCGGACTAAGCGTTTTTTCGTAGTTTCTATCTTCCCGGCAAACTGTTATTTCCAACCGACCATCAGGTCTGATTAACTGCCGTATCTGATTGCAGCGATATCAGTCAGCTACGATATCAGGTCGACTGCCTTACAATCAATGTCGGGATTGTAATATAAGACTGGGCATACAGATTCGGTTTTCTGATTTTCTGGAGGATGTATTTTCCCGCCTGTATTCCCATGTCATACATATCAATATTTACTACGGTCAGCTGTGGCTTCAATATCTGCGAAAATGGATAATCATCAAAAGTAATGACCCTGATATCCGAAGGTATCTCTATTCCGGCATGATGCAGTGCATTGACGCAGCCATAAGCAATGTAATTGTTGGCACAGATAATGCCATCCGGTCTTACTTTATTGGAAAGAATCTCTTTGGTCATCTTATATCCACTGTCACACTGGGATTCCCCGCGCTGCACATAATCCTTCGGTACCAGCACATCATGATCATTTAGAACCGACAACACGCCGTCCAGACGGTGCATGGAAATCTTATCCTCTTCCGTTCCGCCAATAAATGCAAGGGACTGGCAGCCCTGCTCCAGCAGATGTTTCGCTGCCAGTTCACCCGCCAGGCGGTTATCAATATCAATCCAGCAGAAATGGCTGGTAAAGTTAGGATTGCCAATCACCAGATGGGGAATGGATTCCTGAAAAATCATTTCATCCAGTTCTTTAGAAATAACAGCCGCATGAATGATATAGCCGTCTGCCGCCTTCTCTTCTGCTGCTTTGTGGATATAATCCCTCGCTTCTACAGATGACATATTCTTTATCACAAGGCTATAGCCTTTTTCCGTTAAGACATGCTCCATCCCACACACCATTTCAAACATATGCGGGTTGGCAAATCCTGCATTCTTCCCCAGCGAGGTCACAAAGACAATGGTCTTTGTAGACTGTGTGACAAAATTTCTCGCCCGGAGATTCGGATGGTAATCCAGTTCCTGCATAACCTTTTTCACCCGGTCTATGGTCTCCTGAGAAATGGAATAAGAGCCGTTCATAACCTTTGAGACCGTTGCTGTAGACACTCCTGCCTGCTTTGCCACATCCTTAATCGTAACCGCCATTTTCTGTCCTTTCTGCGCCAAAATAATTTTCCGCCATCATATCTGCATGCTATTGCCCGATATCCTGTTACCATGCAATGCGTGCTATCGCTCTTCCACTCTGCCTTTTATTATTACATAACCGTAGCCGTCTAATTTGCTTCCCAGCAGTCCATGCACCAACAGAATCTCACTCTGTCCACTGCCCGGCTCTGCCAGAAATGCCGCAACGTCCATCGGTTCTTCATTCCTGTTTATCATAACACGAATCCGCTCTGTAGCACTATATCTTTCATAAATGTAGAGTCCGCCTTTTTCCTGGGTGTAAACCGTACGGAAATCACCTCTTCGCAGCAGTTCTTCTTTCCTGCGTAACTGAATCAGACTCCGCATAAAAGCAAAAAGAGAATCGGGCGAATTCTGTTCAAAGGATTTCTCCCGGAGTTCTTTTTCTTCCGTGGCTTTTGCTTTGTATGCCTGTTTCCATGGCATTGCCTGCCGGTAGTCCGCCTCTTCAATTCCGGTTATGCCAAGCTCATCACCATAGAAAACGGACGGCATGCCCGGAAATGTCATCTGGAAAATCAGTGCCAGCCGGTACTGCCATTCATGTTCATTGCAAAGGGAATAGAACCTGCTCACATCATGGCTGTCTAAGAGATTTAACTGTGCAAACACGGTCTGTTCCCGGTAACGCATCCGCATATTTGTAACCCGGCTGTCAAATGCCGCGCTGCTGATGCTCTCTTCTCCAAAGAAGCGTTTACAGTGTTTCCGGAAATCATAATTCATCGTTGAATCAAATATGGTTCCATCCAGCCAGTGATTGGCAGTCTCCCAGACTTCACCAATTAAGATTGCCTCCGGGTTGACTTCTTTTACTTCCCGGTAGAATCTGCGCCACAGGGCATCATTAATCTCACTTGCCACATCTAACCGCCAGCCATCTGTGTGAAATTCTTCCACCCAGTATCTCCCTACTTTGCAGATAAAATCTGCCACTTCCGGGTTTGCCGTATCAAGCTTTGGCATCATCCGCTCGTAACCGAAGCATTCGTAATTCGGATACTCCTCCGGGTCTTCGGGGCGGATAACCGGGAATTGCAATCCATAGAACCAGTCCTTTTTATCGGATGCTTCGCCTTTCTGCACCACATCCTCAAATGCCGGGAAATGCCAGCCGCAATGATTAAATACACCATCAATAATCACCCGGATTCCGTTGGCATGGAAGGTGTCCACCAGCTCTTTAAAATCATCATTCGTTCCAAAGCATGGGTCAATGTGAAAATAATCCAGCAAATCATATTTATGATATTCGCCTGCTGCAAATATCGGATTAATGTAGATGGCATTGACGCCAAGGTTTTTCAGGTAATCCACATTTTCGGTAATGCCCTTAAGACAGCCTCCCAGCTTTCCTCTTACCACATTTCCTTCAAAGGCGGCTTCTGTTGGCTTGCCGCTGATATACGCTTTTCCCGTAGCAAAGCTGTCCGGAAAAATGTTGTAAATAACGGCATCCTTCGCCCACTCCGGCGGTCTTACAATGTCTGCTCTGTGATTAAAAGGAAGCTGGTAATATTCGGAGCGGTCATCCACCAGTTTTGCACTGAAGCAGTCTCCGTAATAATAGATTTCTTCCGTCCCACTTTCCAGCCTGAAATAATAGCACAGCCGCTTATAGGGGCGCACCAACTTCACCTCATAATAGTCAAATAATTCACTGCCTGCCACCACATGCATTTCTGCTTCCGTGAAAATTACCGGTGTCAGGCGGCATGCCCGGTCTCCGAAATACAACCTGCAGCGTTTGATATCATCTTTGGCTGTACGGAGCCGGATTGTCACATGCTCTTCGTCTGTTCCATATGCATACTGTGACATGGGTATATGTAAAATTGCACTTTTGTTCATTCTCTGTCCAGCCTTTCTTAACCTTTTACACCTCCGGAGGTCAGTCCGGTTGTCATATTTTTCTGAAGTGCAAAGAACACAATCAGAATTGGTATCGATACCACAATGGCCGCTGCCGCAAATATCGGCCAGCTTCCGCTCATTTCCGTTGCCTGCAGGGAATATAAGCCTGCTGCTAACGTATAGGTATCGGAACCTGTCATAAAATTGATTGCAAAAATGTATTCATTCCATACATAGATAAGCACCATCATGGCTGTTACTGCGATGGTCGGCTTTGCAAGCGGCAGTACGATTTTCGTCACAAGCTGCACAGGCGTTGTACCGTCAATCATTGCCGCCTCTTCAATTTCTACCGGAATCGTGTCAAAATATCCTTTCATATTCCACAGGGCAAATACCGCCATGGTTCCCGTGTATACAATAATCAGACCCGTTCTGGTATTAATCAGTCCCATGGGTGACAGCAGCTTATACAGCGCTGTCATGGAAAGCAGGGATGGAAATGCATAGAGCAGTATCAGTGTCCGAAGGATTGCTTTTCTGCCCGGAAATTCCTTTCTAGAGAAAACATATGCCGCCGGAATTCCTGTTCCAAGGGAAATGCCAAGGGTTACTACCGCTAATATCAGGCTGTTTTTCAGCCACAGCATAATCGGTTTTTCCGTAAATACTGCTTTATAATTTGCCAGGGTGAAATGCTTCGGAAGGAAAGAAAAATTTGTACTCAATAAGCTGTTATCCGCATTTAGGGACACGGAAAATGCATACAATACCGGCACCAACACCACAAAGCAAAGCAGGATAAGAAAGATATTTGCAAAGACGAGTCCAATATTTTCTCTGGTTCGTTTCTTCATGTTAGTCCGTCTCCTCCTTTGGCTTCATATTGGTCAGCACAGAAAATACAATCAGAATGACAAATATTATCATGGAAATTGCAGAACTGTAGCCATAATTGTTCGTTATAAATGCCTTTTCATAGGCATAGGTCAGGATTGTCTGCAGATTCGAACCGGTCTTGGCACCCACCTGCTGTGTCAGCAGGAACAGGATATCAAACTGCTTAAAAGTAGTAAATGTTGTAATTACAACCGATGGTGCAATGATTGGCTTGATCATCGGAATCGTAATATACCACATTTTCTGTAACCAGGTTGCTCCGTCCAAAACAGCACTTTCGTAAAAGCTCTTTTCAATACTCTGCAATGCACCGTCCATAATCGTTATCATAAATGGAAGTGCCAGCCAGAGGTTTACGGTGGTACAGCATAAAAATGCCATACCATCGCTGCCCAGCCATTTTACCGGACCGATGTTGTACTTTGCCAGCCACTGATTGAGCAAACCGAACTGGGAGTTAAACATTCCTGTTTTCCACAGAAGAATGGATACATAGCCCGGCATTGCCCAGGGGAAAATCAGCAGCGTCTTATATAGATTTCTCAGACGGAGCCGCTTTAGGTTCAGCAGATTTGCCAGCAAGAATGCTATGATAAGCTGTAACACCATATTTACAATTGTCCATAAAATCGTTACCAGAAATGCCTGTATAAAGCCATTGTCCAGCACCAGCAGGGCATCCTTATAATTTTTCAGTCCAATCAGTTCATAATTATTCCAGTGATACACATTCATATTGGTCAGTGAAATGTACCCGGTATACAGGATTGGAAAGATTACGATGAGCAAAATCAGTATCAGGGATGGTGCCGACCAGGAATAGGCAAACAGGATTTCTTTTTTCTTATTTTTCTTCAATTTGTTACCTCATACTTTCAATCAACTGCAACGCCTCCTGCTGCGCCGCCTCTGCACTTTCTGTCACATCTTTTCCACTCATGTTGACATCTGTCAGCAAATTACCAACAACCGTCCACATTACATCCATTTCCGGAATATTCGGCATCGGTACTGCATGTTCTGCGGTATCGTGCATTGCCATAACCACTTCATCTGATGTGATTTCATCCATTTCATAGCAGCTTTCCATCGCCGGTGCACAGCCGCTTGCTTTTGCAAGGTCCACCTCTACTTCCGGATCCATTAGGGCACGAAGTACTTTTTCTACCGCATCCTTCTTATTTTCTGCAGCATTTTTCAGCACATGAATTCCCTGCACTCCCATATATGGAGAAATCGGATTTCCGGTCCCGTCAATTACCGGCATTGCTGCCACGCCAACGTCCATTCCGCTTTCTCTTACGGTTGGCACCAGCCAAGGCCCTGCAATGGTAGAATGTGCCATACCTTCTTTAAACAGGGTATTTACCGTTGCATACTCCGTCTCGCCCGGCATCAAATCCACAAATTTCTTGTGATATTCCAGGGCTGCAATGGTTTCTTTGGAATCCAGCCCCGGTGTGCCATCAGCTGAGAGAATCGTACCGTTAAAGCCATTGATCCAGCCTGCTGCATAGTATGGCGTACTGTGCTGTTCCACAAAGCCATAATGTCCGCCGGCAGTGTTATCCTGCATATACTGATACAGTTCTTCCGTAGTCTGCGGCACTTCATCATCCTTCATATAAAGCCGGTTATACATGAATAACAAAGTCTCGTAATAGACAGGAAGCTGATAGATTTCTCCCTTGTAGGTTGCTGCCTCTAAGGTATTATCCATATATACATCCAGTTCCTCTTCCGGGATAATGTCTGTAATCGGTGCAAGAATGTCCATCTCTGCATATACTCCAATTTTATCATGGGCAAAGAAATACATATCCGGTGCTGCTTTCGGGTCACTTCCCACCATCTTAAGGCTTTCTGTCAAATCACTTTTCTTCTCCAGCACAACATGCACATCCGGTTCCAGTTCCTCCAGTTTCTTCTGAAGGACTTCCGCCACTGCATCTTCTTTATCATGCCAGATTGTTATGGTAGTCTTATCCGTCTCTGACACGCTGTTTCCGCCACAGCCGCTTAACAATCCTGCTGCCATGGTAAGTGTAAGTGCCATTGACATCAATTTACTTCTAACTCTTCTTCTCACTTCTGTCCTCCTGTCTTTTACTTGTGACTTTTTCTTGGTTCTTATTTGTTTAATCTTTATTTATTTTTCGCATTTTTCTTTGCTACAACTATTATAATTACAACTGCTGCTGCAATAGCTACAATACCGATTACGATTGGAGCAGTATTGTTGCTTCCTGCTTCTGCTGTCTCTGCCGGAGCTTCGGTTGCCGGTTCTGCTGCCACATCTACCTGTGGCTCTTCATAGCTTACTTCAAAGTTATCGGCATCTTTTACCACAAGCCAGATATCCTTTCCTGTATCCACAGAAATATCACTGGTCTGAACACCTCCTTCATTTCCATTGACAATAATGGAATTTACCCAGCCCGGTACTTCTTTTATGAGCCATCCATTTTCGCCTTCTTCTAAGGCTTCGCCCGGCCAGGATGCAAATGCATTGGTTCCGTCCGGTGCCGACCATGCCCAAAGGCAAGGTGCATCCCAGTCAGACGGTGTGATTACATGTACGGTTATATTTGCCACCTCTGCTTTATCCGGGTCTGTATAACTAAAATCTGCTTTTCCGTCTGCATCTACTGTTACCCAGACTTCTGCAGCATCAATAGAAATGTCATCGGTCTGAACGCTTCCTTCGTTGGCATTGATAATGATAGAATTTACCCAGATTGGAGCTTTGGCGGTATACCAGCCGTTGTCATCCTGCTTCATTTCCATGCCCGGCCATGCTTCAAATGCGTTAGTTCCATCCGGTGCTGACCATGCCCAGAGGCAAGGATTTTCCCAGCCCGCATCTACTTTTGCATGGATTGCAAATTTTTCCACATATTCCGGTGTCTCACCGGTGGTCTGCTTGTCATAGGTTACTTCTGCATTATCTGCGTCTGTTACGGTAATCCAGCAGTCCTTTTCTCCATCCAGCACCTGCTCTGCAGTCTGGACATTTCCATCATTGGCATTTACAATCACATGATTTACCCAGGTTGGAACCCAGATGTAATACCAGCCTTCATTTGCGCTGTCTGTGTCCATCTCTTCGCCCGGCCACGCCTCAAATGCATTATTTCCATCATCATCCCATGCCCAGACACATGGATTTTCCCAGTCCTGCGGCACCTGTACATATACTGCTTTCTTTGCATCCGTTGCTTCGTCTGCTTTTATTGTCTGCGGTATCATGGCTATCGTCAATACTGCCATAAAGCAAAATGCAATTATTTTTTTCATCACTTTACTCATAAACATTCCTCCTATACATCCTTCGTCAGTATCTTCCAAAACAATCTGCGCGCTTTTTGTTTGATAAGCTGATTATATTTCACCCGAAATTGTCGGTCAATTCTTATTTGGGTAATCGTTTTCCCTTATTTTATGGTGATTTTTACTAATTTGTTTTGAATTTTTTGTAGATGTTTCACAGTGATTTCTTATCAATGTGCACAAAGAGGAAATTTTTGTGAATTATTAACGAAACAGTTTCCCTGTGGTTTCCTTACCAGATACCGGGAAATGTAAGAAATACGCTTTGCGAATTTCCCGCAAAAAAGGTATACCGGCAGCAGCCGATATACCTTTCTTATTTATAATAACTTATGCCATACAATACCAGAAATTGCAGCGGATATGCCGCATAAAACAGCCATTTAAGGTTTTTGCCACGCTTTCCGTTGCACGCCAGCATAATTGGCAATGCGCCTATCATCATCCATTGATAGAACTCCGTAAGTAAGGATAAATCCGATGTTCCAAGAGGAATACCCACAAACGAACTGCCAAAATATATGACATCCGCTAATTTATGATAGCCCCAAAAAGAAAACCTGCTCATAATCCGATACAGAATATCTCCCTGACACATAAACATATATGCCCCACAGAACAGGATATAATGCAGCGCAAGCTTCCCCTTTTTCTCTACTGCACAATACAGCCATATTCCCAGCACAATAAAGAACACGCCGCCTTCCGCATCCCAGATTCCACCCAGTAGCGGGAAAATATAATTTGTCCGTAAGACTGTTTGCAACAGCGCATTACCGCGCCATACGTAATCAAACGCCTCTGCCAGAATTGCAAGTCCCATCACCATAGCCTGCCAGAAGATATATATCCCAATGTATGTAAAAAACTTTTTCTTCTCTTTCCGGTTTTCCCATATACAGATAAGCACGCCGGCGCAAAACAGGGTTGTAAATATATTATGATTTTTCGGTTGATACGCCACATAGTCCAGTTTTCTCTGCAGCATACACATAATCTGATTAAAAAATACCATTCCGACATTTGCCAGATATAGACGCAGCAGATATTTCTTTCGATTTCTTGTATGCTGGAACCCCACCGCCAGTGCATAGAAAAACAGCGGTGCCGCTAATCTTCCCAGCCACCGAAACCATATAGGCGAGTCCGGAAAGAACTCGCCTATATGGTCCATCAGCATCAGGATTAATGCTATGATTTTGATTGTGAATATGTTCATTTTTCATCCTCTGATATACCGATTTTACCGTCGATATAAATATTGCTCATGCCTCTCGTGCTTTTCTCCCGTATTTTTTGCTCATTCTTATATCTCGAAATAACTTTCTCCCTTTACTGCTAATAGGCAACTGTACTGCTATATGTTGTTATTGTTTCGCCATTCACAGTATAAACTGCACGTACACGATAATTTCCTCTTGTGCCAGCGACGTATTTTTTAGACAACTCCAAGCCAGAGCCTGTTGTGGAATCAAACCAGCTTGTTACATCTGACCAGCTTGTGCCTGACTGTCTCTGCAATGTCATGGTAATTGATATGGATGCCTTTACCTTTGCATATACACTGGCAAACGCCGTAAAAGTAGAGCCACTTTTCATTAAGTTCGTATGGTACATAGAAATATTCGCATATCTTCCTTCTTCAATTCTATCTACACAACTATCCACACCTGCACCATACACTACTGTACTGCTGCTTGTCATGCATATACAAAGACATAGCGTGCAAAAAATACCCAGGATTTTCTTTTTTAATATTTTTCTTTCCATCGTAAAACCTCCTTTCCACCTGTTCTACTTATGTAACAAATGAAAAAGAGGTTTTATGACAATTTTTTCCATTTTTTTATTTTGGGTGATAATTTTTTATTTCACTTACTATTTTATTGTTTCTGCCATCCTGATTAATTCTTCTTTTGTCAAATCTCCTACCATCATATAAAGATACTTTCCATCTTCCCAAACAAGATTTCCTTTCTCTTCTTCCAGCACATCATCCGGGATAAAATATCCTTTAAAATTCTCAATTATAACTTCCTGTTGTTCATCCCCATTGGAACTGATTCCTATATTATCCACTCTATCATTACGCATCTGCTGATATAATGCATATTTTCCATCTTTATTTACATAACTATTCTGATATAACTGAAAATCCTCTATATACTCCTCCCTTTCCAAGGTATACCCTTCCGGCACCCATTGCGGTTTCTTGCAGACAAATTCGAAATCTTCCTCTGAATCCGGTTCAGCACCAGTCTCCATTGTGTTCTTCTCGTTGTCCTCTATTGCCACCATTTCCAGATTCTCCGGTTCGCCCAGATTCAGTTGCACATGGTCGGTATAGCCGGTCAGAATATATTTTCCGAGCGGACTCTGGAAAAAGCCTCTGCCCATTACGGTTGTTCCGAGAATCAATATAAGTACTGCCACAACCATAATGACACGCCGTCTGCCATGCACCGGATAAAGTGCCGGTATCGTGCGTTTTCCCATGCCCGGTTGCAGCAGCACTTTTATTTTCTTTCGAAATGTCCTTGAAAAGCGATGCTTTGGTGCAGCCATTGCGTGCTTATAATCTGCCTCACACGCCGATGTGATGGCATCCTTCAGTTCCTGTTCTGTCATAATGAATTCCCCTTCTCTAGCTTTTCCTGCAGTTTCTTCCTTGCCCTGCTGGAAATGTGTCTTGCATTGTCAACTGTTGTGTCAAGAGCAGTTGCAATTTCTTCATAGCTCAATTCATTATAATATCGTAAATATAATACGTCCTTATATGGATATTTCATTCTGCCGATAAGTTCTGACATGCTGCTGCCATCCGGAAGTTCAAAGATTTCTCCGTCCCCCTGAGACTCCTGCAGCAGATTTTCAATCGTATCCTCGTCCATTTTGCTTTCGCGGTTCCGCCTACGATATACATTAATTGTTCTGCTCCTAGCTATAGTAACAATATAGTTCCACGCTTTATGACAGTTTTCACGAGAAATTTTATCCAAATTATTTATAATTGCAATATAGCTTTCCTGCACAGCATCTTCCGCATCTGCAGAATTCTTTAAAATTCCATATGCCACATGGTACATTGCAGAGTCAAACTGCTCACTCAACTTTCTGCAAAATTCCCTGTCCTCTTCATTTTCGATTAGTTCAAGTAACTGAAACATAACACGCTCCCATTTCCTCTGCTGTTCTTTTCCGACGCTTATGCCGTCTTATTTGCTAAAGTTTCTGCCTACTGTTACTCCTCCTTGCAGACATTAACCCATTCTGAATATCCGGAGCACTGCTCCAGTTCCGCTATTGTCAGTTCAATGGCACTGTTACTGCTTCCGCAGGCTGGGAATACCGTATCATACTTGCGAAGTGACTCGTCGAGATACACCTTCACACCCTCTTTGATTCCAAAAGGGCAGACTCCGCCAACGGCGTGTCCGATATAGTCTTCCACTGCCGCTGCCGGAATCATTTTTGCTTTGGTTCCGAAGGTTGTCTTATATTTGTGGTTGTCGATTCTGGCATCTCCCGCAGCCACAATCAGAATCGGCTGTTCTCCCATCAGGAAAGAAAGCGTCTTTGCAATACGCTCCGGCTCACAATGAAGTGCTTCTGCTGCCAGTTCCACTGTCGCACTGGATTCTGCCAGCTCCATAATCCGCTCCTCCATTCCAAATTCTTTTAAATATGCTCTCGCGCGTTCGATTGACATAGTTACGCTTCCTTTCCTTTCATCATTTCTAATAGCTGATTTTATCAAGAATTCCAGACAGATATGCAATGGCAACACCATAGTTGCTCATTGGAACTTTCTGTTCTTTTGCACGTTCAATTCTCGTCATGACATATTTTTTGTTAAACATACAGGCTCCGCACTGAATTATTAAATCATAATTAGATAAGTCTTTTGGGAAATCTGTTCCGCTGACGATATCCACTGTCAGTCCTGCTCCGATACGTTTTCTCAGCATATTCGGAATTTTCTCCCTGCCGATATCCTCTTTCAGTGGTGCATGGGTGCAGCATTCTGCAATCAGTACCTTTGATTCTTCCGTAAGACTGCTAATGGCTGCTGCGCTCTCTTTGTAGTAAGCGAAATCTCCCTTGTACTCTGCAAACAATACGGAAAATGAGGTCAGAAGACTTTCCTGTGGCTTCTTATCATATACTGTACGGAAAACCTGGGAGTCAGTAATAATAAGCTTCGGTGGTCGCGCCAGCGCCGCCAGCGTATCCTCTAACTTATCCGTTGTGCAGCTCATTACCAGACATTTATGATCCAGCAAATCACGGATGGTCTGTACCTGTGGCAGAATCAGTCTGCCCTTTGGTGCCTGGATATCCTGTGGCATAACAAGAAGAACCAAATCTCCTTCTTCTACCAGTGCTCCGGTTATGGTTTCTTCACCATAATCATCCGGCACAAGTCTTATTAATTCTTCTTTAAATTTTTCTATATCTTCCTTGCTTTTCGAGCTGATAACAAGAATTTCCTGTTTTGTCTCTTCCTTAAGCTGTGCTGCTATGGAATCTGAATCTGTCAGTGTATCCGCTTTGCTCAGTACACATAAGGTCGGTGTATGTTTTTCTTTAAAATAGTGGAACCATTCTAATTCTGCCTGATATTCCTCCCCGGAAAACAATAGCACCGCAATATCCGTTTTCTCTGCGGCTTTTTCCGTCTTCTCTACACGCATTTTCCCCAGTTCGCCTACATCATCCACTCCCGCCGTGTCAATAAATACACACGGACCGATACCGTGCACCTCCATCGGCTTGTAGACAGGATCCGTTGTAGTTCCCGCTACATCCGATACAATTGCTACCTGCTGTCCGGTAAATGCATTAATCAGAGAAGATTTTCCGCTGTTTCTTTTGCCATAAAAACCGATATGTATCCGGTTTGCACTTGGTGTTTCATTCAATGACATTGCTAAAGACCTCCTAGAATCTGAAATCGCGCTGTCCTTCCTCAATTTCTTTCAGATGACGTTTTGCAATTTCTCTTGTTTTTTCATTTGGTACTTTCTCTATCTCCTTAGCAATCAACGCTTCTCCGATTTTTCTGGTATCTGCAGAAGCATAATCAATCAAATATTCCTTCAATGTCATCAGCGCATTCGGATGACAGCAGTTTAAAATCTGCTGGTTCTTGCACAGACTCATGAAACGGTCTCCCGTTCTTCCCTCTCGATAGCATGCGGTACAGAAGCTTGGGATATAACCCATATCCATCAGCCAGTGTACTACCTCATCCAGAGTTCTGGTATCGCTGACATCAAACTGCTCGGAACGCTCGTCTTCCGGCTCCGGATGATCATAGCCGCCTACGGAAGTCTTGGAACCACCACTAATCTGGGATACACCAAGGCGGATAACTTTTTCACGTACCGCCTGGCTCTCTCTGGTAGAAATAATCATTCCGGTATATGGAACTGCCACACGGATACATGCACAGATTTTTGCAAAAATATCATCACTGATGCCGTTGTCGAATACATCCGGATCAATGTCATCGGCACGTTTGATTCGTGGCACGCTGATGGTATGTGGTCCTACTCCATGCACTGCCTCCAAATGTTCTGCATGCATCAGAAGTCCTGCAAATTCATATTTGTAAAGTTCCAATCCAAAAAGTACACCTAAGCCAACATCATCGATGCCGCCTTCCATGGCACGGTCCATGGCTTCGGTATGATATGCATAATCATGCTTTGGTCCGGTTGGATGTAATTTTTCATAGCTTTCTTTATGATAAGTTTCCTGAAAAAGGATGTAAGTTCCGATTCCGGCCTCTTTTAATTTCCGGTAATTTTCTACGGTTGTTGCAGCAATATTTACATTAACACGACGAATTGCACCGTTTTTGTGCTTAATGCTGTAAATGGTCTTAATACACTCTAAGATATATTCGATTGGGTTATTCACCGGGTCTTCGCCTGCTTCAATTGCCAGACGTTTGTGTCCCATATCCTGTAATGCCGTTACTTCCTGACGTACTTCATCCTGTGTCAGTTTCTTCCGGGCAATATGCTTATTTTTTCCATGGTACGGACAATACACACATCCATTGATACAGTAATTGGACAGATATAATGGTGCAAACATTACAATACGATTTCCATAGAAATCTTTCTTAATCTGTTCTGCAAGGTCATATACTTCCTGGATTTTCTCTTCGTTCTCGCAGGCCAGCAATACTGATGCTTCTCTGTGAGTAAGCCCTTTCCGTAATTTTGCCTTTGCAATGATTTCGTCAATAAGGGCAAGATTGTCCTTATTTGCCTCAGCATATGCCAGAGTCTCTTCAATCTCTTCGTGGCAGATAAATTCTTCTGCCTTTAATGATGCTTTGTTATACATAATATTTCCTTTCTTCCGGGTCAGAAGCTCTTTCCCGTTGGTTATTATATGGTGATTTAAGAAATACCTCTTGTATTTCCTTTATTTATATAAATGGGGAATCTCCTCTTGAGACCACCAGTTTATATCCAATGGATTCCATACGGTTGCCAAGACATCCACGGCATTCTGCTGCCTCTTCCCCGGTACAGATTTTATTATCGTAAAGGGCATACTTCTTCCGCACCTTTACCGGTGACAGATTCGGCATTACCACATTTCCTCCTGCTAAGATGCCAAGCTCCCTGCCCCTTGAATGGATAGTTCCCAATGCTGTAGTTGCCGGAAGCAATACCTTCGGCAGCATCAGGCGGATAATTGCCAGTAAAAACAGCGTCATCTCAAGACTTCCCGGCTCCATCTCTCCAAACGGCGTATCCTTTTGCGGAATAAACGGACCGATTCCTACCATATGCGGATTGAATGCTTTCATAAAAGCAAGGTCTTCCACCAGATTATCTATGGTCTGATAAGGAGAACCTACCATAATGCCACACCCCACCTGATAACCGATTTCCTTTAAGGTATACAGGCACTGCTTGCGGTTTTTAAGAGACATTTCTGCCGGATGGAGTTTCCCATAATGGGCTTCATTCGCAGTCTCATGACGTAATAAATAGCGGTCTGCTCCTGCCGTATAAAGTCTTTCATAGCTCTCCCGGCTCCGCTCTCCTAAGGACAGTGTAATGGCACAGTCCGGGTAAGCAGCTTTTATCTTATGAAGTAAATCTTCCAGTAAATCATCTGTGTAGTAGCCGTCTTCGCCACCCTGCAGGACAAAGGTACGAAACCCTAATGCATAACCACTTTCACAGCAGGATAGGATTTCTTCTTCACTCAGGCGGTAACGTTCTGCATTCTGATTGCTTCTTCGGATGCCGCAATAGATGCAGTCATTCTTACAGTAATTGGATATTTCAATCAGTCCTCTGGTATAGACTTCATTTCCAAATGTCTCTTTCTGTCTTTTTCTCGCCAGTTCAAAGCCGTACTCTGCAATTTCTTTATCGGTATGCAGTTCTAATAATTCTTTATATTCTGCCTCTGTAAGCTGTGTATCCTGATACAGCTTATTAAATAACTCTTTTCCTCTATTCTTCATGTCTGGTCACCACACTGGAATATGCTGTTTTTACACTGATTCCCGGTAATTTTCCGATTTTACCGGTCAGTGCACTGATGGTATCCTGCGGTGCATCGATTGCTATACTTACGATATTTATGCCTCTCTCCCGGTATGGAATTCCCATTCTTCCGATAATATACGCTGCATATTCATGTAAAATTTCATTTAATGCTCCGACGGATTCGTCCTTTTCTATTACAATGCCGATTACAGCCACTCTGGTATCTGCTGCCATTTCTTCATTCCTCTTGTTTTTCTAAATCAATAGAATTTCAACACTTAATTTACGTTTCTAGTATAAGAGATTTATTTTGGGATTACAATTGTCATGCCCTGGTTTTATGCGTATTTATTGTATTTTTTTACATACTTATAGTCATTAGGCAATACATAGCCATCTTTCGCCTTATAAAGTCGAAAAATCAAGAGACGGAATAAAACTATTCCATCCCTTGATTTATATTATTCTCACAATATTTTTTATTCTTTCCAATCTGCACAGCCCATGTAGTAATTGTAATACACTCGCAAATCTTCTTTTTCAGATTTATCAGTATAATCCTTGTATATACACTTACTTTCCGAATGCATACTAGAACTCTCTAATTTATTTTCTAAATCCCAATTATATATGCTTGCTTCATTCCCACCCAAGACACCTGCTTCATTTATACTCTGTAATTTAGGCAATGCACTACCATGAGTTGTACTCTTATTTCCAGCGTATCCAAATTTTTGTTTTACTGCTATACTTCGTCTATAATAATAATCGTAATTATAAAATTTATGATGAGGATTTCCAAACTTGGTTTCTGTAATGGCTGCATACTGCATGTCATATCCTCCACCATTTACATAAATTTGCGCATAATAGATACCCCTATTAGCATTATGATTTCGAATATCTACATGTACGATAAATGTATCTCCATCAACTCTAGTAGCTTCATACCATGCTATATCTGACTGATCTGCTTTTGTCCATACTGGAGTTATAATGGATGTCACAAAACTTGGCACTTGGTCAATCAAAATGTCAAACGTTCCTGTCACGATATTTTTATTCTGAATTAATACATTAAAGGATATCTGCGGGCGTACAATTTCAAAAGTTGTTGTAACGGCACCCTTATAGTCACGTATACCAGTAATCGTTACATATGCTGTTCCAACTGCCATATTATTACGATAAGATAGTTTATAGTCTACATTTTCCTCCAACTTCTTTCTGCCATCCTTTACAACAACTGGTGGTGTCTGTAGATTTCCATTGTAATTTAAGGATGCAACCGTAAGAACCGTACAATTTTCAATGCTCTTTTCTTTAATTACAAAGGTAACAACTTTTTCTCCGGAGTATACACCAATACCGGAAATGATTACCCTGGCAGTTCCCACATTTCTATTGTTACTGTAGCTTACCGTATAATCAACATCTTCTGTTAATACCTTGCTTCCCATCTTAACGACCGGAACCGGCTTATAAGTCTGTCCGGTATACTGCTCTGAAGCAGGGATTCCGGTAACTGTTGCCTTGGATATGCTGTTGCTGATTTTGAATTTCTTAACAATTGTTCCGGTATAATACTGGGTCAGTGGACGCACAGTAATGGATGCATCGCCTGCCAGCTCATTATTTGCATACGTTGTTTCATAATCTTCATTCAGCGTTAAGGTATTGCCACCACATGCCACATGGATAGGCGGACATATCGGGTTTCCGGTATAAAGCTGTTCCGGAACACTGTCAATAATTGCATCCTCAAGGCTTGCCACAATATTGAAGTAAACGCGCTTGGTCTCATCATAGTTGCCAAGTCCTTTAATTACTACCCATGACTCTCCTGCCCTTAAGTTGTTGCCATTGACAACCTGATAATCCTTCCCTTCTACCAAAAGTTTTCCGTTGTCATAAATCGTCAGTGCCGGGCGGATGTAATTGCCGGTATACTTCTGATCTGGGATTGCTTCTGCCACAGCATTTCCAATATCATGCTTGGTAATCTTATAGTATACCGTAATGCTGTCTTTGTAGTTACCGCTTTCGGTTGCAGTTACCGTTGCACTTGCGGTTCCGATTGCAGTGTTGTTCTCATAAGTTACTTCATACTGGGAAGAATCAATGGTTAATCCGGTAGAAGTATCTTTTAAAGTAAGTACCGGTTTAATCTCGCTTCCGGTATAATCTACGTTATCGGTTCCGGTAATCTCAATATCTGCAGAAGTAAGTGACTTTCTTGCAATCTGATATGGATATACCGCTGTTCCTACATATCCGGTCTGGTCATTTTCCGTACCAACGATTCCAACATATACTGTTCCAGCATGAATCAGGTCAATGGCACTTGCTTCCGTCGTACAATCTTTATCAATATAGTATTTTACGATGTAATCTTCGTTTTCTGTCAGATAGCTTCCGGTCTTATTGAACTTCACCTGAATGTTCTTCGGCTTGGTATCAAGACCGTTATATACAGTATCGGAAATTCCGGTTACCGTTAAAGTATCATTGGAAAGTAAGGTACCGATGGTAAACTTCTCAATTCGTGTTCCACTGTAGTTACCCTGTCCGGTTACTTTAATCCACGCGGTTCCCACCTGACTGTTATTGGTGGAATATTCATAAGTAAAGTCTGTTCCATTTACCAGTGCTACAATTCCATTTTCCGAATTATCTTTCAGGCTGATATTCGGTGTATAAGTAGTACCCTGAATATAAGGATAGTTCCGGTTTGCCGGGTCAAATCCTGTATCAGAAGTATCGGATAACGCCGCACTGATATTTTCAGAAGAAAGATCCCTTGCCAGAATAGAGAACGGAATTGTCTTGCTTCCGGTATAGTTGGTGGTATCCTTCGGAGTAATCTGAACAAACGGTCCGGAAGTTCCATTTGCATCTTTTACAGCTTCATTGTTAAAGTAATCTGCCACATAATCCACATTGCGAACCAGCGGTTCTGCACTGGTGGATGTCATGTAAACATTTAATTCCGGTTCATACTTGGTTTTTAACGGTACATACTGTGGATCTTCTATTTTAGAGTATACTAAATCTTCAACATTTTTCTTTAAAATGTTAAATTCTACCGTTGCAGTTCCGGTACAGCTTGCCACACCGTGGATTGCTGCATATGGTGCATTTGCCCCGCCGGCGTTCGCTGCATTGATATTATTGCGATACTCATCCACTACATAATCTGTGTCTAACGTAAGGGTCTGTTCTTTGTTATTTTCATCATTAAATGTTAATTTAATTTCAGGCTCCTGTGCCTCACCATTGTAGGTTACATCATCAATCGTCTTGCTTACCGTAGACAAATCACGTTTTGTAATCGTAAAGGTCTTAGTCAGTGTTCCCTTGTAATTGCCCTTACCGATTACGGTAATGGTCTCGGTTGCGCCTGCCGGTGCACTGGATGGATTATCTGCATCCGTCTGGTAATACACACTATAGTTTGCCGGGTCAATTACTTCTGAACTGCCAATCTTCTTAATGACCAGAGAATCCGGCTTAATCAGCTTGCCGGTATAAACATAGCTGTCCGCAATTCCGGTAATCTCATAATCTTCCATATGAATGGAATCAATGGTAAATGCTTTCGCCTTGGTGGTTCCCATCAGTTTACCGTTTGCTGTTGCCTGAATGACTACACATGGTCCGTTCTCGCCATTTGCTGCTGCAACTGCAGTATTCTTACGATAAGTTACCGTATAATCTTTTCCTTCTTCCAAGGTATCAAAGGTAGAACCGGTTAATGCATATTTCACAACCGGAACCGGTCTGATTTCCTGTCCGGTATAGGAGAATACATCTCCACCCAAGTCAATACTTAAATCATCACTGCCCAGGTCGTATTTAATCGCAAACTTCGCCGATTTCTCACCACTGAAATAAGTTCCGGTTCCCTCAATAGTTACGGTCGGGTCAGTCAGTGAAACAGATTTACCATTTACAATGCTCTTAATGTTGTAGTCTGTTCCAAGTGCCAAAGTCTTGCCATCACATACTACAGTCATATTTTCAATTGGCTGTGTGGTTGTATTGTATTCGCTTCCGGTATATTTCTGTGCCGGAATCGTAATCTCAGCATCTTCAATTTTACCGGTAATAGCGAAATTCGCAACATAGCTTCCTACCCAGTGATTCTTCTCAATTCCGGTAATGAGTACACTGGCCTGCCCTGGAACAGTATTATTTCTATAAGACACGCTGTAATGTGTTCCCTCTATCAGACGTTCCTGGGTATCGCTGCCTTTTACATACACGGTAACGGTAGGTTTCATTCCGCCGGATGCTGCCTGTGCCTTGTCATACTCAATGGTATCATAGCTTAACTTCACTTCAATCTGGTCAGCAGAATTATTCATATCTCCATCATAGTAGAAGTAACTATTCTTGGTTCCCTTAAAGTTACCGGTTCCTTCAATGGTAATATCCTGCTGTCCAACTTTAAATTTATCTACCTGGGTCGGAGTATAAGTATAATCTACGCCAGGCTGCAGAGTATATGAATATTCTCCAATTCCGGACTCATTCGGAAAACTCTGTGTTACTGTGAAATCCGGAATACTCTTTTTAAAAATGTAACTCATTCCCTGCAAAGATACGCCTACACCATCAATACTTTTCCGCTGAATAATAAACTGGTTCGAACCTGCAATCTTATCTGCAGTATAATTTGCGCTTTCCAGCACACCACAGTAGTTTCCAATACCCTGGATTCTTACATAAGTCGTGCCGGCATTGGTTTTTTCTGCGGCTGTTGCTACATTCTGATAATCCTCATCCGAATATACTTCAAACTGATAATCCTTATTCGTTGACAATAAGCTGGAAGAATCTCCATAGCTTACTTTTACGGAAGGAGTCAGTACTTTATTGGCATAAACCGGGCTGGTAATGTCTACACGCAGCTTGCTTAATTCGTTCAGATCTTTCTGATTAATGGTATAGCTTACGGTTGTTGTTCCTGTGTAGTTGCTGTTTTCTGCCGCTTTTAAGGTCAGAGTTGCAATTCCCGCATTGATTGCATTTTCACTGCTTTCAATACTGTATTCCTTATCGGTCAGAATATAGCCATTGGTGGTAGGGTACTGTAATACAACACCATCTCCGTCTGCGGTAGTAGAAATTACAACCTTCTGCTCAATTCCATTATATGTATAAGTTCCATTTACTCTTGCATTCAGTTCAGATATATCTTTCTTTGCAATGACTGCATATCCGGAAATATCTCCATAATACTGACCCTTGCCGGATACTGCGAAGTAAATCGTTCCCGCATTGATAAATGCCTCATTTGTCTCAGAGCTTACAACATTCTGATGTGCTGCATCACTATAGAAGGAAATGCTATAGGACGACGGATCCGGAATTGCATCCATCATTTTTGTCTCAATTGCCTGAATCATTTCATCCTTATGGGAATTGCGGTTATAGGTTCCACCGGAAATATTAAATGCCGGCACAACGGTCGCAATATTTGCTCCAATAAAGAATGTGGTTGTTGCGGTTCCGGTATAATTCTTACCATCTACTGCTTTGATTCTGACATATACTTTTCCGGAATTCTTATGTTCTGAAACCTGTTTACATAATTCATCGTCATAATATCCTTCAACTTCATAATCCACGCCTGCAACCAGTACACGGTTTCCATCAGATACACTGATACCTGGCTCCACTGCTTCTCCGGTATAACCGCAGTTGCTTGCAGTTACGGTCAGCGTGCTCATGTTCTTTGGTGTGATTTTATAAGAAGTACGGATACTTCCGCCTAAATTAGCATAAGTTCCAAGACCGCTGATTAATACATAATAAGTACCTGCGTCCACCGGCTCTGCAATGACCTTCTTGTATGCAGAATCCGTAAAATAAGTAACCTTAAAGTCTTCGCCCTGTACCAGGCCTTTGGCACCGTTATTATCAGTAATACGGATTGCCGGTACCTGCATGCTGCCATTGTATTCAAAGGTAACCTGTGTCGGATCATAGTTTGCAGAACCTGCAACGATATTACACTCGCATTCATTTAACTTTCTTGGCACAATACTGAAGGTTCCACGGTTCACGCCACCCTCTGCCAGTGCATAATCTCCAGTCAGTCTGATATAAGCCTTTGCATTGTTGGTTCCAATTTCGATGTTATCTTCACAGGAAACTACTTCTACATACTGGCTGTCCAAGGTGACATTTTTACTACCTTCGGTATAATAAACGGTAATATTTGCAGGATCCGGCACAACAGCACTACCGGTATAAGTCTGGTCTGTAATTACAATATCTGTCGGGCTGATGTTCTTTGGCTTAATCATATAAGTATATACTCTTTCGCCTCCGGCATAGTTACTGCCATCCAGACCGGTTATCTTAAGATAATAGGTTGCTGCATGAATCAGTTCCTGTATGCCCGTAGTGCCTTCCTTATCGTCTGCCGGTTCAGTACATTCCGGATCACGATAAACAGTATAGTCAAAATCCGTTCCTTTTTTCAAAGCATTCCCCTCATCATCGGTTGCTGTCAGGGATAATACTTTGCTCTTACCATCAAAAAAGCTGGAATAACTGGTATCTTTATTAATGACACCTGCTTCTGTTCCGTTGATTGCCAGTTTAAAGATACATTTATCTAAAGATTTTGCAACAATATCAAAATAAATCGGCTCTGCCTTGGTTCCAAGGTCTCCTTCGTAGTAATCCAGTCCGGTTACCTTCACATAATATCTTCCAATAGAAGTCGGTTCAGATACAGTCTGGGTATACTCCGCATCTTTATAATAAGTAATCTTATATCTGGAATCACTGATGACATCACCGGATGTATTGGAGACGGTAATGTTTGGCACATTTTTCTTGCCATTGTATTCCAGTTCATTTTTATCCAATACTGCTTTACCAAGCTTGTCATAGATCTCAAAGTTGATAAATGCGTTTCCGGTTAAATTTCCGGTTCCGGTAATAATCAGGTTATTGGTTCCGGTCTGTCCTGCAGTAGTTTCATTTCGGTATGCCACGTTGTAGTTGCCGGCAGGAATCTCAACGCCATTCAACTTCACTACTACCTCATTGGTCATATCCGGTTTACTATTCTTTACATAATAATATTTATCACTCTTTAAGGAAACACTGATGCCTGCTGCACTTAAATCTGCCTTGCCAATCAGGAAATTAAAGGTCTTGCTGCCCCGGTACAAAGAAGAAGAATTCGCTGTTACTGTCATCTTCGCTGTTCCGGCATTGGTATTGTCTGCCCAGCTTGTGGTATAGTCAGATGCCTGGATTCCTGCGGAATTCTGACTGTCTACCAGTGTAAATTCCGGTCTCTGTGCAGTTCCGGTATAAGTAGAATCGCTCAGTCCATTGGAAACAGTCACAGAATCCGCTCCAATATTATAGTAAATATTGTAACGGTTCTCTGTAATTGTTCCGGAAAATGTATAGTTACTGCTGCTCTTTAATACAATTTTAAAGGAATGTGTTCCTACTGTGGTATTGCTTCCGGATGTATATTCTACGTTATAATCATCTGCTGAAAGGTTTACCATGGTAGAAGTACCGCTTATGATACCATACACCCCTGTAATCGTCGGTAATACATCACTTCCTGTATAATATACATATCCGTCTTCACCGGTTCCTTCCACCCCTTTATAATTAACACCGATATAGCTTAACTTCTGCTGTGCAATCGTAAAGCTCTTGGTGGTCTGCCATCTGTGGCTGTCTCCGATACCAACGATATCAATATATGCTGTTCCTGCGCTGGTATTATTACGGTAATAAACGGAGTAATCCTCTTTTTCTTTCAAAGTTACTCCATCAATCTGGACCGTAACTGCCGGCTTAACCTCCTGTCCGGTATAAGTATAGGTATCATTTCCGGTTGCAGTTGCACCATTAGCATCCGCTCCTAATGTAATTTTTCCATTGCCCGGAAATGCATCCGCCGCCTCTGCCGGTATTGCCGGAAGAACGCCTGCAATCATACAAACACTTAAAACTAATACCAGTATTCTTTTTCCAACATCCTTGTACTTACGCATAGAACCTCTCCTTGTTGCTTGTTGTTTCCTCATCTTTTTATCTTTACTATATTCCTTTTGCTTTTCAGATTCAAGAGTAACCCTTTTTTCTAAAAAAGCGCAGGAAAAGACACTTCTAAAGCTTTTATCGACCGGAAGTTACTTTTTCTTTATATTTTCCAGCTGATTTTTTCATTTTTTAGATAATCTTTTTCAGGAAATTAACACTTGACATTTTATACTACCACTGTTACCATTACAAACTGAAAACAAAACATCACTTTGCTAGGGGCGCCTTTGGCTGAGAAACGCATCTGCGTTGACCCTTATTACTTGAACCGGATAATACCGGCGTAAGGAAGCACATAGTTCAACCTCCTGGCAGAGTATCATCTTTAAGGAGGATTTTTTATGTCATTTTTTGCAACATACGACGGCTCTTCTTACCAGCTTACCACCGCTGGTTTTACAGCCCTCGTTATCATCATGATTGCCATTCTTCTGATTGGCTGTGCTATCTTCGGTGGAAAGAAGAAATTCAGTGCAAAGCAGCTTGCATTTTCAGCTATGGCAATTGCCCTTGCCATGGTAACTTCCATGATTAAACTTTTCGATATGCCAATGGGCGGTTCCGTTACTTTACTGAGCATGTTATTCATCGTTCTGATTGGTTACTGGTACGGTCTGGGTGCCGGCTTAACCGCAGCTTTTGCTTACGGAATACTGCAGTTAGTCGTTGACCCTTATATCATCAGTGTTCCACAAATGTTAGTGGACTACCTCTTCGCCTTTGGTGCATTAGGACTTTCCGGACTTTTCAGCAAATCCAAACATGGACTTATCAAAGGTTATATCGCTGGTGTATTAGGTCGATACTTCTTCGCATTCCTTTCCGGCTGGATTTTCTTCGGCATGTATGCTCCGGAAGAATTCCCGAATGCAGTGGTATACTCCCTTGCTTACAACGGTGCATACCTTGGTGCAGAAGCACTTATTACATTAATCATTATCTGTCTGCCACCAGTCCAGAAGGCATTGAATGCCGTTAAGAATATGGCAAATTCATAATTTAAGTTCTAAAATCTACAGAAAGAGCGTCTCTTCTAAATCAGAAGGGACGCTCCTTTTTTCTATCAACTACATCTGAATCCATCCGAAAGCATTTGCTATGGAACTGATTAAAATAATCGCTGCAAAGATCGGACAGAGGTATTTTATCATCACTGTAAATATCTTTCTCCTGCGGAACGGGCTGCCGCCCCGGGTTACTTCTTCTTCAATCCGCTGCACTCCCATCACTCTTGATACCAGAAGGCAGGTTGCAATAGCCGCAATCGGCATCATCACGGAGTTCGTCAGGAAATCAAAGAAATCAAGAATCTGCATTCCGATAATTTTTACATTCGCCAATGGTCCATATCCCAGTGTAGAAAGACTTCCCAAAAGAAGCATTACAATACCGACAATTACCGTTGCTTTCCGTCTTTCCCAGCCCAGTTCATCTTCGAAAGTCGATACTGCACTTTCCGTTAATGCAATAGAACTTGTGATTGCTGCAAACAGCACCAGTACAAAAAATAAAATTCCGACTCCGGTTCCAAGTCCCATGCTGTCAAATACTTTTGGAATCGTAATAAACATCAATGATGGACCCGCCTGCAGGGTTTCCGGATTTCCACCGGAAAATGCAAAGACTGCCGGAATAATCATCAGCCCTGCCATCATGGCAATCGCTGTGTCGAAGATTTCCACGTTTTTCGTGGACTCTTCAATAGAAACTTCCTTCTTCATATAAGAACCAAAAGTAATGAGAATTCCCATGGCGATGGACAGGGAATAAAACATCTGTCCCATGGCTGTTACTACCGTCATCCAGGAAAAATTTTCAAAATTCGGAATCAGAAAATATTTAACTCCTTTTAATGCTCCCGGTCTGCTTACGGAATAAACCGTTATTAATATAGAAAGAACAACCAGCACCGGCATCATAAATCTGGATACCCGCTCAATACCATTCCGGACTCCGGCAAAGATAATCCCCAGCGTAAATACTGCAAAAAAAGCAAAGCAGATTTCTGTGGAAAGCCCGCTGGAAATGAAATCGGAAAAATATCCATCCGATGCAAGCTTACTGCCATTTCCCCTGATATATTCCACCAGATATTTCATTACCCAGCCGCCAATTACAGAATAATATGGCACGATTAAAACCGGAATAATCGCATTTATCCAGCCACCGAAAGAGAGCCAGCGGGATTTTCCAAAGGTATGATATGCTCCCACCGGGCTCTTCTTCGTCATTCTTCCGATAGAAGTCTCCGCCATAATCATCGTATATCCAAAAGTCAGTGCAAGTATAATATAAATCAGCAGAAAGATTCCTCCCCCATACTTTGCCGCAAGATATGGGAATCTCCATATGTTTCCCAGTCCCACAGAAGCGCCTGCTGCTGATAATACAAACCCTATCTTCCCCGAAAATGTACTTCTTTTCTCATTCTGTGTCTTCATTTTGTTTTTCTTCTCCTAAACTCATAATTTCCATAACGCAAAGTTATAAAAATCATAACACAGTCTCATAGTTCCTGCAATATTCTTTCTTTTCCGCAATACATTCACTTATTTTCTCTTCTTTTTCACAGCGTATTCCCTTATATTCTCTTAGTTTTCTCACAATTTGCAACCAATTCACAAATTTTTCACAAATTTATTAGCACTCACCTCTTGACAGTGCTAATAATTGGTGTTATAACGTAGTCAGAACAAAGGAGAGGAACAAAAAGAGGTTCCTAAAACATCCCGGTTCCAAAGAAACAAGGTAAACAAGCATAGATAGATTTATTAAAAAAAGGAGAGATGACTTATGTTGATGCCTAGTATTTTTGGAGAGAATTTATTTGATGACTTCTTTGAGGATTTTCCATGGATGGACGATAACATGGATATGAAAAAGACTGAGAAAAAACTTTACGGTCGTAGAGCCGCACGTCTGATGAAGACAGATATAAAGGAGCAGGACAATGGTTACGAACTGGTCATTGATTTACCTGGATTTAAGAAAGACGAAGTAAGTGCTTCCTTGGAAAATGGTTACCTGACCATCAGTGCCGCCAAAGGCTTGGATGAGGAAGATAAAGATAAGAAATCCGGCAAGTACATCCGTAAGGAACGTTATTCCGGAGCCTGCAGCCGAAGCTTTTATGTTGGTGATGCCGTTACCGAAGAAGATATCAAGGGTGAATTTAAACACGGTATCTTAAAACTCTTCGTTCCGAAGAAAGAAGCAAAACCTGCTGTGGAAGACCACAAGTACATCGCCATTGAAGGATAACAGAACTTTATATAGTATCTGATTCAGATTAAGAAAGGAAGCATGTTATTATGTCAGACAAAAATCCAAAACATCCATTAAAAAAGAAGAAAGTAAAAGCTAAAATTAATGTAGCCGACCATGAGGCTGTTGAGGAAGCCAGAGAAGCTCACAGAAGCAAGAAACATTATTACTAATTACAATAGACTATTTCAGGAGGAATGACTTATGTTAGTACCAAGTATTTTTTCAAACAACTTTGTAGATGATATATTCGATGATGTATTTCCATTCGGAGCTT
>ERZ780208.832-NODE-832-length-28374-cov-3.862848_pt1 | contig 28374 bp, 20 predicted proteins | sample MGYA00511167_ERZ780208 | MGnify/ENA primary metagenome ERZ780208 (study PRJEB29588, sample SAMEA2159202) | human gut metagenome | biome: human gut; feature: human-associated habitat; material: faeces | place: Denmark | collected 2008/2010 ...
CCGCAAATTCAAGACCTACCGCGGCATGGGGTCGCTCGAAGCCATGGAGAAAGGCTCCAAGGACCGCTATTTCCAGGGCAACGAGACCGACGCCAAGAAGCTCGTTCCCGAAGGCATCGCCGCCCGCGTGCCCTTCAAGGGTTCGCTCTATGAGGTTGTCTACCAGATGCTCGGCGGCCTGAGGGCAGGCATGGGCTACTGCGGCGCCAAGGACATCGAGGCGCTTCACCACGCACAGTTCACCCGAATCACCGCCGCCGGTGTGCTGGAAAGCCATCCCCACGATGTCTCCATCACCGCCGAGGCCCCCAATTACAGCCGCTCGTAACAGCTATGGAACCGGTTGGCGCGGCGCCAATTCGCGTCCACCGCTAATTTTTACAGCGTAAGATAAAATTTTTCACAAATATTCACGTTAATAGGTTGGAAAGACGTGCTCTCTCCAACCTATTAACTTGCAACGAAAATACAACTGAAATGAAAAGTAGCCTGTTTATCGGCGCCGGACTGGCCCTTACGGCCGCAGTGGCTTTTGCCGCCAAGGACCCCGTTGTCATGACTGTCAACGGGCGTGACGTGCATCGCTCGGAGTTCGAATACCTTTACCACAAGAATACGAAGCAACAGATTGAGCCTCAGCCCCTTGACCAGTATGTAGAAATGTTCAAGGTATATAAGCTGAAGGTTGCCGACGCGCTGGCCAACGGCGTGGACACCACCAAGACCTTCAAGCGTGACATGAACCAATACCGCAGCGAACTGGCCGGCCCGCTGCTTGTTGACTCCGTGCTTCTCTACAAGCTGGCCCACGAGCAGTATGACCGCGGTGCCACCGAACGGGAAGCACACCACATCATGCTCTTCAAGACCCCCGACAAAGCCAAAAACCGCGAACTGCGCCAGCGCATGGACTCGCTGCACACCGTGCTCGCCAACGGCGGCGACTTCGAAGAACTGGCCCGGCAATTCTCGCAGGACCAGGGTTCCAAAGCCAACGGCGGAAACATGGGATTTGTCATGGCCGGTATGCTCCCCGTGGAGTTCGAGGAGGTGATGTACTCCCTCCCCGAAGGTCAGATTTCAGACGTCACCGAGACTCAGATGGGATACCATATCCTCAAAGGCGGCGCCTCACGTCCATTCAGCGGCTTCTGCGAGGCCAGCCACATTCTTTTCTCCACGCAGGGCAAGGACGAGGCCCGGGTCTACGCACTGGCCGACAGCGTGGCTGACGTGCTCCGCCAGGACCCGAGCCAGTTCACGGCTCTGGCCAAAAAATACTCCAACGACCCCTCGGTGGCACAGAATGGCGGCGCCCTGCCTCCCTTCAGCACCGGCAAGATGGTCAAAGAGTTCTCCGACGCCGCTTTCGCGCTTGCCGACGGTGAGATTTCAGATCCCGTAAAGACACGCTTCGGATACCACGTCATCTACAAACGCGGCCATCAGGGAATGCAGCCGTTCGACAATGCCAAAGCCGGACTTTTCGCCCGTATCACCAACCCCGGCGACGCCCGCAACGAAATCCTGCTCGACAACAACTGGGAGAAATGGGGCAAACGCTTCAAACTGAAGAATAACGCCAAACTCGTTGCCGAACTGCGACAGAATATCGCCTCCGAAGGTGTAGAAAAGGCTCTCGCCGATGCCATGGCAGCCGGTCGCGGCGGCGAAACCCTCTTCAAGATAGGGAAGGACATTTACACCCTCGGCGACTTCAACAACTACGCCGCAACGCTCGCCAAGCGTAACAATGACCCCGACGAGGCGAGATTCTTCGACAAAGCGCTGCGCCGCTTCCAGACCAATATGCTCCGCGAAGACGCCTACGACGCCGTCATCGGCGAGAATCCCGAAATCGGCAACCTACTGAACGAATACCGCGACGGCTCGTTGCTCTACGAGATAAGCCTGCGCAACGTCTGGGACAAGGCCGCCAAGGATACCGAAGGCCTCAACCGCTACTTCGCCGAACACCGCGGCGACTTCTCATGGTCCGAACCACGCGTCAAGGGATTCCTCGTCAAGGCCGAAAGCGACTCGCTGGCCAACGCCGTCCGCCTGCGTATGCAGCAACTCGGCACCGACACGCTGGTGAAGACTATCCGCTCCGAGTTCGGTATGCCTGTTTCCATTGACCGCATCCTCGTCAAGAAGGGAGACAACCAGATAGTCGACTACCTGGTGTTCAACGAAAGTCAGGGCGACGCACCCTTCGTGCAGGGCTACCCCGCCTACTTCGTCTATGATATCCGTACCCTCAAGGAGCCGGAAGAACTCAACGACGTGAAAGGACTCGTCACCAGCGCCTATCAGGACCAGCTCGAACAAGACTGGATACGCGACCTCAAACAGCGCTACCCCATAGTAGTAAACGAAAAAGAGCTGAAGAAAATAAAATAACGGCCCCGCCGCACAGAACATAAAAGCAGTCGCCTGGGGCGACTGCTTTTTTTAATGACTGTGCCTGTTATCATAAGAAATGAACTTCTCCACAACCGCGAAAAACCACATTAATTATATCTGTCACATCAGCAACATTAATAACATCAGTTACATCTAAAACATAAAAAGCAATCTCGCTTCTTACATAGTCTATTTTGGCGCAAAAACGCGCCCTATTTATATTTCCTTGATAATCAACGCCTTTTAAATGCACCAAAAAGCAGAAAACAATTTTTTGGCAAAAAAATTTGGAGATGTCGGCAAAAAGTGCTAACTTTGCATCGCTTTTCGGATAGCAACCTTGCGAAGCCTTTAGTGGAAGCTATCAGGGAAAGCGTATGGTGAATGTAGCTCAGTTGGTTAGAGCGACGGATTGTGGTTCCGTAGGTCGTGGGTTCGAGACCCATCTTTCACCCAATATCCGAAAGGGTATATTTGTTTTGGTGAAATAATTACAATGAATCATCCGCAGTGATACGGGTGATTTATTTTTTGCGGCTGCCGCAAGCGGTTACGAAAGCATTTGCGGTGAAGCCGGCAACATCGACATTATATAATTAATGTGGCGAATGTTGCGGATGTGACATCGCTTCATATTGCCCTTAGGACTCATAGTGCTCATAATGCCTTTCAAGAGCAATTGTGCTCTTGAAGAAAGCTAATATTGTTCCCTAAGGAGAGATTTTCGGGATTTGGTTTGGCGGTGTTTGAAAAAGTTCGTAACTTTGCGGCGCTATTGGGCCCCGGCATGGAGATGCCTTGGAATACGGTGTGAATCCGTAACAGTACCCGCTGCTGTAAGTTCCCGTCCCCGTGCGGTTTATCCGCGCCCCGGGACGCTCAAAGTAAGACGCACGATGTCACTGGCAATCACCCGCCGGGAAGACGCGCCTTTACGGAACAAGTCAGAAGACCGGCCCACGAGCAATCGCTTTTTGCGCCTGCGGGACCACGGGCTTACGTAACCTCCTTTTTCCGGCCGTCTTATAACCTCCGAAACGAGCTTGAACCTGCCCCGTAGCGCAAACTTGCGTTCCGGGATTTTTTTTGTAACCATTTATAACCAGGTTGCCTGATTATCAACTCGCTTCATGAAGATTTTCTATCGTCTTGAACTGAAATATCTGCTTCTTGCGCTCGCCTTGCTCCTCGGCGTGCGTGTGCTCCGTGCCGCCGACCCCGAACAAAAAGACACCGTGCACCAGCTCCACGATGTGGTGGTGATAGCAAACCCCAAGCCGCTGGCCACGGTGCAGACCCTTTCGGGCGAAAAGCTGCAGGCCCTCTCCTCCACCTCCGTGGCCGACGCGCTGAAATACTTCGCCGGAGTGCAGATAAAAGACTACGGCGGCCTGGGCGGCATGAAGACCGTCAACGTGCGCTCCCTGGGTTCGCAGCACGTTGGAGTCTACATCGACGGCATACGCATCACCAACGCGCAGAACGGCACCGTGGACCTCGGCAAGTATTCCCTCTCCACCCTCGAATCTGTCTCCCTCTACAACGCCAACAAGCTGGAGAGCTGCCAGTCGGCCTCCGAATACGCCTCCGGCGCCACGGTCTACATGCAGACGCGGCGTCCCGTCAGCGACTCGCTCACCGTGCTTGGCGGCATCGGCTCCTTCCACACCTACCGGGGGCGCGTCAACGCACAGTTCGCACGCCGCGGCTGGAGCGGATTCATCGACGGCGAATACCTCAACAGCCGCGGCGACTACAAGTTCCGCTACAAGTCGGAATACGAAGACACCGTGGGCGTGCGCCGCAACTCCGACATAGAGTTCCTGCGCGTGGAGGGGGCGCTCTTCAAGAACGGCTTCGCCTCGCACCTTTACGCCTATATCTCGGAGCGCGGCTGCCCGGGCGGCATAGTGCGCCGCCTATCCGACAAATACACCAACATAGGGCGCGAGTGGGACACCGACCTCTTCGCCCAGGCATCGTGGCAGCACAGTTTCGGCCGCCGACACCGCATCAAGTTCAACACCAAGTATACCCACGAATACCTGCGCTACAACACCGACTACCCGGAGAACCAGAACACCGCGCGCGTCGACAACCATTATTACCAGAACGATGCCTACGCCTCGGCGGCCTACGCTTTCCTCCCCTTCACGTGGCTGTCGGTCAACGCCGGTTACGATGCGCGCATGTCGTGGCTCGACGCCGACCTCAAGCACTTCAGCGCGGTGCGGCGGCTCGACCAGAAAGCCGTAGGCGCCGTGCAGATGGAGTGGCGCGGCGCACGCCTTGCCGCCTCCGTGCTCTACCAGCATTACAAGGACCATACACGCCTGAAAGTGGGCGCCGCCGACCCGCTGCAGAAGCTCACCCCCTCGGTGACGCTTGGCTACACGTGGCGCGACCTCAGCGTGCGCGCGTGGTACAAGTGCATCTTCCGCGCCCCGACGCTCAACGACCTCTACTACACCCAGGCCGGCAACCGCAACCTGAAGCCGGAATACACCAAGCAGTGGGACCTCGGAGTAGAATACCACTTCATGTCGCCCCGGTGGATGGCGTCCATACAGGCCGACTTCTACATCAACCATATCGATGACCGCATAGTGTGTCTGCCGCTGAAGGGCACATACACCTGGTCGATGCTCAATTACGGCCACACTTTCTGCCGCGGCCTGAACTCCACCATCTCCGGACAGTACAACACCGGCGACTGGACCTTCTCGCTGCTCACCTCCTTCACCTGGCAGGACGACCGCAACCGCACCGACCCCTCCGACCCGCAGACCTACGACCAGCCCATCTGCTACTCGCCGAAATTCTCCTGCGGCGTCACCGGCATAGTGGGCTGGAAGTGGCTCACGCTCACCGTCTCGGAACTGCACGTAAGCAAACGCCTGTGGTCATACGCCGACCCGCGCGACATCCTCTCACCCTACAACAACGTGGACCTAAAGCTCACCGGAACCTGGAAATGGTTCACCGCCTCGCTGGAAGTGAACGACCTCTTCGACGTGCAGTACGAGCACGTGCAGCGCTACCCCATGCCCGGCCGCGCCGTCTACTTCACACTTTCCTATTCGATAGGTAACAAATCACGAAAATGAGAATCAAAACCTTTATATACATACTTTCATTATCCCTCCTCCCCACAGTCCTCCCTGCCACCGCGCAGGAGAAAATCATTGTCCTCGACGAAGGCAGCTGGCAGTCGGACAACGGCCGCATCTCCTACTTCGAGGACGGCCGCATAGTGAGCAACGAATGGTTCCGCCAGGTAAACGGCCACAAGCTCGGCGACACGCCGAACGACATAGTGCAAGTGAACGCCGAGTTGCTGGCCATCGCCGTCAACTGGTCGAATATCATCCAGTTCATCCGCCCGGACGGCACCGCCGTCGCCGCCACCGAGGATGTGCCCAACAACCGCAAGCTGGCCACCGACGGCCGTTACGTCTACGTCTCCAGCTACGCCCATGAATGTGTCATCGGCGGCGAGACACGCACCTTCACCCGAGGCTATGTGGCTAAAATCGACGCTTCCACTTTCACGGTCACCGATGCCGTGGAGGTAGGATACGAACCGGAGGGACTGGCACTTTACGACGGGAGCCTCTTCGTGGTGAACACCGGCGGCTATGCCTTCCAGGAGGGACATGACTACGAAACATCCATCGACGTCATCGACACCGCCACGATGCAGAAGGTGCGCAGCGTGGAGACCGGGCAGATCAACCTCTTCGGCAAAATCTCCGCCTCGGGCAGATACCTCTGCGTCAACTCGCCCGGTGACCATTATGAAATTCCCGCCGCCACCATCATCCTCGACATGGAGAAAGTGCTCTCCGGGACGCCCGACGCCGACTGTTTCGTGAAACTCGACCGCGCCGCAACCTACAACTGCACCGGCCGCGACGGCCGCTTCTTAGCCGTCGGTTCGCACTTTTCCTACATCACCGGCGAACAGAGTTTCGACTACATCACCATCGACCCGGCGCAAGCAATGGCCACGGGCGGCCGCGAAGGCGTCAGCGAGGAGATGCCCGGCACGCTGCGGCAGGACCTCATGAAGCTCACCAACCCCTATTGCATCTACGTGAACCCCTACACCGGCTACATCTACGCCACCGATGCCGGCGCCTACGTCTCCGCGGGCACCATGTACCAATGGACGCCGCAAGGTGAGCCTACCGGCAACTGGCGCATCTACATCAATCCCGGCACCATCCTGGCGCTCGACCCCAACGCCTCCGGCATAGAAAACATCGAAGCCGCGCCGGAAACCGGTTCCACGATCTACAACCTACTGGGAATCCCCGTCACCGACCCGCAGCCCGGCAACCTCTACATCCGCGCCGGCCACAAATTCATCTACCGCGGCAATTGATTCAAATCGCCACGACATGGATATCATTTACCGGAAAATTAAAGAAATTTCTTCATAAGCAAGGTTATTTTCAGGTGTTTTAACAAAATATAACACATCGAGGGGGTAAAAACTGCCCTTTTTTACCTAATTATGTGCCGGATGATCCACAAGTCCAAGAAATTCCGGCTGCATAAAGCCGAAAGGCGGCATCTACCGCAATCCGGCGGTATGCCACGACTCCTCGGTCCGGTCTGCAAACAACTCAAAAAAATCATAACTTAAAATCCACAAAGAATGAAGAAATTCCTTATTTCTGCAATGGCACTCGCCACATTCGGCATGGCCTTTACCTCCTGCTCCTCAGACGAGCCTATGTGCGGAGGCGACGGCAGCGGAAAGATTACTTTCACCGCACAGCTTCCCGCCGAACTCGGCTCCCGTGCCTTCAGCGACGGCACCTCGGCCAAATCCCTTTCATATTACGTCTACAAACACGGCGAAAAGAAAGCCCTGATAACAGGCACAACACCCATCAATCTCACCACATCGGTGTCTCTTGACCTCGTCAACGGTGAGACATACGACGTAGTATTCCTGGCACAGTCTTCAGACGCTCCCGAGGGTCTTTACTCTTACGCTTCGGACACCCAGAACTTTACCGTAGACTACACCAAGGCCGTTCAGAACAACGAGAACTGCGATGCGTTCTATGCTGTGAAGACAGTGACGGTGGCCGGCGGCACAACCGAAGAGGTGGACCTCTACCGTCCCTTCGCTCAGGTGAACTTCGGCACGGACGATGCCACGCAGAAAGTCGTCACCTCCGCCTACGGCGAGAACCTCGCCCGGCTCAACACCACACTCTACATGAAGGCCGATATGCCTAACGTCCTCAACCTCGTTAGCGGCGAACTCAGCGGCAACTCCACAGTCAACTTCACGGCAGCCGGAGTTCCCTCGCAGACCGAATTCCCCGCAGGCCCCAACCCGATGGATGGATACCGTTATCTCTCGATGAACTATGTGCTGGCTTCCGCCAACGAGAATGATGTCAACGACCTGACTTTCACCGTAATGCGTGGTGAGGAAGTGATGAACACCATCAGCGTGCCCAACGCCCCTATGCGTGCCAACTATCAGACCAACATCTACGGTTCACTGCTGACCTCCAGCACTGACTTCACCGTCACCATCCAGCCCGCTTTCGCCGGAAACGCCGGCAATATCCAGTACTGGGACGGCACGGTGAAAACTCCCGTTGTAAACGAAGAAGCCAAGACCGTAAGCATCAACACCCCGGCCGAGTTCGCCGGCTTCGCGAAAATGGTCAACGACGGCAACAAGCTCGACGGTTATACAGTAACTCTTGAAAACGACATCGACCTCGCCAACCAGCCCTGGACACCGGTAGGGGGCGGTCAGGCCCAAGGTGAAGGCGGCTTCTACGGCGTATTCGACGGCAAGAACCACACCGTCTCGAACCTTAACTGCGTAGCTACCGGCGATAAAGCCGTGGCCGGTCTCTTCGGCAGCATTACTGGTATGGTCAAGAACGTCAACGTAGAGAATGCCAACGTCAGCAGCGACCACTATGCAGGCGGCGTCGTGGCTTACGTCTACAAGATGCTCAACCTCAACGACGGCAAGGAGTTCGGCGTAAAGGACTGCACCGTTAACGGTGGAAAGATAGTATCGAACTTCTATAACGGCGACAATGGCGACAAAGTAGGCGGCGTAGTAGGCGGCGTATGGCAGGGCGGCGCCACTATCTCCGGGAACAAAGCCAGCAACCTCACAGTGCAGGGCTACCGCCACGTAGGCGGTGTTATAGGCTGGATGGACTGGACAACTTCACTTCCGGCATTTAAGGTCAGCGGTAATACAGCCGACAATGTGACCATCATCCAGGATCTGGGCACAAACTACAATAACATCACCCCTTCTGACCTTATCGGAGCTGTAGTGGGTGCCACCCAAAAACATGCTCCCGGTCAGACCGCTACACCCGGTGGCGTCGGTATTTCAGGAAGCATAGCCACGAATGTTCACATCATACTGAAGAACTATACCGCCGAAGGCCCTGTTTCCATCAACGCCGGCGGATATTCCAAGAATTTTGACACCACCGGTGTCGCTTCCTTAACATTGGACAAAATGGATGTCACTTCAATCTGTCTCGGACTCCGTACTCCGGTAACCATAAGCAACTGCACCATAACCAAAGCAGCAGTGCAACCAGCCGGTTACGACCGTTACGGAATGTTCTTTGACTGTCTGATTCCCAACAAGGTATATAATCTCACGATTACCAACACCACAATCAAGTCGTCGTGGGGTCATGGAATTTTCATCCAGGGAGGTGCCGAAACCGCAGCTTCTGTTGCCAACGTCATCAATATCACCGGTTGCTCTTTCAGCAACTGGGGAGAGAAAGAGAAAAAAGAGGCTGACATCACCACATCTTGCGCCTTCAAGACCATCCGCACCGGCAACTTCGCCACGGAAGCCGCCTCGAAGGCTTGGGCTGACGCTTTCATAAAGAACAACACCTTCGACGCAGCGACGCTCGCAACCGGCCGTAAGCATTGCGCCTTGGGCAGCGGCGACCAGCCCTCATTCTATTTCTAAGCAGAACACTCTTTTACACAATACAGGAGCCGCGACAGCAATGCCGCGGCTCTTTATTCGTATTGTCACGAACGAAGTTTCCGGTTCGGGATTATTTGGCTTGTTTGGTTATGCCGTTGGGGGTCCAGACGGAACGGGCGGCTATGGTGCGGTTCATTATCTCGGTGTTGCGGTCCAGATAGCTGCGGCCGTTGGTGGGATGGGAAAGGTGGTATTGTACGGCCTTGAACTTAAGGTAGCCTTTCTTCACACCGGCGAAGTAGAGGCGGCAGGAAAGCTCGGAGTCTTCGCGGCCCCAGCCGTTTATGTCTTCGTTGTAGCCGTTGACTTTGAGCAGGTCGCTTTTCCACACCGCCATATTGCTGCTCCGCGCGTAGGTGATGTCCTGCGAACGCAGGTTGGAGAAGAAGAGCGGCACTATGGGGAGGCGCAGCCGGTTGGCGGCATGGCGCATCCCCGACCAGTATTTCAGGATAGGGAAGAGGGTGAGCTTGCGCGAGATTACCTCTTCGGTAAACTCCTTTTTCAGCGACACACGCGAGCCGATGATGAAGTGGCCCGGTTTTGCAGCGCTTTTATGGTCGGCCACGAAGTCGGGATGCAACATCATGTCGCCGTCTATCTGGATGATATAGTCGCCGGAAGCGCGTTTTATGGCTTTGTTGCGGATGGTCCCAACGCGGAAACCGCAGTCTTCATGCCACACGTGGATGAGCGGCACGGGGCATTTGACTGCCATTCGGCGTATCAATGCGGCGGTTTCGGGACCCGAGCCGTCGTCGGCTACCAGCACTTCGTCGGGCATTTCGGTCTGCGCCAATACGGTGAGGAGCACCAGTTCGAGGCGGTCGGGGGAATTGTAAGTGGTGATGATGAGAGAAGTCTTCATGTCGTTTTAGAAGAGCAGGGCTATGTGGTAAACTGCGAAAGCGAGAACCCATGCCAGGGCGGTGTTATAGCACAGTGAGAAAGCGGCGTATCGCCACGAGCCGGTTTCGCGCACGATTGCGGCCAGCGTGGCCACACAGGGGCAGTATAGCAGCACGAAGACCATGAAGGCCAGAGCCGAGGCGGTGGAGAAGGGTGCTTCCCCGGTAAGCGGCGAAGGTGTGCGCAGCCGTTCGGAAAGCGCCTGCTCGTTGTCGTCGCCGACGTAGAGGACACCGAGGGTGGAGACCACGACCTCCTTGGCGGCGGCACCAGTGAGCAGCGATACCGACACGCGCCAGTCGAAATCCAAGGGGCGCACCACCGGTTCGGTGAAGTGCCCGATGTGGGCCAGGATGGAGTTGCTCTGCTGGTATTGGGTGGTGACCGCTTCCTCACGCTGTTCGGCGTCGAGGGTGGAGAGGTAATCCTGCGGCATTGAACCCAGTACTTCTTCGGAATACTGAGCGGGGACGTCGCTATGTTCGGCGCGCGGGAAGTAGGAGAGCGCCCAGATGATGACGGAGGCCACCAGTATCAGGCCGCCCATTTTCTGGAGGTATTGCCGTGCCTTAGACCACATGTCGCGAAGCACCGCTTTGGCGGTGGGGACGCGGTAGGGGGGAAGCTCCATCACAAAAGGCGTTTCGTCTTTCTTGAACCAGAAGCGGCGCAGCAGCCGCGCCGTGACGACGGCCACCGCTATGCCAAGGATGTAAAGACCGAAGAAAACCCATGTGCCCGAGTGCGGGAAGAAGGCGCCGCATAGCAGCACGTAGATAGGGATGCGCGCGGAGCATGACATGAAGGGGTTGACCAGAATGGTTATCAGTCGCGAGGAACGGCTTTCGATGATGCGCGACGACATGATGGCCGGCACGTTGCAGCCGAAGCCCATCACCAGCGGGATGAACGACTTTCCGTGGAGCCCCATGCGGTGCATCAGCTTGTCCATGATGAAAGCCACGCGCGCCATGTAGCCGGAATCCTCCATGAAGGAGATGAAAGCGTAGAGTATGAGGATGTTGGGCAGGAAGACAATGACGCCTCCCACGCCTCCTATCACGCCGTCGAGCAGAAGGTCTTTCAGCGGCCCGGGGTTCATGTAGCGCCCCAGCGTCTCGCTGAGCCAGGTGACACCGCTCTCCAGCCAGTCCATCGGGTATTGTCCCAGGGTGAAAGTGCACCAGAACATCAGCCACATCACCAGCAGGAAGATTGGGAAGCCGAAGAGCTTGTTGGTCACAATCTCGTCGATGACCTTGGTAGAGCGGCGCTCCTCCTTCTCGCCCGCCACGAAAGTTTCGCGGAGGGCACCGCGTATGAAGCCGTATTTCTCGTCGGAGATGATGGTATTGATGTCTTCGCCGAGGTCACGGCGCAGTTGCTCGCGGGCGTTTTTCACCACTTCAAGGATGTGGGCGTGCGTGTCGGCGCGTTCTATCTGCTTGAGCATCTCGGGGTCCTCTTCCAGCAACTTTACGGCTATGAAGCGCGGTGCGGCGTAGTGTCCTATGGAGTGGTCGGCCTTTATGGCGTCGATGATCTGCCGCATGGCTTTTTCCACTTCAGGACGCATCTTTACGTGGATGTGGCGCACGTCCGGATGTTTCATCTCATAGACCTTGATGATAGTGTCGAGGAGCTTGTCGATGCCGCGGCCGGTCGATGCCGTCGTGGGAACCACCGGGACGCCGAGCATCTTGCCCAGCAACTTGTAGTCAAGCACGTTGGGCGACTTCTTCAGCTCGTCGTACATGTTGAGGTCTATCACCATGCTGCGGTTCATGTCTATGAGTTCGGTGGTGAGGTAGAGGTTGCGTTCCAGGTTGGAGGCCACCACCACGTTCACGATCACGTCGGGCGTTTCCTCGCGCAGGTAGCGCATCACGTATTTCTCCTCGGGGGAATATGCCGATATGGAGTAAGTGCCGGGGAGGTCCACTATATTGAACGTGTAACCCTTGTAATGGATTTTACCCTCCTTTGCGGAAACAGTGACGCCGGCGTAGTTCCCCACATGCTCGTGTGAGCCGCTCACGCGGTTGAAGATGGAGGTCTTGCCGCAGTTGGGGTTGCCTATCAGTGCCACGTTGATGGTACGGCCGGGTTGCTCGGGGCGGTGTTCGCGCTCTTCGTGCTCGGCTGTTTCAGGCTTGGGAATCACCACGCTGTCCGAGAGGGCGTCGTCGAGTATGGGGACGACCTCTATCATCTCCGCTTCGGCGCGGCGCAGCGAGATTTCATAATTCATGAGGGCATACTTCACCGGGTCGTGAAGCGGCGCCTGGAGCAGCACCTCCACTTCGCGTCCGCGGACGAACCCCATCTCCATGACGCGCTTACGGAAGGCGCCGTGTCCCAGGATTTTAGTAATGACACATTTTTGTCCGGGTTTCAGGTCAGATAATTTCATATACAGTAGGAGGCGGCCGGAGGGGAGGTGCGGGTATCGGGAGAAAGGGGAGGGAGGGTCCCGACGGCCTGCCGCAAGTATTAAAAGTTTTCGTAACGTGCCGCGTTGGCGATGGCGTTCGTGCGCTTCGTGAGTGGAAACAAAACGCGTCGCCGGGCGGCGGATAATTTCAGTACGGCAAAGTTACAACAAAAAAACCGAATGGCCGCGTCTTTTTTGAAGAAATTTCAAATAAGCAAATTTTCAGGGGCATCCCGTATTCCTGTCGACAGACTTTTCTCCAATCTTGACGCTGCATTTAACGGAGAGAATCTTTTTACAAATCACAAAAGTATAAACGACTTCATTCTCAAAAAATAAAGAAATCTCATCATAAGTAAGCGTATCTTATGAATTTTAATAAAAATTAACATATTAAGAAGAGTAATACGGACTTTTTTGTCTAAATTTGCAGTCTGGTAATCCACATAACAAAGAAAATCCCGACAGAAAAATCTGGGTGTCGGCATTCAGGCAAGTCGGCAGTAATACTCCGACTCCCATGCCCGGACCGAAAACACTTTAAACATAACAACTTAAATCCACAAATTATGAAGAAATTCCTTATTTCTGCAATGGCCATAGCTTCCGTGGGCTTAGGCTTGACTTCCTGCTCATCGGATGAGCCTATCGTCGGCGGCGAGGGAGACGGCAGCGGCAAAATCACGTTCGTAGCGCAACTCCCCGCCGAACTCGGCTCCCGTGCTTTCAGCGACGGAACATCCGCCAACACCCTCCAATATTTCGTCTATAAACATGGCGAAAAGACAGTAATTCTTAACGGTACGGAAAATAATTTTAACCTCACGGCCAACGTGGAGTTGCAGCTCGTCAACGGGGAATCTTACGACGTTGTATTCCTGGCGCAGTCTTCCACAGTTCCCGAAGGTCTATACACTTACACCCCCGATACGCAGAATTTTACCGTCGACTATACGAAAGCCGTCCAAAACAACGATAACTGCGACGCTTTCTATGCCATCAAGACAGTGACCGTCACCGGCGGGAACACCCAGTCAGTTGATCTCAAACGCCCCTTTGCGCAGATTAACTTCGGAACAAACGATGCCGCTACAGAGGTCGTTACCTCCGCCTACGGTACAAACCTTGCAAATCTGACCACGACTCTCGGTTTCGAAGCACAGGTTCCTACCACTCTCAACCTCGTGAGCGGCACTCTCTCCGGAACTGCTTCCGTTAATCTTGGAGCAGCCGGAGTACCCGCGCAGTCCGCTTTCCCCGCAGGAGGAACGGCTATGGACGGTTACCGCTATCTCTCGATGAACTACATTCTCGCCCCGCAGAATGAAAACGATGTCAATAATTTGACATTCAATGTATTGCGTGGTGAAACCGTGATGAATACCGTCAAGGTCCCGAATGTACCGATGCGTGCCAACTACCAGACTAACATCTATGGCGCGTTACTGACTTCGGCAACGAACTTCACTGTAACAATCAAACCCGCTTTCGCGGCAGAGACTAATTTGCCGCAGAACCTTCCGACCGGTTCCGCGCTTGTAGGCAACACCGTTTATCACAATATCAACGATGCACTCGCAGCCGCCGCTCCCACCGGAGAACCCGTGATGCTTGCCCCCTCGGATTACAACGTGAAAAACATCATATGGCCTGCGAGCGGCACAGTGAACCTCGTCGGTGTAAGCCCGGAAAAGACTTCGGTTTCAAATATAGGTTATCAGGAACTCCCCGCCGGATTAGAGATTGTAATGAGTAATCTTACGTTGGAAACCGAGATTAATCAATACAACCACACTTCCATGGGATTCAAGAACATCAAGAGCGCAGTTTATAACAATGTTACCTTCAACGGGGAGCATCACGCCTTTGCCTCTGAAAGCGAAACATTTAACAATTGTACATTCAAGTTTAATGAAGAAGCTTCAAAACCTCAGGGAAGCGGTCATTATAACATGTATTATGAGACCCCGGTAAATTTGGTCGTAAACAAATGTACGTTCACCAACAAATATAATAAAGGTATTCTTGTCTATAATAGCAATGCCCAAGATGTCCATGAACGTAATGTGACCGTCACAGACTGTACCTTCACGGCAGAAGAACCGCAGTACGGGAATGGCAATGTGTTGAAAGAGCGCGGAGCAGTAGAAATCCATACCGAAAAAATGGGAAATATGGGCGGAAACGTCATAATCACGAACTCGACCTGTAATGATATTTATACCAAGGGCCTTTGGTACGAAGTTAATAATTCAACTAATACTAATACTCATTCCACTTTATTCAACGTTACAGTTAATGGAGTAAAGGTGCAGACAGCCGCCACTCCTGATTGAACTCGGAATTGACGCCGGTTCCTGCAATAGGACTCCGCCTGATTACGCAGATTGGAAACCGGCGCACCTGAGTACACACTTTAACAATTAACAAGCCTACACGTCACATCCTCCGGCGGTTAAACCTGTAAAACCGCACCGTCCTTGCAAAAGGGTGGTGCGGTTTTTTTTGCAAATTGTCCCGCCGTTGAGTGGATGCGTCAGTTTGATTTGCACATGACGGGGGGATTTTGTAATTTTGCACTTCAACCGTTATTGAGATGAAAGAAATTATCGGGAAACAAAGATATGTATGGCTCGTGGTGGTCTGCATCCTGGCGTTCTTCGCCAATGCCGGTGTGCTCGACTCCGACATAATGGAGGCGCGAAACCTCGTCACGGCCCGCGAAATGGTGGAGTACGACAACTGGATGGTGCCGACGATGAACGGCGACCTGCGGCTGGAGAAACCGCCGTTGCCTACGTGGGTGGCGGCCATAATCGAGGCCGTGTCGCCTGAGAACATCGTGGCGCAACGTGCCGCCGCCGGTGTGATGGGAACGCTGTGGGCGCTGTTCTTATTCCTGACCGTAAAAGTGATAGCTCGCAGCAAAAGGGCGGCACTGACCTCGACGCTGGTATTCCTGACGTGCTACAACGTGATACTGATGGGGCGCACCGCCACGTGGGACATTTACTGCCATGCCTTCATGCAAGGGGCCGTATGGTTGCTTTTCAAGCTCTTCTACCGTCCGGAAACGGTGAGGAGGCGGGTGTGGACCTTCGTCGCTGCCGGACTCCTCATGGGCCTCTCGTTCATGAGCAAGGGGCCGGTTTCCTTCTTTGCGATGCTGCTTCCTTTCATCATAGCCTGCGCCTTCTACGGCCGTCCGCACGGCGGAAAGGGCACCGGCCTCGGGCTTACCCTGATGATAGCGCTGACGGTCGTGATTAGTGTGTGGTGGTACATCAGCGTCTATGTCTTCCACCCCGAAGTGGCGTCATACGTCTTCAACAAGGAGTCGGCCTCGTGGGTCAACCACAACGTGCGGCCGTGGTACTATTACTGGCGTTTCTTCGCCGAGATGGGAGTGTGGGCGCTGGCCACGCTGGCGGCGCTGTTCAGTCCACTGTTCCTGCGCCGGATGCGCCGCGACAAGGCGCTGCTCTTTGGCGTCACGTGGATGCTGGCCACTGTGATACTGCTCTCCTTCATGCCCGAAAAGAAGATGCGCTACCTGCTGCCGCTCTGCGCCCCGTGTGCCATGAGTGTCGGGCTGTGGCTCGAATGGGTGTCCGACAATTGGAACCGGGACAAATGGTCATGCCTGCTCTACCGCATCAACGGCTGGCTGATTACCGTCATCACCCTCGGCCTCTCCGGAGCGGTGATTTACCTTTGGCTGGGGATGGAGAAGGTGAACGCTTGGGTGGCGGTAGTGTGCGCCGTACTTTTCCTCGGCATCGCCGCGGTGATGGCTGTCACTACGGTGAAGGGACACGTCCACACATTCGTGGACAGCGTCTGCTGCATCTTCATAGTGGCCGAAGTCATGCTCATGGGGCAGATTTCGCACTTCTTCTCCAACCCGCATTACAACTCCATCTCCGCCACGCGCCACGACCCGCGCCTCCGCGGATATGACTTCTATTACCTGCATCCCACGCAGACGCCCCGCATGGAGATGGTGCTCGAAGCCGGCCGCAGGGTGCGTCCCCTCGACTATGCCAATCCGGATTCCGTAATGGCACGCCTGCCGATGGTCACCGTTTCCAACCGTCCGGTGGGTGAGCTCCTGCCCCGCGAAGTCCTGGCTCAGGTGGATACCGTATACATCGGCACTTATGACAACAACCACCATGCCCCCGGCAAACAGCATTACACCGACCTCCTCTACAACCGCATTACAATCATCAAGAAGAAGCAATGAACAAGACCTCGCAATATGAAATGACAATAGTCGTGCCCGTCTACAACGAGACCGACAACATGGAAAGGGTTGAGAAGGAGTTCTCCGACTACCTTAAGGAAGCCCCGATTTCCACTTGCGTCCTTTTCGTCAACGACGGCTCGAAGGACGATTCCCTCGACAAGATACGCGACATCTGCTCGCGCCGCCCGGACTTCTACTACATCTCCAGCTCGGTGAACCACGGCGTAAGCACCGCCATGAAGGCCGGCATCGACACCGTGGAAAGCCGCCTCATGGGGTACATAGACTCCGACCTGCAGACCACGCCCCACGACTTCCCGCTGCTCCTCAAACATGCCGACACCCACCAGATAGTGAGCGGCATACGCGCCAACCGCAAGGACTCGTGGTTCAAGAACACGCAGTCGAGGATAGCCAACTCCTTCCGCCGCTTCATGACCGGCGACACCGCCACCGACTCCGTATGCCCGCTCAAGGTGATGTGGACCGACTATGCCAAGCGGGTGCCCTTCTTCGAGGGGATGCACCGCTTCATGCCGGCGCTCATGATGCTCGAAGACGGCAAGTTCTACGAAGTGCCGGTGCGCCACTTCCCGCGCATCGCCGGAGTGTCGAAATACGGGCTGTGGAACCGCTTGGCCGGCCCCTTCTTCGCCTGCTTCGCATACCGCTGGATGAGGGCGAAATACATTCGCTATAACATAGATAACACCAACGTGAAATGACCGCCGCACAGTGGGGCATACTTTGCATCGGGCTGCTGGCACAGGGATTCTTCTCGGCGCGCATCCTCGTGCAGTGGATTCTCTCGGAACGCGCCAAGAAGGTGCTTTCCCCCGCGCTCTTCTGGATACTGAGCATCGCCGGGGCATACCTGCTTTGCATCTACGGCTGGCTGCGCAACGACTTCGCGATTGTGCTCGGGCAGTTCATCTCATATTACATCTACCTCTGGAACCTGAAGATGAAAGGGGTTTGGGCGCGTATACCCAAGATACCGGCGTGGATATTGCTCCTTACGCCCGTGGTGGCCATCGCGCTTGTGGCACGGAGCGCCGGCGATGCCGCGGACAAATTCTTCGGCGACCCGGACATCCCCGTCTGGCTCGTCGTCTACGGCAGCGCGGGGCAGGTTTTGTTCACATTGCGGTTCATCTACCAGTGGCTCGTCTCGCGGCATGACCGCGAGTCGGTGCTGCCCCCCGGCTTCTGGTGGATTTCCCTGTTAGGCTCCGGCATCATCATCAGCTACGCCATAATGCGCGTCGACGCCGTGCTCATCCTGGGCCAGAGCGTAGGCTTCATAGCCTACTGCCGCAACCTATGGATAGGGCGTCGCTCCCGCCTCAAACACCCGTAAATCCTCCCCAAATAAGAAACAAAGAGCTGACCGAAAATCAGCTCTTTTCTCATTTTAGCGGAATGTATATAAGGCTTGGGGCATTTCAATCTATCATCGTGAAGCCGGCCCAATAGAAGGGGGAGGGGTACTTCTGGCGCACCTGGTCGCGGGCGTAACGGAAGGCTTTGCGGAGGTCGCGGCTTCCCGTCAGCAGGTCGGTGTAGAAGTTGGTCATGAAACACTCGGTGGCCACGTCGCTGGCTTCCCATAGGTTCATCACTATGCTGCCGGCACCGGCTTTCTTGAAGGCGCGTTGCAGCCCGTAGATTCCTTCGGAGGTCACTTCCCCCTGGCCGGAATGGCAGGAGGCGAGGCACACGAGGCCGAGGTTATGGAGGTCGAAGTGTGAAATCTCTTCGGCGCTGAGCATACCGGCGCCTTTTTCGAGGCCGAGGAACCCGCGGTTGCCTCCCGTCAGGTAAAGGCCGGAGAGAGACATGGCGTTGTCATACCATTTTAGCGAAGCGGGGAGATTGCGGTCGTCCGGAGCATAGTAATAGCCGTGGGTGGAGAGGTGCAGCACGTCGGGCGAGTGGCCGTCCATCCCCAGGAACGTTGACTTCACTCCGAGGTCCCCGGTCAGCAGCGTAACATTGTCGCCGCCCATTAACCGCGAAATCTCCCGTACCTCCTTCAGCGACTGCGGGAACTGCTTGAGCCGCTTTCCGGAGGCAGGCTCGGCAATGCCGTAGTCGTAATTAAGGCCGCCGTAAAGCTGTGACGTAGATGAGGAAAGGGGACGGGAGGGGGCGAGCAGCTCGCGCGCCGAGGAGAGGCGCCGTAAGTCGTAACGGTCGCAAGCGGCGCCCTCATCTCCCATCGGCACCGCTTCGATGGCGAGCTTGTGGAACACTCCGGAGGGAACGTAATAGACCGTGCGGGCGTCGCCTATTATCGCGGCGAGGGGACGGCCCACTATGCGCGCCATGTCGGCGGCCGCTTCTCCGGTATAAAGGTTGCTCCAGACGCCACCCTCGAGCGAGAGCAGCGAGTCGAGTTCGGCGCCGTTGCAGACATAGTGCACTTTCGGGCGCGTCTGGTTGCGGCGTATCTCGAAGCAGACGTACTGGCGCGGTTTGCTCAGCGGCTTGAAGTCGGCGAAGTCGAGCAGCACTTCGTCATCTTTCAGCTTGGCTTTGACATCGCTGTAAGTAATGTCGGCGAAGGCGGCGAGGTTGCCGTATTGGGCACACGACTCGGCCAGCTCGGCGTCGAGTCGCTTTATCCCATTGAAGACCGATGCCGTTCGCGACGGGTCGGCCTGCGGGTCTGCCATGAGTTCCGTAAGTGTATGCTGGAGGCTGTTCAAGGAGCGTAGCTTCTCTTTGTCGGCGTCCGTTCCATACTTTCCGATGATTTCGGCGCGGTTCTTTTCGGAAGCAAGCAGCAGACCTTTGGTCAGCAGCAACCCGTTGTAAGCCATCTCGGTGAAGTCATCCTCGTTGAACTTCGCCTCTATTCCGAAAGGAATCATATTGTTTATTAGGTCTATGGAACTCTGTAGGTAGGGTTGGCGTTTCTCAGAGGGGAGGTCTCGCAACGAGGAAGTTACGGCATCGCGGTACTGCTTTTCGACATCCATCAGTAGTTGTCCCCCGCCTACGGTATCGCCGGAGAAGGCCATCATATTGGCTACGCAGTAACATGCGAGCCGGTAATCATCGGAGGCTTTGTCATAAAACTGCTCTGCCAGAGTCAAACGCTTTTTGAAAATATCCAGAGCTTCGGAGTATTTTTTTGCTTATAAAGCGAATTAGCATAGAGGGCCAAAAGCTTGATATGCGCATCGCAGAGTGGTCGTTTTTCCGAGTATTTCAGAGCAATCTCGAAGTTTGAGGCTGCCTTCTCCCATTCATCGAGCTGTCCGTAAGCCATGGCTATGCTTCCCAACATCTCTATTACTTGCTTCAGATTCTTGGCCGTGGGGTTTTGAAGACAATAAGTGGCGGAATCAAGATAATTGAAACAGTTCTGTTTATCTTTCATCCGGGCGTAATTGGCGGCTACCATATTATAGTCTTCTGCCATGTCAGGGCCTGTGCTTCCATATTTTTTACAAAGCGCTACTTTCTGTTTCCCATAATAGAGCGCTTCGTCATAGTCTTGAAGTTCAAGCATACATAGCATCTGCAACCGCGAGTTCAGTTCGTAAATTTCTTGTATGGAATCTTCCGGAACCATGGAGAGCGCCTGTTTGTAAAAGCTGCGGGCCAGTTCGAAGTTCTTGTCGTCTTTGGCTGTCTTGCCGGCCTTTAGGTAGTCCAAATAGGTGTCGGCGCGGCATATCGCCACCGCGGCCAACGCCAGTATTATGATCAGTCTTATCCGTTTCATTTCTTGATTTTTTTAAGCAACGCTTTTGCCTCTTTCTGATGTTCGCCTTCGGTCCTGCAATAAGTTTTCAACAGGTCGACGGCTTCGGCATGTCTGCCGCTCTCATAGAGGGCGTTGATTTTGAGCCACAGCAGCTCGTAGCGTTGGTCGGCTATCAGTCCGCGCTGATACGCGATGCGTTCGGGAGTCATGTCGGGGTCGATGACGGTGTCGGCCAGTGCCTCGTCAATCAATATTAATGCCTTGTCAGGCTTCCCCGATTCCATCAGGCCGACAATCTCGGAAAAGTCGGTGGAGCCGCCGCGGAACACGACAGCCGGTTCCGATTCCGCAGGTGCAGCCTCGGGAGGCGCCTCTGCCACCGGCTCGGCTTCATAGTACTCCGGCTCATCGGGAGCAGCAGCTTCGACCGGAGTTTCTGAGCTTCCGAGCGGACTGTGAGAGCTATTGCGGTCTCGCGGCACCATGTCGTAAGTATTCTTTTCCGGAGCATTATCCGAGAACCACGTGAAGCTTATCCCGGCAATAAGAATTAGCATCACCGCGGCTCCGGTAGAAATCCAGAAGAAGGGACGGCGCCACAGTTTGCGCCCGGGCTTAGCCGAGGGTTTGGCTACGCGCATGGCCGCAGGAATGACCGTACAAGCCACATCGGCACGTTTGGCACGGGCTGCGGCAGCACGGCTGCCACCTCTGCGTTCGCGCTCTTTCCACTCCTCTTCCCAACGGTCCATCTCCGCCTTCTTCGAGGCTACCGACCTTATGGCACGCTCTATGCGTTTGTCTATATCTTCGCTCATCGTAGTCCGGCTTTTGCAAATGATTTGGTAATGTGTTTCTTAAGATTGGAGATGCACTTCGACTTGCGTGTCTTCAGTCCGTTGTAGGTGTTGTTCTCAGGCCGCGCGGCCAGAATCTCCTCCAGCGATTTTCGCTCGTAGTAGAAGAGCGTGAGTATTTCGAGACAACTCTTCGGGAGCGCCAGCAGGCACTGGCTCACAATGCGGTCCTTCTCCACCTCCGGGTCTTCGTCCCAGTATAGTTCCTCGAAGAAGTCCTCGCCGGAGACGCCCGTGCGCTCGTTGTATTGGGCCATAAACCGGCCGCTGTGTAGCAGTTCCAGGTACTTGTTTCCCACTATTCCCATGAAGTATTTCACCAGGTCGGGCACTTCGCTGTCGCCCTTGCGGGACGTGGCATGAACCGTTCCGTCGAGCAGGTAGACCTGGCCGCCCTCCATCTTCTCCCAAAGCAGGATGAAAGAATCCTGGAAGAGTTCGTCGCAGACATAGTCGCCGAGTCCTTTATATTGCGCGCGGCGCATGAAGAAGTGCGACCGGCATTTGTCATACCAGTACTGCTGCACCTTCTTGTCGCCGGAGCGGTAGGCTTCCACCACCTCGGCGTCGCTGTATTGTCTTAAGGGTGGAGGTGCCATTTTTTTCGGAATATCACGGAAAGGACGTTGCCCGTCTGCCCGGAGAGTTCGGGATTCTGTTCGCGTTTCGACTTATATTGGCGGGTTACGTATGAGTCGTTGATACTGTTATAGATAGCTTCGTCTGAAAGTCCGGCATATCTACGCCAGTTGTTCACCAGGATATGGGAGAGCTTGCCGTTGCCGCGGTATTCCTGGTTGAGCTGGTAATCGCGGCAGGCGCTTAGCGTGACCCACGTCTCGTCACTCTGCCGGCTATGTGTGGCTTCCCTCTTTCCCGGAATCTTGAAGTCTGTATCCACGCCGCGCACCACCACCGGGTCTCCGTCGGCTTCGTCGCCGCGCGTGGAGTGGCCGCTATGGCAGGCATCCACTATCACTGCTATAACTCCCGTGTCGCCCACCTTGGAGCGCAGACGGGTCATGTAGACGGCTATCTCGTCGTCGCTGAGATGCTTCTCGCCGCGGTCGCTGGAGCAATACGTCATATAGGCATCGTAGGGAATCCACGCCTCGTCCTTGTCATCCTCCTCGTCGCCGTCAAGGTCGGTCATCATCTGGCCGTGTCCCGAGAAGTGGATATAGACGACGTCCCCCTCTCCCGCGCGGTCTATCAGCGACTCGAACGAGCCGGTAATGGCAGCTTTCGTGGCCTGACCGTTCACCAGAGTGGTAATGTCGGCGAATCCGTTGCTCTTCAGCATGTTCACCACCGGCGCCACGTCCCTGTCGCCGTTTATTTTGGGCCACGATTTGTCAAGCTGTGTGCCGAGGCCTATCACCAGGGCACGGCGTGTGGCCCCGTTACAGGGAAGAACCGCCGCCATCGCGGCTATCACGGTCAGTATCAGATATTTTATAGTCTTCATCGTAGTTTTTAGTCATGTGTGCCAGTAACCAAAGGTCGGTAATGCTTTCCACCGCGTCTGTGAGACTGTCTTCGGCGCGAATGGATGGCTTTTCAATCAGGAATGTTATAATGTCCCGCGTGGGAACGGTTGAGAATCTTTGACTTGTCATAAAGCTTTTCGGTTGTTTTATGACATAGAGGGGCCGGGGAGCGGAAACCTATCGCTGCCCGTAAAGTTCAATGAACTGCACGATGGCGCGGTGCTTGAGGTTGTATACGTTTGCCACCTTCATGCCGAGCATTTCGGCCACATCCTGCGCAGGATAGCCCTCTATGAGGAGCAGGCGTATGATGTCGGCGTAGCGGCGGTTCTGCATCTTCCGTAGTACGGCGTTGACGTCGATGGCTATCTGTATGCGCAGGTCGTCGTCGGAGGTCCCGTCGAGCGTTGCCATATCGTAGCCGTCGGCGTTGCGGGAGGAGAGCATCCGTTCGCGTATGCCGAGGAAGAAACGCCATGCCACCGGTATCATCCATGTGCGCAGACGGCAGTTGTTCTGTCCGCCGAAGCTGTCGAGCCGCGACCATCCGTCGCGCGAAAGGTAGAGGTAAAGCTCGCTTACCATCTCGTCGAAATCCACTTGGCCGCGGAACACTTCCATGCGGATGCGGTGGAGGATTCCGGCGGTCTCCTCGTAGAAGAATTTGCGGCTCATCCGGTTGTCGCCGTCTTTCAACGCCTTGACATACAAGGCGTCCGTGGGGTTGATTTGCTTGGGGGTGGCTGTTGTTTCCATGGGGTATAAATGTTTCTTTTATACCTAATGGAGCGTATCCCGGAAATGTAACCCACTTTTTTAAAAAAAATTTTTTATTCGGGCGGTGCTTCGGAGTCGTCGGGGGCCATACGGGCTTGTGTTTCCTCTTTGCGCAGACGCTCTTCGGCGAACATTCGCTTCATCGTAGGGTTGCCGCGCGTCAGCTTCTTTATGGTGAAGTCGTTCTCTATAGCATCGCCGGCGCGCACCAGTTTCTGGTTGCTCGTCTCGAAGAGTTTCTTCACCTTCTGGAGGTTCTCTATCTGCTTTTCGGCGGCGGCTATGGCCTTGTCTATGCTCTCGAGGGCCGACTCGTGTTTCTTCTTATGGTCGTTGACGAACTTCATGAACTCGGAAGCGAAGCGGTTGCGGCGTTCCTCGAAGTTGGTTACGTCCACGCTCTGTGCCTGCGCCACGGCAAGGTCCCTGCGCAGCTCTATCAGGGTGTTCGCCTGTGCGCGCGACGTCTTGCTTATCAGCGAAATCACCGGCAGGAAGAACTGCGGGCGTATCACGTACATCTTGGCGTAGCGGTATGAGACATCCACAATCCCCTGGTTGTAAAGCTCGCTGTCGGCCTCCAGTGTGCTTACCAGCACGGCGTATTCGCACTGCTTGCGTGTGCGGTCTTTGTCGAGTTTGGCGAAGAAGTCTTCGTTGCGGTGTTTCGAGCGCGTGTTCTCGTCCTCGTTCTTCATCTCGAACATTATGGAGACGCACTCCGTGCCGTTGATATAGTCGCGGAACACGAAGTCCCCCTTGGTGCCCTCCACCACGTCGTTGTCTTTCTCGAGGGTGGCGTCGGGGAACGCGCCGAAGTTACGCGCCTGGTAGAACGAGTTGAAGCAATGCTGCTCCAGCGTCTCGCCGAGCATCTTGGTGGAGAGGCGGCTCTTTAGGTCGCGGTAACGCTCTATCTCCTCATCCTTGGCTTTCAGCACGGCGGCGTGCTGCTCCTTGAGTTCCAGTTCGCGTTTGCCGGCTTCCAGCTCCTTGGCTTCGAGCTTTCCGGAAAGTTCGCTGATTCTCCTTTCGTTTTCGTTGAGGAGGTCGCGGCTGCGGCTGCGTTCCTTCTCGAGGTCAAGCTCATGGCGCGAGTCGCTGGTTTCCAAGCGCTTGCGCAGGTCGGCAATCTCGGCGTCCTTTTTTGACGCCAACTCTCCGATTTTCTTCTGCGCTTCCGCGCGCTCCGTGGCGAGGGCGGCGTCGCGCAAGGCATCGTTGTTTGAGATGGCACCTTTCAGCGCCTCTATCTCCTGGCGCAGGTTGCTTATTTCGAGTTCTTTGGCCGAGATGCCGGCTTGCATTTCCTTTTCGGCTTCAAGGCGACGGGCTTTCTCTTCGGCCTCTTGACGGCTTTTCATGGCTTTGAGGCGACGGTTAAGTTCCGACTCGAACTCCTGGTTCTTCACCTGGTTCAGCAATTGGAGATACTCGTTGTCGGTAAGTTCGAACACCTTATGGCAGTGCGGACATTGTATAGACATAGGCGGGTATTAGTGATAAATAGATTCCGATGCAAAATTAATCAAAATAATCGGATCGGCCGTATATTTCTCCGAGAAATATTGGTGAAGTCAGATTTCTTCGAAGGGGCGGCCGGCGGCTTTCTCTATTCCGATGACGCACATGGCGGCGGCTTCGGCGTCGGCTAATGCGTGGTGGTGGCTTTCCAGATCATAGCCGCAGCGGCGCGCTACGGTGGGCAGGCGGTGGTTGGGCAATGAGCGGCCGAAGACTTTGCGCGACGCCGTGCAGGTGCAGTAGAAGCGGTAGTCGGGATACGTCATTTGGTAACGTCGGAAAGCGGCGCGGAGGCAGCCTTCGTCGAAGCGGCTGAAGTGTGCCACAAGCGGCAGTCCCTCGATGCGCTGTGCCACGTCGGCCCATACTTCGGGGAAGTAATCTTCGTTGTCGGTATCTTCGCGGGTCAGGCCGTGAACGCGCACATTGCCGGGGGAGTAATAGTTGGGGGCCGGATGTATCAGGCGGTAATAGCGGTCTGTGATTACGCCGTCGCGAACCACCACTATTCCCACGGAGCAGACGCTCGACGGGTTACCGTTGGCTGTCTCGAAGTCTATTGCTGCAAATTCTCTCATATATAAATAGGTGTGGGGAACACTGCGTTAGGGCGGAGTGTTCCCCATGGAAAAGTCGTTATAGGATTACCCTTGTCAGATGGCCGAGCGTATCACGCCACGCTGCGAGTTGTTCACGAAGTCAACTATCTCGTCGCGGAACGGAGACTGCGGCACCTTTTCGAGAATCTGCTTCACGGCGTTGGTGACGTTCAGGTCGCTGAGGTAGAGGTAACGGTAAACTTCGGCTATGGCGGCGATATCTTCGTCCGAGAAACCGTTGCGGTGCATGCCTATCGTGTTGAGGCCCACGTAGGAGATGGGTTCGCGGGCGGCCTTTACGAAGGGCGGGATGTCCTTGTTCACCAATGCTCCGCCTTGCAGCATAATGTTGCGTCCAAGGTGGCAGAACTGGTGGATAAGACTTCCGCCGCCAATTACTGCGGCATCGTCGATGTGCACTTCGCCGGCTATTTGCGAGGCGTTGGACATGATTACGCGGTTGCCGAGCACGCAGTCGTGTGCCACATGGCAGTATGCCATGATAAGGCAGTTTTCGCCCACTATGGTCTTGCCTGTGGAGGCGGTGCCGCGGTTAACGGTGGCACATTCGTGTATCGAGGTGCCGTTGCCGATATATGCGTATGTCTTCTCGCCGCGGAACTTGAGGTCTTGCGGCACTCCGGCTATCACGGCGCCGGGGAAGAGGGTCACTCCGTCGCCGATGCGGGCTCCGGGGAAAATGGTGACGTTACTGTGGATGACGCAGTTGTCGCCGATTTCCACGTCGTCGTGGATACGGGTGAAGCTGTCTATCTGCACGTTGTTGCCTATTCGGGCTTCCGGCGATATATCTACATATTTCATGATCAGTCAGTGTGTGATAAGGGAGGGGAGAGGGGTGTTTACTTGTTTTTGATAATCTGTGCCATGAATTCTGCTTCTGCCACAATCTTTTCGCCCACGAAGGCGTAACCCTTCACCACGGCGCAGCCGCGGCGTATCTCGGTCATCAGCTGCACGTGGAGCAGCAGCGTGTTGCCGGGCACCACTTTCTGGCGGAACTTGACATTGTCGATTTTCAGGAAATAGGTGGAGTAGCGTTCCGGCTCTTCGAGGTAGTTGAGCACCAGGACTCCGGCCGCCTGCGCCATGGCTTCCACCTGTAGCACGCCGGGCATCACCGGTTCCTGCGGGAAGTGCCCCGGGAAGAAGGGCTCGTTGACGGTAACGTTTTTCACGGCCACGGCGTGTTTGCGGTCTATCTCTATCACCTTGTCGATGAGCAGGAAGGGATAGCGGTGGGGGAGCAGCTTGCGTATGCCGTTGATGTCGATTACCGGCTCGACGTTGGGGTTATATAACGGAGCCTGTATCTCGGTGTGTTTCACGGCCTTGCGCAGCATCCGGGTGAAGCGGTTGTTGATAGTGTGCCCCGGGCGGATTGTTACGATGCGACCTTTCAGCGGACGGCCTATGAGCGCCATGTCGCCGATAACGTCCATCAGCTTGTGGCGGGCGGGCTCGTTGTCCCACTGAAGCGGCTTGGGATTGATGTACCCGAGATGGTCGAGCTTCATGGGAGGCATGTTCACCATCTCGCAGATGCGGTCGATGGTCGACTGCTCGGCCTTGCGGTCGTATATCACGATGGCGTTATCGAGGTCGCCGCCGCGGATGAGGCCGTGGTTCATCAGCGCCTCTATCTCCTTTACGAAGACGAATGTGCGCGCGCTGGCCACCTCCTGTTTGAAGAGGGTCAGGTCGTCGAGGATGGCGAACTGGTTGGGGAGCACGGGCGAGTTGTATTCCACCATGGCTTCCACGCTGAAGTTGTCGTCGGGATAGATTGTGATAACGGAGCCGCTCTCTTCGTCGCGTACCGTCATTTTCTCTTTGATAATGAAGAAGTCCTTGTCGGCGTTCTGTTCCTTGAGGCCCACTTCTTCAATCTTCTCCACGTAGCGGATGGCACTGCCGTCGAGGATGGGGAGTTCGGGGCCGTCTACGTCTATGAGGCAGTTGTCTATGCCGGCGGCGTAGAGAGCGGCGAGGGCATGCTCCACGGTGCTTACCACCACGTCGTTCTTGCCCAGCACTGTGCCGCGGGTAGTGTCCACTACATTTTCGGCCACGGCGTTGATTTCGGGTTGCCCCTCGAGGTCGGTGCGGCGGAATTTATAACCGTGGTTTTCGGGCGCCGGCCGGAAGGTGGCGGTAATTTCTATACCTGTGTGCAACCCTTTCCCTTTCAGGGTGAAAGGCGCTGCTAACGTCATCTGGTTCATATCTTCGTAGTTTCTTTGTTTGCTTGATTGTTACTTGGGGGAGGGGAGAATGTTCATTTCTTATTGAAGAGGGCTTCGAGGCGCTTGATGTAGACCTGGTTCTTGGCGAACTGGCGTGCGTCGATGGCCGGATAGCCGATGAGGCGG
>ERZ780208.840-NODE-840-length-28253-cov-3.895312_pt1 | contig 28253 bp, 26 predicted proteins | sample MGYA00511167_ERZ780208 | MGnify/ENA primary metagenome ERZ780208 (study PRJEB29588, sample SAMEA2159202) | human gut metagenome | biome: human gut; feature: human-associated habitat; material: faeces | place: Denmark | collected 2008/2010 ...
ACGACCGTAGTTTCCTAAACCGATAATAATGTACTTCATATCTTTAGTTTATGATGATGTTATCACTCGGATAACGGTATTTTGTATTCTTTTTCTGTTTCACAATTCCAAGCATTAATGTTATCAAGCCCACGCGACCGATAAACATCAATAACGCTACCAATAATTTGCTTGCATCACACAAACTCGGAGTCAGATTCAAGCTGGAGCCTACCGTGCTAAGCGCCGAAACACATTCGAACGTCAATGCCATCAACGATGCTTGCGGTTCGAGCATACTCAAGATAAAAATAAAAAGAAATAGTACGCTCAATGACATAACCACTGTTGCATTGGAACGCCGGATAGAATCATGAGACAACTCCCTACCAAACACCTCGACACGCTCCGTACCGCGCAACACAGCTACGAGATTGAGAACGACTACCGCAAAAGCATTCACTTTGACACCACCGGCAGTAGACTGCGCCCCACCTCCAATCCACATCAACACCAGATAAACCAACAACGTCTGTACACTCAGAGAGGCCAAATCGACACTGCTGAAACCGGCTGTTCGCGGACAAGTGGCATTAAAGAATGCCTGCGTCCATTTATCCGCAACAGGCATCCCCGCAAACGAAGCATTCCATTCGAAAGCGGCAATCGCCAATGTACCGATTACCAAAAGCAGAAAAGTCATTATCAACACAATCTTCGTATTCAAATTATAAAGATGATGCACCTTGTGCCTTTCTAACTTACGGGTACGGATAAACCTCCAGAAATGACGCAGATGATATAGAACGATATCCTTGAAGTTAACCAAAATAGGGAAACCTATCCCACCCAGAATAATCAAAAAGGAAACGGAGACAAACAACCAGTTATGATTGGTCATCACCATCGGATTCCCCAAATTGCCGGAAAGCGTAGAGAACCCGGCATTACAGAAAGCCGAAATGGAATGAAAAGCCGAAAAGGCCAGTTCCTCCTTCAGGCTCATACCCAGCGTGCCGTGAATGTCGCTCCAGATGGCAAGCATCCCCACCCCCTCTATCACCAACGTAAAGCCCAGAATATAGAGCAACGTCGTCAGCAACGAATTCAGCGAGTCGGAACTCACCATGTCGCGCACTACCAACTGATTGTAGAGCGACGTGTTGCCCATGAAGAACATCGCAAAGAAACTCGTCAGCGTCATCACTCCCAAGCCGCCAATCTGAATAAGGATGATGATGATCACAAAGCCGGCCGGCGTAAACGTCGAGGCCACATCGACCGACGTCAGCCCCGTGACGCATACTGCGCTGGTGGATATGAACAACGAATCGACCCACGAAATGCCATTCACCGTACAGCGGGGCAACATCAGCAAACCCGTACCTACCAGGATGATAATCAGGAAACTGACAGCCAATATCAGCGAAGGGTTTGTCCGCCTGCCCAGCAGCCGCACCATTCCGTTGGACAGCCTCAGCAAAGAAAGCAACAGCAGCAATACCAACCGATAGCCCTGCCCGTGAACAAAGTTCCAGAAATCAAGGATGGCTCCTTCCACTTCGGGGCGGTGGAAAATGACGGGTACCAGCGTCAGATACAGCAGGCCTGTCAGCACCCACGTCAGTTTGCTGAACGTGCGCCGCGTATCCTTATACTGAAGCAGAATGTGCAAGGTCACATCAATCAGAAACATCACCCAAACACCCTGATACAGGCGGCCAATCTGATGTGACTCTTCGGCAGTAATCGTAAATCCATGCTCGTACACCACCCCGATAATCAATAATATCGAAGCCAGGTAAGAAAGAGTGGTGACAATGTTCAGCACAATCCGCACATACGGATGAATCCACTTATTCTGATAGAGCAGATACTTATGATAGATCTTCATCTTGATGCCAGTTAAAGAAACGTGGCAAACATATACAAATAAACCTATATGGGCAAAAAAACAAGAAAAAAAGATAGCATTCTAAAAATTATAGCTACATTTGGGCAATAATTATTAAAGATTTTAACCACTATGAGCAACAAAACAAAAAGATTTATCCTCCCCGAAGAAGAAATTCCCCACTACTGGTACAACATACAGGCCGACATGGTGAACAAACCGATGCCTCCGCTGAACCCTGCTACCAAGCAACCGCTGAAGCCCGAAGACATGTATCCCATCTTTGCCGAAGAGCTTTGCCGGCAGGAACTGAACCAGACCGATGCCTGGATCGAAATCCCTGAAGAAGTGCGCGACATGTACAAATACTACCGCTGCACACCGCTGGTACGCGCCTACGGATTAGAGAAGGCCCTCGATACTCCGGCCCACATCTACTTCAAGAACGAAAGTGTCAGCCCCATGGGTTCGCACAAGCTGAACTCGGCCATTCCGCAAGCCTACTACTGCAAAAAGGAAGGCGTAACCAACGTCACCACCGAAACCGGTGCCGGACAATGGGGCGCCTCGCTGGCCTATGCCGCCCGCCTGTTCGGGCTCGAAGCCGCTGTTTATCAGGTGAAGATCAGTTATGAGCAGAAGCCCTACCGCCGCAGCATCATGCACACGTTCGGTGCACAGGTCACTGCTTCTCCCTCCATGTCCACCCGCGCCGGAAAAGACATCCTGACCGCCAATCCCAACTATCAGGGCTCATTAGGAACAGCCATTTCCGAAGCCATCGAACTGGCCCGCACCACTCCCCACTGTAAATATACGCTTGGCTCCGTGCTGAGCCACGTCACGCTGCACCAGACTGTCATCGGCCAGGAAGCCGAAAAGCAGATGGCCATGGCCGGCGAATATCCCGACATGGTGATCGCCTGCTTCGGCGGAGGCTCCAACTTCGGAGGCATCGCCTTCCCCTTCATGCGTCACAACATCCTCGAAGGGAAAAAGACCCGTTTCATCGCTGCCGAACCGGCCTCCTGCCCCAAACTGACACGAGGCAAGTTCCAATACGACTTTGGCGACGAAGCCGGTTACACCCCGCTGCTGCCCATGTTCACACTGGGACACAACTTCGCCCCGGCCAACATACATGCAGGCGGTTTGCGCTACCACGGTGCCGGCGTCATCGTATCGCAACTGCTGAAAGACGGACTGATGGAAGCTGTGGACATCCAGCAACTGGAATCCTTCGATGCCGGCGTATTGTTTGCACAGGTCGAAGGCATCATCCCGGCTCCCGAGTCGTGCCACGCCATTGCCGCCACCATCCGCGAAGCCAACAAGTGCAAGGAAACAGGCGAAGAAAAGGTAATCCTGTTCAACCTCTCCGGACACGGACTTATCGACATGGCCTCGTACGACAAATATCTGGCCGGCGACCTCATCAACTACGAACTCACCGACAAGGATATCCAGAAAAACCTGGATGAAATAGGAAACTTGGCCTAAAACAGTTACGGGTTACAGGCATCGGGCAGGAGTTTCAGTAATCTTCTGCACTCCACCTTCGATGCATGTAACCCGTAACTGTTATTTATATCTACAGCAATCGCTTCCGATTATCTGTTCTTCGGCTGTGAAAAAGGCTTTCCGTCTCTACCACCGGGACGCATGTTCTTCCGCATTCTGTTACCATCCTGTTTTTTCTCCATCTGATAGATCTTCTCAATTTGCTTGGGCGACAGCACCTTGCGAAATTCAGTATAATACTTTTCCTGCAAATCCAGCATCTTACGGCTGTTGGCAAAACGAGCCTTGATGCGTTGTTCTACCTCGGCATCGGTAGGCACTTCCTTCTTTGCTTCGACCTGCTTACCTGCTTCTGCATTTTCCGGCTTCATCTGCTTCCATGCTTCTGCCCTGCATTCGCGCAAGTCTTTCATATATTGGGTATAAATCGGCGTAAACTTGGCCGCAGTGGCATCGTCTAATGCCAATTCCTTCACAATTCGATTGGTTTGCATTTCCATCATCTGCTCAGGAGTGAAACGTGGCTTCTTCTTCGCTCCATCTACTTGCTGTGCAAACAATGATACTTGGCTTCCTGCTACGAGGAGAGCAATAAACAGATAAACAATTCTTGTCTTCATAAGTCTTCTTTTTTTAGTTTATAATCATTTTCGTGGTTCATCTCCAGAGAATTTCCGTGTACATCACATTAGAACTCGAAAAAGCAGAAAAGTAAAAAAGGAATACGCATATTTTATATTAATTAACGCGGCATTTAACAAAAAAGCCTCTGTAACGACTATGGCTACAGAGGCTTTTAAATACCTTATTCAATTTTTCACAATCACCAGAAACGGTTGCGTTCGGCACTGTATTCCAAGCCTACGCTTTTCAGTTTACGGATGATGTTTTCTTTGTCCACATTCATATCCTCGCAAAGAGCATCCAGCGAAGGATAGAAATCTCTTAATTTCATGTTGATGAAGCTATACAGCATCATCGGTTCTTCGGGTAATTCCATTTGCTTCAATCTTTTTAGTTACTAATACCGATGCAAAGATAGTTGTTTCTGCAATATAAGAGATTGATTTAAATCAGTTTTTTTAGTTTTCCCTTATGCAACCGGTTGCATTTGTCAGTTAAAAGAAGCATGTTTGCGCTGACTCACAATAACATAGATAACGACAGGCGCGCCTATCACAGGAGTTACCGCATTCAAGGGAATGACTCCCGCTTCGCCCGGTAGTACGCACAACAAGTTACAGATCAAAGCTACGGCTGCCCCGCAAAGAATGGTGACAGGAAGCAGCGAGTTGTGATTGGAGGTACCCAGGATGAGACGGGCCACGTGAGGAACAGCCAGCCCGATGAATGAAACCGGACCACAGAAAGCCGTAGTAATGGCCGTCAGCACACCGGTAACAATCAGCAGCCAGTTGCGCACACGGCGGATATTCACCCCGAGATTCTCCGCATAACGGTCGCCCAGCAGCAAAGCGTTCAATGGCTTGATAAGCAACAACGAGCCAATCAGTCCCAGCACCGTGACCGAAGCAAACGCCGGCATTTGTTGCAGGGACACGCCACCAAAGTTGCCCATTCCCCAAATCATATATGACTGTACCCCCTCGGCCGTAGCAAAGAAGTTGAGCAGCGAAATGACCGACGAAGCAATATAGCCTATCATAATACCGGCTATCAGCAACATCACATTGCTGCGAATCAGTGTGGACAGAAACAGAATAAGTGCCATGATTGCCATGGCACCCACAAAAGCACCGGCCAGCACCGAAAAGAAACCCGACATGCTAAACGTACCGGCCGAAATGCTCCCGCCGAACAGCAACATGACACATGCCACGCCCAGACTTGCTCCCGTATTGATTCCCAGAATGGAAGGACCTGCCAGCGGATTCTTGAAAGCCGTCTGCAGCATCAGTCCGCATACCGCCAGCGCTCCTCCGCACAACAAGGCTGTAAGTGCTTGTGGCAAACGCGACTCCCACAGGATGAAGCTCCAGCTTGCTTTCCCGGCCTCGCCTCCCGAAAGGATACGAAATACTTCACCGGCTGGAATGGATACAGAACCTACCAGCAAATTAACGATAAACAGAAGCACTATCAGGACTCCCATTCCCAAACCATATTTCCAACCTTTCGACATAAACTTTTTTTTAAGGAGTGATAAGGAGTTAAAGGGAGTTATTACTCCACTTTGCACCGTTAGAAGTTAAAGGCCAATAGCATGGCCTCTGAATAGAGAAGCATTGGACAATAACTACTGAAACATAGTTTCGTACTATTTTTCTTTCAGCTTGCAAAAATAGCGCAAACCACCCAAACCGCCCAATTCCGGATGAAGAATCTGGATGAAGTCAGACAGCAGATAGTCCGGATGGAACGGAGTTTCCTCATAATAAGGCACCTTATCGGTATTGCATCCATATACCGAACGTTCCTTGAATGCCTTGAACCCGGTATAGCCGGCATAGTCGGCCTGCAGGTCGGCGTATGTCATATCGCGGTCACGGTTGTACTTGATGACCCACACATCGGCATCGCCCGCCTTGTCGAAAACGGTTTCGAAAGCCAGAGGAACAGAACCGCTATGCTTGTCGTCAGCGAAAGCATAACGCCCGCAAGCATCGGCAAACAGACGTCCTATCGTACTGTGTCCGCCCGGTACATACCAGGCCGATCCGCTCTTCAGTTCACTCAGGATAGACAGGGAAGTGGAAGAAGTACGGGCTTTCTGCTTCAGTGCCTGATAGCGCTTGTCAACTTCGGCAAACAGGCTATCAGCCTCGGCTTCGGCACCGAACAGCAGGCCATAGAAGCGCATCCACTCGGCACGCCCCAAAGCCGACGTCTCCATATAGTCGGCACATTCGATAAGGGGGATGTTCAGCTTCTCTACCCGTCCGTAGCCGCCACTGTTCTCGAAAGGCGACAACAGGATGGCGTCGGGATGCAAGTCGATAATCTTTTCCATATCCGGATTCATACCGTCGCCACAATCGGCTATTTTTCCGGCAGCTACCCCTTCGTGGATGGCAGACAGGCGAATGTACTTCAGGTCGCACACTCCACCGATGGCACTTCCTGCTCCCAACTCTTCCAACAGGGCACAATGTACGGACGAGTAAATGACCGACTTCTTCAACGGTGTACGCACTACGGTACCTTCCGGCAGCTGTTCCGGCAGCTGCTCCGTCTCGGGCACCAGTACATACGTATGCAAGGTACGCAGCGTATCCCACGGATTGCGCAGCGTGGCCACCGTATAGCCCGGATAGGACACCAGCGTCAGGTTCTCGGCATAACGCAAAGCGATGGTGTCGCCACCATCAGCGAAAGAAGCCTTGCTCCTTCCTCCACACGAAGAAAGAAGCAAGGCTACCAATATTCCTATAAAATATAAATACTTATTCATCATCAATTAAAAAAAACGGCAGAATTAGGATTGATACCACCTGCACCAAACTCTTCTACAAACGTTCCATCTTTCTTGAAACGGTAAATAGTACCAGTAGTCTTATAATCAGTCGTACCGATATAAATATCACCGTTGCTTTCATTCACTTCCAACATATAAATTGTTGCATTCTTCAACGCTTCCGGTATGCTCTTCAGGAAAGATGTGTTGTTCAGCTGACCGGTTTTGATGTCATAAGTAAAGAAGGTATTCAGTACAGCACCTGCATAATCAGAGTAAACTAAATACAACATATCGTTAGCAGCGCACATGCGGCTTGCCACACCCAGTTCTGTCACCTTATTGTTGTCTGCCGGATCAATCATCTGCAACGAGTAACCCGCATCACCGTAATTACCCCAGGAAATCAGGAATATCTTATTATCTTCTTCCAGTATAGCGTTCGGATTCACTCCTACAGTCAGCGTTTCGGCCAGCGTAAAAGTATTCAGGTCGATTACCTTTACATCATTATGATAGGTAGTATAATCGGCAGTACAGCTGTTAGCCACATAGAGCTTGCCCTCACAGGCAGCAATGCCTTCCATGTTGTCGCCCAAACCGGTCAACTTGGCTTCTACAGCCATAGTAGTCGCATTAATTTTGGCAACAGCACCGCCCCAGAACGAAGCATAGATGTAACCATCTTCGGCATCAATATAACGGATGCGACCCGCCAAATCAGGATCATTTACGAAAGAAACCCGTCCTTGCTCCACGCCAGCAGCATTCAGTTTTACCAAATAGTTGGAACCATAAACAGACACGAAAATCTGATCTTCGTATTCAATCATTGCCTGTCCGGTCTCGCCTAATTGTGCCGCATTCTGCAAGAAGAAAATATCATTGATGAAGTCTGCATCACCATTGGGGGCATAAAAAGCAATACCTGCATTGTTGCTGCCATAACCTCCTTCGTTCAAAATGAACATACGTGACTGCGGCAAAGCCAGTTGTGAACCCGTATCATCCGGACCTTTTTCGTCATCGTCATCACTACACGATGCAAAACCTGCACCTAAAACCAGCATACACAAGATGCTAAACAAAAAACTTCTTACTTTCATACTTTTCATCTTTATTTAGTTTGATATTGATAAATCTGCATCTTTCCAATATTCTTCCGTCTGTATCAGTAGCAACCTTAAAACTTAAAGATACCTGTCAGCCGCCATGAACGCCCCGGCATGGGATAGTATTTAATAACGTCATACTGTTCGTCGGTCAGGTTCACCAGTTCGGCCTGCACCGACAAGCGGCAATCTTTCAAAGCAAATTCGTGCGACAGACTGAGGGTGTGCTCCACATATCCGTCTATCTCATTAGCCGGAATATTCTGCGACAAAAAATATCGTTTACCAACTCCCACGACCGAATAGCCTACATTCACCCACGGATTTTCAATCACCATTGCCGCATTTCCGCTATGCAACGGGGTATAAGGCAACTGATCCTTATAAGTAGGACCGTCAGGTTCAGTCAGGTCGATGGCTTTCTGCCACATATAACTGCCGGACACGAATAACCCAACAGACTTAAACAACGGTATGGAAGCCGACAACGTGGCATCCACGCCCGTTGCATGTACTTTTCCATAATTGGCCATCTTCCACACGTAAGTCGTAGGGAAAGCAACGATCTTATCAGTCACGTCATTAAAATATCCATCTACGGTCATCGACAAAAAATCGAAGATAGTCCATTTTGAGCGACTCCATGTGATGCCTACATTATATTCGTTGGCTTTCTCGGGACGCAAATCTCGATTGCCCATCCTGAAATAGTACAAATCGTTGAAAGTTGGCAGACGGAAAGTGCTTTTGTACATCAGCCGAAAGAACAAAGATTCGTCCTGCCAAGGTTGGACGCTCACCGTTACCGATGGAGCCAGACGATGAAAATTATCCGGCTTATCGCCCTGTTCCACATGTTCCGAAGTGGCTGTATAGACCAAAGAAGCAGTAGCAGTCATCCAATCTGTCCGATAACGGCCATTCAAAGCACTGATTGAAGTGTATCGGGTAGGGAATGGACAGGCTGGCAGACTATTGCGTAAGGTATTTGCCACTCCATCCTGTGCCAACGAAAAAGTCAAGTCCTCCAATGGCTGATAAAGCAACGTCGCCGACAGGTAATATTCATCCTGACGATGTACTTCCCGATAAACCCCATCGGTATATTCCACACCTTTGTCCTGATAGCGATTCCAACTGTGGTTGTACTTGGCCTGCGCCTGCAATGTCCACTTGGTAGAAAACTTCTTTTTATAGCGCGCTTGTGTAAAGAAGTTCTCATCCCATAATTTTTCATCCGAAATCGGGTTATAAAGAGTCACTCCTCCCGGCAGTTCGCGGGCTGAATAGTAATAATATCCTTTCACATCCAACTCCCCTCCGTCTTTAAACGTATGATACAGTGTCGCTTCGCCCTGCCACGACTCTACATCCGAATTGATACGTTTTTCCCGTGTCACGTACTTTCCGTTCACCAGCGTAAACGGGTAATTGCCGTCGGCACGCATATACCCGGCATCCACCGAGAGGCGGGTACGTTCGCCCAACTTCTGCCACCATCTGACAGAGGGCGCTACATATCCGAACGAACCTCCCCTGACACGTGCCAGAAAAGCGGAAGTACGATCGCCCTCGAAGTGAGGTTTTTCCGTTTCGATGTTCAGTACGCCGGCCGACGCATACAGACGGGCCGACTGCAACAAGTCTTCGCTCTGGCCGATGGAAAGAGAAAGCATCGACACATTGTCCAACGAAAAACGTCCGATGTCTATCTGCCCTGCCTGGCAGTTGCTGACTGCCACACCGTCGTAGCTGACAGCCGTATGGGCCGCACCCATGTTGCGGATAGAGACCGTCTTCAGTCCGCCTATTCCACCGTAATCCTTCACGTCGGCACCGGCAAAACGACGTACGGCATCCGCCATGTTCTGTATGCCAAGCTGACTGATGTCCTGTTTCGACATGGTCTGTACAGGCACGGCCGATGTCACCTTGTTGGGCATTCTGCGGGCTGTCACCGTCACCTTCTCTATCTGATGCACTTTCCCCGCAATCGTATCTTCCTGCACTTCCTGTGCCGCCATCCGACACGTACCCATACAGGCCAAAACGATGCAGACCAACCACATCTTCGCCTTTCCCTCCATAAACAAACGGCAGAATTTTTTATTTAACCATTCTTGCATGCACTGCCTGCTTTCCTCGAACAGACAATTTTTCGACTTGGCTTTGCAGGTCTTCTGACTCGTTTCCTAATGCATCGCCTTCCCATTCTTTTTATCAGAAAAAACAGTGGCACAGAGTATGATGCACTTCTTCCGAAACACACAGCAGCGGGACTGTCCGGGATTTTCACCCGATTCCCTTTTCATCCGCACCCCCGAACAGGGGCTTTGGAACAAAACCGCGGCAAAGGTAGGAAATTTTCCGAATACCTGCAATCAATGCCGGCAAAAAATACGGGCCGACAGGAGTTCCCTGCCGGTATCCTGCAAGAGCGCACCCGCCACCTGCAATAAACCTACGGCACAAGCTTAATGCCTGCGTACCGTACTGAAAGCAAAATACAACCGTGTACCCCGGCGCCCGAGAGCCACCAGCATGCACAACAGTGAGCAGCATGCACAAACGACAAACACCACTCCCGTTGACGAAAGTATATTACCCATGCCGACCAAGGGTGATACGACGCCACCTGCCGCAAAGCAAAAAGCGCCCAACAGCGCCGATGCCGTACCCGAATTTTCGCGCTGACTTTCCATTGCCAAAGCTGTACTCGATGTAAACGTCATGCCCATGCTGAACAGCAGTACCAGCATCAGTGCCTCGTACACCCAGAAACTACACTCCGACATCAGTGCCCAGCATTGCAACACGGCCGCAACCACCATTCCGCAACAACCTGCCAGCGTACAGCTTTCCGAACGGCGGAACTTGACCGACAAGGCTGCCGCAACACCTATCGCCAGAGCATTGACACCAAAGCACAAGCTGAATGCGAATGCCGAAAAACCATAATGCTGCTGCACGATGAAGGGTGACGAGGCAATGTTGGCAAACAATACTCCCTGCGCAAATGCCATCTGAAGCACATAGCACACGTAGCGTCTGTCGCGAAGCACGACTCCGAAACTGCGGAACGTATCACTCCATTTTTCAGCCGAACGGTTTTCAACGGGCAACGACTCCCTGAAGCGCATGCAACCGGCCAGCAACACCAGTCCCAGCCCGAACAGAACCCAGAAAATACCTTTCCATCCTATCACATCGGTCAACAGACCTCCCACAATCGGAGCTGCCACCGGTGCCACTCCGTTAATGGCTCCAATTACGGCCAGCATCTTGGCCAGTTCGTGACCGGAATACTTGTCCGTAGCCACCGAACGCGATATGACAATGCCGCCTGCACCGGCTATGCCCTGCAACAGACGGAATGCCACAAACTGCTCTATGCTCTGCGAAAACAGGCACAACAACGTCGATGCAATAAACAACCACATGGCCACCAGCAAGGGTAACCGCCGGCCGTAACGGTCGCTCAGCGGACCGAAAAATATCTGCCCGACAGCCAGACCTATCATACTGGTTGTCAGTCCTAACTGTACCATCGAAGAAGTTGTGGAAAAATACTCACCCATCGAAGGCAGACTGGGCAGATACATATCCGTCACAAAGGGGCCAAACGCTGTCAGCATGCCCAATAAAATCAACAAAAAAACCTTGGAATTTTCTTTAATCATCATTGTTCCTTTCTATAAAGCACTGCAAAGTTACAACGAATCCCCCCTATTTATACAGAATTTCACATTTCTACTCACTCTTTTTCGAAAAGATTTTCAGAACTTAACACAGTCCTCCCTGGCCATATTTTTCCCCAGTTAGGAAAAAATATTTTCCTAACTGGGGAAAAAAGAATGCCTGACTACTGTATGTCTTTTCCTGATTTAACTAGACGCTTTTTTATTTTATAAACTATAATAGTAGACATTTCTTGAGAAACGCTCCTATTTAAATAGACACTTTGCCTAATACAGTTCTGATTAGGTCATTAGTTTTTGATGTACCGGACATGCAAGAGTCCGGCCTTGTTGTTCGGCAAAACCGGATGCCCTTCGATGGGGCATTCGGTTTTTGGGTCAGATGTTCCGGCTTACGCTTTCGTCCGACCTTGTTGTTCGGTCTGACAAAGATGCATCATATTCGCCATTATCGAAAGTTTTCTGCGGGCAAATTTTCTTTTTCCACATTTTCTTCTGTTCACCCTGCTCCAAATGTACGAGAGCGGGGACTTTGTAACCGATACTCATATGTGGCCGGCGATAGTTGTAGAAGTGGATGTATCTACCGATGACCTTCTCGGCATGCCCGATATCCTTGAAGTGGCTTTGTCGGTAGACACGTTCGCACTTGATTATCCCGTTGATCCGCTCGGCGATGGCATTGTCCGTAGGGTTGTAGTCCTCCGTCATGCTAATGTCAATCTCGTGCGCCTGTAGCATCGCCACATAAGCGTCGCAGCAGTATTGTACACCCCGATCAGAATGGTGGATCAGTCCTTTGAGACTTGTGCAGCCTCTCAGTTTGACAGCCTGCTTTATTGCCTGCTCCAATGCCTGCATGGTAATGGCCGCGCGGAGCGTGTCGGCAAGCTTCCAGCCGACAATCTTATGCGAGTAAGCATCGGTTATCAGATGAAGGTAGCAGACGCTCCCGTCGGCAAGCACAATGTAAGTGATGTCGCTCACCCACAACTGATTGGAAGATATTGGTACAAAATCCTTCACCAAGTTCTTCCACTTGTGATAACGGTGGTTCGAACGGGTTGTGTGCCGGGGTTTGGGAGGCGGGAGCATCAGACGGTAACGGCGAAGAAGCGCAAAGAAGCTGTCACGACCGGGTATGAACTTTGCCCCGAAAAGGGCGGTGAGCATGACCCAAAGCTTGTAACCTCCAATACCGGGATCCTCCTTTCGGATTTCATGTATGTTTTCCACTATGACGCGTTCGCGGTGCAACTCCTCCTCGATGTCGGCCTTCGACTGGTAGAAGGCCTGACGGCAATGGCCAAATAGACGGCAGGCGGGGGCGACCTTCAGACCGCGCCCGCTGACCAGTTCCTTCACTACTTGGCCCCAGATTTTTTTCGGATGGGGATGTTAAAATACTCCTCGGCACGCGTAATCATCAAATCACGTGCTTCCGTTTCTAAACGAGAGAAAGAAAGCGCTTTCTCCAATTCCTTGATGCGCTTCTTCAACTGAGCGTTCTCTTCACGGTAACTTTCTTTGCTGCGGTTGGACATATCTTCTTCCGTTGAAGTTATCGAAGGCGAAGATAGCGATTTTACTTTATCACCATACTTTTCTATCCAATAATTTAAAAGCCTAAGACCGCTAAGTGAGTGAAGTCTGCAAAAAGAATGCTTGCTCAGGCCTGACTGATAATAAGCACGAAGAAGAGATATTCGATCCTCTTCGCTGAAACGACTGTGTTTTTTCCTCATTGTTGATTCACATTTTTGTTATTAAAATGTGTCTACCTATATCAGTACAAGACAGAGGTAATTTTGTATAGGCGGTGGGAATATCCGCAATCAGTCGGTCAGGCAGTCGGAGTGTTCAGGTAGAAGAATACGGCGGTACCTATCAGGATGAGGCCCAATACTCCGTAGAACCAGCGGGCTTGCCGGCGTCCGACGTTGCTGACGATGAACTGGGTGTTGCGCGCCGTAAAGAACCAGTCCCAATTGAAGAGGGCAGCCAGCAGGGCAGTGACTCCGGCTGCCACGAAAATTCCTTGTATGATGTATTGGCTCATGGTGCGAGGCTTTATCCGAGTTCTTCCATGGTTACTTTACGGGCACCGTTTTCCACTTCTTCGATGGTGACTTTCACTGTGTTGCCGGGCAGTAACTCTTCGACAAGTTCGGGCCATTCGATGAAGCAGAGCGCACCGCTGTAGAAGTAGTCTTCGTATCCCATGTCATATACTTCTTCGAGTTTCTTGATGCGATAGAAGTCGAAATGGTAGATCAGTTCACCGGCGATGTCTGAACGGTATTCGTTGACAATGGCAAAGGTGGGCGATGTGATGATGTCCGATACTCCCAGCTCTTCGCAGATGGCTTTGATGAAAGTGGTTTTTCCTGCTCCCATTTTCCCGTAGAGGGCAAAGACGGTGTTGTCGCCCATGGCGCTGATGAATTGACGGGCGGCGTCGTGAATCTGATCTAATGACTGAATTGTTATTTCCATATCTGATATGTTTTAATTGAACGATGTATGTTTCCCGCCCTATCGCCTTTGCTTCCGGCAACAGACTTACTGCTTTTTGCCTTGCGATGCGGCGGGTGTAGCTTTCTTCCGCAAATATAGCCAAAAACTCTTTCCTGCCTTGCAAAGTGCATAGATAATAATGGAAAAGAAGATGATGGAGGCTCCCGACGGCACGTTGAGGTAGAACGAAATCAGCAGTCCGCCCAAGCAGCTGAGGTAACCTATACCGATGGACAGCCAGATTATCTGGTGAAAGCGGTACGAAAACAGATTGGCCGTCATCTGCGGAATGGTGAGCAGCGAGATGACAAGCACAATGCCCACCATGCGCAGGCAGGCTACGATGGACAGGGCGATGAACATCATCATCGCATATTCGAACAGTTGCACGGGAATGCCTTGCGAGCGGGCGAACTCGCGGTCGAAGGCTACGTAAACAATGGGCCGCAGATAGAGCACAAAAAACAGCGTGAGCACGGCGGCCAGTGCTGCCAGCAGGGCTATGTCGGCCAGCGTGATGGTGAGGATGTTGCCAAACAGATAGGCCGAGAGGTCGGGGGCAAAACCGGGCGAAAGGAAGGTGAATATGATGCCCAGCGCCATGCCCAGTGTCCAGAAGACGGCAATGGCCGAGTCTTCGCGCATGTCTTTCCGCTTGCTGAGCCATTCGACACCGAAGGCCGACAGCACTGCAAACAAGGCGGCGGAGAGGATAGGCGGGAAGCCGGTGTACAGCCCCAGTCCGATGCCTCCGAACGAGGCGTGGGTCAGACCACCGCTGATGAACACCAGCCGACGGGTGACGATGTACGTGCCCACCATGCCGCAGACAATACTTGCCAGCAGGCTGCCGATGAGGGCATGTTGGAAGAAGGTGTATTGCAACAGATCCATGATTTTTAATGGTAAATGATGAATGGCAAATGGTTGATGGTGAAGGTCTGTATTGGCTTTCGCTTCCTTCTTGTTCCATTTGCCTCCTTTTAACTCTTTACTTCTTGTGCGGGTTGGCTCTCAGTTCGCCGACAACGAGGAATACTTCGTCCTTCAGGTTGTCCGGCAGGGCGATGCCGCGCAGTTGCAGGCTGCGTACCCAGCCGGCCACGTCTTCGTCCTGCATGGTGTAGAAGATGTCGCGGAATTCATCTTCCTGCTGAGGCGTATAGGAGTCGGGTGCCACGCCGGCGTACTTGTCCAGTTCTTCGTCGTCGTAGTATTCTATTTTCCGGCTGACGGCTGCCAGCAGGCTTTCTTTCTCGCAGACTTCGTGCTGTCCGCAGCATTCACTGTCCACCTCAACCACTTCGGGCATGGCTTCGAGTTCTCCGCTTTCTACCTGACGGCGCAGGCGGCGGTTGCGTATCATTCCGGCTACGGCTGCTACCACGGCCAGGACTATCAGACTAACAATCAGTATCCACATACCTTATTCATATATAGAGTGCCGCAAAGATACATAGAATTTGGGCATGAAGAGGCATGACGGCCTTAAAAAAGCGGAAACACACCGGCCTTTTCAGCTTTCCGTGCCTTCGGTGATGCGGAAACCTGCCACTTGCAGGTCTTTCCAGTAGTTGGGGTACGACTTGGACACTACCTGCGGATGGTTGATGCGGATGTCGGGACGCACCAGGCAGGCCGGGGCAAAGGCCATGGCCATGCGATGGTCTTCGTAGGTGTCGATGGCGGGAGCGTCGGAGGCGGGGCAGCGTTCGCCGTCCCACGTCAGAATGCTGTCTTGCTCGGAGCGTACCACGTAACCCAGTTTGCGCAACTCGGTGATGAGGGCGCAGATGCGGTCGGTCTCCTTGATTTTCAGGGTTTGCAGACCTGTGAAGCGGAAGGGGATGTCTTTCAGACAGCAGGTCACGACGAAGGTTTGTGCCAGGTCGGGGATGTCGGTCATGTCTTCGTCGAGGCGGTCGGCACAGGTGGAGGTACGGGTCAGGCGTACGCCTTGTGCCGTGTATTCGGTGTGGATGCCCAGTCGGGCAAAGACTTCGGCTCCGCGACTGTCGCCCTGGTGGCTGTGCGGCAACAGACCGGGCAGTTCGATGCAGGGGGCGGCAGTAGCGTCGTCAGTGTTGCTGCTCCAAAGGGCCAGCATTTCGTACCAGTAGGAAGCGGCGCTCCAGTCGCTTTCTACCGTGAAGGGGACGTCCTGGTAACTGCCCGGCTCTACCTTAATGCGGTCGGGGGCGGTCCATTGGGCATTGGCTCCGAAGCTGTGCATCAGTTGCAGGGTCAGGTTGATGTAGGGGCGCGAGATGATGTCGCCCGTCAGGTGCAACTCCAGCCCGCGGGGCAGCACGGGGCCTATCATCAGCAAGGCCGATATGTATTGCGAGCTGACGTTTCCAGCCAGTTCGATTTCGTGTCCTTGCAGGCGGCTGCCGGTGATGTGCAGGGGCGGAAATCCTTCGTTGCCGATGTAGTCGATTTGTGCTCCTAATGTGCGCAGGGCGTCCACCAGGATGCGGATGGGACGTTGCTGCATACGCTCGGTGCCGGTGATGACGCGTGTGCCGGGCGTCACACTGAGGTAAGCGGTGAGGAATCGCATGGCAGTTCCGGCAGCCATGATGTCGATGTGTTGGGGATGTCCGTCGAGGGCACGAACCATGACGCGCGTGTCGTCGCAGTCGCTCAGGTTGGCGGGCAGTGTCGTGCCGCCCGAGAGGGCGTGCAGGATAAGGGCACGGTTGCTGATGCTTTTCGAAGCAGGCAACTGTATGGTGGCGTTCAGGCTGTCGGGGCGTGTCAGTAGGTATTGCATGTGTGGCTTTTGCTTTGGTTTAACGGTTGCAAAAATAAGAAAAGTCGGATGCAGAATAGATATACTTGCCCGTTTTTTTGCAGCCGACCTCTCTTATAATCTATTTTTTATATCTTCACTCATCCAGCTGATAGCGCAGGAAAGTGTCCGGCATGTCGTAACGATATCCGTAAATGTAATGGTTCTTTTCGTCTATGCACAATAGGACGGGAGCTGTGTCGAAGGTGTAAGTGATGACAGGTTCTCCCTCGGAAGAATAGACTTCCAGTTCCCATTGGGAATTGGCATCGCCATTTTGGCAAAGGGCATAAAACTTGTCCTTTGTTGAAGTGATATTGGTATAATAGGGCTTTAGGTTTTGATTATTGACAAAGCTGGTGTTTGTGTTTTGTTTGTCTCCTATTCTTTGGATGATTTGCAGTGTTTTTCCTTCTTCATTTAGTCTGAGGAAGTCGATTTGGTTTTTGTATCGGTAGGCATAAGCTATGGTACCTTGGGCAGTGGCGGCTGTCATGCCTCTGTTCTCCTGATAGAAATCTTCTTTAATATGTTCATTCAGTTCCAGGGTCGTGCGTTGCAGCAACGTGTCCCGTGCCAGGTCGTATATCCATATTGCGATGTCTGCATCGTGCTTGTAGCCCACCAGGATGTCGTTGGATAGTACGGTGCCGAAATTGAGACCTAATAACGCGTTGGTCTGTAGGTACTGTTTCACAGGGGTAAAGTCTTTATCGGCAATGCCGAATGCTGCTGTTACGTTGGCTTTGCTGTATCCTCTTACATATAGGTGCTGGTCGAAACTGTTGTATAGCCATGGCGACGTGAAATCTTCCGGGCCTTCTCCTTTCGAACCTTTGCCGAACGAGAACTTCAGACTGTCACAAAGGAAAAAAGAAAATAGGGTGTCGCAACGGCTGCTGCAAGTAACTAAGTAGTCGCCACACACCACCATCTGGTCTGGATCGATCAATGGTTGAATGGGGATTTGTTCGGCAGTTAATGCTTTCTTTCGTTTTCCTTTTTCATGAATTGGCGTTTCTTTCGAGACGCACGAACATAGCAACAGGAAAGTGGTGCCTACCACGTAAAACATTCTCCAGACCTTATTTTTCATTTCAGACTTTATTATTGGGTACATCTACTTTCGTTGAACCAACTTGTACAGTCCGGTAGAAGTACAATTGTTACAATAAATTCTTTTCTCTTACTTTGTGTTCAATACCTCCCAAAACCGCTGTGGCAGGTGTATGTTTTCCACATCGACAGCATCGCGGAACAGCGGAGCTATTTCGGCAGTACGGAATCCGGCAATGCCGCAGCCTACTTCGGTGACGAGGAATGTCAGTTCGGGGTGTTGGCGGGCGAAGCTGATGAATTCGTCCACATAAGGCTTGATGCGGTCGGGACCTCCGTGCATGGTCGGGATGCCGTAGGTCTGTCCTTGCAGGCCGGCGCCCTGACCCCAGATGGCTCCCCACTTTTTCCAGGCCAGTAGTGCGGCACCTCCGCCGTGGTGACCTTCGAGGTTGCTTCCGAAAACGAATATTTCACCGGGCTGCAACTCGGTGATGCGGGGTGACGTGATTCTTCCGTTCATGGCGATTGTTTTTAAGGGTGTTGCTTATTTCATGCCTCGGGCTTTGTAAATCAGTTCCTTGGCATTGTTGATACTTTGGAATTTCTCTTCGGCTGCCTTCTTGATGTCTTCGCCCAGCGTAGCCACGCGGTCGGGGTGGTGCTTCAGGGCAAGGCGGCGATATGCGGCACGTACTTCGTCGTTGGAGGCCGAGGGGTCGATTTCGAGCACTTTGTAGGCTTCTTCCAGCGAAGTGCCGCCCATGTTGAGCATCGATTCCACTTCTTTTGCCGACAGTCCCATGTAAGTGGCCACTTCCTTCAGTGCCTCTACCTCTGCCGTGCAGACGTGGCCGTCGCTTTTGGCAATGTTGGCTAAGAAGGCGAGCAGTTGCAACCGTTCTTCATAGGTCAGGTTGGCGGCTATCTGCTGTCCGCAGTCGTGTATCGTATTCTTGAAGGCCATCGGGTTCTGACTGTCCATACGTTTGCGCTGTTCGAAGAGGTTCAGCAGAATCTGCTGTCCTTCGCTGACGGCTGCTTCGCCGAAGTTGGTGCGCAGAAAGTTGCGTACGTACTCCATTTCGCTGTGCATGATGCGGCCGTCGGCCTTGATGATGTACGACGCCATGACAAGCATGGAGAAGAGAAAGCTGTTGCGCTGTCCCCGGTATGTGTCGTTGGCTGTCTGATATTCGTCACCGTAGTAACTGCCTTGTGCGGCGGGGCGGTCGAGGTCGAACAACGACCCTACTGCAAATCCTGCCAGTGCGCCCAGCGGTCCTCCGGCCATAAAGCCGATGATGCCGCCAATCCATTTTCCTGCTCCCATAGTTCTTTCTGATGTTTTTTAAATGTTCATTTTTCCTGTTTTCCGGCTTCTATCCCGACAACCGTGTGAAATGACGTACTTGCTTGGTTGACAGCATGTTGATGAATCTGTTCAATGGTTGTCCTGCAGGACCTTCGAGCGGTGCAAGTGTTGCTCGTGAGCCGCGCAAGTGTTGCTCGCGAGCCGTGCAAGTGTCTCTCACGAGCCGTACAAGTGTCGTATTTCGGCCTCTCAGGCAAAGGGTTTCATCAACGTTCTGTTGCCTTTTTAAGGGGTCGGGTTATCCGGATTCTTGCTTTTGACTGTTGCAAAAATAGGTATTTCCTTTGTGGCATGCAACCAAATGGCGGGTGAGATTGTTGATAAAGAAAAAAACTTTTGTATGAATGCTGTTAAATTTGTCTTAAGAACATGGGCTGTTCTTGCCTTGGCTTTGATGCCGGTGGGGGCAGCTGCCGAAGTCCGAACCGAAAGTCCGGCTGGAGGAAAAGGGGAAATAGTAATCTGCCGCGGGGTGGAGGCCCATACTTGCGGTCCGATGGTGAAGATAGGTCAGGAGGCACCCGACTTTCGGGCGGTGAATGCTGCGCTGGAGGAAGTCAGCCTGTCATCTTATCGGGGTAAACGGGTGATATTGAATATTTTCCCCAGCCTCGACACGCCGACGTGTGCCATGTCCGTCCGTCAGTTTAATGCCCGTGCTTCGGAACTGGAGAACACCGTTGTGCTCTGCCTGTCGATGGACCTACCCTTTGCACAGTCACGCTTCTGCACCACTGAGGGGTTGGAAAACGTAGTGCCGCTCTCGCTGTTTCGCAGTCGTGATTTTGTAGAAGGCTATGGCCTTCGCCTGGCCGACGGTCCACTGGAGGGATTGATGGCACGTGCAGTTGTTGTGATAGGCGAAGACGGCAAGGTGCGCTACACGCAGCTGGTCAAGGTGATTTCCGACGAACCTGACTACGAGGCTGCGCTGAAGGCGTTGTAGCAATAGGCACTTGAGCCTTCTTTTTATCGGGGAGCCTGCCAAAAGTACTGGTCGTCGTTGACGGACAGGTTCCTCGAATTTCGTTGACTGCTGTCGCAGCCGGTGGGTTGCAGGAAGATGTAGTTGATGAGATTCTCATGGTCGCTTTCCGTATTGAACCCGTAGCGTGTCCAGCTTTCCAGATAGAACAGGTTCTTAGCCATGTATTCGTACAGATACTCTTCCGTCGTGGTCTTCTTTTCATTGTTCCAGTTGGCCTCTTCGTTCACCCGGACAGGCTGGCCGCTTCTGAGGCGTGCGCGCACTTCCTGTATGCTCAGCAGGTTGTCCTGCTCGTCGGTCACCCAAGCATTGTTCGTGGGGTCTATCCAAAGCCACTTGCCGAGGGTGGACGAATAAACGGCGTTGATGACATGGCAGTCGTTGATGTACGTCTTCGGCATGCAGGTGATGACGCGCGACGGAATACCCATCGACAGGTAGCATTCGTTCAGCATCGTAGCCAGTCCGCGGCAGTTTAGTCCTCGGCTGCCGTCTTTGCAGGCCTCGGCAAAGTTGATGGAGTTGTTTCCCCCTGTCGGAATACCGTTCTGCCCGTCGTGGCGTATCTTGTCGTGGATATAGGTCAGGATGCGTTTGATAGTGGCCAGTTCGTCGCCCGGTACAGCCACGCTGTCCAGCCGGAAATAGTCACGTACACGCTTCAGGTCGGGCTCGTCGGCCTGCGCATAGACGATCTGGGGCAGGCTGTCGGCAGACTGTGTGCGGGTGTATTCCGGCGCATTTTGCAGGATATAGAGGTAATCGGTAGTCTCTTTCAGTCGCTTCAGGGCGGGTTGCAATTCAGGTGCATCCAGAATGCTTTTCAGGTCTTCGTCGTTGATTATCCTGTTGTAGCTAACTTCCATCTTTCCGCTATCCAGTGCTTTGAGCAGGTTGTTGGCAGCTTCTTGTTTTTTCCCTTGTCTCGCCTGGACGCAGGCCATGTTATAGTAGCTGGAATATTTGAAGTAGGCATAGCTTTCGGTCAGTTGCGTCGCATGTGCGTCGTAGAAGTCGATAATCTTCTGGCAGAGAGCTTCGGTAGCCGGATAGTCATTCTCGGTATATGCGTTGATAAGCTGTGTGTTCAGCGAGTCGGCAGAGGCCAGAAACTTCCGTTCGGCATCGGTTTGTGCCGACAGGGTTGTGGAGCAGGCTAAACTTAACAGCAAAATCAACAGATTTCCTTTCAGTCTTTTCATTGTGGGTTCTGTTAAAAATGGTTGTAAATAGGATTGTTCAGGCTACAAAGTAATCGATAATAAATGAAATGTCCAAGTATTCAGATGGATTAAAACTTGTCGGATATGTTTTTACAAGAATTAATCCTTATTTTTGTCGGCAGAAGCCCCGCCCGATGAACGAACGGGCGTGATGGTTGTTATAGAAACGTTATGATACTCTATTTTTCTGCAACAGGAAACAGCCGCTATGTAGCGGTTATGCTGGCCCGGGAGTTGGACGGCCAGTCGGTGATGGATATGGGTCCGTACATGAGGCCGGGGGCGGAACGGTTGACGGTGACGCTGGCCGAGGGCGAACCGTTGGTTTTTGTCTTCCCCGTGCATTCGTGGGGATTGCCCAAGTATCTGGCGGATGTACTGGCGTCGATGGACGTGCAAGGTTATGTGCCTGGTCGGAACTACGTCTGCCTGCTGGCAACCTGTGGCGACGATGCGGGACGTACCTATCGTTTGTGGAGCAGGGCTGTGGCAAAGGCCGGTCTGCAGGCAGATGCCGGTTTTACGGTGTTCATGCCCAATACGTATGTCCTCTTCCCCGGCTTCGATGTAGATAAGGCAGAAGTGCGCGACCGCAAGCTGGATGCCTCTCCAGCTGCCGTCCGGCACGTGGCGGAGCAAATCAAGGCGGGAGTGCGGGGCGACTTTACCTGGCAAGGCAGTGTGCCGGGACTAAAAACTGGAGTTGTCTATCCGTTGTTTGTCCGCTTCATGACGTCAGACAAGGCATTCCATGCCGACGCTGACTCCTGCATCGGTTGTGGCCGTTGCGCGGAGGCATGTCCCGTGGACAACATCACGCTGACGGCTATGCATCCCAAGCGTGAAGGCAAACACATGCCCGTCTGGCACGGCCGGTGCCTCAACTGTCTGGCCTGCTACCACTATTGCCCTACGCATGCCATTGGTTATGGCTCGAAAACTCAGGGTAAAGGCTACTATACATGTCCTTGTAAATAAAGGCGTACAGACTCTGTCCTTTATGCTTTTCTGGCACAGCGTCTGAAGCTTAGTCTTCCAGGCAGACACCGACACCTTTCAGCGACTTGAGCGTGACAGAAGTGTCTTGGGAAAGATATTTGCGGAGTTTGGTGATGAAGACGTCCAGACTGCGCGAGGAGTAGAAGTCGGCTGTTTCCCATACAGCGGTCAGGATGTCGTCGCGGCTGGACTACTTGTCCTTTTCGGCGGCAGAGCATTTCGAGTATTTTCGCTTCTTTGGGTGTCAACGCCTAGCGCTCCGTGCCGTGGCAGAGCAGGTGTTGCAAGGGCAGGAAGCGATAACTGCCGATGGCATATCCTTCTTCCGTGGGAGCTTCTTCGGTCTGTGGGGCGGTGGCACTCTGTTTTATTTTCAGCACGGCCTGGATGTGGGCATTCAGCTCTTCGGGCAGGAAAGGCTTCTTGATGTAGAAGTCGGCGCCCGACTGATAGCCGTTGATGACGTCGCGTGCCGTCGTCAGTCCGGTGATGAAGATAATGGCCAGCTGGGGATAGCGCTGACGGATGTGCTGCACCATGGTCATGCCGTTCATGACCGGCATCTCTACGTCGGACACAATTACGTCGAACTCCTTTTGCTCCAGCAGTTCCAGCCCCTCCCGGCCGTTGGGGGCGGTGGTCACTTCGTAACCGCCTATCATCTGCTCCAGGCTGCTCTTCAGGATGAAGCACAGATTCTTGTCGTCTTCTACCAGCAATACTCGTATCATAGTTTTTTGTCTTGAACAGGCAGCGTCAGTGTGAATTCACAGAACTTACCCTCTATACTGTTTACCGAAACGCTTCCGCCCATGGCCGTGATGACTTTGTGGACAAAGTTCAGACCCAGGCCGAAGCCGGACACTTTCTTCTCTTTCTTGTATTCCAGCCCGCCACGGTCGAACTTTTCAAAGATATGCTTCTGCTGTTTCAGCGGGATGCCCCAACCGTTGTCCCACACCCGGATGAGGACGTGGCGGTTCTGTTCTTCGGCCGAGAGGCGGATAGTGACACATTCGTTGGAATACTTCAGCGAATTGTCTATCAGGTTGCTAAGGGCTTCCTTCAGGTATTCGGCATCGGCCGTTACCATGAGGGAGTCTGGGCAATGGGTTTCAAAGGTTACTTCCTTGTCGGTCTGGACCTGGTATTTCTGCGTCAGCTCGTCGAACAGGGCACACAGGCTGACTGGCTCTTGCGCCAGTTTCAGGCGCGACTGCTCCAGCTTGGCGATAGTCAGAATTTTCTCGGACAGATCGAGCAGGTGGGCACTCTCTTCGTGCAGGATGGAGAAATACTGTTTCTTCAGTTCGGGGTTCCGGTCCAACAGACCGCTTTCCAACGTATGCCCGGTCATGGAGATGGTGGTGATGGGCGTCTTCATGTCGTGAATCATGGCGTAGGTGAAGTCCTGCCGCAGGCGGGCTATTCGGTTCTGTCGGATGATGATTCGTACCTGATAGACGATGCATCCGGCTACGAAGACCAGCAGCAGGGCGGTGGCCACGAGCAGGACGCCCATCTGCCGGAAGGCAATCCAATAAGAGTTCAGGATGGTGGCCCGGATGGCTTGTGTATGTTCCCTGTTCAAATAGACTGGATTAGTTTGGAGTGTCTTGAACGAATGTTCCCAGACAGAATCATCTTCTTCCTGAAGGGGAACACCGAAGGAATCGACCAGCCGACATTTCACCTGGGCCTGATAGCCTTCTTGCGCCAGACGGGCTGTAAAGATGGAGTCGGCCAGCGGCAAGGAGATAGACGAGTGGTAAATGGAGTCGGCATAATGGTTGGTGAGTACCGCCAGATATTCGAACAGCGTCTGGTCGATTTCTCTTTCATAGTCGAAATTCGTAGAAAAACTGAGGGTGATATCCTCATCTTGGGTATCGCTTAGCCGGTCAAGACGTGTTTTAGCCTCGTCCACAACGGCTTGCGGGAACAGACGGTTGCTGACCTGCAACAGTTCCGCCTCTATCATCCGGTAAGTGTGGACCAGCCACGAGCCTTGGATGGCTATGATGACAATCAGGCTCAGAAAGGTGAGTATTTTGATGTATTTGCCGGGCATAAATGTCTTGATTTGTCGGCAAAGATATAACAATCTCTTAACAATCGGGTGTTTCCTAACAATAATATAAGGAAAGCATAACGAAGCCATAACCAGCTTTCTGCCGTAAAGGCCGTTACTTTGCGGCATGAAAACAAAATAAATGAATGCTTTATGAAACAGATTGTTATTCTGACGGTAAGTTTGATTGTGGCAGCCATTCGCTTGGCTGCGCAAGAGATAAGAGGAAGTGTGGCGGATAAGGACCAATGTCCGATTGAGGGTGCAACGGTAGTGATGCAGACGCCGGATTCTGTATTTGTTGATGGCGTAACTACCGATTCGCTGGGCCGTTTCGTCTTTCATCGGGAAATGAAGCAATACCGCTTGATTTTCCAACACCTACTTTATAAGAGTGTAGTGAAAGACTATAACGTGGCTGGTGATATTGGTGTGGTGACCATGGACGAACAGGATGCTTATGCCTTGAATGAAGTGGTGGTCAGTGCCCAACGCCCTTTGGTGAAAGCCGAGAACGGTGCCTTGACCTACGATGTGGAAGCCTTGGCCGAAAAGACGACGGCAAACAATGCCTACGAAGCCTTGACTCGCCTGCCGGGTGTATTGGAGCAGGGCGGAAGCCTGAGCTTGATTGGAGCAGGAAGCGTGACGGTGATACTGAATGGGCGTCCGTCGTCCATGTCAAGCGAGCAACTGGTAAGTCTGCTGAAAAGTACGCCTGTCAGCAATGTGGAGAAGGCAGAGGTGATGTACAGCGCGCCAGCCAAATATCGGGTGCGAGGGGCGGTCATCAACCTGGTGCTGAAGGACCGGAAGTCCGAAGACGCTTTCCTGCGCGGGGAAGTCGAAGCCGACTTTACGCAAGCTCGCTATGTGCAGGGCAACGGGCGCATGAACTTTTCCTTCGGAGGGCGAAAGGTGACGGCGGATGTACTTTATGCTGCTGACTATACCAAACGGCGGACGGGGTACGATTTTATCTCCCACCATACGCTGGACAACGTGGTGCACGATGTGGAGCAATACAACACCGGGTTGAGAAGAAAGCTGACCCACAACGTCCGCACTTCCTTGGAGTACCGGATAACCGAGAACGATCATTTGAATATGGCTTATACGGCAGCCATTACTCCCAGTCTGCGGACGGTTGAAAACTCGGAGGGCACCTTGTCGGAATCGTCCAACGTCCGGAAAGGAGACGAGCAGATGCACAACTTTACCCTCTACTATACAGCACGTTGGGGAATGAACATTGGCGTGGATTACACCTGTTATTCCTATCCAAGTGTGCAGGAGTTCAGCAATCGGATAGGTGAGGACGAACAGAACTTTTCGGCTGACAGCCGTCAGCGCATCAACCGATGGAATGTCTATGCAGGCCAGACGCACGTCCTGCCCCAGGATTGGAGTTTGAACTACGGCATCAACTTTTCTTTTGCCAACGACGAAAGCTCCCAGTTCTATCACGCTCAGGAAGGAGGGGACATGTCATCTCTGAATTCTGAGACGAAGCTGGACGAACGGACCTACAACTTCTATGCCGGACTGGAGAAAGCCTTTAGCGAGCGTCTGTCGCTCTCTCTGTCCGCTGCCGGGGAATATTACCGCCTGGCCGATTACAAGCAGTGGGCTGTTTATCCCTCCATGCAGTTGAACTACATCCCGTCAAGTTCCCACATCTTCCAGCTTTCTTTCTCTTCAGATAAGGCCTATCCCGACTATTGGAGTATGCAGGACGCCACGAGTTACCTCAACGGATATGCCAAAGTCATGGGAAATCCCGGCCTGCGCCCTTCGACGGACTATACTGCCGACCTGACCTACATCCTGAAAAGCAAATACATCTTCAGCCTGTATTATACCCATGTAAAAGACTTGTTTGCCCAGTTGGCCTACCAAAGCCCCGACGATCTGACGATGATTTATCAGACGGTGAATTACGATTACGAACAAAACTTCGGCCTTTCAGTGGTTGTTCCGTTCACGGTCGGCAACATTTGGAACTCCCGCCTTACGCTGAACGGCTCCTACCTCAGGGATGCCTGCAAGGATTATCATGCCATCGGTTTCGATAACAGCGTTTGGAGAGGAATCGTGATGCTGAACAATACCTTCCGGCTATCCTCAAAGCCGGTCATCAGCTTGGAGTTGAACGGACTGTATGTCAGTCCTTCCGTTCAGGGGAATTACGATTTGTCTTCTGTCTGGAAAGTTGATGCCGGGTTGAAATGGATCTCTGCCGACAAGAAAGCCGAACTTCGTCTGACGGGTAACGACCTGTTCAACAGCGCGACACCCAATGCCCGTGTGAATGACAGGGGGCAGCGGTTCGAGATTAACCAACATGCGGACAGCCGCTCCCTATCTCTTTCGTTTACCTATAAATTCGGCGGCTACAAGGCGAAGGAACACAAGGATGTGGATACCTCGCGCTTCGGTTATTGAGAAGTTTAAGAGTGATTTTCCGTAGCAGCTATGTTAGCAATATTTTTCCTTCTGTCTTATTAGTTTCTCATAGTTGTGAGAAAGCCATTCTCATGGTTATGAGAAAACTCTTCTCACAGTTATGAGAATGCTCTTCTCATAGTTAGAGAACAAGCGGGAATCTATTAGGGAAGTATTTGGGCTCAGTATAAAATCTTGAGGGTTTCAAAATGAAAAAGTATAATCATTATGTAATGTCTTCCTGAACGAAGTGAAGGATCTTGATACCTGAATAACTACTTTCGAGATTCTTCGCTTTGCTCAGAATGACAAAATGCAAGTGTTTCTCTATTTTGACATACCCTCTTTCTTTAATTGGAATATGTCTTGTTTCTATTTCTTTGTGTAATGATATCTCATGGAGAATATGTAAACCTCTATTATATCATCATGCACGGAGTAAACAATTCTATGCTCGGCATTGATTCTTCTTGACATTTTCCGGCCAGTTCATATTTAAGTGGTTCTGGTTTTCCTATCCAAGGGTGTTCGGCTATATCTTCCAATAGGGTTTGAATTTTATTCAAGATGGCCTTGTTACCACTTTGCGTGAAGTATAGATATTCTTTCCGTGCCTGTTCTGACAATGTTATTCTGTACATGCTGCCCGTTTTAAGAAGTCCTCTATGCTTTCACCTTCTTTCTGGGATATAGAATTACCGTTTTTAATATCCTCTTCACCTTTATGTATTGCTTCCATTGTATCGGGCGACGACATAAGGTATTCTGTTTCTTTTAGAGAATTATATTCATCCAAAGAAATCATCACTACCCCTTTACCATTCCCGCGATTGATAACTACGGTATCATGATCATCAATGACTGCATCAATGTAGCTTTTCAGGTTGGCTCTTAAATCTGTGAAATTGGCTGTTCTCATAAATCTTCCTTTGCAAGTACGCAAAGATATATGTACTTATTTGCGTACTTACAAATATAAATAGTTAATTATTAGATATAAAGAAAGAACACCATTTTTTCAGTTCTCCCTTTCCTCGATTAAACCGCCGCCTACAGCGATATGCCCAAAAACAAAAAAGCATCGACAATCATCAGATTATCAATGCTTTTTCACCAGTCGGGGTGACTGGATTCGAACCAGCGACCACACGCCCCCCAGACGCGTA
>ERZ780208.845-NODE-845-length-28132-cov-6.286676_pt1 | contig 28132 bp, 17 predicted proteins | sample MGYA00511167_ERZ780208 | MGnify/ENA primary metagenome ERZ780208 (study PRJEB29588, sample SAMEA2159202) | human gut metagenome | biome: human gut; feature: human-associated habitat; material: faeces | place: Denmark | collected 2008/2010 ...
TGGTCGCTCACTACTAAGGTAGCCATTTTTTGCCTTAGTAACTACTTCCTATTTTTATTTTTGACCAAAACGTTTAGGACAACATTGGAAAGAAACAGTAAATTTGCAGTATGGAAAAAGACTTGGACAAAATAATAGTGACAAATATAATATGGAGAAAAGATGGGATGACGGCCAATCAATGGCTGGAGACGCTTCCGGCAGACTGGCGGTCGTTGGCGACCGAAGCTCTATTCGAGTGTTCGAAAAAGGGCTGGCCGCTAACAGAAGACAATATCTTGACGACAGCGAGAGAGATGGACGCGAAGCGGAATCCGAAAGGCTGGTAGGCAAAGCCAAAGAAAACGGGCTGTATATACCAAAGGGGCGTATTCGTGACTTTGGGCAGCGCAAGCGTAAGCAGACGCGTGAGAGCGAGGTGTATATCAACAATTACGCCGGCAAGGTTTATAAAGTAAAAGATCCGTATGCGTCGGCGGCGATGAAGCCGGGAGTGAAGCCGGAGGATGCGATATACGAGTATCTTGTGCATAACAAGTATTTCCCGGAGACGGCTTATACGTTTGAGGGTATTACGGACGACTTGGGGGATGTGCGCATAGTGTTGTCGCAAGACTTGGTTCGTTCGACAAAGCGTGCGAGTGCGCGGCAAGTAGCGGAGTATCTTGCGCAGAAGGGTCTGAAGCGGATGGATGGCTATCACTTTGGTAATGACGAAGTGACGGTTACGGATGTCGAGGGCGACAATGCGTTCATTGATGAGAATGACAAGGTGCGCATCATAGACCCGGTGATAGATTTCAAGAAGCCTGCCCGGGAGATATTGGGTGATGAACCTTCTGACAACGGCGAGATGAAAGAGCATGAGCTGACGCCAGGGCAACCGCATCAAATTATGGCCGAGGCAAGGATTTCACGAAGGTAATCTTGTGAAATCGCTGCACGGAATAGACGTTTCTTGATGCTGCGCTTATCGCTGTGGCTCTTGACAATCTGTAACGCAAGCTTACGGATGCAAGATAGATTTTGTGCCGCAAACCCTTTGCGAGAGCGACATGCATCCTCCTTAAAGGTTACATCCAAGTGCCAATGAAGGCCGTTTTCAACCGACCAGTGACCACGCGACAACATGTTGAAGTATGCAGCTTTAGGGAAATCCTCGTTGCTGATATAATATCTCTTGTTTACGATTTTTTGCCCATCCTGACGTTCAACGGAAGATGTAATCTCGACCAACGTTTTGAGCCCGGGCCAACGCATTGAGACAGACTCGTCTTCGATGCAGTCTGCGTCTAAAATGCGACAGTCACGTGTCTCAATCCGGCCGTGATCCGCCTCCATTTGCGAAGCCTCACTTATCGGTCTGTTGTATTTGAACGCGTCCTTGACGGCTTCGGATAATGCCGGTTGGTTGTCCTTGACAGCAAGAAAATAATTGCCGTGTCCCTTAATAATTTGATCCGCAATCTCCACCTGAGTTCCAATAGCATCTATGGATACCACCGCGTTCGTAATGTCAAGCCGTTCAAGCAGCCTCGGAATAGCCGATATTTCATTCTCTTTATCCGTGAGCCTTTCCTGTCCGATAACTATGCTGTTTTCGCTTACAAAAGCGTTCATCAGATAATCTCCTTTTGTCCCATTGCTTTTTGGTGATGTCCCGCGTAATTTCTTCCCATCAATGGCTATCTGCTTCTCTGTCAAGCTATCCAGAAAACGCCGTCCGTTCTCCACAAGACACCTTTCCAGTTCTTCCGGAGCAACGGAACTCATCAGTCTCTCGAAGGTGTCCGGGGAAGGAGAACGTCCCGGACAGCCCGCAAGAAGTCCGAAGTCCCTCGCCCGCACGTATGCAAATTCACTCATATCTACATAATCCTCTCCGCCGCATAGGTAGGTGAGTAAGGCGATAGTTAATAGTTCTGATAAAGGGTATGTACAGCGTCCAACCACTCTGTGGTCCGGAATGCTTTCAAAAATATTGATCAACATTGTATTTATGATTGCTTTTAGTGTTTATTTTATGCTGTGCAAATATACTAAAAGTCAATTATATACACAAGATTATAAAGTTAAAAAACATTATATAGTAACTAAAATGCCTTTATGGCGCAATAGACATACAAGAACAACGATGTTTAAATATACACGTATGCCAAGACCCTGGTAATTCTAAGGTCGTTAATCTTCCTCGTTTTTTGATGCGGTTGCCCTGCGGTGACCACTATCGAGGAGGCTGCGTTCTACCGTTGCAGAAAGTTGAGGGAAGTGGAGATACCCGATATGGTGACAACCATAGGGGAGGCCGCGTTTACTTTATGCCAAGGCCTTGTGAGTGTGAAAATACCGGACAATGTCGTCTCTCTCGGGAAGGAAGCCTTTGAATACTGCCACGACATCAAGACACTTGTTCTCGGCAGTTCGTTGGCCGACATCGGAGACAACGCCTTCCACAATTGTTACAAACTGAAAGAGATAACGGTGAAGGCGACAACACCGCCGACGTGCGGCACGAAAGGCGTTTTCACCGGAGTCAACAAAGATGTCTGCAAGCTGATAGTGCCGAGCGCCTCCGTGGACCTGTATAAGGCAGCCTTCGAGTGGAAGGACTTCAAGAATATCATTCTTGGTACCGACGATTTAGTGGCGGACGGGGGCATTAGCGTCCTCGTTTCCGGGCACACAATCAGTGTGCTCGGTGCTGACACCGATGCCGAGGTCGAAGTGTACGGCATATCCGGCATGGCTGTATACCGCGGAACAGACAAGACCGTCACTGTGCCGGCGTCCGGCGTCTACGTCGTGCGCGTAGCCGGAAAGGCGTTCAAGACAGTTGTGAAATAGGCTGTTTTCCATAGATAGACAATGAGTCCCGGTGTCCGAAGATACCGGGACTTGTTGTCGAGGGCTGTGTCGAAACGGCGACAGGTAATAATGTATGTTAAAATGGTATGTGAGACAGCGGTTTTTCACTAATTTTGTACGTTTAATGCGGAAACAACGCGCACGATGCCGCAACAAGGATGCTCACGGCAGCCGAGATATGCTATGCGCGCGCATCCGCACATGCCGAATATACACTTCAGCAACACTATATGAAGCGCTACAATTTAGTCAACAACACCTTGGGATGGCTGTGTTTTGCCATCGCCGCCGTCACCTATCTGCTTACGATAGAGCCTACGGCAAGTTTCTGGGACTGCCCGGAATTCATCTCGCAGGGCTTTAAGCTCGAAGTGGGACACCCGCCGGGCAACCCTATATTCATGCTCACTGCACGATTTTTCGTGACCATCTTCGGCGGTGGGGCACAGACCGCGGCCATAGCCGTCAACTCGATGTCGGCGCTGCTGAGCGCAGCCACCATTTTGCTGCTGTTCTGGACGGTGACGCACCTCGTGCGCCGCTTGGTGATACGCGATGATGCACAGGAAGTTTCGCTGTCCAAACTGGTGGTTATCATGGCTGCCGGCGTTTGCGGCGCATTGGCCTACACGTGGAGTGACACCTTTTGGTTCAGCGCCGTCGAGGGTGAGGTTTATGCCTTCTCGTCGTTCTGTACCGCCTTGGTGTTCTGGCTTATTCTCAAATGGGAGAATCGTGCCGACCAACCCCATAGCGACCGCTACCTCATCTTGATAGCATACATTATCGGTGTCAGCATCGCCGTGCACCTGCTCAACCTGCTGTGTATCCCCGCCATTGTCCTGGTGTTCTACTACCGCAAGTTTAAGAATACCAATGTCAAAGGCTCGCTGCTGGCCTTGGCCGTCAGCGTGGTCATCGTGGCCTTCATACTCTACGGCCTTGTGCCGGGCTTCATGAAGGTCGCTCAGGAATTCGAGCTGTTCTTTGTCAATATTGTGGGTATGCCATTCAACGGCGGTGTGCTGATATATGCCATATTGCTGGTTGCCACGTTCGTATGGACCATTCGCGAATTGTATCTCCAGCGGTCTGCAGCACGCATCAAGGTGGGAGTCTTTGCCTCGGTGCTGCTGTCCGGAATGCTATTTATCGGCCACGGGCTTACTCTCGGACTTATGCTGACCGTGGCCTTTGCCGTATACATCTGGGGCTTCTGCAAGACCGTCCCCGTGCGGGTGTTCAATGTCATCATACCCGGCATCTTCGTGATCTTTGTCGGCTACTCATCGTATGCGCTACTGCTGATACGCTCCAGCGCCGACACCCCCATGAACCAGAATTCGCCTGACAACGTCTTTGCTCTGGCGTCCTACCTCAACCGCGAGCAATATGGCGACACGCCTCTGTTCTACGGACAGACTTGGGCCGAGGAGATTGATTGGCAAGAGCAGGAAGTGCCTGATGGACAAGGCGGAACCGTAACTGTCAAATATGCGCGCGTAGGCGATGACGGCCTGCCGCAGACCAATATCATCCGCGGCTTGCGCTACGACAACGGTACTCCCGTGGATAATGGCGAAATGGCCTACGCCAAGGAGGTCAAAGCAACGCCCGATGCCCCCGACCGCTACGTCAAGGCTCGCCACGACTACAAATACGAGTATGCTCCGGGTCTGATGATGCTGTTGCCGCGCATGTACTCCAATAAGCCGATACATGTCAAGAGCTACAAGTCGTGGTGCTTGTACGAAAATCCCGATTTTGCCGGCATTCCCGCGGCTGTACGCAAAAAGTGGCTCGAACAAGGATATGTCGAAGAAATAGAATTGCGCCCGTATATCAACAATCAGGTAGAAGTGGATATGGGCACCAAGACATCGCGCGACGGACGCACGGTGCCGTACACGACCTCCGCATGGAAGCCCTCCTTTGGTGACAACCTCCGCTATTTTGTCAACTACCAGCTCAACCATATGTACTGGCGATACTTTATGTGGAACTTCGCCGGACGCCAGAACGACCTTGCCGGCAACGGCGAGCCCAATCTCGGCAACTGGATTAGCGGTATACCATTCATAGACAATGCCCGTTTGGGTGACCAGTCCCTACTTCCCGACGAATACGGCAAGGACAACCCCGGGCACAACGTGTTCTACATGTTGCCACTACTGCTCGGCATCTTCGGACTGCTGTGGCAGGCCTTGCGCAACCACCGTACCGCTCCCGGCCGAGGCATTGAGCAATTCTGGGTGATATTCTTCCTATTCTTTATGACCGGTATAGCCATTGTGCTTTACCTCAATCAGGTTCCGGGACAGCCGCGCGAACGTGACTACGCCTTTGCGGGGTCGTTCTACGCCTTTGCTATCTGGATAGGCATGGGTGTGCCGGCCATAGCCCACGGCGTCAACGCGTTGCTCAGGCAGGCCTTTGCCAAGAAAGGCAGTGCTGACGATGCTTCCGCCGCCGCTTCCGCATCTTCTGCCGCCACTATAGCCATCAAAGCCGAAGATGACGACACCCTTGAGATTACGCCTGCTGCGCCCTACCGTTACGCCGGCATCGTAACGGCCGTGCTCATAGGTATTGCCGTGCCTCTGCAAATGGTGTCTCAGACATGGGACGACCATGATCGCAGCGGTCGCTACACCACGCGCGACTTCGGCGCCAACTACCTGAATTCGGTAGACCCCGATGCCATCATATTCTGCAACGGCGATAACGACACTTTCCCATTGTGGTACGCTCAGGAAGTCGAGGGCGTACGCACCGATGTCAAGGTCGTCAACCTCAGCTACCTTTCCACCGATTGGTATGCCAATCAGGTGTCGTCGGCATCCTATGAGGCCAAGGGCGTGCCTATGACCGCGCGCCCCATCGACTATGCCTATGACCGTCTGCAATATGTCACCTACAACGCCGAGACTGTAGCCGGGTACTTCCGCCAGGCACAGAGCATTGTCGATGACCCGACATTGGCCATGGATATTATGACCGGCGACCCGATGGCCTATCGCTCGCTCAAGGCATTGTCAGACTATATAAACAGCGTTGGCGGACTGGACAACGCCATTGCCGCCATCGGCAAGCAGACACACGCCACCGATGCCCTGCGCCAGCTCTACGACAACACCCAGCCCGGCGCCGTCGGCATCTCGTCTTTCTACGGCGATCCTTCCAATCAGGCCGAGGCACTGCCCCACAGCTACACGCTCAGCAGCGTCTACGTACCGCTTGACGATGCCAAAATCGTCAAACGCTACGGCCGCCATGCCCAATTTAATGACAGCATCCACGGCGGCGCTTATATGCCTATGGGTCCCGAGTTATTGACTCGACAAGGCGCCCTGACAGACATACTTACTTATGACATCATCGCCACCAGCGCCTCCGACAACTTCCGTCGACCGGTATACTTTGCCTCGACAGTGTCCAACGAACTGTACATGGGATTTTCGCCATACCTGCAAAGTGCCGGCATGGCATTGGAGGTTACGCCCTTCCGCAACCAGCCGTCCGTCGTGGCACAGAAAGGCTACGCAAACATCGTCGGCAAGTTCCGTTGGGGCGGCATCGACACTGCGCGTCCCGGCAAGCTGTATTTGGACGAAACCGTGCGTCGCATGGTGTCCTCGACGCGCCTGGCCATACTCGAGGTGGTCAACGACCTTACCAACCTGGGTGACGTCCCGGCAAACAATACCGCTCGAGAGGTGTCTCGGAAAGCCGGCCTGCCCATGCCCAAGACCTGCTACGACATGGCTCGCAACCTCCTTGACTTGATGGTGAAGAAGCTCCCCGGTAGCATTGCGCCCTACGAAAGCTCGCTTGATGTGCGCGTGGCTGCCGCCTACTGCGTCCTCGGATTGTCGGCCGGCAATACCGGTGATTTGGCCAAAGGGCGCGCCATGGCCATGTCCGGCGCCAAACGCTACGGTCAGCTCATCAACTACGGCGCCGGCCTTGACCACGCCACCTTTGACATGCTGGCTCGTATCGACGTAGCCAATATACGCTACAACCTGACGCAGGTGGCCGCCGTTGTGGCCACTGCCGATCTGGGCACAAAGATTCTCACCAAGGGCACGACCATCGCAGACAAGGAGAACAAAGGCGAAGCCGTCACTCCCGACCAACAACGCCTGTTGCTGCTCGATTGCTTCGATATCGAGCGCAATCTCCACCCCTTCGAGATGTTGTATGTACACAACTACAGCGACAAGGAATTGGGCGAAATGTTTGCCGGTGTCGATTCAGAAACTGTCGATAGCTATGGATTCAAGGAACTTAGCGTTTTGCTGAGTCTCTCGCGTCACTATGGTTTGAATGCAGCCAAGTCCGTCACCGAGCCTGTGGCCAAAGCCGCCGGCGTCAATGTCAAGACCTGGCGCGAAATGACACTTCGTTGACCTGACCCGTGTTTATCGAACAACCGCCATTGCTATATCGCCTCCTATTTCCGGAGGCCATATGGCGTATCAACCGCGCCGGCGCCGCCACCGTCTATCTGACTTTTGACGACGGGCCCATCCCGGAGGTGACTCCGCAGGTGCTTGACATCCTCGATGCCGAGGGTGTCAAGGCCACCTTTTTTATGGTGGGCGACAACGTGCGGCGCTATCCCGAGCTGCTTGACGAAGTGCGCCGCCGCGGACATGCCGTAGGCAACCACACCATGCACCACCTGCAAGGGCGTGACACAACGTGCCGCCGCTATCTGCGCGATGTTGCCGAGGCTGACGCCCTGATAGGCTCACCGCTGTTCAGGCCGCCGCACGGCATCATGCGCTGGAGTCAGGCTGCGGCGCTCAAACACCGCTACAATATCATCATGTACGACGTGGTCACGCGCGATTACAGCCGACGCATGAAGCCTCGGGATGTCCTGGAGAATGTGCGCCGCTATGTTCGCAGTGGATCCATCATCGTCTTCCATGACTCGCTCAAGGCTCGCGACAATATGCTGTGGGCACTGCCGCGTGCCATACGCTGGCTGCGCCGCCAAGGTTATTCCTTCGGCACACTCTGACGCGAGTGCCGCCATCCCCATCCGGGGTTCATGCCGTTTTTTTCATGGAACAGAACACCGACACAGCGAAGGCAATGCTTGCCGACATACGCCGCGAGGTTTTTGCCGTCGGTGCGTATGCCTGCGGTGTGGTGCGTGCCATGCCTGTGACTGCCGAAGCGGTTGCGCGTTACGAGGAATGGCTGGCCGACGGCAACGCAGGCAATATGGACTACCTCTGGCGCTACGGCGAAGTGCGGCGTGACCCGCGTCTTTTGCTCGACGGCGAGGGTGCGCGCACACTGATAGTTACGCTCTTTGCATATCAGGACAATGTTCATCCGGCCGAAGGTGTGCCATATATTGCGCACTACGCGCTGGGACAAGATTACCACGACGTGTTACGCCGCCGCCTCAAGACCGTAATCGGGCAGCTACGTCCGCGTTTCGGTGGCAAATGGCGCATATGCGTCGACAGCGCCCCGCTGATGGAACGGTATTGGGCCGCACGCGCCGGCCTCGGCGTGATAGGTGATAATGGTTGTCTTATCGTCCCCGGGGTGGGCGCCAACTTCTTTATAGCCACAATAGTGACTACGGCACAGATGCCCACTGACGACCCGGTAGAAGGCACATCGCATTGCCTTGGCTGCGGCCGTTGCGTCCGGGCGTGTCCCACGGGGGCATTGCGCGGTGACGGCAGTGTCGATGCACGTCGCTGCATATCCTATCTCACCATCGAGAGCCACGATGACATCCCTGCGGACATCCCGACGGGCAACACCCTCTATGGCTGTGACGTGTGCCGCCGTGCCTGCCCGTTGGCGTGCTGTAAGACCGATATCGGTCAAGGCAGGCAACTCGAACACTCGGAGGACTTAGAAAACTCAGAGCACTCCTCGGTCTCGACATCCGGCAAATTTGCCGAGACGATGACCGTCCTGCCGGAATTTACGCCCGATTCGCGGCTTCTGTCCATGACCGTTGCCGACTGGCGAGCATTGGATAATGAGGGCTATGCCGCCCTCACCGCACACAGTGCCATGCGTCGCGTCTCCCTTGACAAACTGCGCTCCACACTCCGCCGTTTTCCCAAAGGGTAGGGCATTTGTTGAATGGTAGAGCCATTTGGTATTGTCAGATATAGTTTTTGTACAATCAAACGGGTACGGGGCATATTTTTCGCCCAATAATCGTACCTTTGCGTATCTAAACCAAAAGCAACAATGGGACGTCTGGTCTTCGCCACATCCACGGAAGTGCTCCGTGTGCCTGCCGACGCGGTCGTGTTTGTGTCCGCCGACGGCAATTACTCCGCCCTCACTACGGCGGACGGCGAGGATTTTGTGCTGACTATGCAGCTCGGGCAAATCGAAAAGCGTCTGGCCGAGATGCTCGATGGCAATGACAATCGCTTTATACGCATTGGTAAGAGCTTGATAGTCAATCGCGAATATATCACTTTTATTAATCCGTCCCGGCAGAAATTGCTTCTGTCGGACTGCCGCACATTCCGACGGGAAGTGTCGGCGTCCAAAGACGCCCTCAAGGCACTCAAGGACTACGTGGAAAAGGAGGTGCAAAAATGAAAGATAAACATAACGAAATCAGTGATAATGAGATACGTATCATAGCCCCGGACGCCGATAAGCCTGTCAAGGTGCGACGAAAGCCGTCGAAGCGCGTGTGGATAGCCATTGTCGCCGTGATTGCTGTGGCTGTCTTGGCTGTCTTGGCTGCCATCGTCCTCCCTTCGTCCCCGGACGAAGATGAATTCGATATAAACGAGGCTGTGCAATACGTGCAACCTGTGCCGCCGGTGCGCACCCAAACGGCCGTGAATGACAGCATTCCGGTAAAGCCTTATACGCAGGTGCGTGACACCGTGGCAGGCGGCGTGGCGCTACAGATTTTGACGCCGGTAAATGCCACACCATCATTAGAAATCGGATATGAGACGCGGTCGGACACCACCATTGTGCTGGCTGCACAAGCGGCGGATATAAGACGTGACAATGGCCGGATTGTCTGTGCTTGCGTTGTCAAAGGCGAATTGCTGAGCAAAGGCGTGGCCAAGGCCGGGTTCTGCTCCATCATTGACGGCGAAATTACCATTGGAGTTGCAGATGCGACCCCGATGTTCGAGCAAGCTCTGGTGAGTGACGGCGATTTTTTCCGCCAGTATCCGCTGGTGGTGGGAGGACAGATTGTAGAGAATAAGCCCAAGAATAAATCCGTGCGCAAGGCTTTGGCCGAAATCGGGGGAAAGGCCTGCGTGGTCTCCAGTGTCGACCGCATCACTTTCCATGACTTTTCGCAGGCGTTGGTAGATATAGGAGTACGCAACGCCATATATCTTGTCGGCGGCGACTCGTTGTTCTCGTATAAGGATGAGAATGGCAATAGAGTGTTGCGCGGACGCTCCTATCGGCGGTTCTCCAAGAACGTAAATTTCATTGTCTGGCGATAGGCGGACAATCACTTCGTACATTTCAGACGACATTTTGTACAACGCCCGGCGATATGCTTTGCCGGGCGTTTTTTTCGTCCGAAATTTGTGTAGTCAATATCAAGAACAAAGGGTCTTTATGAAACTCCAATTACAATTTCTATCAATCGCAATTGCGCTGCTGTCGGGTGCCGCCGCCTCGTGCGGCGGGCCGGAGCAGTCGCAGCCTGTACACCCGGAGAAAAACGCGGTGTATTACTGGAAAACCACCTTCAACACCGATAGTGCCGACTGCAACTTGTTGCTCCGGCACAAAATCGGGCGCGTCTATATGCGTATGTTCGACGTCGTGGCCGATATATACCCATACGACAATAAAGTCGAAAATCGCGTTGTGCCCAATGCCTCGATACGTATTTGCGACCCGCAAAACCGTTTGGCCGAGGATTTGGCAAAAATTGAATTCGTACCGGTGGTATACATCACGCTCGAGGCGCTCAAGGCGATGAAAGGTCATGAGGGTACGCTGGCCTCGAATATTGTGACGCGTGTCCGCAATATGTGCGAATACAATGGGCTGCGCAATGTCTCCGAACTCCAATTGGATTGCGACTGGACACCTTCGACCGAAAACTCGTTCTTCTCTCTCTGCGATTCGACACGACGCATCCTCCGGACTTCGGAATATGGATGGAGCTTGAGCTCGACCATACGCCTGCATCAACTGGCGCGCAAAGTGCCGCCCGTGGATCGCGGCGTGCTTATGGTATACAATACCGGAAGTTTTGATAATCCCGATGCGGCCAATTCGATTATTGATATCGATGATGTGCGCCCATATCTCAAACGCCTGTCGTCCTATGATTTGCACATTGATGTGGCATACCCGACCTACTCGTGGCAACTGCTGTTTCGTGACCGCCGATTTGTAGGGCTGATGGATGATGCCAATTTGGAGGACACTTCAGCCTTTGCCCGCCGTCGAGACAATGTTTACGTAGCCCTTCGGGACATCCCATATCATAACATAATCATTCGTGCCGGCGACATGGTGCGCATCGAGACTTCCGCCTTCGCCGACATTGCGCGGGTCAAAGATATGATTGAGCAACGTCTGTCCGAGCGTCCGCACTCAAATATCCTGTATCACCTCGACTTCGAAAATCTCTCAAAATATACGCCAAATGAAATTAACAAAATACTCTCGACCGGTCGTTAGTGTCTTAGCGCTGCTGTGCGCCACGGCATCTGCTTGGGCTTGCGGGCCTTTTTATCCGACAATACCCACGCCCGACTTTTTTGCCGCTTCGAAGGTCAAAAGCATGTCCGACTACGAACACGCCGAAAACCTGCGGCAGTGGCAGGCGCTCACATCCGAGCGTATACCGCTGTCGGATATCGACGATGTAGTGTACCGCACATCCGCCGAGGAGTTCACCGCATGGATAAACAGTATAGATGCGGACGCTACCAACGCCTTCTATGTTTATCTGCGAAACACTCGAGACAGCGAAATAGCCGACTTTTTGTGCATCGCCAAACAGATAGATGCCGAGTGGAGCAAGACTCGGACGCCGTGGTACTATCCGCGCGAAAAGAATTACGAAAACGAGGGCGGTGATTTTGCAACGCTCATCGAGCGCTGCAAGGCGTATTCCGGCACCAGGCTCAAGGACCGCTATGCTTTTCAGGTGGTTAAGGCCCTGTTTGCTTCGCGCAGTTACGACCGGTGCATCCAATATTGCGAAACGGCTTTTGCGGACATTCCGGCCGACAATCTGTTCTCGCGAATGTCGCGCCGTTTTGTCGCAGGGTGCTGGAGTCGCTTGGGCGATGTGCAGCGTGCCGATTCGATTTTTGCCGAGCTGGGCGATATTTGGTCGATAGCGGCTGCCGACCCCGTCGAGTATATGACTGAGCGCAATCCCGGTGCTCCGCAGGTTATGGACTACATACGCCGAAATGCTTTCGACTCGGAATTTTTGAAACGCATAGTCCCGATTGCACATAGGGTGCTGAAAGATGTTCGGGTTAAGGCTAAGGGCGACTGGAATTACCTGCTGGCCTATGAAGCGGGCGAACGTGGCGACAATACTGCGGCACGCACGTATATGCGGCGTGCACTGCACTCGCGCTTTTCGTCGGACGAATTACGCGAATTGGCCCGCGCCTACAAGATGAAACTCGATGGCCGCATCGGCGACCGCAGTTCGCTCCTTGCCGACCTCAAATGGATGGAAACCAAGGGCGATCCCGTCAATGCCGATGCCTACGAATGGGTACGGCGTGTGCGCAATGTCATATACTCCGACTGGGTGCCGCAGTTGTGGCGACATCACGACTACGCCACGGCCATATTGCTGAGCGGATATGCCGACAATCTCGAGCCGCAGGCACGCGGTCTGTATAATTATGTCGCTGTGTATCGGGATTGTAAACTCGAGCCGTGTGAATCGGCATCTATGGCCGAAATACGAACCGATGAAAGATACTATAATCCGCGAGACTACGGATGTCTGTCCTTCCAGCTTATGGGAAGCCTCACTTGTCGACAGCTTATCGCAGCCTATGGTAAGATGCAGTCCCGTACCTCGTTATATGCATTCCTGCGCCGTAAAGCGCGTACCGACCGCGACTATGTGTACGAATTGATCGGCACTCTGGCCTTGCGCGAAGAGAATTATGGTCGAGCCATCGAATACCTCTCCAAGGTCAACAACCGCTACTTACGCACCACCAATATCTATAAGCAGGGGATGTTGAAGAATGACCCCTTCCAAGCCTTTGGAGCATCGTGGACATCCGTCCTGTCCTCTTCTTGCGATGGCGATAACCGATCCGAGGAGACGGCCAAACTTCGTTTTGCGCGATGGATGCAGGCATTGCAGCGGCAGATGCGCCACGGCCGCAGTGCCGATGACCGCGGACTGGCGCGACTGGCATATGCTGTCGGACGCTATAATTCCTTTGAGGACGATTGGTTTCTGACCCAATATTGGCGCGGTGGCGCAGTATTGCTTTTCAGTCCGGCATCCGAGTTTTATTACGGCGACTATGAGACCAAGGACGACAAACCCTACGGATTTCTCTACAACCATGGCGAGGAGGACAGCAAGGCTGCCAAGACATTGTATAAGCGCGAAGTTGCGGCGGCGATGGCGATGCTCATCACCGACGAAGCCCGCGCTCGCGCCGAATACCTCTTGGGCAATCTGCGCACTATTGTGCGCCGCTATGGTGACACCGCCATTGCCGGTCAGGTACGCGCCCATTGCGACCGCTGGCGCCAATGGCTGTGACATAATGTCGAATGTGGAATTTGGAATGAGCTGCGCATGATTGGGGCTCGGAGTTCTCGGAGGGGCGGGGGCTCCGAGTCTCATTATCGGGGCGCTTGGGATGCCTATTTTTCTCATTCTCGGGAAATATTTGTGCGGGCGGGGGATTTTGTCTAATTTTGTGGATATAATGCCATGGCAGGCACAGATGAGTGCGTGCTGCCTGTGGCATTATATCCACAAAATGCACCACCGTTTTCGAAGACAATATGCAACCAACCAATACACCGGCAATCAAGATGACCCCTGAGGAAGAAGACCGGATGATAGACGATGCCTTCCGCGATGTTCTCAACGGCTATCTGGCGAGCAATCACCGTAAGAAAGTTGAGATCATAGAACGCGCCTACCGGTTTGCGCGCAGCGCCCACGCCGGCGTGCGCCGGCGCAGCGGCGAGCCGTATATCATGCATCCTATAGCGGTGGCCAAGATTGCGAGTCAGGAAATCGGCCTCGGCTCGACGTCTATATGCTCGGCCTTGCTGCACGATGTAGTCGAGGATACTGACTTCACCGTCGAGGATATTCGCCAGCACTTCGGGGACAAAATAGCACGCATAGTCGAGGGCCTGACCAAGATTTCGGGCGGCATCTTCGGCGACAAGGCCTCGGCACAGGCCGAGAATTTCCGCAAGCTGTTGCTGACTATGAGCGAAGACATTCGCGTGGTGCTTATCAAGATGGCCGACCGTCTGCACAATATGCGCACATTGGGATCCATGGCTCCGCGCAAGCAGTACAAGATAGCCGGTGAGACGCTGTATATTTATGCGCCGTTGGCTCACCGTCTCGGTCTTTTTGCTATAAAGACCGAATTGGAGGATTTATCCTTCAAGTACGAGCACCCTGCCGCTTACGAGCGCATTCGTCAGCAAATCAGGGACAGTGATGCGGCACGTGCTGCCATATACAGTGACTTTGCGGCGCCTATAGCCGCGAAGTTGGACAAGATGGGTTTGGTGTACGAGGCCAAGGCTCGTCTTAAGAGCGTCTACTCGATATGGCGCAAAATGGAGACCAAGCACATACCCTTCAAGGAAGTCTACGACCTGTATGCCATGCGCATTGTATTCGAGTGTGATGACCCCGAGAAGGAAAAATCGATATGTTGGAGCATCTATTCGGCCATTACCGATCTGTACAAACTCCACCCCGAGCGCACGCGCGACTGGGTGGCCACGCCCAAGGCCAACGGCTATCAGGCGCTGCATCTCACCGTCATGGGACCTGACGGCAATTGGATTGAGGTGCAGATACGCAGTCGTCGTATGGACGAAATTGCCGAAAAGGGTTTTGCAGCGCACTGGAAGTATAAGGTGGGAGAAGGCGAAGAGGAAAGCGAGCTGACAGTGTGGTTACGCACCATCAAGGATATTTTGGACAATCCCGAGCCCAGTGCCATAGATTTCTTGGATACGCTGAAACTCAACCTTTTTGCCTCGGAGATTGTGGTGTTTACGCCCAAAGGCGAGCTTCTGACCCTGCCTGCCGGGGCTACCGTGTTGGATGTGGCCTTCACGCTTCATAGCGAGTTGGGATTGCATTGCATTGCCGGAAAGGTCAATCATAAGCTGGTTCCGCTGTCGCATCGACTGTGTAGCGGCGACCAAGTGGAAGTACTCACTTCGCAGAGCCAGCGCCCCGATCCTTCGTGGATGAACTTCCTGAATACAGCCAAGGCTCGCAGTCGTCTCCATGTGGCCTTGCGGCGCGAGCGCCAGCCGGTCATGGCACGCGGCCGTCAGATGTTGCAAGAGTTTCTTGATGCCAACGAGATGACGCTCGAAGTGGAGGTGACCAATAAATTGCAGACTCATTATGGCGCCGCTTCGCGCGACGAATTGCTCTTGGGAATCGGCGACGGACGCTTCGTACTCGACCAGAGTGCCGTATCGCTCTTACGCGGCAAAGGCAAGAGCCGCAGCACACTCGGAAAGATTGCCTCCGTGGCCAAGTCCCTGGTAGGGTATGGCAATAAAGCGTCGACGCCGCCGGCCGATGCTTCGGTTGTTACGGCCGAGCCGGTGGATACGACGCAGACTTATGTGCTGAAATATGACGAAAACGGCAGCAACTTCGATATTGCCGATTGCTGCTGCCCTATACCGGGAGACGAAGTCCTCGGATTTGTAAACGATGACGGCCGAGTGGTTGTGCATGCTCTCAACTGTCCGCGAGCTCTGGTGCTCAAGGCCAGCTACGGTAATCGCATAGTGGCCACGCGCTGGGCCGCGTCTTCAGGCAAATTTCTGGCGCATGTGCACGTCGAAGGCATTGACCGACACGGCATACTCCAGGAAATAACAGTTACCATAGCTACGCAGAAAGAGATAGACCTGCGCAAGTTGGACATAGAGGCCACCGGCGAAGTCTTCCATAGCGACATTTGGGTGCGCGTGGGTGATGTGGCTGTCGTGAACGACTTATGCCATCGTCTTTCTAAGATTGAAGACGTCTCTCAAGCCACGCGCATCATGTGATGTCCCTTGTCAAAACCGGGCGCTCTGTGATGGCAACTCTTTGACAATTATACGCTCCTCATAAAAACAAAACACAGTGACACGCAAGAACATAATCATAACGCTGCTGATGGCCGTGGTGTCATTGGCCATCATTGTCTACTTCTATCCGCACCAGTCGGCACGGCGCTACGTCTACGAGCAAGGCAAGCCCTGGAACTATGCCAAACTGATAGCACCCTTTGATTTTGTCGTCAACCTTGACTCGGCTACCGTACGAGCCAAGAGCGACAGTGTACGAGCTCGCTTTGTGCCGGTGGCTCGTCGTGCCGATGAAGTCAAAGCCGATTCGATAGGCAACGAAGTTGTCTCATGTATTAGTCGGACTTTTGGCGGAGCCTTCGGCGCTCTTTCCGAATCCGTGATTTCGCGGCAATTCGGGGCCGATGTGCGGCGCGTCTTGTCCAATGCTTATGCCACAGGCGTTGTTTCCGACTCGTTGGCCAAGGTTGCCGGCGCCGTGGGCGGACGCCTTCGTATCAAGGACGGCGCCACACTGCTGCTTACCGAGACGTCTACATTGCTTACGCCCATGCAGTTGTACCGCCGTATCGATTCAGTGGCCGATAAGGCCGGGATGCGTACTCTGCTGTCGCGTGCCAATGTGGGCGCCGTGCTTGTGCCAAACATCGTCTACGACCGTGATGATTCGGAGCGTCTGCTCAGCGAGGACATCGCTGCCGTCACCGTGCCGCGCAACACCATACAGAACGGCCAGACTATCATAGACAACGGCACCGTTATCACCGCCAAGGACTATGCAACGCTCAAGGCCTACGAACGCGCGGCGGCCGAATACAGCAGTCAAGACACCCGCAGCAATATCATGAACACCTGCGGCCAGGTGCTGTATGTGGCCTTTATGCTTGCCGCTTTGGTATTGTATTTGGCACAGTACGAGCCCAAGATAAGCCGTTCGATGCGTTCGATGCTCTTTGTGTTCAGCCTTATAGTACTGTTTTTCGTGCTGGGCGCAGCGCTTGATCGAATCATTCCGAGTATAGGCATATACCTGATGCCGTTGGCGATAGTGCCGGTGCTGGTGCTCGTCTTCTTCAGCGGACGCGTGGCACTGATGACCGGAGCCGTGCTGACGCTGCTGTGCGCCGGCATCACCGAAGTCCCGCTGCAATATATCACACTGCAGACTGTGGCGATATGTGCCGCCGTCTATTCGCTGCGTCAGCTCTCTCGCCGTTCCCAGCTTCTGCGTGCCTCCTTCTATGTGTTTGGCGCGTTGCTGGTGGCTTATGTTACATTGCAACTGCTTGCCCAAGGGTCGCTGCGCTACTTCTCGTGGCGTATGGTGGCTGTCCTCGGCTCATATGCGCTGCTCACCTCTATGGCCTACGTGCTTATGAGCGCTGTTGAGCGCCTCTTCGGCTTTGTGTCCAATGTCACGCTTGTCGAACTGGCCGATGTCAACGCCCCGTTGTTGCGCCAACTCTCGGACGAGTGCCCCGGGACATTCCAGCACTCCATAGCCGTGAGCAACTTGGCCGGTGACGCCGCTCAGCGCATAGGCGCCAATCCGATGCTGACGCGTGCCGGCGCACTCTACCACGACATAGGCAAACTTTCCAATCCTATGTTCTTCACCGAAAACCAGCACGGAGTCAATCCGCATGACGGCCTTGACCCCAAGAAGAGCGCCGAAATAATTATCAACCACGTCAGCGACGGTCTGCGCCGCGCCGAACGTGCCGGCATACCCGCAGTCATCCGTGACTTCATTAGCCAACACCACGGCACCGGGAAGGCTAAGTATTTCTACTTCACTTACTGTCGGGAGCATCCCGGCGAGGATGTAGACCCGGCACCGTTCACCTATCCGGGTCCCAACCCGAAGACGCGCGAGGCATCGGTGCTCATGATGGCCGACAGTGTCGAGGCTGCATCGCGCAGTCTGCGCGACAATGCACCCAAGTCCATACGCGAATTGGTGGATAAAATTATCGACGGACAGATTGCCGACGGCTTGCACAACGACTCGCCCTTGAGTTTCCGTGATGTTAGCATCATTAAGGAAAGCTTTGCACGCCGACTGGCCACCATATATCACAGTCGCATTTCCTATCCCGATGACCCCACCAAGAATAATAAAGAAGAAAAAAACTCGTTATAAAATAATACGACAATGGCGATACGAAGCAGCATACGCACTATCATCGCGGCAGTCGCGGTCCTTGTGGCCGTGGGTGCACTTGTGTCGTGCAATGCCCGCAAGAAGAATACTGCGGCGGCTCGCCAATACACAGCCTTCATCACTCGATACAACATCTACTACAATGGCGACCGCCATTACGTGGAGACCCTCGAGGAAATGGAGAAAGCCTACGAGGATGACTATACGGACATCATCTACGTACACCCCGCCGAGGCCAAACAGAATCCCAAAGCGCCGCAACCTTCCGGAGACTTTAATCGGTCTATCGAAAAGGCTCAGAAGGCCATACAATTGCGCTCGATTACCAAAAAACCGCCCAAGTCTTCGGGCAAACGCAATGACCCCGAATACAAGAAATGGATGCGTCGTGAAGAGTATAACCCTTTCCTGCACAATGCGTGGCTGATGATGGGTCGCAGTCAGTATATGAACGGCGATTTCTCCGGCGCGGCCTCCACTTTCTTCTATATATCCAAACACTTTTGGTGGTTGCCCAAGACCGTGACCGAGGCTCAGTTGTGGCAGGCGCGGTCCTACCTGGCCATGGACTGGCTGTATGAGGCCGAGACCATCATAGTTCGTGTCAAGCCCGAAGAAATCACTGACGGCAAGGTTACGGGGCTTTACAACCTTGATTTGGCCGAGCTTAACATCCGTCGGCATAATTATGCGGAGGCCGTCGAGCCGCTGCGCCTTGCTATCAAGCACGCCTCTGGGGCGCAGAAGACGCGACTATGGTTTCTCATGGGTCAGGTGCTCAGCCGTCTTGACCGCAAATCCGAGGCATATAAAGCCTACGGCAAGGTCGGAGGTGCTTCAGGCGCCACATATCGCACGCGTTTCAACGCACGTATCAAGCAATCTGAGGTATACACCGGCAGCAATGTCGAGCCGGAAGTGAAAGCCCTGCGCCGTATGACTCGCTATGACCGCAATAAGGAATACCTTGACCAGATATACTATGCCATAGGCAACCTGTACCTAAGCCGCGGGGACACCACGCGTGCCGAGGCAAATTATATTCTGGCGGCCGAAAAGTCTACGCGCAACGGCATAGACAAGGCCTTGGCGCAAGTGAAACTTGGCGGACTGTATTACAAGCAGCACAAGTACGAGCTGGCTCAGCCGTGCTACTCCGAGGCGGTGCCCCAGTTGCCGGACAACTTCCCCGGGCTGGACACCCTCAAGCGCCGCTCCGATGTACTGGACGAACTGGCGGTATACAGCCAAAACGTCAATCTCCAAGACAGTTTGCTGCGTCTGTCGGCCATGGATGAGGACCGGCGCAATGCCGTCATCGACCGCATCATAGCCGAACTGGTAAAGAAAGAAAAAGAAGAAGCCGAGGCTGCACGCCGCGAAGAATTCAAGTCCAAGCAGGAGGCCGGCAACGACCCGTACATGGGGCAGTCATCAGCGCCTCAGAGTTACACGCTTAACACTGACGACAGTTGGTACTTCTACAACACGGCCACGCGCAATGCCGGTAAGACCGAATTCCAACGCCGCTGGGGAGCACGCAAGCTCGAAGATAATTGGCGTCGCCGCAACAAGACATCCTTCGCCATGAGTGATTTTGACAGCAGTAGTGCTGCCGATGAAGAAGGCGGAGAGCCCTCCGAGAATCCGGTAGACACCATCTCGCCCGAGGAAAAAGAGAAGCAGGAAAAAGCCGAGAATCCGCATTATCGCGAGTATTATCTCAAGCAGATACCATTCAGTGATGCGGACAAGGCGGTGGCGCATGACGTCATACAAGAAGGCCTGTTCAATATGGGTGTCATCCTCAAGGACAAACTTAATGACTTTGACGCGGCTATGGAGGAGTTTGACCGCTTGCTCGTGGATTATCCCGACAATGTGTATCGTTTGGAGACGTATTACAATATCTATCTGATGTTTGTGCGCACCGGCAACGATAGTATGGCCGAGCGCTACCGACAGATGATAGTGAATGGTTTCAAGGACAGCAAGTACGGAGAGGCCCTACGTAACCCGGACTATATCAACAACCTGCGGCAAATGGATGCCGTTCAGGAAAAAATTTACGAGGACACCTACGAGGCCTATATGGTAAACAACAACGAGGCTGTGCACAGCGGCTATCAGCGTATGGCCGACGAATTCCCCATGAGCAAGCTCATGCCAAAGTTTATGTTCCTGGACGCCTTAGCATACGTCACCGAGAACAACCCCGAACAATTCAACGCCACGCTGCGCACGATGCTTGAACGCTATCCTGATACAGATGTCGCGCCCATCGCCTCGGCATGGCTCAAGGGTATGGCTGCCGGGCGTCAGCTGCATACGGGCGGCGGCACCAATATGCGCGGAATGCTTTGGGATATCAGCTTGACCAACGATACCACCGCCGGAGAGAAGGACGCCATCAATTTTACGCTTAATGAGTCCGACCCGCAGGTATTGGTTATGGTGTTCCCCACCGATGCGGTATCCTCCAATAGTTTGCTCTTTGACATTGCGCGGCACAACTTCCGCAGCTTTGTAGTCAAGGATTTCGACCTTGAGCAGATGAACTTCGGCCGTCTTGGCATGATTGTCATCGGGCCCTTTGAAAATCTTGACGAACTCAACCACTATCGCCGTGTCATGGCCGCTTCAACAGAATTTCGCCTGCCCGACGGCGTGCGTCCCGTGCCCATAAGCCGGAGCAATTTCGATGCCTTGCTGCAAAGCGGCGGCACCTTGGATGACTATTTCCGCTTCCTGCAAGAGCAAAACTATCAGGATGCTCAGTCGGAATTGCTGCCTTATCACGAGATACAGACCCTGCCCGAGGCCGAAGCTGAAGCGGCGGAGGCGACATCTGCGGAGGGCTCTGAGATAGTGCCGGAGCACTCCGAGAGTTCCGAGGGAGCATCGGCATCATCCAGCTCCGAGAGCTCGGATGAAGCGCAGCCCGCTGCTCCGACTACCCCTGCTTCGCAGCCCGCTACTACCACTCCGACGACAAAGCCAGCTCCGAAACCGGAAGCAAAACCGAAGCCGGAAGCGAAGCCGAAGCCCGAAGCAAAACCGAAGCCCGAAGCCAAGCCGAAGCCGGAAGCCAAGCCGAAGCCTAAGCCGCGGCCGGCGTATGATCCCGGCAGCGAGGGCGATGAAGACGACCCACTTCTTAATTGACACACATACACATCTCCTCATGTACACACTATGGCAGACACAACACAACATCAATATTCAATATTATGGGCGGACGATGAAATAGACCTCCTGAAACCGCACCTGCTGTTCCTTGAACGCAAAGGTTATGGTGTGACCACGGCAATGAGCGGACGCGACGCCTTGGATATGTGCGCCACGCGGCATTTCGACCTGGTTATACTCGATGAGAATATGCCCGGCCTGACAGGACTCGAAACCCTCGCGGCTATCAAGCAAAGCCAGCCGCACATACCGGTGATAATGATCACTAAGAGCGAAGAGGAAAACATTATGAATCAGGCCGTAGGTAATAAAATTGCCGATTACCTTATTAAACCCGTCAACCCCAACCAAATACTTATAGCGCTGAAAAAACACTTGCACAGCGACCGACTGGTCAGCGAAACGGCTGCTGCCGACTATCGTCACGAGTTCGGAAGGCTGTCTATGGCCATCAATGATGCTTCCGGAATTTCCGATTGGATGGACTTGTACCGACGGCTGGTGTTTTGGGAAATGGAATTGGCGGATACGGCGACGGATATGCATTCCATGCTCGAGATGCAGATGTCCGAGGCCAATTCGGCCTTCAATAAATACATACGTCGCAATTATGAACACTGGATATTGCCCGACGGCACCATAGACAGTGGCAATGCCGACATACCGTTGCTCAGTCCCCGGGTGTTGCCCTCCAAAGTGTTCCCGATGCTGCGTGGCGGCGATAAAGTTTTCTTCATACTCATAGACAACTTTCGTCTGGACCAGTGGCTGGCTGTTAAGCCCATACTTGCCGAGATGTTCACTTTTGACGAAGACTTGTACACCTCGATACTGCCCACGGCCACTCAATATGCACGCAACGCCGTGTTCTCCGGGCTGATGCCTGCCCAGATTGCCAAGATGTTTCCCGAGCTATGGGTGGATGAAGAGTCTGAGGAGGGTAAAAACGTCAACGAGTCGGCGCTGGTACAGACCATGCTTCAGCGTTATCGCCTGCCCTACAAATTCAGCTACAACAAGATCAATGATTCGGTGGCCGGCGAAAAACTGTTGCGCGATTTCACCAATTTGTTCCATAATGACCTCAATATCATAGTGCTCAACTTCATAGATATGTTGTCGCACGCCCGTACAGAGAGCAAGATGATACGCGAATTGGCCTCCACCAACGCCGCTTACCGCAGCTTGACACGATCGTGGTTTCGCCATACAACAGTCATAGAGATGTTCCGCGACATTGCCGCCGCCGGATACAAAATAGTGCTTACCACCGACCACGGCACCATTCGCGTTAACAATCCCGTCAAGGTTGTCGGTGACAAGAACACCAACACCAACCTGCGCTATAAAGTCGGCAAGAATCTCGGGTATAACCCGCGCCAGGTCTATGAAATCAAGCAGCCCGCGCGTTTCGGATTGCCCTCACCCAATGTTTCATCTACTTATGTGTTTGCCGGCGGGCGCGATTTCTTTGCCTATCCCAACAACTACAACCATTATGTAGCCTATTATACAGACACCTTCCAGCATGGCGGCATCTCCATGGAGGAGATGCTTGTGCCGCTGATAACACTCACTCCGCGATGAAACCGTTGATACTGCCTGCAAGCAAACGTAAGCCGGCGCCCAAGCCTTCGGGCGATAGTAGGCGTCTGGTCGTCATAGGCGCTAACGGCGCCGGCAAAACCCGTTTTACGGACGCTATGTGCGCCGATCCGGACAATAAAGCCTTCCGACTCAACGCCATAGACGCGCTATACGCCGTTCGCAGTCTCGATGCCGAACACAACGCCATAGACGCTCTGGTGGCCGATTCTATTGTCCCTGTGGCCGAGCAGGAGCGCCCCCAATGTCGACTGGAGCGTCTGCTCTCGCTGCTTATGGGGGATGAGCTGGTGAGCCTGCTTGACTACAAAATCGCCCGCCATGCCGGCAAGACCGCGTCGCTGCCTCCGTCCACGCGTCTTGATACCGTCTTCGAGCTATGGAAAGCCATATTTCCCGGCAGCAACATGTTCGTTAGCGGTGGCCGCATACGCTTCAGCCGTCGCGACAGCAACGACACCTACAAGGCTTTTCGCCTGTCTGACGGTGAGCGCGTGGTCCTGTACTATGCTTCCGCCGTGCTGTATGCGCCCAAGGATGCAAATATCGTTATCGACAGCCCCGAGATGTTTCTGCATCCCACCACCATGCAAAGTTTGTGGAACCGCATCGAGGAATTGCGTCCCGACTGCCGTATGGTGTATGTGACGCATGATCTTGACTTTGCGTCTTCGCGTTTGGATGCCGAGGTGCTGTGGGTGCGGTCGTATGACGCCGGGCAAAAATGTTGGGACTATGACATAATGCCTCGCGGTGCCGTTACCCCCGATATCTATGCCGCCATCGTGGGCGAGCGCAAGCCCGTACTCTTCGTGGAAGGCGATGTGATACACAGCATCGATTATCGTCTGTATAGCCTTATATTCAGGGAGTATGCGGTCAAACCCTTGGGTAGTTGCGATCGTGTCATTGAGGCCACGCGCACCTTCAACACCCTCAGCGACTTCCATCATTTGACCGCTATGGGCATCGTTGATCGCGACCGCCGCGACGACCGCGAAATCGAGTATCTGCGCAGCCGCAATATCAACGTTCCGGCTGTGGCCGAAATTGAAAACATGTTTCTGCTGCCGGAGGTGGTGGCCGCCGCCGCCGAGGCGTGCGGCAAGAATGCCGGTGCCATCGTCCAAAGGGTCAGGGCGTACATCCTCGGCGAATTCAAGCACATGGCCAATGCGCAGGCATTGGAACATACCCGGCATCGCGTCAAACGGCTTGTTGAATATCGCATAGATGGCAAATTTAACAACATCAATGCCCTGCAACAGCATTTGGCCTCCCTGCCCGAGGAACTCAACCCGCGCGCCATTTACGAAAGCCTGTGCCGCGAGTTTCGCGGATATATATCGCAGGGCGACTATTTGTCGGTGTTGCGCGTGTTCAATCATAAGCCCATGCTGGCCGATTGTGGCGTAGCCACATTGTGCGGTCTCGCCAATAAGGACCGCTACATACGTCTGGTGCTGCGCTTGTTGCGTGGCGATGATGTGTCCGCTCGGCGCATACGTATGGCCGTGCTGCGTGCTTTGGATGTCAAAGACACGACGCCACGGAGTGTGACGGCGCAGACTGCCGCATCTCGCGGAGCTATGTCTCGAAATATTGACGGCACAGTTGCTCAGGTAGAAAATAAAGACAAGAAATGATAAACTTCACACCCATGGCGCGCGCCTTGATGATGCAGCGCGTACGTGCCGCTCGCACCTGGCGCGGCGACGGCATCGAAAAGGCACAACGCCGCGTATTGGCATGGCTGACACGCCGTGGCGCCGTCACCGAGTACGGCCGCGGCCGCATAGTATCTACCGATGATGCCGACGTTTTCCGCCGGGCCGTACCCACGGTGGCTTATGCCGACATACGTCCGTTGGTGCTGCGCATGATTGACGGACAGAGCAATATCTTGTGGCCCGGCAAAGTGCGCCGCTATGCCCAGTCTTCCGGCACCGGTGACGGCCGCAGCAAGTACATACCTATCAGCAATGACAGTTTGCGTCTGAACCATTATCGCGGCGCCACTGATGCAGTAGCCCATTACTTGGCGTTATACCCCGACAGCCGGATGTTTTCCGGTAAGGGATTTATTCTGGGCGGCAGTTTTGCCAACACCCTTGACCGGCCGGCAGCGCGCGGTGTCAAGGTCGGAGACCTCAGCGCCAACCTCATAGATGATATCAATCCCGTGGTCAACCTTGTGCGCGTGCCGTCGAAACATGTCGCCCTCATGGAGGACTGGACGCTCAAAGTGCCGGCCTTGGTGCGTGCCGCCCGTGGCGCTAATGTCACCAATATATCCGGTGTGCCGTCGTGGTTTATGACCGTCATCAAAGAAGTCATAAAATCAGTGCCCGGCGCCGAGACCATCCACGATGTTTGGCCCAATCTCGAAGTTTTTTTCCATGGAGGCATCTCCATGGCTCCGTATCGCGACGAGTATGATCGCCTGTGTGACGGCATCCGTATGCGCTATCAGGAGACATATAATGCCAGCGAAGGTTTCTTTGCCGTGCAGGACTTGCGCGAGCACGACAAAGGTATGCTTCTGCTGCTTGACGCCGGAGTCTTCTACGAATTTGTTCCGTTAGAACATTGTGATGATCCGTTTCCACCATCGTTGACCGCTTGGCAAGTCGAGGCCGGGAAGACTTATGCTATGGTTATCACTGCCGCCAACGGCCTGTGGCGCTACCGCATAGGCGATACAGTGTGTGTCACCTCCATCGACCCGCTGCGCATTGCCATAGCCGGGCGTACAGCTCATTATATCAACGCTTTCGGCGAAGAAGTAATGGTACATAATACCGATGCGGCCTTGGCTGCGGCCTGCGCCGCCACCGGCGCCGGCGTGCGCGACTACACCGTTGCACCCGTTTTTGCCGACAGCGGCCATCGCGGCCGCCATCAATGGCTGGGCGAATGGAATGTCCCGCCGCGCGACCTCGAGGACTTCGCCCAACGCCTCGATGATGCATTGCGCAGCGTCAACAGCGATTACGATGCCAAGCGCTCGGGCAATATCTTCCTGGACCGACTATCCATCACCGTGGCCGCACCGGGACTGTTTGAGCGCTGGCTGGCTTCAACGGGCAAACTCGGCGGCCAACGCAAGGTGCCGAGACTGAGCAACGACCGACACATCATGGACGCTATTACGGCACTTGGCGATGCGCCCGGGTCGTGATGATTTTGCAATGTATAAGATTCGGTAGATACACATCTCAAAACAAAATATACAAGAAAGGATAAACACACAAGATACAAAATTATGAAAACCAAACACTTGATTATCGCTGCGGCTATGGCTTTCATCGGCCTCTCCGCTTCGGCAACCGCCTCGGCGTCTTGTTGCGGCGCCCAGGCTGCCCCCAAGTATGTATTCCTCTTTATTGGTGACGGCATGGGCATGGGCCCGGTGATGTCCACTTTGGCCTATCAACGTATGGTACACCCGACAGACACCTTGCTGATGTCTACTTTTCCGGTGGTGTCGTGGTGTCAGACCTACTCGGCTTCTTCGCCGGTGACGGATAGTGCCGCCGCCGGCACGGCTCTTTCGGCCGGCGTCAAGACCAAGAACGGGATGCTCGGTATGAGCCCCGACACCGTGGCCGTGATCTCCGTGGCGCGTCAACTTAAGGATAAGGGGTGGGGTGTAGGAATTATAACCTCCGTTGCGCCCGATGATGCTACGCCCGGCGCGTTCTATACACATGTGCCCCACCGCAGTATGTACTATCAGATAGACTGTGATGCCGCCGCTTGCGGCTACGACTTCATCGCGGGTGCCGGACTGCGCGGACTCAAGGACAAAGAAGGCAAGGCCACTGATGTGCTTGATCGCTTTGCTGCTGCCGGCGTCACCATAGCTCGCGGTCTTGATGCCTTGCCTGCCGCCACGCCCGGCAGCCGCGTGCTGCTCCTGTCGCCCGAGAATGTGGGCGAAACCAACAACGTCAGCTATACCATAGACTCCGTGGCAGGGGCGCTGAACCTCCCGGCAATGACCGGCGCCGGCCTGGAATATGTGCAAGGTACGGCAGCTCAGCCCGGACGCCCGTTCTTTATGATGGTCGAGGGCGGCAATATCGACCACGCGTTGCACGGCAATGACGGCGGCGCCGCTATCAAGGAAATTATCAATTTCGATCAAGCTATACGCGTAGCTTACGACTTCTACCTTCAGCATCCCGACGAGACACTTATTGTCATTACCGCCGACCACGATACCGGTGGTATGACCTTGGGCAACAGCGTGCTGCACTACGATGCCAAGCCCGGATACATTGACAGTCAGCGTGTATCTAAGGAAGAGTTTTCGGCTTATTGCAAGGGTATTCTCAAAAGCCGTCGCATCTTTCTCTGGGATGATATGAAGGAATATTTGACAGATAACCTCGGATTGTTTACCGTAGTGCCTGTATCCGCCGAGCAGGAACAAGCCCTGCGCGACAAATTCGAGGCCTGCTTCACCCAACGCAATTCGGCCGACCAGGAGACCCTATACGCCAGCTTCAATTCGTTTGCCGTCGATGTATTCCGTCATCTTAACGGACAGACCGGCTTCGGCTTTACTACCACCAGCCATACAGGCAATCCCGTACCCGTCTTCGCTGTCGGTGTCGGCGCCTGCCGCTTCAAGGCGCTCAACAACAATAAGGATATTCCGGAAATCATTCGGTCGCTGACCGGAATCTGAAAGCCCGGAACGCCCGGCTCCCGGGAGTAATGGGAGCTATGGGAATAATAATGGGAACGATGGCAAGGCCTATGCGTATGTCATCGTTCCCATTATTATAATTCGTGGTATTTCATTATTGCTGTCCGATAGACTAATTGCTTGCGCCCTTTTTGTTAAATATTTTTTAACAGTAAGCAGTTGCTGTGATTAAAAAGTGTTGGTACATTTGCAATATATGTATTAGTCATACATCAATCAGCACCTTGTGATTGTTTTAATAATGCCTTAACGCCACCTTTCAAATCTATGTCATATTTGCGATACTTGTTCAC
>ERZ780208.849-NODE-849-length-28009-cov-6.653538_pt1 | contig 28009 bp, 22 predicted proteins | sample MGYA00511167_ERZ780208 | MGnify/ENA primary metagenome ERZ780208 (study PRJEB29588, sample SAMEA2159202) | human gut metagenome | biome: human gut; feature: human-associated habitat; material: faeces | place: Denmark | collected 2008/2010 ...
TTTTCGCAGTTGCGGCGGCACATGACGGCGGCGACCTGCGGCTGATGTATCCCGAACGCCTGCGATGGCGGTGTGAGGACGTGGACGTGCTCATGAAGCACATCGGCGGCTACCCCGGAAACTACGACGCCTCCATCCGCGGCCAGATATATGCCTCGCCGCCCCAACTGTTCATCAGCGGCCACTCCCACATACTCAAGGTGAAGTATGACCGCACGCTCAATCTGCTCCACATCAACCCCGGTGCCGCCGGACTGCAGGGCTGGCACAAGGAGCGCACACTGATAAGACTGACCATCGAAGGCAATAAATTCAGTGATTGTGAAGTTATTACATTAGGGAGATGACCGCCGGCAGTGATGCCAGCGCGGCTCTACGACACTACAAACCGGCCACGCGGCAAACCAAAACAGCCTGTTTTACTCCGTAATATAGGCTATATTACTTTGTAATATGAGTCATATTGCAAAGTAAAATGAGTCATTTTGGTCGGTAATATGACTCATATTGGTCGGTAAAACGAGTCATTTTACTTTGCGGCGTAAACCATACGGCCGTCAGGCAAGGGCCAAAACACAATAAAAAATATAACGATAACGACAATGGACAATCTGTCAAGACAACTCCAGAGCCTCCTCGTAAGCATGGGCTACATGCCCGACAGCGTGCCCCACGAGGTCGCCCACGGCATAGAACACCTCCTCCATCTTCTCGAAACGGAAGACGAAGAGGCGCTCATGCACTATTACGGACTGTTCGGCGAGCAGCGGCTGTCACTCGACGAGATAGCCCGCCAGCGCGGACTGTGCCCTGAGGACATGATGGCCAGCATCGACGCGTCAATCCGCAGGATTGCCGTGACGCCGGAGTGGGAGATGATTAAAGGAATGATCAAGTAAAGGGAATGATGTTATGGTGAAGTCGAAGTTTAAATTCAAATACTTACCCTACGTTTGGGGTACATATATCATAATTTGTATGATATATGCAATTTGTCTTTTTTTAAGCTTTGCTCTTCTTTCCGCTATTTTAGATGGGGAACATTTTGACAGAAACATCATCACACTGGCAGGTTTTATCATCTTCTTTATCTTTATGATAGCTGTTACGATAAAGTCGTCAGCCCTCTTTATAAGAAGGGTAAAAATCGATGACGGCGATATAACCCTGTATAATATACTGACACCTTTCAATCCTCCGGTATATAGTCTCAATGAATTCACCGGGTATTTTCTCACACGGGAAACGCATTATATAGGCAGATATAGAACAAAAATCGAATTTGATGTGGCATGGCTGAGCATTGAAGATGTCCTGATAGTCAAGGTGCCGAATCTCTATCGCAACTTCAACGACATTATGGCCGCAACGAATCTTGAATATAAACGACGGCTTCCGTCTGCCATCTATGAGCCGTTCACGAACATCAAAGAAGACAAACAAGAGCAATTCAACCAACTTCTCCAATCCGTAAAGAAAGAGAAGTCTGCCTCACAGGCAAACCTAAAGGAAAACGAATTGTGCATAAAGAAAGACAAGACGCCAACGGTATATACGGAAAAGGAAGAAGCTCCCAAGACATACAACTGGAATTTCAATAATAACAACGACACGATATGAAGAAAATACTGTTATTAGGCTCAGGCGAATTGGGCAAGGAATTCGTCATCGCCGCCAAGCGCGCGGGCCAGTACGTCATTGCTTGCGACCGTTATAACGATGCTCCGGCCATGCAGGTGGCTGACGAGCGCGAAGTGTTCAACATGCTCGACGGCGACGCTCTGGAGGCTGTTGTGAACAAGCACCGTCCCGACATCATCGTTCCCGAGATTGAGGCCATCCGCACGGAGAGGCTCTTCGACTTCGAGAAGCAGGGCGTTCAGGTCGTGCCGAGCGCCCGTGCGGTCAACTACACGATGAACCGCCGTGCCATCCGCGACCTCGCCTCACGCGAGCTGGGTCTGCGCACGGCCAAGTATTTCTACGCCAAGACCTACGACGAGTTCAAGGCTGCCGCCGACGAGATTGGTTTCCCCTGCGTGGTGAAGCCCCTCATGTCGTCTTCGGGCCACGGCCAGAGCTACGTCCACAACGACGGCGAGCTGGAGCAGGCTTTCCGTGAGGCCATGGAAGGCAGCCGCGGCGACGTCAAGGAGGTCATCATCGAAGAGTTCATCGACTTCGAGTCAGAGTTCACCCTGCTCACCGTGACGCAGAAGAACGGCCCGACGCTGTTCTGTCCGCCCATCGGTCACGTCCAGAAGGGCGGCGACTACCGCGAGAGCTGGCAGCCGTACAAGATTTCGGACGAGGCGCTGCGTCAGGCCCAGCACATGGCCGACGAGGTGACACGTGCGTTGACCGGTGCCGGAATCTGGGGTGTCGAGTTCTTCCTGACACGTCAGGGCGAGGTTATCTTCTCCGAGCTCTCCCCCCGTCCGCACGACACGGGAATGGTGACGCTCGGCCACACGACCAATCTCAGCGAGTTTGAGCTTCACTTCCGCGCCGTCATGGGACTGCCCATCGCCGGAATCCACCTTGAACATGCCGGTGTGAGTGCCGTCGTTCTCTCGCCCGTTGAGTCGACGGAGCCGCTGGACTACAACCTCACCGACGCCCTCAACGAGGACCGCACGCGCATCCGCATCTTCGGAAAGCCCGAAGCCCACGTCGGACGCCGCATGGGTGTGGTGCTCTGCTACGGCGATACGGACACCGACATTGACGCCCTGCGCGACAAGGCGAAGCGTCTGGCAAAGACCGTGCTCGGAACAGACCCGTATATGAAGAAATAAGACGGTCGTCCGGCGGGAGAGACATAGATATAGTTTCACCGACGGGAGAGACACATATCTCGTATTTAGATGATAGAGACACTGCAGTCGCTTCGGTTCATATTCTTCGTGATGATATTCATGTCACACTTCGAATATGACGGACTACCGGCATTCGATGCCGGCGGCGACTGCGGTGTCTCCTTTTTCTTTATCCTCAGCGGCTTTGTCCTGTCGTCGGCCTACGGCAACAAGGTGTCATCCGACGGGTTCCGCTACAGGCAGTTCATGGCGCGGCGGGTGAAGAAACTCTATCCTTTGCACCTGCTGTGTCTGCTCGCTTTCGTCGTCATCAACATCAGGAGCATGGACGCCGGAACCCTCGTGCGGCTGCTGCCGAACCTGCTGCTCGTCCAGAGCTGGATTCCGTCGGCCGGGTTCTATTTCTCGGCCAACGCCGTCTCATGGTTCCTCTCGGACATACTGCTCTGCTACTCCGTCTTTCCCGTCGTCTTCCGGGTCGTGCGCCGCATGACTCCGGCGGCGCTCACCGGCGCATGGGCGGCCGTCCTCGCGGCCTACGCCGTGCTTCTCTGCAACATTCCGGACGCCATGACAAACGCCATCGTCTATGTCTTTCCGCCCGTGCGGACCGTCGATTTCGCCATCGGCGTGACCCTTTGGCGCGTTGCCATATGGCTAAAAAAGCGCCGCATAGCAGTGTTTGAAAGCCGTTTGACGGCCACCGCGGCCGAACTGGCCGTCTTCGCCGCACTTGCCATGACGCTTGCCGCCCATCCGTACGTCAACCTGCAGATACGGACGGCATGTCTCTTCTGGCCCGTCAACGTGGCCATCATCCTGCTCTTCGCCTGTGAAAAGCAGGGTGGGGCAGTGGCATGGCTGCTCCGCCGCAAACCTTTGATATGGCTCGGGAACATCAGTTTTCCGCTGTTCATGGTCCATCAGATGGCCATCAGCATCACCTTGGCCGTTCTTCCATGCCTCTCCGCCATCACTCCGGAACCGCCTTATTGGCTCGCCCTGACGCTATGCGCAGCGACAACGCTGGCGGGAACGGCATTGGCGCAATATATAATTAAGGTCAGAGTGAAGAGGTCAGAGAGTGAAGAGTGAAGAGTGAAGAGGTCAGAGTGAAGAGGTATGATTACTCTTGAAGTCTGAACAGCGGATGACGAGATTGAATTAACAAACAAATGAAGCCCCGCAGTCCCTCCCCTTTGGGGGAGTCGGAGGGGGCCCTAACAAATGAAGCCCCGCAGTCCCTCCCCCTTTGGGGGAGCAGGAGGGGGCCATATAAAACTATGGAAGGAAAAATAATCGACTTGCCGAAGATATTCGACCCGCGCGGCAATCTCACCGTGGCTGAGGGGAACCGCAATATCCCCTTCGACATCGCCCGCGCCTACTGGGTCTATGACGTTCCGGGAGGCGAGAGCCGCGGCGGCCATGCCCACAAGCACTGCCGCGAGTTCATCATCGCCGTGAGCGGCAGCTTTCAGGTGACACTGGACAACGGCCGCGAGCGCACAACCTATCATCTCAACCACCCCTATCAGGGTCTGCTCGTCGAGACCGGCGTATGGCGCACGCTTGACGATTTCTCCTCGGGAGCGGTCTGTCTCGTGCTGGCCTCCGACCCGTTTGAGGAGGAAGACTACATAAGGGATTACGGAGACTATCTGGAGTATATGGGCATAGGCCGATAGTACGACGATACGACGGCCCCACCACGGCCCTCCCCAAGGGGAGGGTGCCTACGAGGTGAAGGGATAAGACTCTGACATATATATAATATGACACCTAATATCTGACATCTGACATGTTTGAGATAAAAAGATATACCCCCGCCGACGCCGCAGCCTGGGACCGTTATGTCTCTCAGGCCAGGAACGCTACGTTCCTGTTCTACCGCGCCTATATGGATTACCACGCCGACCGCTTCACCGACCACTCGCTGATGTTCTATAAATCCGGCCGGCTCCACTCCATTATGCCCGCACACGTCGTCGGAACAACGCTCTATTCACATTACGGACTGACCTACGGCGGGCTCGTGATGAACATCGACGTCACCATCGGCGACGTTGTCGAGCTGTTCTCCGAACTCAACGGCTATCTCCGCGACTGCGGAATAACGCGCGTCATCTACCGCCCCATACCGTGGATATATCACCGTCACCCGTCGGAAGAAGACCTCTACGCCATATTCTGGAAGTGCAACGCCCGTCTGCATCTGCGCAACATTGGCACTGCCATCGCCATGAAGCAGAACCTCAGATGGCGCAAGGACCACCGCCGGCGCCTCAAACAGGCCCATGAGAGCGGCGTATTGGTCAAGCGCGACGCCGACATAGCCGAGTTCTGGCCTGTGCTGGAGGCTAATCTGGCGCGACGTTTCAATGCAAAGCCTGTCCATACTCTGGCCGAGATGCAACTGCTGAAGTCACGCTTCCCTGACAATATCATCCAATACAACGCCTACATCGGCGACGAAATCATCGGCGGAATCACGTTCTACATCACCCCGCAGGTGCTCCACGGACAGTATAGCGGCACCACCGACCGCGGCAAGCAGGCCGGCGCGATGGAGGCTATCTATGAACAGGTCATGTACACCGACTATCCCGACATTGAATTTCTCGATTTCGGCAGCTCCACGGAGGAGCAGGGCAGCGTCATCAACGCCGGTCTCATAGCCCACAAGGAGGGTTACGGCGGCCGCGGAGTGTGCTACGATACGTATGAGTGGGATATTATTTAGGAGTTAAAGGAGTTAAATGGAGTTATCGCGGGCAGAGCCCGCTCAGGAGTTAAAGACAATAGCAGGCATAAAGAATAATTATCAAACCGCAGGTTTCTCCCTCTTTTTGGGGGTTGAGCCGGAGGGGGGCTTTATATTAAGACACTATGACAATCAAATATCTCGACTTAAAGAAAGTCACCGAACGCCACGCAGAGGAAATCCACGAGGCCGTGGCACGTGTGATAGACAGCGGATGGTATCTGCAAGGCGAGGCCGTGGCACGCTTTGAGGAAGAATATGCACGCTATTGCGGTGTCCGCCACTGTATCGCCTGCGGCAACGGGCTCGACGCTCTGACGCTTATTCTGCGGGCTTACATGGAGATGGGTGTGATGACGGAGGGCGACGAAGTCATCGTTCCGGCCAACACCTATATAGCCTCCATCCTGTCGATAACCGAAAACGGACTCATTCCCGTGCTCATCGAACCGCGTCCCGACACATTCCAGATAGACGACGCGCTCATCGAACAGGCCATCACCGAGCGCACCCGTGCCGTCATGATTGTCCATCTCTACGGCCGCATGGCCTACACGGAGCGCATCGGCGATATCTGTCGTCGCCACAGATTGAAGCTCGTGGAAGACTGCGCGCAGTCGCACGGGCTATGCCCCCCTAAATTCCCCCAAGGAGGGGATGAAAGTTACCGTTTGTCCCAAACAAACATCCAAACATCTCTCCCTCACTCACACACTATTCCCCCCTTAGGGGGGACCGAGAGGGGCTCCTCCTCCGCCCACAGCTTCTACCCCGGCAAGAACCTCGGGGCGTTGGGAGACGCCGGCGCGGTGACTACCGACGACGACGAGCTGGCCGCCACGGTGAGGGCACTGGCCAACTACGGCTCCGCCCGGAAATATGTCTTCCGCTACCGCGGGCGTAACAGCCGAATGGACGAGATACAGGCCGCTGTGCTCAGTGTCCGTCTGCGCTATCTTGACGAGGACAACGCCGAGCGCCGCCGCATCGCCCTGCGATATATAGAGGAAATCAACAATCCGCTGCTGACGCTGCCGTCCCGTGACTACTGGCGGCATAGCGTCTTCCATATCTTTCCCGTGCTCACTCCCCGCCGCGATGAGCTGCAGGAATATCTGAAAGCCAACGGTGTCCAGACCGTCATCCACTATCCCATACCGCCGCACCATCAGCAGTGTTACGCCTCGTGGCATGACCTTTCGCTGCCCATCACCGAGCGCATCCACCGCGAGGAACTGAGCATACCGTGCAATCAGGTGCTCACTGACGAGGAGGCGTCAAGCATCATAAAGCTGTTGAATGATTATAATGTATGAATTGTTAGTGACGCAATTGTCCATACAGGTTTCTTAATTCTTACGAACACAGAGACACGGAGACACAGAGGATTATATAACTCCGTGTCTCTGTGTTCTAAATATAAACAGACGATATTATCTGCTTACTTCAGCGTAACCTTCTCTGTCTTTCCGTTGGTGTACTTCACGACATAGACACCGCCCTTGAGCGGAGATTTCACCATCTGGCCGTTCATGTTGTAGAACGCTTTCACCTCAGCCTTGCCTCCGGCATTGACAGAAGCGTTGTTGATTCCTGAAAGGTTGGAGTTGCGGGTCTTGACGACGTAGGTGTTGCTGTTCTTCAAGTCGTCCGACAGAACGGTGATTGTCACGTCGCTTCCGCCGCCAATCAGGTCAACATCAACTGTCTCGATTAGCACGCGCGCGCCCTTACCGTCGGTCTCAACCACGATGTCGTCGGCGCTGACATCAGCGCTTTCTCCGTTGATGAGAACCTCGTAGGTGTTGTCTTCTGCCTTACCAAAGCCTTCGATGGGCGTACCCTTGACGCTGATGGCCGTAGCAGAGTAGTTATAGATCATCTCCATGTCGTCGACATAGAGTTCGTCCGTACTGCCCTTGCCCGGTGTTGCATTGGTGGACATAGTAACGAGAATGGCCTTGCCTTCCACATTGTTTGCCTTATATGTATCATAATCAAACGGTATGGCCAGTCTCTGCCAAGCTCCATCGTTGCTCTCTATCTGCGCATTGGCAGCCTTGGCCAGCACGTTGGTGTACTCCTTGTCTTCCGGATCCTGATAGTAAGTACCGTCATTTATCACTGCACTTACCGTGGCGTAAGGGAATTCGGCGCTGGGCGTGCCCTGAGTGAACTTCACCCATACCACCAATGAGTCCGGACAGCCATGCATGGCAGCAAAGAAGGGGTCACCGTTGGCATCGACATCCGTCTGGCTCATATCGTTCCACGCATGATTGGCAAGGTCCGCCGCCGTCACACTACCCGTATTTATACGTCCCGTAGTAAGGGTCCCGTTGGCCACACCGAAAAAGCCCATGTCAGAAGAAGTCAGCAAAACACTGCTGCTACCTTTGCTTCCGGGACATGTGACATCGCTCTTGAATGTGTGCGGGGTGTATCCTGCGAGATAAACGAACGCCGGATTACCGGATGCGCTCATGAACGAGTGCCAGTTGTTCGGCTCGTCACTGGTGGCACTGTTCTCTCCATCGGGACTATAAACCGTTGCCGTGTGAAAATACTCAAAGCCTGAGTTACAGATTTGATAGACATCGCCGAAAGTAACCTCAATGTTCATTCCCATGAAATTGATGGTTATCAGGGCGTAGAGATGACCGTCCTTCATGTCGGCATTGACGTTCACGGGCACGGGACTTATGGCACTGATACTCGGACCAATCCATGCTTCCTCATATCCGGGAATATCGCCGGCCTCGATAAGGATATCCTGACTTGAGGTCAGCAGAGTTGACGCGCCGCTCTTAGTTTTTTTGACGTTTGTCACATTGATGGTTCCCACGGGCATCACGTCTTCCTCACTGAACTTGAGCATGAAGTTCTTCAGTTGAAGATTGTATGTACCGTCGGCCTGTTCCTCGACGCTGATGACGTTGTCAGTAGCCGGGGTGTAGGTGCCGTCAATTGTCACGACCAGCTTGTCGGTGTAGTCTGTTGCCATGGCTGCCGCTGTTCCGGCGAGCATAGCGATAAGCGTAAAAAGTTTCTTCATAAGCTTCCTTTCTTTTTTATGAGTGATTATAAATTGGTTTATATGTCTACGCCGTGCCGTCTTCCCTCACGTATGCCACTGCCATACATGCGTGTCGGATGCCGCGGTTCACGGTCATTTCAGCTTGTATGTGACGCCGAGCGTGCCGTAGATAGGGTAGAGGGTCTGCTCGATGGTCTTGAAGTCGCTCTTGTGAATGCCGGTGAGGCCCCATGTTATGTCGGCGTATACGCCCCAGCGGCGGCTGAAGTACCAGTCGGCACCGAAGTCGATGCCCAGCTGCCAGCGGCGCATCTCGTTGGAGAAGTCGAACGTTCCGCGCTCGTCGTCGCCGGTGCCGAACTCTATCTTCGGCCCGGTGGGCGTGTTGTGGCGCAGATAGCCGTCGTAGACATAACCCTCGAACTTGCGTGTCAGCACGTAGGAGAGATAGGGGCCGAGCTTCAGCGTGACACCGCTACCCACGCGACAGGTCGCCATGACGGGCACGGTGATGAGCCATTCCTCCACCTTTGCGACGTTATGGCCGGTGAAGAAGCCTTCCATGGAGTCGCCGCCCTGTTTGATGGTGATATGATAGTTCTTCACGCTGGCGTCCGTTTCCATTCCCTTGTTCTCCAGATGGATTCCGCTCATGACACCCCAGCGTCCGCGGAGGTCTTTTTGGACGTCGAAGCAGAAAGAGACGTTGGGCTGAAACTCATAGTTGTTCAGCTTGCGTATCGTGGCGGGCATGCCCACGGGGGCCGTTCCGCCGATGTTATAGCCAAGCCGGACGTTGTAGTTGAGGTCGTCCGGGAGTTCCAGCGCCGAGGCTGTCATAACGGTTGAGGTGAGCGCCGTCGCGGCGAGAAGTCTGCTTATCGTGTTCATTGTCGTTCTCATTCTATACATACTATACTGACTTTATCTATGCAGAGCGTGCTGCCCACAGCTCCCTGGAAGATGTCTCCGTTGTGGCTCGACGAGAAGACCACGGCGATGTTGTAGCCGAAGTTCTCCATCAGCGTCTTGTCCATCTCCCTGTTATAGACAAAATTGACCTCAAACGGTGTCCACTCGTCGGTATATTTGACGTCCTTCATGCGCGCTATGGCTACGATGTTGGGGTTGGTCATGACATCGTCGCCGTGGAGCACGACAGAATTGCCGTCGGCATCATGGTTCAGATAGAGCACCGAATAGATGGCGGCGCTGTCGCGGACACCAGCCAGCGGTTTGTTTTCATTGTTGGTGACCACGTCTCCGGGGCGATACTTATAGTATCCCATGAACGTCCGCGGCTCCTTGTTGAACCTCACTCCGAACTCCGTTGCCTTGAGCGTCTGGGTGATGGCAAATTCGTCGACGAAGCGTCCGAGATAGAGATTTCCCGCGGCGATAGGCATCTTGCGGCCTCCCAACGTCCCGAATATTCCTGTGCTGCGCGTCACGAGCATGACACCTTTGCCGTCATATCCGTTGTCCATCGGAATGGTAGGATAGTCGTATGGCCCGGCCGTCGCTGACTTTGCCTTGAAATATCCCGGATTTCCCGTCGCCCAGAGGTCAGTGATGACGGTGCCGTCATTGTCAATCTCGTTCCAGACAAAATATTTCCCATGTCCCTCCGCTGGCGCATAGTTCTCGAAGTCATATTTGAGCATGACTTTCGGCGGCGCGAACATGACGCGGTAGGTACGCGTCCAGGAGCCGTCTTCGGACGTGACGGTGTATGTCACGGCCTGTTCGTTGCTGAAATCGTGAGTGGAGCCGTTCTCCGGTGTTATCCTTGCTCCCGGCGTGAGCTGAAACCGTGGTGCCATGGCCGTCACGTCGGCATCGGGTTTCTTCGTAAAAACGATGGTGTTTTCGGCCGACATGACGTTGATTAGTGTGTCTGTGCTGTTGAAGAAGACCTCTTCAGGCTTGTCGACATGAACCCACGCCGCTTCAATGTCGCACTCGGCGTTGAGCGGTTCTTCCTTAAAACATGAAGAAAGGGAGAGGCAGGCTATGCTGAAAAGCAGAAATCTTGATAGTCTCATTACCTTAATATAATTGTATTACGTTATTGTATAACGTCTGCAAAACTACCAAAAAACTCGCGAAATGTGCTAAGTTTTCACATACGAACCTCTGTTTTTTGTGTTAGTTTAACATAAATATTCTTTTGGAGTTAAAGGAGTTAAAGCTGTCAGAGCGGGCAAAATCGACATTATCATAATGTCCATCCATCATTTTACATGGCTCACGTAACGATGTTACGCGGGCCGTGTAACACTGTTACTTGGGCCGTGTAACAGAATCAGTTGAATGAGAAAGCCGTGTGCCGGGAGGGACTTTTGTCACCATTTTGCACGCTTTTCACATTTTTTCGGTTGCAATATGCTGTTTATATCAATAAAAATATGTAATTTTGCTAACTATTTGAGCATTTACAGCCCTATCCAACGGTATCCATTACCGGCAGCGAGGAATCATCTCACCAACGGTGAAGAACCGGAAACCGCAGGGTTCTTCCCTTTTGGGGAAGCCGGAGGGGGCACTAACAAGAAAAGAAAGAAATGGCAACGGAGAAGATTGACAATCTTGACAAGAAGATTTTGAACATCCTGTCACAGAACGCACGCATCCCGTTCAAGGATGTAGCGGCAGAATGCAAGGTGTCACGCGCAGCCATCCATCAGCGCGTGCAGCACCTCATCGACGGAAACGTCATCATGGGAAGCGGATTTGACGTAAACCCCAAGAGCCTCGGATATACGACATGTACGTATGTGGGCATCACGCTCGAACGCGGAAGCATGTACAAGGAGGTCGTTGAACGGCTGACGCACATTCCCGAAATCGTTGAATGTCACTTCACCACCGGTCCCTATACCATGCTGGTGAAGCTTTTCGCACGCGACAACGAACAGCTCATGCACCTGCTCAACGGACAGCTGCAGGACATTCCGGGTGTCGTCGCGACAGAGACGCTCATATCGCTTGAACAGAGCATCAAGCGCGAAATTCCCGTCAAGGTCGACGAATAATACCGCGCGTCAGACCACCTGAGGCAGCCCAAATACAACAAGACACGCCCCGGCTATCTGACATCACACACCACACACACGACAAATGAATCGTTTTGACTGGCGGTCGCGGCTGGACGACATCTACGCGACATTCCCGGAAGCGGGCCGGAAGCCCGTTATCGGCATCACCGCAAACTATGGCGAGGCGACGAGCCGCATTGCCGAAGGCTACTACAAGTCTGTGGTGGCGACCGGCGGCGTGCCCGTCATCATCCCGCCGGTGGCCGACAAGGATGTCATCATCAACACGCTTGACCATATCGACGGTCTGCTGCTCAGCGGCGGAGCCGACTACAACCCGCTCTACTGCGGCGAAGAACCGTCGCCGCACCTCGGCGGCATCTGCAGCCAGCGCGACCTGCCGGAACTGCTCATAACGCGACTGGCCTACAACCGGCAGATCCCCATGCTTGGCATCTGCCGCGGAATCCAGACGCTGGCAATGGCGCTGGACGGGAAGGTGGCGCAGGATATATATTCGAGGAGTGAGGAGAGAGAAGTGAGGAGTGAGAATAGTCTTAATAAAAAGGGCTTTAGTATAAGCCTGGGAAGAAACAAAACCACAAGCAACGCCGACATTTCTCCCTCCACCCTCCTCCCTCCTCCCTCCTCCAACATCAAACACTCCCAGTCCGCCGACCGCAGCGAACCCACCCACACCGTCATCATCGACCGCGACAGCACGCTATACACATTATATAATAGTGAGCGTATAGCCGTCAATTCCTTCCATCATCAGGCCGTGAGCGAACCTGGCCGGCGTTTCCGCGCCACGGCAGTGGCTCCCGACGGCGTCATCGAGGCCATGGAGAGCAGCGAGTTTAAGTCCATCATGGGCGTACAGTGGCATCCCGAATGTCTCGGCGACGACGGCCAGCCGCTCTTCCGGTGGCTCGTCAGACAGGCGGCGGCCTTCCGCGAAGCCTGTGACGTCCACGAACGCGTGCTCACGCTCGACACCCACTGCGACACACCGATGTTCTTTCCGAAAGGTGTCAGCTTCGACCACCGCGACCCACAGCTGCTCGTCGACCTCCACAAGATGACCGAAGGACGCCAGGACGCGACAATCATGGTGGCCTATCTGCCGCAGCCGAAAATCGGCGAGACATTCTCGTCAAAGGTGGCGTTCGACGTCAGCGGCCCGACGGAATATGCCGACCTCATCTTCGACAAGATTGAAGACATCGTCCGCAAGAACAAGGACTACCTCAGCATAGCCCGCACACCGGCCGACCTCTATGAGGACAAGCGGCGCGGACGACGCTCCATCATGCTCGGAATAGAGAACGCGCTGGCTCTCGGCGGCTCGCCGGCCACGGTGAAGCACTTCGCCCAGCGAGGCGTGGTCTACATCACGCTCTGTCACAACGGCGACAACGACATCTGCGACAGTGCCCGCGGCTGCAACACCCACAACGGAGTGAGCCGCCTCGGCGAGCAGGTCATACGCGAGATGAACCGTCAGGGAATCATGGTCGACCTCAGCCACGCCTCGGAAAAAAGCTTCTACGACGCCATCGCCATCAGCAGCACGCCGATTGTGTGCAGCCATAGCAGCGCCCGCGCCCTGTGCGACCATCCCCGCAATCTCACCGACGACCAGATGCGTGCGCTCGCCAAGAGCGGCGGCGTGGCCCAGACGACGCTCTACCACGGCTTCCTGCGCACCGCCGGAGAGGCCGACGTGACCGACGTCATCGCCCATCTTGAACACGCCATCGCCGTGATGGGCATCGACCACGTGGGCATCGGCACCGACTTTGACGGCGACGGAGGCGTCCGCGGACTGGCCGACTCGTCGGAGATAATCAATTTCACGCGCCGTCTGCTGGCCCGCCGGTACAGCGAACGCGACATCCGGAAGATTTGGGGCGGCAATTTCCTGCGCGTCATGACCCTCGTCCAGCGGTCACGCGAAGGCGGAAAATGACCGGAAACGGGACATCAAACGTAATCTGATACATAAAAGAGCATCATCGGATACGTTTAAAATGTAATCTGATACATTATTAATATAAAGCGAAGACAATCAAATGAACAATATATTTTCGTTTTCAGAACACAGAGACACAGAGACACGGAGGCCCAAATCCGCTTTGAGACGCCTCAAAGACATATCAGGCTCCCTACCTTCGGGAGGGTTGGGGTGGGTCTTAGTTCTGCTATGTCTCATCGGTTGCGGCAATAAGAAGTCCTCTTCAGTAGGCTCGGAGAGTGTCCAACCAGTCGGTCCGGCGTTCTGCGCCGACAGCGCCTACGCCTTCTGCGAGGCCCAATGTGCCTTCGGCCCGCGCACGATGAACAGCGCGGCGCACGACAGCTGCGGGCAGTGGATAGCCGGGAAGTTCCGCGGCTACGGCCTCGAAGTCATCGAACAGAACGCCACTGTCAAGGGATATGACGGCACGCCGCTGCGCTGCAAGAACATAATAGCAAGCTATCGGCCCGAGGAGACCACACGCATACTCGTCTGCGCCCATTGGGACAGCCGTCCGTGGGCGGACAACGACCCCGACGAAGCCAACTGGCGGAAGCCTGTCATGGCGGCAAATGACGGCGCGAGCGGCATCGCGGTGATGCTCGAACTGGCCCGGCTCATAGCCGGCGGCGACTCGCTCGCCCTCGGAGTGGACTTCGTCTGCTTCGACGCCGAGGACTGGGGTACGCCCCAGTGGGTCGAATCGACAGGCGACGACGGTGACACATGGGCTTTGGGAGCACAGCACTGGGCGGCAAATCCGCATCGCCAAGGCTACGAGGCACGCTACGGCATACTGCTCGACATGGTCGGCGGCAGTGACGCACGCTTCCACAAGGAGCTCATCTCGAAGCATTTCGCACCGGCAATCGTCGACAAGGTGTGGGCGGCAGCGGCAGCGATAGGCTACGGCAACATCTTCCCCGCAGCTGACGGAGGCGGTGTCAACGACGACCACGTGCCCGTGAACCGCATCGCCGGCATCCCCACCATCGACATCATACCTTATTATCCGGACTGCGAGGCAAGCTCGTTCGGCCCGACATGGCACACCGTCAGCGACGACATGGACCATATCGACCGCGGAACGCTGCAGGCTGTAGGCCAAACGGTGATACAGGTGCTGTTCAGCGAGAAGTAAATTCGAGTCAGAGTTCAGAGTGATGAGTGAAGAGGTATGATTACCTTTGTTGACTTCATACCTGCATACATACAACAAAGAGTTATCATACCTCTTCACTCTAAACTCTTCACTCTAAACTAAAAAAGTAATTATACCTCTTCACTCATCACTCTGAACTAAAGAGAGTAATCATACCTCTTCACTTATCACTCTGAACTAAAGAGAGTAATCATACCTCTTCACTCATCACTCTGAACTCTAAACTAAAAAATATGAAGACTTTCATCAACGTAGAAGACCTCGGTGACCTCCGCACAGCGCTGGCCGAGGCACTGGAAATAAAGAAGGACAGGTTCAAATATGAGCATCTCGGCAAGCATAAGACGCTGCTGATGATATTCTTCAACAATTCGTTGCGCACCCGATTGAGCACGCAGAAGGCAGCTATGAACCTCGGCATGAATGTCATCGTTCTTGACGTCAACGCCGGAGCGTGGAAGCTGGAGACGGAACGCGGCGTCATCATGGACGGTGACAAGAGCGAACATCTGCTCGAAGCAATTCCCGTGATGGCGTCCTACTGTGACATGATCGGCGTCCGCTCGTTTGCCGGACTGACCGACCGCGAGTATGACTACGCCGAAACCGTGCTCCATCAGTTCATCCGCTACAGCGGCAAGCCTGTCTTCGCCATGGAGACGGCTACGGTCCATCCGCTTCAGGCGTTCGCCGACCTCATCACCATCAACGAGAATTATGTCCCCGAGACCCCGGGCCGCCGTCCGAAGGTTGTTCTGACGTGGGCTCCCCACTGCCGCGCGCTGCCGCAAGCCGTGCCTAACTCTTTTGCGCAGTGGATGAATGCGGCCGACGTCGACTTCGTCGTGACCCATCCCGAGGGCTACGAGCTGGACTCGCGCTTCGTGGGAAACGCACGCGTGGAATATGATCAGATGAAAGCGCTGGAGGGTGCCGACTTCGTCTATGCGAAGAACTGGAGCTGTCCGGGCGTCACCAATCCGGCCGACTACGGCAAGATTCTGTCACGCGACATGAGCTGGACAATAGACGAGAAGCACATGGCCGTGACCAACAACGGCAAGTTCATGCACTGTCTGCCCGTGCGCCGCGGTCTCATCGTCACCGACGATGTCATCGAAAGCGCCAACTCACTCGTCATTCCTGAGGCCGCCAACCGCGAGATTTCGGCACAGGTGGTGATTAAGAGGATGCTGCAATAAGCTAAAGCCCCCAACAAACCTAAAACCCAACAAACCTAAAACCCATCCCAACCCTCCCGAAGGGAGGGAGCTTGGTATGTCATTGAGTCCATTCCGTAGCTCAAAGAGTAATCAAGCTCCCTCCCTTCGGGAGGGTTGGGGTGGGTTTTAGGTTTGTTGGGTTCTTCGTTATTTACGGCAGCATCATCAGCTGATACATCATCGTTTTGGCTATGCGCTCGTGACCGCTGTCGTTTGGATGGAGGCGGTCGGTGTCGGCGCGGTTGAAGTATTGCGCATGTTCATCGAGCATGGGCATAAGGCCGCAGAGCGAATAGAGGTCTATGACGGGTACGGCCCAGACGCCGCCGGCCTCACGTGTGGCCTGAACGTAAGCGTCGAGATATTCGCCGCAGCGGTTGGCGTAGTCCTCCGTGCACTGCCAGTTCTTTTCGTTGGCATAGAAGCCGGCGCGGTGGATGGGCGTGAGGAGGACAATCTGCTTGGTGGGGTAGAGGCGCTTCAGGCTGTCGAGGGCTATGTTGATGCGGCCGCGGTAGGTCGTGTTGTCCATCACGGGGATGCGGCGCATACGGTCTTCCTTGCGCTTGGCATAGCCGTGGCCGTACTCCACGCTCTCCATCCGCTCGTCCCACCAGCGTCCCGTGGGCACGGCATTGTTATAGTCGTTCGTGCCGACGAAAATCATGATGGCATCGACGTCGTCACCGTGATCCTGCTTGAGCTGGGTAGCCTGACGCGGAATGTCGTTCCACTGGCGGCCGCTGACGGCATAGACGTAGGGCGTTATGCCGAGCCAATCCTGTATCCAGTTCCAATACTTCTTCTTTGCCGCCTTGTTGCGCGGGTCGGTGATGGAGTCGCCGAGATAGGCGACGCGCTTGCCCTGCCATGGATGGGTGATGGCCTGCTGTGCTGCCGCGGGCATGACGGTGAGCAGACAGAGCAGCAACGTAATGACGTTCTTTCTCATTTTCGATTTGTTTTTTTTAAAGGGAGTTTTCTTTTAAGGTCTTTAAAGTCATTAATGACTTTAAGGTATTTAAGGACAACGCCCGGATTACTATTTCTTTTAATTTTTTTGATTCTTAATTTTTAATTTTCCTGTAGTATTCGCTCAACTCGCTTGCGAAAGCGGCCAGCGTCTCCGGGTCGGCGTTGCCGAAACGCTGCCAGACACTGCGGCATGCGGCGTCGAGCGGCGTCCCGTCGGTCTCGGATGCGGGACGTCCGGCATAGCGGCTGTAGTAAGGGTCATGACAGCGGAAACTGTCCATTGCCGCGACTATTGTTTCGACCGGCGTCGACGTCATTCGCGACAGGCTGACAACCTCCGGAGTTATGGCCACCATTGTGTCGGGCACGAGCCGGAAATAGAGATCGAGCGTGAGGATGAGCACGACAGGCGTCAGACTGCCGCATCCTTCGATGGGACGGAAGTCGCGTTCGAAAGTCTCGCAGGTGTCCACACCATCGAAGAAGTCGTCAGCATTGTTGAACCCGTACATGCTCCGGACCATCTTCACGGCACGTGCCAACCGTCGCGGATTGTTTCCGTACGTCTTCCAGATGTGTTCTATGCGCGGCGTTTCAAGCCGTGCGATGGACTCCATACGGCTGTGAAGGACTTGCGGGTGAACATGAAGTTCGAGACTGAGGTCAACCATCGGTCGGCTGTAGACGGGTTTGACGCCTGCCGGACGGCTCAGATAGAGCTGAAGCAGCAGCAGCCAATATTCATCTGACCAGTTGTTCGGTTTGGGCATGTCTTCGGAATGTGTTATGTCGTTTATATATTGTCTGTTACAAAAGTACGCAAAAAAAATGCAAGGACAAAATTTTGGTTCCGGTATTTGGAGCAATACCGCCGCACATATCTCCGCTGGCGGGGAGCATGCCACAGTTATCCATCATGTAAAACCATCTCACTGAATATGACGGATGAGCCAAATATTCTTTTGGAAAACAATTAACGAAAAGTGTCGGAAAAGCCATCTAAACGGCATCAGGAGTGGGCACTTTTGAAAATATTTCCCCGACGGCCGCAAATTCCGCAGTTTTGCGCGTGCAAACACAATCAACTGATATTCAGCCGGTTATCCCGTTTTTCCGTAATATGTGCAGTTTCAGAAAGCCGAAAAACCGCTTTTTCAGGCCAAAATGTCAGGATTTTCTCTGCCGTAAGGGCCTCCCGGGGTCACGACGGAGCCGCTTTCGTCGTGCAACGGGGCCGTTGTTGCAATGCCGTAAGGCCCCCGCCAGAACCCCGGGAGGCCCTTACGGCAAAACCGGCATCTGTCCGCCATGCTTCCAGCGCCTTTCCACGGTTCTAAAACGGGATTTTCATTTGTCACCGTTTTTTGCGCAGCAATATTTACAATAAGATTGTCCGGAAGACAATAAAGGGAAAAACACCCTCATTATGTAGAGGGTGTTGTTGAACCATATAATTCGCCCAACCTGTAGGGACATCGCTCTGCGATGTTTGTTGATTACGTCAAGAAGGTGTTGCCGAAGCACACTGTAGGGACCCCACTTTGCCCCCTCCCCACGCACTCATCCTCGAAAATATACGAAACCATCTCCTTTTCTCGTTTTTTTGTATTACATTTGCACATTATTTATATATAGAAGAATAAACAATCATATCGACGATGGAATATAACTTTAGAGAAATCGAGAAGAAATGGCAGCAGCGATGGGTCGAGCAGCAGACCTATCGCGTGGAGGAAAACAAGGAAAAGAAGAAATTCTACGTGCTCAACATGTTCCCCTATCCCTCGGGAGCAGGTCTGCACGTAGGCCATCCGCTGGGATACATCGCCAGCGACATATACGCCCGCTACAAGCGTCAGCAGGGCTACAACGTCCTGAACCCGATGGGATATGACGCCTACGGACTGCCCGCAGAGCAGTATGCCATCCAGACGGGACAGCATCCGGCCATCACGACCGATGCCAACATCAAGCGCTACCGCGAGCAGCTGGACAAGATTGGATTCTCGTTCGACTGGAGCCGCGAAATACGCACCTGCGACCCGGAATACTATCACTGGACGCAGTGGGCCTTCCAGAAGATGTTCAACAGCTACTACTGCAACGACACCAAGCGTGCCCGCCCCATCGAAGAGCTCGTCGAGGCTTTCCCGAAACACGGCACGGAGGGACTCAACGCAGCATGCTCCGAGGAGCTGACGTTCACCGCCGACGAGTGGAACTCATGGGACGAGAAGCGCCGGCAGGAGGTCCTGATGAACTACCGCATAGCCTATCTCGGCGAGACGATGGTAAACTGGTGTCCGCAGCTGGGCACGGTGCTGGCCAACGACGAGGTTGTCGACGGTGTATCCGAGCGCGGCGGCTATCCCGTCGTACAGAAGAAGATGCGCCAGTGGTGCCTCCGCGTGTCGGCATACGCACAGCGTCTGCTCGACGGACTGGAGACCATCGACTGGACCGACTCGCTGAAGGAGACGCAGAAGAACTGGATAGGCCGCAGCGAGGGAACGGAGATGCAGTTCAAGGTGGCCGACAGCGACATAGAATTCACCATCTTCACGACCCGCGCCGACACCATTTTCGGCGTCACGTTCATGGTGCTCGCACCCGAGAGCGAGCTCGTCGACCAGCTGACCACAACCGGTCAGCGCGCCGCCGTCGACGAATATATAGCCTACGTAAAGAAGCGCACCGAGCGCGACCGCATCAGCGACCACCGCGTGACGGGCGTGTTCTCAGGCTCCTACGCCATCAATCCCTTCACGGGTGACAAGATTCCGGTGTGGATTTCGGAGTATGTACTCGCTGGCTACGGCACAGGCGCCATCATGGCCGTTCCTGCCCACGACTCCCGCGACTATGCCTTCGCCCGTCATTTCGGTCTCCCCATCATCCCGCTCATCGAGGGCGCCGACGTCAGCGAACAGAGCTTCGACGCAAAGGAGGGCACCGTGATGAACTCACCGGCCGAAGGCAAGACCGCCATAGGAGGCTTCTCCCTCAACGGTCTGACCGTCAAGGAGGCCATCGCCGCCACGAAGAAATATGTGGAGGAGAACCATCTCGGCCGCGTGAAGGTCAACTTCCGCCTCCGCGACGCCATCTTCTCACGCCAGAGATATTGGGGCGAGCCGTTCCCGGTATATTACAAGGAAGGCATGCCCTACATGATACCCGAAGAGTGTCTGCCGCTGGAGCTGCCGGAAGTGGCCAAGTTCCTGCCTACGGAGACAGGCGAGCCGCCACTCGGCCACGCCACACGGTGGGCATGGGACACAAAGGAGAACAAGGTCGTGGACAACACGCTCATCGACAACGTCACCGTCTTCCCGCTCGAACTGAACACCATGCCCGGTTTCGCCGGTTCCTCGGCCTACTATCTGCGCTACATGGACCCGCGCAACCACACGGCGCTCGTCGACAAGCAGGTGGATGAATACTGGCAGAACGTCGACCTCTACGTCGGCGGCACGGAACACGCCACGGGCCACCTCATCTACTCCCGCTTCTGGAACAAGTTCCTCTTCGACTACGGCTACTCCTGCAAGGAGGAACCGTTCGGAAAGCTGGTCAATCAGGGTATGATACAGGGCCGGAGCAACTTCGTATACCGCATAAACAGGACGGCCCCCTCCAACTCCCCCAAGGGGGAGAGACCTGCGGGTTCAGAAACAAATAATATAAGCCTGTCATCAAATAACGGAAGCACTTCATCCCCCCTTGGGGGGACTGAGGGGGGCCACGGCCCTGTCTTTGTCTCTCTCGGCCTGAAAGACCAGTACGACACGACCCCGATACACGTCGACGTCAACATCGTCAGCGGTGACGTGCTCGACGTGGAGGCCTTCAAGGCATGGCGTCCGGAGTACAACAACGCCGAGTTCATCCTCGAAGACGGCAAGTACGTCTGCGGATGGGCCGTCGAGAAGATGTCGAAGTCGATGTACAACGTGGTCAATCCCGACATGATCGTCGAGCGCTACGGTGCCGACACGCTGCGCCTGTACGAGATGTTCCTCGGTCCGGTGGAGCAGAGCAAGCCTTGGGACACCAACGGCATCGACGGCTGCCACCGCTTCTTGAAGAAGTTCTGGGGACTGTTCTATCCCAAGGGCGCTGAAACCGTTGTCTGCAACGACGGCACAGCCACGCCCGAACAGCTCAAGTCCGTCCACAAGCTGATAAAGAAAGTGACGCAGGACATCGAGAACTTCAGCTACAACACGAGCATATCGGCATTTATGATCTGCGTTAACGAGCTGTCGCAGCTGAAGTGCACCGACCGCAGTCTGCTCCGCACGCTCGCCGTCCTCATCGCTCCCTTCGCCCCCCACATCGCCGAAGAACTCTGGGAGGCTCTCGGAGGAGAAGGCAGCGTATGTGACGCCCAGTGGCCGAAGCACGACGAGAAATATCTCGTGGAAAGCTCCGTGCAGCTCGGTGTGGCCTTCAACGGCAAGCGCCGCTTCGAGATGCAGTTTGCCGCCGACGCCGACAACAAGACCGTTGAAGATACGGTGCTGGCCGACGAACGTTCGAAGAAATATCTCGAAGGCAAGCAGGTGGTCAAGGTCATCATCGTGCCGAAGAGAATGGTGAACGTCGTGATTAAATAAGAATAACCCAATCATTTATGCCGCAGCATGACTTTCAATTCCAGGAAAGTCGCGTTGCGGCATAAAAATAAATATAAAAATGGAATATAACGAACATCCCGACAGCAAAATCGGACATTGGGCAGAAGGCATAGCATACGAAATAGCGTTCTGGAACAATGTGTACAGGTGGAAGAACACGTTTTCCGGCATGATGGGATGGTCCAATCACGGTCAGATAATAAAGCTTGAGAACTTCGACTGCAACCGTTTTCTGACATCATGCCCGACAGAACCGGTTGTCCTGGACATCGGCTGCGGCATGAGCTACACAACCGGAAACTATATGAAGTCCGAAGACGGACAGCAACGCGCCGTCAACATCCATTATGTCGACCCGCTCGCACCGTTTTTCAACAACATCCTCAAGCGGTATTCCGGCAAGATAAGAAAGAGACTCGGATATATGCTGCCGGACATCGAGTTCGGTATGGTGGAATATATCTCGTCGTTCTATCCCCACCACAACATCGACCTCGCCATCATCCAGAATGCCCTGGACCACTCCGCGCTTCCTGTCAAAGGACTTCTGGAAGCCATCGAGTGTCTGAGGACAGGCGGAAAGCTGTATCTCAACCATCACCCCAACGAGGCCGAGACAGAACACTACAAGGGTTTTCATCAGTATAACATAGACAATGAAGACGGAAAACTTATAATATGGAACAGGAACGAACGCTATGACATCAACTCCATCATCTCCAGTTTTGCCGACATAACCGTAAGCACGGGCACAGACAGCCACGTCATCGCCGTCATAACGAAACGGGACGACGTGCCCGGCGTACTCCTCAATCACAAGGAAGACAAACAGGACTTATGCCGGCAGATGATGAACGGGATAACAGACGGAACGGACTTCAGGCATTTCATCAAGTGGAAACTGAAATACTGGACGTACAACACAATCCAGTTCTTCATCCAGTCGCTCTCGTGGGAAACGAAGATGAAGATAAAACGGATGATAAAACAAACCAATGACAATAATAAATAATATGAAGATAGTATTCGCAACAAACAACAGGAACAAGCTCGCCGAGATACGCAGCATACTCGGCGACAGGTTTGAGATAGTGTCGCTGAAGGACATCGGATGCGATGTCGATATTCCCGAGACCGGCACGACGCTCAAAGAGAACGCCATGCAGAAGGCCCGCTACGTCTACGACAACTACGGACTGAGCGTCTTCGCTGACGACACGGGCCTCGAAGTGGACGCTCTCGGCGGCGCACCGGGCGTCTACAGTGCACGCTACGCCGGCGGCGAGGGCCACGACAGCGAGGCCAACATGACCAGACTTTTGGCCGAATTAGGAGAAAATAACAACCGCAAGGCAAGATTTCGCACCGTTATCGCGTTATTATTGAAAGACGACGACGTTGACGCCGATACCACGCCGGCGTCATCCGGTAGCCACACCCTGCCTCAGGAAATGCTCTTTGAAGGCATAGCCGAGGGAGAGATAATCCGCGAAAGACGGGGAGGGGAGGGCTTCGGCTACGACCCGATATTCATGCCGGAGGGCTATGACAAGACTTTCGCTGAGCTCGGACTTGACATCAAGAACAAGATCAGCCACCGGGCAAAGGCCGTTGAACGGCTGGCAGAGTATCTGAAGGGACTGTAATCATAAGGAACAACCATATACTCATTAAGGAACAATTATATACGAAGACATGAAGAGAATCATCATCGCATCCATTCTGAACCTCATCCTCTCCCTTTGCCAGACACAGGACAGGGCACTCGCCGCAGGAATAGGCTCATGGAACGCTTACATGGCGTATCACGACATCACGGACATCCGCCCCGCCGGAAACATTGTGTACGTGCTCAGCTCGGGCAGTCTCTTCTCATATAACGCCGACGACGGTGAGGTCAGCGTATATAATAAGGTGAACAGCCTGAGCGACTGTACCATAAACCATATTGCATGGAATACGAATGTCGGCAAACTGATCATCGTCTACGACAACTACAACATCGACCTGATCGACAACAGCGGCAACGTCACCAACCTTTCAGACTACCACACCAAGACCGTCAACCTCGACAAGACCGTCAACGGCATATATGTCAACGGCAAATTCGCCTACCTGTACACCAACTTCGGCATACTGAAGATAAACATGGGCAGCGCCGAAATCAGCGATACGTACATTCTCAACATGAAGATAACGGCGTGCGCCATCGCCGGCGGCAGGATATATGCACAGACACCGGTAGGAATCTACGGTGCCGACATGTCGGTCAATCTGCTCGACCGCAACAACTGGCACCACGACAGCAGCGTGACGGCCGACATATTCCGTTCCGACGACGCCCTGGAGACCACAAAGAAACACGGCTACATCGAACGCCGTATATTCGACCGGAGGAACGGATGCTGGTGGAGCAACCAGGAAGACGGCTGTCTCCAGAGCTATACGGAGGCGGAGGACGGGACGCAGACCATAACACGGAGCGGCATAAACCCCGTCGGACCGAAATATAACTATTTCTATTCGCTGAAGTATGCCAACGGAACGCTCTACTCCTGCGGCGGCGTCTTCGAGAGCGCGGTCGATATGAACTATCCCGGAACGGTGCAGACGCTTGACAACGGCGGCACGTGGAACGTCTATCAGGATGGTCTGGACAAAATCACCGGCTACACTTACAAGGATGTCGACTGCATTGACTATGACCCGACAGACCCGAGGCGTGTCTTCGCCGGAGGACGCACGGGGCTCTACGAGTTCTACGACGGCAAGCTGGTGAACTATTTCAACAAGGACAACAGCCCGCTGAAACCGGCCATGACTGAAACCGTGGGAGAGCTGGACAACAACTATGTCATCGTCAATGGCATCAAATTCGACGCCGGCGGCAATCTCTGGGTCACCAACAGCGAATGCCGCGGCCATGCGCTGTTGGTATATAAGAAGGACGGAACGTGGGAAACAAAGGACCATCCGGAGCTCTTATATAAAAGCAACAGTCATAAAAACATGTGCAGCCTCATGTTCGACAGCCAGGGTCTGCTGTGGTTTGTGGCCAACAACTGGGATTATCCGGCACTCATCTGCTACGACACGGCGAACGACGCCGTCAACGTCTACTCCCAGTTCGTCAATCAGGACGGCTCCAAACTCACCGTCGAAGCCATATCATGCGTGACCGAAGACAACGAAAGGAATATATGGATAGGAACGGACAAGGGTCCGCTATACCTCACCGACGGTGACATAACGAGCGGAAACAAGACGTTCACACAGTTTAAGGTGCCACGAAACGACGGCACTGACTACGCCGACTACCTCCTCTCGAATATCAACATCAAGTCCATCTGCGTCGACGGAGGCAACCGGAAATGGTTCGGAACGGAAAGCAACGGGGTCTATCTCATCAGCAGCGACAACCTTACTCAGGAGCAGCATTTCACCACCGTCAACAGCGACATACTGTCGGACAACATCCTCAGCATAGCCTATAATGGCACGAACGGCGAGGTCTTCATCGGAACGGGGAAGGGACTGTGCTCCTACATGAGCGATGCCACGGCTCCGAACGAGGATATGACAAAGGACAACGTCTACGCCTATCCTAATCCCGTGAGACCGGAATACACCGGCTACATCACCATCGTAGGGCTGACGCTGAACGCCGACGTCAAGATCATGGACTCATCAGGCCGCATCGTCGCCGAAGGCACGTCGACGGGAGGCATGTTCAAGTGGGACGGAAAGGACCTGAACGGCAACCGTGTGGCCAGCGGCGTCTATATGGTGGGCACCGCGACCAATGAAGGAAAGAAGGGAACGGTGTGCAAGATTGCCGTCATAAGATAGACGTCATTGCCGGACGGCCATGCAACAGAACGTCGGCGGCAACAGAACGGTAAAGCCCTAAAGACATAATCATGGACAAAAGAATAGGCTGGATTGACACTGCGAGGGGCATATCTATGGTCCTCATACTCTATTTCCACACGGAAATGTATTACATCGGATACGACTTCATCCCTTACGGACTGTATGTCGCCAACGTTCTCATGGTCTTCTTCTTCATCTCCGGATACCTTTTTTATAAAGAGAACGGCGTTTTTTATAAAGAGAACAACAACAGTAACAAGGAAAACAACGACAGTAACAAGAAGAATGGCGGCTTACATAATAAAAACGGCTTTTCCCTGAAGCACAAGCTGCGCTCCATTGCCCGCGGCATCGTCATGCCCTATTTCATCTTCACCACCGCGATGGCTCTGCCGAAGGCCGTCGTCCACAACAATTTCACGTCCATAGGCGAGCTGGCCGTCAACATCATCAGCGGACAGGCGTCGTGGTTTGTCACGGCACTTACCGTGTCTGAGATTATATTCGCCGTTGCCGTATGGGCGGCAGAGAAATATAAAAGCGGATGGATATTGCCCCTATCTTCATTGGTCTCCGTCACCGCCGCATTCACGATAACCCATGAGGCCGTCTTCTTCTGGAACACAAACATAGCCCTCATGGCCGTTCTCTACCTCTACTGCGGCTACGTCTATCACCGGCATGAAGCAAGGCTTGACGCCTGTTTCCGCGGCATGAGGCTTCTTCCGGTCTTCATTCTCATCGCGCTTGTCAAGTGGTATGAATGTGCCAACGGCATGAGCATGCTGGTCTTTCCGCTCGAAATCACTTCCTTCCCTGTCTTCTTCGTCGATACCATGCTGTCGACCGTCTTCATCATAGGCATCTCCAAGATTGTCCCGACAACCCGGCTGCTGACCTTCACGGGCCGTAACAGCATAGTCTATTACTTCCTTTGCGGCGGCATACCGCTGACAATATCCTATATCATGGGCCGGATAGGACTGCCGTACGGCGGCAACCACATCACGGTCGTCGTCACATTCGTCATAGTCTTTGCCGCCGCGACAGCCGCCACGTGGGCCATCTGCCGCTACATCCCGTCCGTCACGGGGCGGCGAAGGAGCAATTAAGCAGGTCGCAACAAGCTGTTTATAATCTGAACACCATCCTATTCACCCCGCATCATTCCCATCTTACTTATATAATAAGAGGCGGCCATGATGACGAAAGGCATGAACGGTATGTGAAACCTGCTTTCACCATGTCCGACAAAAGCTATAAACAGTGTGCCAAGAATGAGAACAAGCCATTGCAGTCTCAGTTCCTTTATATACTTTATGCTTAACACGAACACTGTCATGACGGCGTAATAGAACAGCAGATTGACAACCGTCAGCCACTGCACCGCCGAATAATGCGGGAAATCCTTTATCAGTGTGTGCATGGACAAAGACCGGTACATATATTCCGACTGCTTCTCTTCCTGGCTGAGAAACGTGCACATACCTATATTGTCCGATACGTACGTGTTGACCACCTTAACGGGTATCTGCCTGACGTATTCCGCCTTGTTGTCCTTAAGCCAACTGATGAACATCTCTCTCCACAATTCGTCCTTCTGTGTATAGGTGAGCCTTTCGTTTTCAGTCACGCATTGCGGGTCTGGCGTTGTCTTTTCGCTGTCATGATCCCAATGATACTGCGCCAGTGCCATCCATCCGGTCTTGGCCTTATACACAAATTCCCCCTTGCTGCAGTAGTTGGAAAGTCCTATCGACATTATGAAAGCCGCATATACCGCCAGCATCCTCAGGTGCGCCTTGTAGTTTCTCAGGTCCTGAAGCATCACCGCCATGATGAAAATCAGGGCAAAAGGCCTTATATAGTCGGCACATCCGAACAGCAGTCCGCTCAGGACGTACCGTCCTTTCAGTGAAGACCAGATGGCCGAAAGGATGAAGAAGACAAACGGAACCTCACTGTGCAGACTTGTCCCCTCTCCGTAATTGGCGGGATAAAGCATATACAGGACACATGCTATATATGCCGCCCTCTTTCCGAAACACGTCAAGGCTATCTTATAGGTCAGCAGAAGGCTGAAGCCTTTCATCAGCGTATATACAATCAGGAGCGGTGTGACGGAGCCGAAAAGCCACAGCGACGCAGCCACCGCATTTATGGCTCCTATGTTCCAGAGGAACGGCAGCTCGTAGAGTCCTTCCCTGAAGGGATAGAACTGGTTGTGGCTCAAAGACTCCTGCGCACAGTAGATGTATCCTTCGCTGTCCGGATATGGCGTATATCCGAAGAAGACGAAGACCAAGAACAAAAGTACGGTATATATTGCGACGGAATACCCTATTATCTTATCATCGCTATTTTGCATAAGTATGTTGCAATGATTAGTTTATATTTTGATTGCAGAGACACGGAGACACAGAGCTATATTGTCCTCTGTGTCTCCGTGTCTCTGTGT
>ERZ780208.850-NODE-850-length-27945-cov-6.255181_pt1 | contig 27945 bp, 16 predicted proteins | sample MGYA00511167_ERZ780208 | MGnify/ENA primary metagenome ERZ780208 (study PRJEB29588, sample SAMEA2159202) | human gut metagenome | biome: human gut; feature: human-associated habitat; material: faeces | place: Denmark | collected 2008/2010 ...
ACGTTGAACGTTGACGCGCAGCGTCAACGTTCAACGTATATCACCTTGTTCGCTCCGCTGGTTATCTTGAGCGCCTCGGGGTGCTCCTTGATGAACGAGTCGATGTGGCGCACGCGCTTGTCGTCCAGTATTTCGTCGACGGCGATGAGTATTCCTGTCTCCTCCACGTCTCCGAAACCGTAGTTTATGGCCGTTCCGAAGAGCTTCATTGTCGGACTGAGGCTCATGTAGGCGTTGACCAGCGGCGGGATGTTGTAGCCCAGACTGCGTATCTCGCGGTTCAGAATGCGGTAGTCGTCCTTGAACGAATCTTCGCAGAAAAGGGCTTCGAGCTCCTTGGGGTCAGCCTCGATTTTGAGCGGCTTGGTCGGTATGACGAGGTTTTCCTTGTCTTCGAAATGCTTTTTGAGGAAGTAGAGAATCATGTCGCGTCCCTTCCTGATATACGACGGATACATCGTCATCTTTCCGAAGAAGTATCTGACGTCGGGCTGTATGACGGTCAACGCTCCCAGTCCGTCCCAGAGATTGTCGAGGGCGAAGAGGCTCTTCGAGCCGTTGCGGTTCGTGTTCTGATAGCCGAGCGAGACGAAGCTGCGTCCCAGCTCGATGGTCTGGGGCATGTAGTCGCGCATGAACTTCTCGGAGAAATGGAACATGTGGCTTGTGGCGAGGATGGGCTGCCCGTCCTTGTCGATGTCGGCGTCCTTGCCGAGAATGTAGCGGTAGCCGCCGATTATCTCCTCCTCTTCCGGGTTCCAGACGATGAGCTGTTTGTAGCAGTTGTCCATCGTGTCGAACTCGTCGAGGTCGAGAGCCTTTCCCGTGCCGCCTCCGGCCTCGCGGAAGACAATCTCACGCAGGCGCCCTATCTCGCGCAGCACGTTCGGCGCGTTGTGGGCGTCCACTATGTAAATCTCGTTGTGGCTCTTGTTGGTCATGCGCAGCTGCCGTTCAGGAGTCAGTTCGCTTTTCAGCAGTGCCTTGTCAATCGGCTTTATTATTTCTTGTTCCATGATGCTTATGTCTCAGGCCGGTGGAGTTCTCCGTGGCATAGCGTCCGGACTGCGTCATCCGATGCGTTATATGGATTTCTGTCCCGTTCCTGTTGTCCTTGTCTTTTGGTCGTTTGTCTTTACTTGATATGTCCGTCGTCCGTCGTCGCGTGCGGGGGCTGACGTTGCATATACATATATATAATGGTGTGGTGCGTCCGTCCCGCCGCTGCCGTCAGCCTACAGTTCGTAGACCCTGTCCCTGACATACTGCGCCCATTGTGCCGGTGTGCGGCTGTTGTCGAACGTCTGCCACGGTATGGGCTTGCCTATGGCCACGCGGAATGTCTTGTGGGTGTTCTTGTACATCTCGTCCACGAGGAAGAGCATGGCTATGTTGACCTTCCTGACGTAGCGGTCGGAGAAGTTGGCAAGGCGGTAGAAGAAGTCGGAGTTCTGTCCGCCGAAGTGTATCGGGACGACGTCTCTCTTGTACTGGACGCTTTTCGTCACGAATGTCTTCTTCCACTCCACGTCTCTTATGACACCGTCTTTTCTGCGTGAGCAGATGCCGGCAGGGAACATCAGCATGTGGTTGTCGCTCTGAAATCCGCTCTCGACCATGGCCGGGAAGCTGCGGCTCTGTCCGCCCGTCTTGTTGATGGGGATGCAGAGCGGCGCCAGTCCGGGGAGGTTCATGAGCAGGTCGTTGACCAGATAGCGGAAGCGGCTGTCGTAGTGGCGTCCGATGACGGCTCCGAGGGCCACGCCGTCCTCGCCGCCCAGCGGATGGTTGCTGACGAAGGTGTAGAGCCGTCCGTCGTCTTTCGGAGGCAGGTTCTCCACGCCGACGATTTCGAGGGTCATGTCAAGATAGCGCACACATTCTTCGAGCCACTCCGTTCCCGTGAGGTGGCGGCTCTCCCAAAGATATGCGTTGACCTCATCCTGATGGATGATGCGCTTGAGCCAGTTCACAAGCGGGCGCGGAACCCAACGTGCCTTGCGGCCCATCTTGCTGTCGAGCAGTTCGTCTATGTCAATGGTCTTCTCCGTGACTTGCTTCATTTCTCTCCTGATACGTAAAACACTAACGTTCTGCAAAAGTAACAGAAATCTTTGAGAATTGTATGCTTTTTAACAGAAAATAGACCAAAATGATTAAAAATTACGGGTTTCGGATTACGGGTTATGAGTTGTCTGTCTGCGGCCGGTGGTGTCACGGACGGCTGTTTCTAGGGCGGAAGAAAATAACAAACGCAGAGAGCGCAAAGGCCCGTATCCATTCCGGATACATGATACTTTTGCGTCTTTGCGCTCTCTGCGTTTGTTCGGTCGGAGTCAGAAAACCGCGGTTTCATCGCGCTATTCTCCGAGCGTCTTGCCCCAAATGGAGAACGGGTATTGGCGCAGATGGGAGTTGTAGAAACGGCGGTCACCCGTGACCTCGCGCCCGATGAAATGGGGCTTTTCGTATGGTTCGTCCTCAGAAGCCAGCTCTACCTCGGCCATGACCAGTCCCTCGTTCTCGCCGTAGAACTCGTCGACCTCAAAGACATGACGTCCGCTGCGCACGAGCCAGCGCGTCTTGTCAATCACGCCCGGTTCGCAGAGCCGGAAAAGCTCTTCGGCCTCCTCCAGCGTGATTTCCTTCTCGAACTCATAGCGGCTCAGCCCGGATGCGTCTGACGGCCCCTTGATGGTCAGAAAACCACAGCGGCCACGGACGCGCACTCTCACCGTGCGTCCGTGGCCGCTGCAAATATATCCCTGTTTGATGCGGCTGCTGTCGAAAGCCAGCTGCTTGTAGGTGTCGTCGAGCACCAGAAACTTGCGTTCAATCTCCTGTCCGCTCATCCTTCCGCTTATGACATTATGTACATGTAATAGGCCATGAAGCACAAGGCCAGCACCACGAGCGTGGCGAATATCCACTTGACAACCTTCTGTCCTTCCTTCTCCTGACGTGCCTCGTATGCAGCGCGGCGCGGATTTTTCTTGTTATTCTTTCCCATAGGTCAATTATGTTGATTATTATTTATTGATTTTTGTCCATTTCATCGGCAATTCCATTCTTTTCCCTTTCTTCGCCATGACTCAATCGAGGTTTCTCATCTCCCGATATTTTTGTCTTACAGACATATCAGGCTCCCTCCCCTCGGGAGAGTTGGGGTCCGCTACTCCTCTTCGTTGACCGGGAATTCCATCAGATAGGCTTTGATGAAACCGTCAATCTTTCCGTCCATGACGCCGTCGACGTCCGTCGTCTGATAGTTTGTGCGGTGGTCCTTGACGCGGCGGTCGTCGAAGACGTAGCTGCGTATCTGGCTTCCCCACTCAATCTTCTTCTTGCCGGCTTCAATCTTGGCCTGCGCTTCGAGGCGCTTCTTCATCGCGCGGTCATAGAGCTGCGACTTCAGAAGGCGCATGGCATTGTTGCGGTTCTCCAGCTGCTTGCGGCTCTCGGTGTTCTCGATGAGGATTTCCTCCTCCTCGCCCGTGTCTGGGTCCACATACTGATAGCGCAGACGCACGCCGGTCTCCACCTTGTTGACGTTCTGACCGCCGGCACCGCCGCTTCGGAACAGGTCCCAGCTGACCTTGGCGGGGTCTACGTAGACCTCAATGGTGTCGTCGACGAGCGGCGAGACGAACACGCTGGCGAAGCTCGTCATGCGCTTGCCCTGGGCGTTGAACGGCGAGACGCGCACCAGACGGTGGACTCCGTTCTCGCTCTTGAGGTAGCCGTAGGCATATTCGCCGCCCTCTATCTGCATCGTGACGCTCTTTATGCCGGCCTCATCGCCGTCCTGAAGGTTGCTGATGGTGACCTTGTGGCCGTTGGCCTCGGCCCAGCGCTGATACATACGCATGAGCATCTGCGCCCAATCCTGGCTCTCCGTGCCGCCGGCACCACTGTTTATCTTCATCACCACGTCCATCGGGTCTTCCTTTTGGCGCAGCATGTTCTTCATTTCAAGGTTCTCGATGGCCTCGATGGCACGGCGGTAGTCCTCGTCGACCTCCTCTTCCGTTACCATCTCGTCCTTATAGAAGTCGAAGGCCAGCTGAAGCTCGTCGGCGGCAAGGCGCACTTCGTTGTATCCGTCAATCCACCTTTTGATGCCCTTCACCTTCTTCATCTGCTCTTCCGCCCGCTTCGGGTCGTCCCAGAAGTCGGGTGCCTGAGTGCGGAGGTCCTCCTCCTCAAATTCAATCTTCTTACGGTCTATGTCAAGATAGCGGCGCAACGACTCGGCGCGCTCCATGACGTCTTTCAGTTGGTCTGCTGTTATCATAATTATAGGAAAGCCCCCTGTAGTCCCCCCCAAGAGGGACGCCATGCGGGATATATGGGATGATAATTGATTATACCTTATATATTCGTGTTATATGTTACACCCTACTTTTATTATTATATAGTGATGCAATGAAGAAATAAGCCGTCTTCGTTCTCCTCCCCTTTGGGGAGGCCGGGAGGGGCTACCCCTCATACATCTTGTCGATCTCCGCCTTGTAGTTCTCGTTGAGCACGCGACGTTTGATTTTCAGCGTGTTGGTCAGCTCGCCGCGCTCCATGCTGAAGTGATGCGGTAGGAGAGTGAAGCGCTTGATCTGCTCATAGTGGGCCAGCTGCTGCTGGAGAGTGTCGATGCGCTCCATCATCATCTTATATATGCGTTCGTTAGAGCAGAGGTCCTCACGGCTGCTGAAGGCGATGGAGTGCTCGCGTGCGTACTCCTCCAGAAGGCGGTATTCGGGGATGATGAGCGCCGAGACGAAGTTGCGCTGGTCGGCGATGATGGCAATCTGGTCGATATATTTGTCGACGAGCAGCTTCGACTCAATCATCTGCGGAGCGATGTACTTGCCGTTGGACGTCTTGAAGAGGTCCTTGATGCGGTCGGTCAGATATAGTTCGCCGTCCTTCATATAGCCGGCGTCACCCGTGCGGAAATAGCCGTCCTCGGTGAACGAGGCCTTCGTGATGTCCTCGCGGTTGTAGTATCCTCGCGTGATGGTCGGGCCCTTGAGCAGCACCTCGCCCTCGTCGCTGATGCGCACGCTGATGCTGTCGATGGGATAGCCCACGGAACCGAGCGTATATGGTTTGCCGAGATGGTTGCAGCTCACCGTGGCGAGACTCTCCGTCAGTCCGTAGCCGGCCAGCATGTTGAGACCGATGCTGTGGACAAACTCCTCCACGTGGGACGATATGGCCGCTCCGGCGGTGGGGAATATGTTCGGATTGGTCAGTCCCAACTCCTTGCGGACGAGACTGAAAATCGTGTTGTTGATCATCTCATATTCCAGATGGAGGGCCAGCGGCGGGCGACGGCCGCGGCTGATATATTCTATGTTGTGACGCCGGCCGACGGCCAGGGCGTTGCGGAACATCTTCCGTTTCAGGCTTCCTGACGACTCAATCTTCTCCATGACGCCGTTGTAGACCTTCTCCCAAAACCGCGGCACGGCCGACATGCTCGTCGGATGGGTCTCGCGCATGGACTTCTGGACTTCCTGCGGATAAGTGTTGACAATCAGCGTGGCGCCTTCGGTGAGGGCGAGCAGCGTCCATCCCTTCTCGAATATGTGGGCGAAGGGCAGGAAGTTGAGCACACGGTCGCGCTCTGTCAGCGGCACACAACGGCCGTTGGCTTCGAGGGCGGCGATGTATTGGCCGTGGCTGAGCATGACGCCCTTGCTGTCGCCGGTGGTTCCGCTCGTATATAATATGTTGGCGAGGTCCTCATTGTTGGCTTCCCCGTAGAGTGTCTCCACCTCCGACTGTCTCGGCAGACCTTCACCCAGCTTGAGGAAGTCGTCGAAATAGAGCGCGTGAGGATCGTGGTTGCTGATGCGTACGGAACGGTCGAAGATGATGATGCGCTCCAGCGTGGGGCAGAGGGCGCAGACGCGGTGGGCCTTGTCATACTGCTCCTGCTCTCCGACGAAGAGGAAGCGCACCTGCGCGTCGTTGATCATAAACTGTATCTGCTGTTCGCTGCTGGTGGCGTAGAACGGTATCGTCACCGCGCGGACGCCCCATGCGCCGAAATCCGAGAAGAGATACTGGACGCAGTTCTGCGCGAACACGCCCACGTTCTCCTGCGGACGCACGCCGAGGTTGAGCAGCGCGTTCGACACGACCTTGACCGTTCGGGAGAGGCTGTTCCACGAATACGATTTCCACTCTGAGCCGCCGAAGTCCTTATATATCATGACTTCGCGGTCGCCGTACTTCCGGGCCTGTTCATGTATCAACACCGAGAGGTGGCTGACTGTCTGCATACTGATTGCTTGTTTTATAGTTTAATGCAAAGGTATTGCAAATATCGGAGACCGCAAAACAATTCCGGACAATTTTTTGAGCCGCGGGAGCTTCCGCCGGAGGAAATTCATTACCTTTGCAACCGGTCCGACACACTGCCGCATGACAGCGGCGGGCGGGCCGGACGAAACATCAATATCTTTACCCATGCGCCACAACAACCTTGAACGCGAGCTGTCGCTGATACTGCTCATGACCGAAAACCGGGGCTACACCGTCACGCAGCTCTGCGAACGGCTCGGCATATCGCGCCGCAGCCTCTACTATTACATAGACTTTCTCCGCGACTACGGCTTCACCGTCGAGAAACACGGGACGTGCTACAGTCTCGACAAAAGCTCGCCTTTCTTCCAGAAACTCTTCAAAAAGGTCCATTTCACCGAGGATGAGGCCATCACAATGCGCCGTCTTCTCGACCGCGTCGACGACAGCAGCCTGCACGTGCGCCACCTCAAGCGCAAGCTCGACGCGCTTTATGACCTGAAGATTCTCGACGGTGTGAACATGCGTGAGCAGGAGGCACAGAACGTGACGGCGCTCTATGAGGCCATCAAGATGCGCAAGGCTGTCATCCTGCGCGACTATTCCTCGCCCCACAGCGACACGGTGACCAGCCGCGTCGTCGAGCCGTTCATGTTTCTCGACGGCAACAACGAGATTCGCTGCTACGAGATACGCACGGGTCAGAACAAGACGTTCAAGATCTCGCGCATAGGCTCGGTCATGCCGCTGGCCGACGACTGGGAGCATGAGGACTGCCACCGGCGCGTCCACACCGACGTCTTCACCTTCAGCGGCGAGACGACCATGCCAGTGGAGCTGCGGTTGGGGCGACTGGCTTACAGTCTGCTGACGGAGGAATATCCCCAGACCGTGTCTTACATAACGCCCGAAGCCGACGGCCAGCACTGGCTCCTGCGCATAGAGGTGTGCAGCTATCTGGGCGTGGGGCGCTTTGTCCTCGGGCTGCTTGAGAACGTCGAGGTGCTGGGCAGCGAGGACTTCCGCCGCTATCTGAGGGAGAGGATTAGCGGGATGAGTGTTTGAGGCTCTGAACTTATTTTCAACGCCAAGGCGCAGAGGATTTTATATTGAGCACAAAGCTGCAAGGCATATTTATATTAACCGCAAAGACCGCAAAGACGCAAAGTTTTAAATACATAGACTTTGCGCCTTTGCGGTCTTCGCGTTTAAAAAAATCTATGTGTCCCGAAGAAAATCCCTTGCGTCTCTGTTTAAATTTACAAAAACATGTCTGCCGGAAATTCCGTTCCAGCTCATTTTGAGGGCTTTCCGGGGCATTTTGGGGGCTTCATGGACGCAGAAATGCGTGCTTTTCCTTGCCCTTGCGCCCCCGGGAGGGCCTTACGGCTTTTCCAGAACGAGGAAAGCGGCGGTTTTGTGATGCCGGAAAATGTCCGGAAAAGCTCCCGTTTTTATGCCGTAAGGGCCTCCCGGGGTTACAACGGGGCCGCTCTTGTCGTGCAACGGCGGCCCCGTGAGCTTGCCGTAAGGGCCCCGTTGCAACCCCGTGAGGCCCTTACGGCAAGACCGTTACGGTCGGACGGGAAAACGGCGGAACGGGTGGTGGGCGTAAACGGCTGAAAATGAACGTGTTGGGAAAAGTGCGAAAAAAAGCCCGCCGCGACCCCTGAAATTTGATATGCCCGTGCTTGCGATATTTTCATCCACATCCGCTTTTTTTTGAAAAGTCCCTCTTCCTGACGGCCTTAAATTCAGAATTTTAAGGACATCGCTGCTTGCGTCAGGACAACGGCGGGGAAAAGGAAAAAGGGAGAGGAAGAACGGCCGTTCCGGTGCCTGCGGCAGGACACAGCGTTCTTTTTCTCCCTTTTCATCTCCTCCTCTGGCTTTCAATCTATATCCCGATACATTTTCAACGCACAAATAATTATACTAACCAAAATTACATGCACTTTCTGATGCCCGGCTCATGTCAGTGTAAGCGCAAAGGCGCAGAGCCTCTGCCCTGAGTCGTCTGAACCTTTGCGCCTACATCAGCCGGACCGTAAGTTTTCCTGATGCGGTTCCGTCAGAAAGCGAACACATAGCGCGGATAGAGCGAGCCTTTGGCCACGATGCAATAGTTGTGGTCGCGTTCGGCAGAGCCCGTGGGCTGCAGTCCGGTGAAGACCCAGATGAGAGCCTCGCTGCGGACATTTGAGCTCCAGTAGCCCACGCCGTTCGTCAGCCTGTTCCACACGAAATCGTCGCCCCAGAGATTGTCCCCTCCGACGGCTTCCATTGAAGCCTGGATGACCGCCTCTCTGTCCTTGATGATGTTCCATTCCTTCAATGACGGCAGATACCATTTTGAGAACGTCTGCGGAAGGACGTTGCCGTCACGCCACTGCTGTATGGCGTCCTGCATCACCTGCGGCGACCATCCGGTTATGTCGGCCGTGAGCGCCATGAGCTTTTCTGTGTTCTCGTAGCCTTCGATGGCAAGATTTTCCTCCGCCGGAATCTTGTTGCCGTTCACGGTCTCCGTTGCCGGCGCTTTGAAACCCGCCTCAGACAGCCATCCCGCCGTGCCGCTGGACGCTCCGACGAAACGGCATTTGCCGTTCCGCTTGGTGCTGAGCACAAGCCCATGAGTGAATCCGAGCTCTTCGAGAGCGTCGCTTGTACCCACGTTGTAGACCACTCCCACGACATTGTCGGGCTGGACGGGCTCCGACGGCTTCAGCAGGGTCCCGTCGGCGCAGACGAGGTCGCCCGCCTCAAGGGTCATCAGACATTCCCGCGCACCTCCGCCGACAGTACGTGTCACGACCTTTCCGGCCGCGGGGACGGCGTCGATGACATATCTCTTGCGGATGTCATTGACGGAATAGTATCCCACGATTCCGTCCGTGTCCTCCGGACGCACGATGAGCCTGTATTTTCCCGTCTCCCGGCTGTAGGCCGGCGTCACGGCCTCGCCGCCCTTCTCAAACGCCACGCCGGGAAGCGTCATGAAGATGTCCGGCAGACCTTCGTTGGTGAAGACATAGCGCGTCACGGGCAGCTGCCATTCGCAGAGGCCCATCACGTGGGAGAACGTTATCCCGATTTCCTCCCTTTCGCCGCCGGAGATCATGGCTCCGCTGCAGCACAGGAGGTCGCTCTGCCCGTAGCCGTCGCCGCTCTGGTCCGTCAGAACCGGCCAGCTGCGGACGACAGCATCCATCGGGTTGGCCGCTGTCGGGTCAATGCTGACGCCTTCGCGATAGGGGAAATAGGCGTAGAACTTAGCGCTTCTCAGCTCCTTGCTCGCCGTGAGATCGAAGTCGGGTATCCATTCTCCCTCATAGAATCTTATCGGAATGTTGTCCAGCGTGTCGACCACCTGTCCGTTATAGACTGCAAACAGTCCCATCCTGTCACCGTCGCAGAACGACGTGACGTATGTCGAGGCGTCAGTGACGGCACGCACGCCGCTGCCCATACCCTCATCAGTGACGGTTATCCTCAGCCGCGCCCTTTCCTGCACGGGCTGCGGAGCTTCAGCATCGTCGTCTGACGAGCAGGCCGAAAGCAACGGGGCCGTCAGACAGCAGAGCAGTGTCAGAAAAGTCATGATGGCGCCGGGCTTCATCCCTCGCCTTCCCTCTGTGGCTGAGCCGTGACGGACAGGCTCAGCGGAAATGTTCTTCTTATGTATCATAGTCATAACAGTTCAAAAAAGATTATTCTTCATTCTTCACTCACTGCGCCGCGTCCTCGGGCGTTATGTCACTGACAGTCCCGTCCAGCCCCCATTTGACAGCGGAGCCGGGAACGAGATAGACGACCGGTTCCTCACCGACGGTCAGGTCGAACACATAGTCATACTGGCGGTCAGGTTCCAGCACGAGATTGGGGATGCTTGCCGTGTAGACCTTCCCGCGGTTGGTTGTCACGGAAATGCCGACGTTCCCGGCTGTCTGCGGCAGCAGGATGAGCTCCATCTCGTTCAGACCGCCGTTAGTGACGGTACGGACGTAATCCTGTGGCACGTCCGCGACCGAGACGACGCCCGTCTTGGTGTCGAAGTCGCCCGTATGCGACAGCCCCGAGACGGTGACGCCCAGCGCCTTCTGTCCCGCGGTGATGAGGCTCAGCCTCAGCAGGCTCATGACATGCTTCATGTTCATCGTCAGGCCGCTGCTCCGGCCGGCATCCACATCGTCGAGCCTTGCGAAGAGCCAGTCGACCGTAGTCTCCTGGTCAAGCGTGTTGATGACAGGGTTCTGCCACACGCCCGACTGTCCCGTGAACGGATAGTATGCCGTGAGCGACGTTGCCGCCTTCACGAAGATGTCCTTGCCGTCAACAGCACCGAAGGAGGCCGCTCCGTCGGAACAGACGTAAGGGATGTTGCGCGCCGACACATCGTCATAGCGGCAGTAGATGCCCACCGTGTCGGTGACGGCCCATGCCGGCGCGCCGGCTGCTCCGGCAACGGCAGGAATGGACAGCCCCAGCATCGTCCCGGCCTTCTCACCGCCGTCGTCGTCATTGCAGGACACCAGTGACGCTCCGGCCATGACGCCCGCGATAAGTAAATGTAATGTCTTCATTGTCGTTTTATAGCTTTTAGTCATAGAAATAAAGGATTTATTATAGCCAGCAATCTGAAAAGTTGTCGCTAAGGTAGTGGTTTTGCCGCTAATGTATGATTGCAGGGAATTCAGATCCATGTCATTATGCCGTATAATGGCTTTTTAAGGCAAAAACATGAACGAAACCGGCAGACAAACATGGCGCTTTTCATAAAAATGATTACTTTTGCATTGCAGCAATGCAATCACTGCTAATTACAAGAAACAAGATATGAACCTGCTTTTTAGAACCTTACTGACATGCCTCTGCCTGATTGTCCCCGGATTGGCACGCACTGCCGAGAAGCTGAGCATAACCAACTATACCGTCCATGACGGACTGTCGCAGAACACCGTGCGCAGCATGATGCAGGACAGTCAGGGCTTCCTGTGGTTCGGAACGTCCAACGGCCTTAACCGCTATGACGGCCACCATTTCCACATCATCCAGCCGGGAGATGGAGGCAACGCTCTCGACCGGAGGTTCAACTACATCATGCAGGACCGCTCCGGATACGTGTGGCTGCTCACCCAGTCGGGCAGCTGCTATTGCTATGACCCGGTGACGGAAAGGATAAGAAACTGTTTCGGAAACTCAGGGAAGGCGAGGTTCAAGAACATGCTGGTGACCGACGGTGGCAGCGTGTGGCTCTGGGGAGACGGCGGCTGCGCCATGGTCAGCCGCAGGAATGACAATACGTTCAGGATATGGAGACCGGGCCAGACGGCGCTTGCTTCAGGGAGAATAAACAAGGTGTATGAAGACAGCCGCCACGGCATCTGGATTGCAACCGACGGCGGACTGTTCCGCATGGACGGCGGCAAGGCGGTGCTTGTGGACAAAAGAAGCTGCAACATAAGCGAGTCAGGAGGATTTCTCTATTTCGGGAGCGATGACCGCATACTGGTTTACGACCAGAGCCGGGGACGCTTCGCCCCGCCGGCAACGCTGCCCCGCCGGTATGCCGGAAAGCCGACACGGCAAAGCCTCCTGCCGGAGCAGGACCTGCTGCTCGTGTTCACGGAACATGCCATACTCTATTATGACACGCGGAAACGCACATGGGCAGAAGACGCCGACGCCATCGGAAGACGGCTCTTCGGAGGCAATACGCCCGAAAGGGCCTATCCCATATTCTACGGGAAGAGCGAGGCCTGCATAGCCAACTATACGGGCAACATCTGGATATACAACAAGGACAGCCGTTCGTTCGACATCGTGCCCGTGGTGGAGAACGCAGGCAAGATGGTCACCGAACGCTACCGCATCCTGCAATATGACAAGGACAACTATTGGATCACCAGTCAGCACAACGGTATAACACACTACAACCAGAAACAGCGCTCCATACAACGCTATAATACAACAAACCAGCTTCCGTCCAACGACATCCGCGGCATAATAAAGGACCGCGCAGGTGACATCTGGGTCTCAACGATAGACCACGGCGTGCTGCACATCAGGCAGGGCTACCGCTACTATCAGCGCATATCGCCGATGCCCGCTGCCGACAAGAGCCTCAACAACATACGTATGACCTTCGTTGACAGGGACGGACGGTGGTGGCTCGGAACAAAGTCCGACGTAAAGCTGGTCTATGTCACCGGGCCGGACCGGCAGTCTCCTGAGCACATTCTCGAACTGCCCGGCGGCAGCGCCTACTGCATCACCGAACTGCCGTCAGGAGAAAAGCTCATCGGAACAAAACCGGGAGGGATATATCGCATCAGCGCTGACGGCAGCAAAATCACAGAGCACATTCTGTTGTCCGTTGCAGGCAACAGGGCTGCCGACAATGTCTACCAAATGGTCATAGACCACAGAGGGCGTCTGTGGGTGGCCACCTACGGCGGAGGCGTGTTCATGCTGGCAGAGGAAAACGGCAGGTTCGTCATCAGGAACCATTTCACCTTTGACTACGCACCTTATAATAATATGGTGAGGTGCATCGTTCATGATAGACAGGGAAACATCCTCGTTGGAACAAACGACGGCATAATCATGTTCAATGCCGACGGAATCCTTAAAGACAGGAAAGCATACCGGCGGTTCACGATAAAGCAGTCCGGCAACGGACCCGATACGGATGTGGACGTTAAGACCCTGCTCATCGACCGGAACGGGACATTGTGGGTCGGAACGGGCGGACTGGGCATCTACTATGCCGGCATGGACCGGATAAAGGAGGGAAAGGCCGGGTTTCGTCACCTCGGGACAACCGGCCAAAGCCGCAACGTCATCATACAGGCACTGGCCGAGGACCGTCACGGAAACGTGTGGGCCACGGCGGAGGACTATGTCATACGCATCGACCGAAACTACCGCAAGGACCCGGACAACAGCTACAACACTCTCCCGACCAATGACGCCCCGATATACAACGAGACCGCAGCCTGCACCACACCGGATGGCAAGGTAATGTTCGGCAGCAACAACGGAATCTATCTCGTGGACACAAACCAGAAGACAGAGAAAAGACATCCGCACGTACTGCTGAGCGCGCTGAAGATACAAGGGGAGTATGTCTATCCTGGCGCCGGGTCGCCGCTGACGAGGAGCATCACCCTGACCGATGAGCTCTGTCTGACACATCTGCAGAACACGCTGACGCTGGAGTTCGCCATGGACGACTACCGCTCTTTCGACAGCAACGGCTACTATTACAGCTTCGAGAAAGATGGCAACATGGCCGCAAACTGGATGCAGACAGGGCAGAGCAATGAGATAACCTTCCACAATCTGCAGCCCGGAAAATATTGCCTGAGGGTGAAAAGCGACATCGACAGCCCTGCGTCCTCGGAGCGGCTTCTGACGATTGTCATCCTTCCGCCATGGTGGCGCACGTGGTGGGCCTATCTCATCTATGTCGTCGTCCTCACCGCCGCCGGATACACAGCATACCGCCATGCCAAGAACATAATGAAGATGAGAGCGGAGAATGCGGCCGAACGCTCGCTGTCGGAATACAAGATGAAGTTCTTCTCCCGTGTGTCGCATGACCTGCGCACACCGCTTACGATAATACAAGGCTCTCTGGAGTCGTTGCCGCAAAACGAAGAGCACACGCAGTTCATCCTTTCCAAAAGCCAGATTGCCATGCTCAACCGGAACGCAGACCGGCTGCTGACGCTAATTGACAAGGTGCTCGCCTTCCAGGATTGCCACAGTGAGACTGCCATACGGCAGCACATGGAGGAAAGCGTGCGTGAGGCGGAGAAGCTCCTGTCGCCTGAAGAGAAGGGAGAAGACGGGTCCGTTGAGCAGAAGCCGGAGCAGCAGGACATGACCGGTTACAGGATACTGATCGTCGATGACAACGAGGATATGCTGAAGATGCTGCACGACCTGCTCTCCAAGACATTCTCCGTGTCAACCGCGAAAAACGGGACAGAGGCCATATCGCTGCTCAGCGAGGTGCAGCCCGACCTGATTGTCTGCGATGTGATGATGCCGAAAATGGATGGGTTCGAGTTCACACGGCGTGTCCGCTCAGACTTCAATGTCTCACATATACCCGTAATCCTGCTGACTGCGACTGTCAGTGACGAGGCAAGGCTGAGAGGAATTGAAATGGGCGCGGACGCATACATCACCAAGCCGTTCAGCAAGAATTATCTCATGGCACGCATCGTGGGACTCATCGACCAGCGGCAGAAACTGCAGCGCAAATACGCCACGGAGCCTACGCCGACAACGCCGTTCATCTCCGCCACCGAACGCGACAAGCAGTTCATCGACAGGGTGAACGAGATTATCAGCCAGAACATCGGTAACTTCGACTTCAAGATTGACGACTATGCCGCAGAGTTCCATGTCGGCCGGACGACATTCTTCGCAAAGACAAAGTCCATCATCGGATACACGCCGTATGAATATGTGCGCATGACGAGGATGAAGCGTGCGGCGGAGATGCTGCGGACCACCGACATGAACGTCTCGGAGATATGCTACAAGGTCGGAATCAACGACCCTTACTCTTTCTCACGCAGCTTCAAGCAGACGTTCGGCAAGTCACCCACACAATACAGAAAGGATATATGCGGAGAAAGCGGCAAGCAATGAACATTGCCTGCCGCCAATCCAAAAAACTATTATCCAAAAGAATACTACTAATCTTTCCTTATTATGAAATGTCCGCAGAACGCGGGATCAGCTTCTTCCGTACCGAGTGACGGGAACGAAGAGTCGGCCCGTCGGCCTTTCTCCGGTCTTGCCGCTACTCCCATGAGCAGGCGGACCGTCTTGCCTTCTATCTCCAGATAGCCGTCATGGTCAATGTGATAGCCGTTGGTCTCAACCCATGACATCCGCTTCGTCCCGAACACATTGTCTCCTGGATAGCCGCCACCGGCGCCGAGGCCGTCGCTATGACTCCACACGCCCTCAAGTCCGGCTCTGAACTTGTTTGGGTAGCAGTCCGACGGACCGAGACCACGCCATTTCAGGTCGCTCAGATTCCCGGGGAACGTCAGTTCCACACCGGCGATTGGGACTCTGGGAACACTCAAAACAGCTTTAATGCGATAGTCAACCCGTGTTCCCTCATCTGTTTCCGTCACCGAATATTCGAAGTCAACGGTGTTGTCCTTGTCGTATTCGTATACAACATGCGTCGGCGACAGCTTTCTGACCGTAAACTTCTCGATGTCGGGCATCTTGCGGACAAGCTTCTTGCCCACGACCGACTCCTCACTGACGTCAGGCTTGCGCCACACCACAGGCCTGATGGACGATAGGACGCTTTCCACCTTACGGCTGTCAAAGGCTTTCCTCCGGCCGCGCCCTTCCTTACCGTCTGTCTCCACATCTATATATATGGAGCGTCTGCCGAGTTCCTGCCCTTCATTGTCGCGGAACATGAGATGCAGATAGTCTCCCTTCCCTACGTTCTTTTTCAGCGGGACATGGATATACGCCGTCTTATGCGGAGCGGCAGACACGGAAAGCGACTTCCCCGCGGCATTTCCCGCAGCTAGCATTCCTCCGGCATCATATAGTTTCCAGTCAATTCTGACGGAAACCATATCCGTGAAGTCATAGGCATTGTATAGCTCCACGGCAATCTGTCTGTCCCCACCGTGGACCTTCACCGTATCAAGCAACGGATATACCGGCATATATGTGGCACGAGTCTCCTCCCAGTCACGTCCCTGACGGCGATAGGAATCGACAATGCCGTCCCATCCGGCACTACTTATCCGCAGGTATTCATCCCCACGGGCCATAACGTTTTTCTTTCCATTCGCCAACGGAGTCGGCAGCTTCAGTCCCTGGTCCTGCCACATCCAGATGGCGGCACCCGCCCCGGCCGTGTTGTCGGCAAAAGCCCGCCAGCGCTGGTCCAGCCCGCCCATACCGTGGGTACCGAAGGCGTGGGTGTATTCCGTCGATATGACCGGGCGGTTGGCCTGCTTTATGAGAGAGTCACATTCCGCCGGCTGCCAATAATGAACGGACAGGATGTCTATGTCATCCTCCGGCAGCCAGTTCTCATAACGCCACGGTATCAGTCTCGGGCGTGTCGGGTCAAGGGCCTTCGTCACACGTGCCGCAGCCTGATGGAGGGCCGTGAAGGCATCTTCGTTGCCCACAGTCCAGCATATCACCGAAGGACGGTTGAGGTCGCGTGTCACGGTCTCGTAGACGCGCTGCAGCACCGCACCGTTGTAGGCCTGGTCATACATCAGTACGCTGGCACCGCCGAGGTTTATCTCTTCCGAACAGTACATACCGATGGAGTCACACAGATGCATGAACTCCTCGTCGTGCGGATAGTGGCAAAGGCGCAGGTAGTTTATGTTCGTGCGCTTCATCTGCTCCAGATCCTTGATCCACATTTCCCGTGTCTGCGCCCGTCCCACGGTAGGATATTCATTATGATAGTTCACTCCCCGCAGCTTCACGGGCTGACCGTTGATACACAGGGCAGGTTGTCCGGCGGCGTTCTTCGTTGATATCTCCCTCAGACCGATTTTGTCCTGCCACGTCATGAGAGGCTTTTCCGCCCACACTTCCTCATCCGCCCCTTTCTTATAGATGTCGGCCACGTCACCGTCAGCGAGAACATCTTCAGCAATTCCTCCCTGCAATTGGCTGACCCCGTTGAGCTTTGCCCCTTTCGGGATATACAGGCTGACAGAAAGAGTGTACAGCTCTGGAGTCTCCGCGTTCCAAAGACGCGGGTTTCTGACGTCCAGCATGAAGTCCGACTGCCGGCCCGTCTGTACATGAGCCGGCACCGTCACCACTCCGGCGGCCACCTCCCGGCCGTCTCCGTCCGTCAGTCTCGCACGCAACTGATAGCTGCATCCCGGCGAAGGATAGTTTCCGGGGCGCGACGATTTCTGCACGTCACTGACGAAGACACGTGCCGTCAGCCGTCCGGCGCCGTCCTTACCTCCGTTCATTCGGTAGTCAGTCTGCACATGGTCAATCCACAGCAGTTTCGGAAAAGACACCAACGACACGGAGCGGTATATACCTCCCAGCGTCCAGTCGTCACACGTGTCAAACTTATATGTCGGTGTGACCTGCCTTACGCGCACCGCAAGGCGGTTCATGCCGCCGTCAGTCCTCACCATATCGGTCACGTTGAATGAGAACGACGTGTAACCGCTGTCATGACGGCCCAGATATTTTCCGTTCAGCCAGACCTCCGCCGACTGCCACACGCCACCGAAGCGGAGCGTCCATCGCTGTCCTCCTGCAGCCATGTCGGCATCCTTATCTGCCGGCAAAGTGAAATCCTTGACATAGAAGCCTTCACTCGCCGCATTATCCTTAAATCCGCGGTAGACAGGTTCCTCATAGCCCAGCACCGCCCAGTTGGACGGAACCGGCACATCGTCCCATCTGCCACCTGCCGCCACCGTTCCCGGTCCGGCTTTCCAAAAATCCCTCATAGCCTCGGCGGCGGCAGAGTCTTTCGCGTATGCGAATCTCCATGTTCCGTCGAGACACACTTTCCGTCCGGCAAATCCACATTGCGGGAGCAGAAAGCCCAATAGCAAAAATATTATCTTCCTCATAGTTACAATAGTTGTTCTTAACAATCTTTTTTCCTTAAAGGAACCCAAAACTTATTCCTTTCTATTTCTTCCAGGCCAGCTTGTCCACTCCCGCGCCGAGCCAGGAGCTCAGATGCGGCGGCTGGTTGTAGCCCACATTCTGCCATACGACCGACATCCTGTACTGCGGGTCCTGCATCAGCGTATAGACACGGTGGTCCGTCGGTATTGTCGTACTGTATAGCCGCAGCTTCGTAGGGTCTCCCGAGACCTCCATGAGCAGTTCCTCACGCCAGTCGCCCAGAATGTCCGCCTGACAGCACGGCGTCGATTTCGTGCCGTTGCTTTTCTGCGCACCGTCCAGTTTGCGTATCACCTTGGCCGCACTGCCGTTCCATTTGTAGATCCTTGTCCCGTCGTTTATTTCGTCCTGCAGGTCTCCATCCCAATAGCAGCGGAAGCTCGCCGGCGGGCGTGCCTGAGAGATCATCTCCCCTTTACAGCTGTAAGTCCCGGGAGCTCCCACACTCCACATCTCATATCCCGGATAGCGCGGGTCTATGTCCGCGGCCAGTCCACGTCCGTTGTCTCCGGCTGTCGGTTTGCCCCAGATTATCTCGCCCGTCCTTGCGTCATGCAGTTCAAAGCCGTAGATGGCCACCTTCGCTTTTTCCTCATGCACCTCCCAGACTTGCAGTCCGTCCCTGTCAGGGTCCATCTTGCCGAGGTGCATGGCGTCTCCATGCCCCAGACCGGTGTTGTAAATCGGAGTTCCGTCATTGTCAACAGCTGCCGAGCCCCATATTATCTCGTCACAACCGTCACCGTCGACGTCGCCGACCGACAGATTGTGGTTGCCGCCGCCGAAGATACCTTCTCCCTCCTTGTCCGACACGAGCAGCCAGCGTCTTGTCAGCTTGCGTCCGTCAAAGTCAAACGCCGCCATAGCCGCCTTACGATAGTATCCTCTCGACATCACTATCGACGGATGCAGTCCGTCGAGATATGCCGCACAGGCAAGAAAGCGATCAACCCTGTTTCCCGTCCTGTCACCCCAGTCCTCCGCGTTGCCGCGTTCCGGTTCGTAGGCGCATGAGGTTATCTGCCGTCCCGTCATTCCCTCGAACACCGTCAGATATTCTGGCGACGTGAGGTTCTGACCGCAGCGGTGATACTTCGAGTGCTCGGCCAGCGGTGTCATGTAGTTGTCCGTCACCTTGTCACTGCCCATGAGCACCGGTTTCCCCTGTCCGTCGATGGTTCCGGGACAGGTGCGCATGACAACCTCGGCCCGTCCGTCGCCGTCAAAGTCGTAACAGAGGAACTGCGTATAGTGTGAGCCGGCTCTCACGTTCCGTCCCATGTCTATCCTCCACATCAGCCGCGAGACATTCTCCGCCTTGCCGCCGGTGTACGCCCAGTCCACCTTGTATGCGTCAATATAGCATATACCGGAAAATCCCGGCTGGGCGTTGTCCTTCTGGTTTGACGGCTTCCATTTCAGTATCACCTCATACTCACCGTCGCCGTCGAGGTCGGCAAATGACGCTTCGCATGGGGTATATTCATACAGCTCCCCCTCCGGGGCGTCCGTGACGGTCTTCCGGTCCACGGCCACCGTGGGCGGCGTCATTCCTCCGTCGGGGCGCTTCACCGGAAACTCCAGATAGTCTTCCGGCCACGGCCATGACTCTGGCGAAGTCTCAGTCTCCTTTCCGTTCATGACCTTTCTGACCTGATAGCGGCTGTCGGGGCGTCCTCCTTTGTCGGTGAAGCTCGTCGGTTCCTTGGCGGACACTTTCCTGATGAGCTTCCCGTCGCGGTAGACGTGCCATGAAGCGGTCTTCTCGTCCACCTTTAGGCGCCATGAGACAAACACGCCCCTGTCCTCCGGCAGCGTCATGGCTACGAGCCCACGGCCGAGCTTCTCTTCCTGCCGCTGCTTCACGCCGCCGGCAGAGGCTTCCGACGGGACACAGCAGGCGAGCGCAGCGGCGGCAAGAAATGTTGAAAGAGCCTTATTCCTCATCCTCACTGTCACCATCATCCCACACTGATGTAAATCTGCGGCTATTCAGTTTTATGCCGTCACCGCCTCTGCCGTCAGTCGGTCTGTCGAAGATGTCGAGCCCTTGGCGGCCGTCGCTGGCGGCAAGGATGGCCTGACAGCCGTCAAGTTCCACCAGCTCTATTTTCGGAGTTATATATGTTTTCTTTTCCATAGGTATATAAGTATGTTTGTTTCTTCACAATAAGCCGCGGACCTCCCCGACATGTGCGGGGAAGCCCGCGGCGGTCGATCTACACTACTTAATGATATATTTCTTTCCGTTCTTTATGATGATTCCTGTGCCTTTCACCGTCCGGCGTCCGCTCAGGTCGTAGATTTCACCGTTCTGTATCCGCCGTTCCGCGGCCTTCACGTCCTTTATGCCGTCGGTTCCGCCGAACGAAATCTTCAGGGCCTTTGCCGGAGAAGCGCTCTCAGGCACGTTCAGATAGCATTTGCCGACAAGAGCATCTGCCTCGCCCTTATAGATGAAGAATCCTGTCGTCACCGGCTCGGCGTTGGTGTCCGAGGCCAGCACATAGTTTGTTCCCGTTGCGGCCAGCACATCGTCGGCTGAGCCGACGCCGATGAGCATGTTTCCGCCGAGGGTGACATTCTCCTGCGTATAGTAAGTGACTGTGATGTCATCGTCCATATTCTCAGCCTTGAATATGATGCCTTCACCGGCCGCGATGACCGAGCCAGCGGCTATTTCCGTCAGTTCGGCTGTCTCACCTGCGACTTTTCCCACGTAGTATGCTTTCGCTCCCTCAAAGGCGAAGGCTTTCGTATCGGAGAAGGCCGTATAGCCATTATACCCGGCTTTCACTGAGATTGCGGGAACAACGTCCTCGCCCTCAACCTTTATGCTGAGTATGGACGTTCCCGTGGCAAACTGGAACGACTGTGTTCCGTCGGCCGTAGCCGTATATACAGTCGTGAGCGCCTCCACCGTACGGTCCTTGCCGCCATATTTGAAAGTATATGCCGTCGTTTCGGAAGAAGACTGCTCCACACATTGCGTGTAGCTCTTCAGCTGCGGCAGCGTGCTTGACACGATTGTCACCTTCTGGCCCGCCTTGACCTCCACGGCGACATTGTTGTTTCCCGCACTGCGCTTTGCGATAAGTCCGGCACTGTATGCCGAGCTGGAATAAGACAGGCCCAGCTGGAAATCCTTGTTCGGATATACCGAGAAGACCTGAGGCAGGCTGAACGGGGCCGTGATGTGATAGAACTGCAGGTTTGACACGGTGTTGTCGTCATTGAGGTAGTCCTGCTTTCCGGCGTTCTCGTATGTGATGTCAGTGCTTGACCAGCCGTTGCTTGCGCCGGACTCGTCGCGCTTTTCCTCTGCGAATTTGGCAAAGTCCATCTCAAACACGGTGACGATCTTCTTCCCTTCCGGCTTACACTCGGAGTTGTTGATGGCAAAAGCTATCTCACGAACCTGACGGTTTGATCCGTCCGTCGACTCGATCCCGACAATATATGTCTTCGCCGGTGAAAGTCCGGTTATGGAAGCGACGAATGTGGTGGCGTCACCCTTGCTCTCCGCTATCGGGCTTTCTGTATCTATCTTTCCGTCGCTCTTCAGCTCGTATGCCACAAGCGTGGCATACTTTTCCTCGGCGAAAAGCGCACTCACTGCGGTACAGTTTGTCACCCTTACCGTTATCTTGCGGTCAGCTGTTCCACCGTTGACTGTAGCCACGGGAGCCGAGCCGCCTTCCACCCAATAGTCAGAGCCCTTGAACGGTGAGCCTTCCGGTGCTGTCCATGTCGTGGCCGACGCACGGCCGCAGGTCGACACACACCAATCGTTTATTGCAGTCTTTGAGTCAGAGAGTGCCATTGGGTTGAGCACGACATAGTCGTCGGTCACGGAATACTGGTTTTTATCGGAACGGCTTGTGTTGTAGTTTCCTTCCGGCAGGACCGTAGCCGCCGAACACAGATCAAGAGTTGATTCCGGCACAGAGAAGTCTTCATGTGCCATCACGTTGGTTGCTCCGCCAAATGCCATTATGGCGACGAGGAGCGCTGATGTCAGGTTTGTTGTTCTTTTCATGTTTCTTCGTTTTTATAGTTATTGATGATTATTCCGTTTTGTGGTTGTTCCGTTCCGTGGTTGTCTTGTTCCGGAATGAAAGGACGGTTGCCGCCTATTTCCACGTACAAAATTAAGAGCAAAGGCAAAGAAAGGGATGGAATTCAGTTCAAATACCTGTAATACAATTTACGGATGCCTTTTATTGCTGTTTTTGAACCTCAGGTACATGTCGGGACGCCGCAGGAAGTTCATGAGAACGCCGCGAAGGCTGCGTTCATAGATGCACTCCACTCTATGTTTACATCAGCGGAACTCACCTTGTAAGTATTCATTATTACTTTATAATAAGTTTTTTGAACACAGAGACACGGAGACACAGAGGACAACATAACTCTGTGTCTCTGTGTTTAAAATATAAACTAATTGTTGCAACATACTTATTATAGATTTTCTTACAAAATCCTGTTCGGAAAATCTTTCGTTTTTGCTCATTTTCGGGCCATTTTGGCATCTGTCGCGGTGATTTCCGGCTCGTTTTTTCACCCGGATTGATGGCGCTGGAGTGCCGTAAGGGCCTCCCGGCTTTTCAGGAACATGGATTTTGTTGATTTTTGACCTCCGGAAAATGACCGGAAAAAGCCTCGTTTTTCTGCCGTAAGGGCCTCCTTGGTCTGCAACGGGGCCGTTGTTGTGATGCAACGGCAGCCCCGTTGCAATGCAATAAGGGCCCCGCCGCAATGCCGGGAGGGCCTTACGGCAGAAAGAAAGCGGACAAAATGTTGCACACTCCGGTCGAAAATGTCGTAATGTGCAATGACTCAGACGCTTAAAGATGCACGCGCAAAACTCGCGAATTTGCGGCCAAATGATTTCTGTTTTTGAATTCTTCAAGGATTTGAAGGCATTTGTCCGGATAGTTCCGAGTATTTAACACTTCAAAAGTATGGTAAGAGCGCAGAGTGATGAGCGCAGAGGTATGATTACCTTATATGCGTAATGCAAGTGCAGAATGAAGAAGACGGAGTGCAGAGGTATTATTACCTTTATGCCGCAACGGCCCTTAAAGCATATCACACCTCTTCACTCTTCATTCATCACTCTAACTTAAAAATAATGATTATAAACAAAACCATTGATTGGAAATATGAAAAGAATACTGACCGCCGCCCTGCTGACCATCGGCATGGCAACGACAACCACCGCACAGACGCTCCCCGTCTATCTCGACGAGACCCGTCCGGTGGAACAGAGAATAGACGACGCGCTCTCGCGGATGACCCTCGAAGAGAAGATTGCCGTCATACACGCACAGAGCAAGTTCAGCTCTCCCGGCGTCAAGCGCCTCGGATTTCCCGACTTCTGGACCGACGACGGCCCCCACGGAGTGCGTCCCGACGTTCTCTGGGACGAGTGGGAACAGGCCGGACAGACCAACGACTCGTGCGTGGCCTTCCCGGCGCTGACCTGTCTGGCCGCCTCGTGGAATCCGCAGATGTCCCGCATCTACGGCGAGGCACTCGGTGAGGAGGCTCTCTACCGCGGCAAGGACATGATTCTCGGCCCCGGCGTCAATATCTACCGTACGCCGCTCAACGGCCGCAACTTCGAGTATATGGGCGAGGACCCCTATCTGGCTTCGCGGATGGTCATCCCCTACATTCAGGGACTGCAGTCGAAGGGAGTTTCAGCATGCGTGAAGCACTATGCCCTCAATAATGACGAGGAATATCGCCATCAGGTCAATGTCATCGTTTCCGACCGTGCGCTTCACGAAATCTACCTCCCAGCGTTCAAGGCCGCCGTCACCGAGGCCGGCACATGGGCCATCATGGGAGCGTATAACCTCTATAAGAACCAGCACAACTGCCACAACGAGATCATGCTCAACCGCATTCTGAAGCGCGACTGGGGCTTCGACGGAGTGGTGGTCTCCGACTGGGGCGGATGTCATGACACCGAAGAGGCCATCACCAACGGCCTCGACATGGAGTTCGGCTCGTGGACCGACGGTCTGACGATGGGCGCGACTAACGCCTACGACAATTACTATATGGCGCAGCCCTACTACCGTCTCATCAAGGAGGGCAAGCACTCGACGAACGAACTCGACGACAAGGTGCGCCGCATCCTGCGCCTCTTCTTCCGCACGACGATGAACCGCCGGCGCCCCGTGGGTTTCCTCTGCTCGGAGTCCCACTATGAGACGGCGCTCAAAGTGGCTCAGGAGGGCATCGTGCTGCTCCGTAACGAGGGCGGCGTGCTGCCTGTCGACCTGACACGTGCGAAGAAAGTGCTCGTCGTCGGCGAGAACGCCATTAAGATGATGACCGTCGGCGGCGGTTCTTCCTCGCTCAAGGTGCAGAAGGAAATCTCACCCCTCGACGGACTGCGGGAGCGTCTGGCCAAGGCCAACATCGAGGTTGACTATGCCCGCGGATATGTCGGCGACACGACCGGAGCCTACAACGGTGTCACCACGGGCCAGAACCTCGTCGACCACCGCACGCCCGAAGAGCTCATAGCCGAGGCTGTCGGGAAAGCCCGCACGGCCGACTATGTCATCTTCTTCGGCGGTCTCAACAAGAGCGACTATCAGGATTGCGAGGGCCACGACCGCAAGGACTACGCCCTTCCCTACGGTCAGGACCGCGTTGTCGAGGCTCTTGCCAAGGCCAATCGTAACATGGTCTATGTCAATATCTCCGGAAATGCCGTCGCCATGCCGTGGCTGCGTCAGGTTCCCGCCGTCGTTCAGGGCTGGTTCATCGGCTCTGAGGCGGGCGAGGCGCTGGCTTCCGTGCTCGTCGGTGACGTCTGCCCGTCGGGCAAGCTGCCCTTCACGTGGCCCGTGGCGCTCAACGACGTCGGTGCCCACCGGCTCAACGCCTATCCCGGAGTGTGGCGCGAGAACAACAAAATCATTGATGAGGAATACAAGGAAGACATCTTCGTCGGCTACCGCTGGGCCGAGAAGGAGAAAATCAAGCCTCTTTTCGCCTTCGGCCACGGACTCAGCTACACGACGTTCAAGGTCGGAAACGTGCGTGCCGACAAGACAGAGCTGAGCGGCGACGGCACGATTACGTTCACTGTCAGCGTCACCAACACCGGCCGGTGCGCCGGCTCTGAGGTCGTCCAGCTCTATGTCACCGACGTGAAGTCGTCGCTTCCGCGTCCTCTGAAGGAGCTGAAAGGCTTCCAAAAGGTGAGCCTCAATCCGGGAGAGACACGTGACGTGACCATCACCATCGGCCGCGACGCGCTGAGCTTCTACGACGACCGCGCCGGAGCATGGACGGCCGAACCGGGCACTTTCGTCGCCCAGATAGGTACGGCGGCCGACAAGATTGTCTCTAAGACGACGTTCCGTCTGACCGAATGATGGCAGACGATGAGACAATGTCAGTAGTTTTAGGATAGGAATAGGTCCTAAAAGGTGTTTTCAGGAGATCAACGTGTCGCGGACAATATATCCGTCCGCGGCACGTTTTAAAAGAAGCGGACAGTCAGAAACATGACAACAATCATTTAAATATACATGAACCGATGAAAAAGATATTCATTCTTGCAGCCCTGGTGCTGGCCTCCGCCGGCTCCGTGGCGCAGAAAAAACCGATGAAGGAGTTCGTTGACGACCTGATGGGACGCATGACTCTCAAGGAGAAAATCGGCCAGCTGAACCTTCAGGTGGCCGGAGACATCACCACCGGCTCGGCTCAGGACACGGAAGTGGCCGGCCGCATAGCCGCCGGCGAAATGGGCGGCGTTTTCAATCTCAAGGGTGCCGACAAGATACGCGCCCTTCAGGAGATTGCCGTCAAGAAGAGCCGGCTGGGCATTCCGCTCATCGTCGGCATGGACGTCATCCACGGTTATGAGACGATATTTCCCATTCCGCTCGGCCTTTCGTGCAGCTGGGACATGGCGGCGATAGAGCGTTCGGCGCAGATTGCGGCCCGCGAGGCCAGTGCCGATGGCATCAACTGGACCTACAGCCCTATGGTCGACATCTGCGTTGACCACCGCTGGGGCCGCGTTTCCGAGGGCAACGGCGAGGACCCGTGGCTCGGCGGACTGATCGGTCAGGCGATGGTGCGCGGCTATCAGGGTGACTACAGCCGCGAGGACAATATCATGGCTTGTGTGAAGCACTTCGCCCTTTACGGCGCGGTGGAGGGAGGACGCGACTACAACACCGTCGACATGAGCCGTGTGCGCATGTACAACCAATATCTTCCGCCATACAAGGCTGCCGTTGAGGCCGGCGCGGGAAGCATCATGTCGTCGTTCAACCTCGTCGACGGTGTCCCGGCGACGGCCAATCGCTGGCTGCTCACCGACCTTCTGCGCGGACAGTGGGGCTTCGACGGCTTTGTCGCGACCGATTATGAGTCCGTCAAGGAGATGCTGAACCACGGCGTGAGCGCCAATCTCGCCGAGGCGTCGGCTCAGGCGCTGCGTGCCGGAACGGACATGGACATGGTTTCGGCCGGCTTCCTGACCACGCTGGAACAGTCCGTGGCTGATGGCAAGGTCTCCGCGGAGGAGATAGACGCCGCCTGCCGCCGTATCCTCGAAGCGAAATATAAGCTCGGACTGTTCGCCAATCCATATAAATACTGTGACAAGAAGCGCCGCGCCCGCGACATATTCACGGCCGAGAACCGTGCCGCAGCCCGTGCTATAGCCGCTGAGACCTTCGTTCTTCTGAAGAACGGAGGCAAGGACGGCGCCGTCCTTCCGCTGAAGAAGCAGGGCAAAGTCGCTCTCGTCGGCCCGTTGACCGACACCCGCGCCAACATGGCCGGCACGTGGTGCGTGGCCTACGTGCCCGACCGGTTCTCCACTTTGCGTGAGGCCATGGGACGCGCGCTCGACGGAAAGGCCGAACTACTCTACGCTCAGGGATGCAATCTGACCGCCGATGAAGGACTCCAGACGGCTGCCGAGTTCGGCAAGACAATCCCGCGTGGCGACGACAAGGCCATGAAGGCCGAGGCGCTGGCCGTTGCCCGTCAGGCTGATGTCATAGTCTGCGCGATGGGCGAGTGCTCCGACATGAGCGGTGAGAGCTCCAGCCGTTCGTCATTGGAGATGCCCGACGTCCAGCGCGAGCTGCTCGCCGAGCTGGTGACGCTGGGCAAGCCCGTCGTTCTTCTCAACTTCTCGGGCCGTGCCACGGTGCTCACGTGGGAGGAGCAGAACGTCGACGCCATCATGAACGTGTGGTTCGGAGGTTCCGAGGCGGCTGACGCCATCTGCGACGTGCTCTTCGGCGACAAGGCCCCGATGGGCCGTCTCACCGTGACGATGCCGCAGTCGACGGGTCAGATGCCGCTCTACTATAACCATCTGAACACCGGCCGCCCCGTGCGCGAGGGCGCTCAGAAATACTATAAGTATCAGAGCAACTACCTCGACGTGCGCAACGACCCGCTCTATCCCTTCGGCTACGGTCTTACGTACACCACCTTTGCCTACGGCGAGCCGCGCCTGAGCAGCAAGACGATGGCCCGTGACGGTTCCGTCACGCTCACTGTCAACGTCAGCAACACCGGCAGCCGCGAGGCCACCGAGACCGTCCAGCTCTACATCCGCGACCTCGTCGCTTCCATCAGCCGTCCCGTCAAGGAGCTGAAAGGCTTCGAGCGCATCACGCTGAAGGCCGGGGAGAGCCGCGACGTGACCTTCACCGTCACGCCCGACATGCTCAAGTTCTATAACGCCGACCTCGAATATGTACTCGAACCGGGCGATTTCGAAGTGATGGTTGGCCCGAACAGCCGGGATGTGAAACGGCGTAGGCTGACAGTTCTTTAGAAGTTAAGGAATTAAACTTTAGAAGTTAAGGAATTGAATTTATGGAGTTAAGGAGTTAAAGGGAGTTACCACTACGCTGCGCTCCGTTCAGGAGTTAAGCC
>ERZ780208.859-NODE-859-length-27709-cov-6.253996_pt1 | contig 27709 bp, 16 predicted proteins | sample MGYA00511167_ERZ780208 | MGnify/ENA primary metagenome ERZ780208 (study PRJEB29588, sample SAMEA2159202) | human gut metagenome | biome: human gut; feature: human-associated habitat; material: faeces | place: Denmark | collected 2008/2010 ...
TATTGCTGTGCAACGGGGCGCTTGTTGCAACGCCGCGAGGGCCCCGTTGCAACCCCGGGAGGGCCTTATGGGACCCTGCCCCAGCCCTCCCCAAGGGGTGGGAGAGCCGATACCGTTTGTAAGTAGCTATGAATGAACATATTACAAAGCGTGTAAATATATCATCACGAAGACCCCTAAATTTTGATACGCGCGTGGCTGCGATATTTTGGAGCAGGGAAAGAAAAAATCAGAAAGTCCCCACTCTTGCGGGCGTAAAAACAGGAAAAAAGGAAACAAAGCCCCCGCCGGCAAGCAGTTAAAACTATAGATTCAAGATAGAAGTGCAACGCTTCTGTCCCTCCATAACCCATGGAGCGTAGCAGTTAAAACGTATTAATAAACAAAGAATTTGCAGGAATTTGATGCTTTTGTGGATTTTTTATGCTAAATTTGCACGCAATAATTTTTAAAGCATCATTTATATGTCATCTTTTATTGCAGATAAAATCGTGATGGACGGCCTGACTTATGACGACGTCCTGTTAATCCCCGCTTATTCAGAGGTATTGCCAAAGACGGTAGAACTCAAGACAAGATTTTCCCGCAACATTGAGCTGAACATACCTTTTGTAACGGCGGCGATGGACACCGTGACCGAATCCCGCATGGCCATTGCCATTGCCCGTGAGGGAGGAATCGGTGTTATCCACAAGAGTATGCCGATAGAAGACCAAGCCCGTCAGGTGGCTATCGTAAAGCGTGCCGAGAACGGTATGATTTATGACCCGGTGACGATTCGCCGCGGTTCAACCGTACAGGATGCGCTGGCTATGATGGCCGAATATCACATCGGCGGAATACCGGTTGTTGACGATGGCAATCATCTCGTGGGCATCGTGACGAACCGCGACCTGCGCTTCGAGCGCCATCTGGACAAGACGGTTGACGACGTGATGACCAAAGATAATCTCGTCACGACAGACCAGAAGACCGACCTGGCCGCCGCCGCACAGATTCTGCAGGAGAACAAGATAGAGAAGCTGCCCGTAGTGGACAAGGAAGGCCACCTCGTCGGACTCATCACATACAAGGACATCACTAAGGCCAAGGACAAGCCCATGGCCTGCAAGGACAGCAAAGGCCGTCTGCGCGTGGCAGCCGGTGTGGGCGTGACGGCCGACACGCTGGTGCGCATGCAGGCGCTGGTGGATGCCGGAGCCGACGCTATCGTCATCGACACGGCCCACGGACATTCCAAATATGTCATCGAGAAGCTGGTTGAGGCCAAGGCTTCGTTCCCCAATGTCGACATCGTCGTGGGCAATGTGGCCACGGGCGCTGCCGCAAGACTGCTGGCCAACAATGGCGCCGACGCCGTCAAGGTCGGAATCGGCCCGGGCTCAATCTGTACGACCCGTGTCGTTGCCGGTGTCGGTGTTCCTCAGCTGAGCGCCGTCTATGATGTCTACAATGCGCTTCAGGGCACCGGTGTGCCTCTGATTGCCGACGGTGGTCTGCGCTATTCGGGCGACGTTGTCAAGGCACTCGCTGCCGGAGGAAGCTCCGTCATGATTGGCTCGCTGGTGGCCGGAACGGAGGAGAGCCCCGGAGAGACCATCATCTTCAACGGACGTAAGTTCAAGAGCTACCGCGGAATGGGTTCGTTGGAGGCTATGGAGCAGAAGAACGGTTCTAAGGACCGCTACTTCCAGGGCGACACGACAGAGGTGAAGAAGCTCGTTCCGGAGGGCATCGCCGGACGTGTGCCCTACAAGGGAACCGTTCAGGAAGTCATCTATCAGATGGTCGGCGGTCTGCGCTCAGGTATGGGCTACTGCGGAGCGGCCACCATCGAGAAGCTGCATGACGCCAAGTTCACCCGTATCACGAACGCCGGTGTCATGGAAAGCCACCCGCACGACATCTCCATCACGAGCGAGGCACCGAACTATTCACGCCCGAACGATTAATAGAAGGAGATAAAAGAAAAAGAAGATAGAGGGAGATAAAAGACAAATGTCTTAGCGCTTTCAGCTATCGTCCTCTATCTTCTTAGCGACCGCAGGGAGCAATATCTCCTTTTTACTCCTTATATCTCCTTTCAAACCGAAACTTAAATACGTATATATAATAATGAGAAGAGCATATTTGTTTGCCGCCATGCTCATGGCATGCGGTACGATTGGCGCGCAGAACGACGACCCTACGGTGATGACCATCAACGGCCAGCCCGTGACACGTTCGGAATTTGAATACTCCTACAACAAGAACAACGCCGAGGGCGTGATTGACAAAAAGACGGTCGACGAATATGCCGAGCTCTTTGTCAACTACAAACTGAAGGTCGCCGCGGCACTTGACGCCCGTCTTGACACGCTGTTCTCTTTCCGCAAGGAGTTTGCGCAGTACCGCGACCAACAGATACGTCCCACACTCATCACCGACGATGACGTGGAACGCGAGGCAAGGAAGATATATGAGACGACCAAGGCCGGCATCGGCGAACGTGGTCTGATACACCCCGCCCACATCTTCCTGCACGTGGCACAACAGGCGCCGCAGGCCGACGTGGACAAGGCCAAGGCCCGCATAGACTCCATCTATGCCGCGCTGAAGGGCGGAGCGAAGTTCGAGGAGCTGGCCATCAGCCTCTCACAGGACCCCGGCTCGGCCCGAAACGGCGGTCTGCTGCCGTGGATCAGCCCCAACCAGACGCTGAAGGAGTTTGAGGACAAGGCATACGAGCTCCAACCGGGCGAGATGAGCCAGCCGTTCCTCTCACCTGCCGGCTATCATATCGTGCTCATGAAAGAGCGCAAGCAGCTGGAGCCCTATGACTCGCTCCGCAACAACATCCTCCGGTTCATCGAGCAGCGCAACATCCGCGAGCGCATCATCGACCACAAGATTGACTCGATTTCCAAGACGGCGTCCATATCGAAGGAGCAGCTGATGGACAACATGGCCGACTCGCTTCAGGCCACCGACCATGAGCTGAAGAACCTCATCCGCGAATACCACGACGGTCTGCTGCTCTACGAGATAAGCAACCGCGAGGTTTGGGAAAAGGCAGCCAAGGACGACGCGGCCCTTGCGGCATATTTCGCAAAGAACAAGAAAAAATATGTCTGGGATGAACCGCGCTTCAAGGGCATGGCCTATCATGTCAAGGTGGCCGAAGACGTGAAGGCCGTCAGGGACTGCGTGAAGAAGCTCAAGTTCGACGAATGGGCCGACGCGCTCCGCAAGACGTTCAACAACGACTCCGTCATCCGCATCCGCGTTGAGAAGGGTCTGTTCAAGAAGGGCGACAACGCGCTCGTCGACCACGACATATTCAAGGTCGACACAACGGCAACGCCGGTCAAGGACTATCCCATTGACGCCACCTACGGCAAGATTCTCAAGAAAGGACCGGAGGACTATACCGACGTCCGCGGCCTCGTGACAGCCGACTATCAGGACGAACTGGAGAAGGAATGGGTCGCAGGACTGCGCCGGAAATATGCCGTGGAGATTAACCGCGAGGTTTTGAACACTGTTAACAAGCACTAAGATGAACAAGACAGATATAAGACGCTTCGCTCTTTCGGCCGTCATGGCCCTGACCGGACTGAGCCTCATGGCCGCCAACCGAACGCTGACGGCACCGGAAGACAGCACCGGCGTGAACGAACGGAGCATTGTGGACGAGGTTATATGGGTCGTGGGCGACGAGGCCATCCTCAAGTCTGACGTAGAGGCCATGCGCAGGCAGGCCGAAGAGGAAGGCACGCGATGGAACGGAGACCCCGACTGCGTGATACCGGAGCAGCTTGCCGTTCAGAAACTCTTTCTGAACCAGGCCGCCATCGACAGCATCGAAGTGACCGAATCGGAAGTGTCGGCGTCTGTCGAGCAGTACATCGACTATTGGATCAGCATGGCCGGCTCACGGGAGAAGCTGGAGGAATATAAGAAAGCGAGCATCAGCCAGCTGCGCAACGAGCTGCGCGACGCTTTGCGCGACCGCCAGCTGACACAGAAGATGCGCGAACACCTCGTACAGGACATTAAGGTCTCGCCGGCCGAAGTGCGCCGCTACTTCAAGGACCTGCCCGCAGACAGTATTCCCTTCGTGCCTACAGAGGTCGAAGTGCAGATTCTAACAATCACTCCGACCATCGAGCAGGAGGAGATCAACCATGTGAAGGACGAGCTTCGCGAATATACGGAGCGCGTCAACAACGGAGAATCGTCGTTCTCCACGCTCGCCCGGCTCTATTCCGAAGACCCCGGCTCAGCGCGCCGCGGCGGTGAGCTTGACTACACGGGCCGCGGAATGCTTGATCCGGCCTTTGCCGCCGTGGCGTTCAACCTCACCGACCCGAAGAAGATTTCAAAGATAGTAGAGTCGGAGTTCGGCTTCCACATCATCCAGCTGGTGGACAAGCGCGGCGACAAGATAAAGGTGCGCCACATCCTGCGCAAGCCACACGTCTCGTCAGAAGCCATCAGCAAGGCCATAGCACGGCTCGACTCTATCCGCACGGACATCGTCGACGGCAAGTTCACGTTCGAGCAGGGCGTCTCCGTCATCTCCGACGACAAGGACACGCGCAACAACTACGGCCTCATGTCAAACGTCACCGAAGACGGCCGCACATCACGGTTCCAGATGCAGGACCTGCCCTCGGAAGTGGCAAAGGCTGTTGACAGGATGCAGATCGGCGAGATCTCCGCTCCTTTCCAGATGATAAACGCAAAGGGAAAGACCGTCTGCGTCATCGCCAAGCTGAAGAACCGCGTCGACGGCCACAAGGCCACGATAACGGAAGACTTTCAGGTCATGCAGAACGTCGTGCTCAACAAGCGCCGGGAAGAGGTGATTCACGACTGGGTGGTGAATAAAATCAAATCAACATACGTACGTGTCAACGACCGTTACAAGAACTGCAACTTTGAATATCAAGGCTGGATAAAATGACAAAACGAGCCATAGCAAGACAATCGTTAAGCTGGCATAGAATCATCGTCATGATGGTTCTATGCCTTTTTGGAATATGCGCGGTAATGTCGCAGCGCCCAATAAACAAACAGACGGCACCGGGGAGTAAGCCCCAAACGACGCAGAGCAAGGCCCAGGCGGCTCAAAAAAAGCCACAGGCACAGAAGAAAAAGCCCGGAACGGCACAGGCAAAGAAGAACAGACAGACGGCCAAGACGGCCACGAAGTATGACGACAACAGGGTCTATCTGCTCCATTCCGACAATCTCCATTATGACAGGTTCCGCAATCCGGACGCCCAGATACTTGACGGCAACGTCGCTTTCCGCCATCAGGGGGCCACGCTCTATTGCGACAGTGCCCATTTCTACGAGAAATCTAATTCCTTCGAGGCCTTCAACAACGTCAAGATGTATCAGGGCGACACCCTCTCCCTGTTCAGCGACTACGCTTTCTACGACGGCAACGAGATGATGTGCATGGCCCGCTACAACGTCGTTCTGAAGAACCGCGAGTCCACGCTCTATACCGATAGCCTCAACTACGACCGCCTCTACAGCGTCGGCTACTTCTTCGAGGGCGGCAAGCTCGTCGACGGAGGAAGCACGCTGACCTCCGACTGGGGCGAATATAACACGGAAACGAAGCAGGCCGTCTTCAACTACAGCGTGAAGCTGAAGGGCCCTGACTATGTCATCACTTCCGACACGCTCCACTATGACACCAAGACATCAACGGCCCACGTCCTCGGTCCGTCAGACATCTACTCCGGAACGAGCCACATAACGACGGAAGACGGATATTACGGGACGAAGACGAAGAAGTCGCAGCTCTACCAGCGCTCCGTCATCCGCAATCAGGGACGCATCATCGTCGGCGACAGTGTCTATCATGACGACATCACCGGCACGAGCGAAGCCTTCAACAACATTATCTATAGGGACACGGTGAACAAGAACATGCTCACCTCCGACTATTGTTTCTACAACGAGCAGACCGGCTACGGCATGGCCACGAAGCGGGCCGTGGCCATCGACTACTCCCAGAAGGACTCGCTGTACATGCACGCCGACACGTTCAAGCTCTACACGTTCAACATCAATACGGACTCCGTATACCGCAAGCTCCACGCCTACAACAAGGTCAGAGCCTATCGCGTGGACGTCCAGGCCGTGTGCGATTCGCTCGTCTTCAACAGCCAGGACTCCTGTCTGACGATGTACCGCGACCCCATCGTGTGGAATCTCAGCCAGCAGCTGCTCGGCGAGGTCATCAAGGTCTACATGCGCGACTCCACCATCGACCGCGCCCATGTCATCGGCCAGGCGCTTTCCGTCGAGCAGATGGCGGACTCGGTCCACTTCAATCAGGTCTCGTCCAAGGAGATGAAGGCGTTCTTCCTCAACGGCGAGGTCCATGAGGCGAATGCCATCGACAACGTCCAGATTGTCTACTATCCCATCGACGACAGCGACAGCACCCTCATCGGACTCAACTACACGGAGACGAGCGAGATGAAGATGTATCTGGAGAACCGCAAGATGAAGAAGATATGGATGCCGAAGGCCGAGGGAACGCTCTATCCGATGTCCCAGATTCCGCCAGCCAAGAAGTTCCTCCCGAACTATGCGTGGTTCGATTATGTCCGGCCGCTGGACAAGGACGACATCTTCAACTGGCGCGGGAAGAAGGCCGGAACGGAGCTGAAGGAAGTCAAGCGGCGTGAGGCGCCGCTGCAGAAGCTCGCCAATCCGGACACAACAGATGCCGCACCTAAGACGGAAGAAGGTGATTCCGGCAGCAACACCCAACCGGAAGCCGCCCCACAGACTGACGCCGCGGCTGTCTCAAACCAGCCGGCGGAAACAGCGGACGCTCCTGCCGAAGCCGGTGAAGCCCCGGCCAGCGACGATAAACCATCCGGACAACAGCCGTCATGATGTTCTTCAAAAACGCCGAACCCCGCCGTTTCTCCCTTCGCCCGGTCTATTCCGACGAACGGAAGGAGAGGTTGCGCACCATAGAGGAGCGCGCCCGACGTGAGCTTGGCATGACGCAAGAGACCTCAGACCCCGGTTCCGGCACGAAGGATGACGCCGGAGGCCGGACAGAAACGGCCAAAACGGCATACGGACAGACAGGAACGGACATGCGATATGACGGCCGCGAAAGACTGCACGACGCCTTCAAGCGCCACGACGGCCGTCCCCGCCCCACGTCATGGCCGTCCGGAAGCCCCGTCGTATGGCTGCTTGCCGCCATCCTCGCGGCCATGATATTCCTCTTGGCCAATACGGACGCGGGCCGCGAGATGATCAGGAACTTCTGAGAAGAGGATTGAAATCATAATAAGAAGATGATTAGAAATCAACGGGGAGCTGATTACAAATTTATGAGATGAGAACAGATTATGAGTGATGTCATACAACTGCTGCCTGACTCGGTAGCCAACCAGATAGCCGCAGGCGAGGTCATACAGCGCCCCGCCTCCGTGATAAAGGAGCTCGTCGAGAACTCCATCGACGCCGGAGCACGCTCCATCAAGGTCTTCGTGACCGACGCCGGACGGACCTCCATACAGGTGATTGACGACGGACGGGGCATGTCCGACACCGACGCCCGTCTGTCTTTCGAACGTCATGCGACATCGAAGATACGCAAGGCCGACGACCTTTTCGCCCTCCAGACAATGGGATTCCGCGGTGAGGCACTGGCCTCCATCGCCGCTGTGGCTCAAGTGGAGCTGCGGACGCGGATGGAAGATCAGGAGGTTGGCACCTGCATAACCCTGTCCGGCTCTAAGGTCACCGGCCAGGAGCCCGTCTCTTGTCCCGTGGGCAGCAACTTCACGGTTGAAAACCTTTTCTTCAACGTTCCCGCACGGCGCAAGTTCCTCAAGACCAACGCCACCGAGCTGAACAACATCATGACCGCCTACGAGCGCATCGTGCTCGTCTATCCCACCATCGCTTTTTCCCTTCACAGCAACGGCAGCGAGCTGCTCAATCTGCGTGCCGGCAGTCTCCGCCAGCGCATCACCGACGTCTTCGGCAAGCGGTTCAACAAAGACATTCTCCCCATCGAGGTCGACACGGCACTCTGCAAGATTACCGGATTTGTCGGCAAGCCCGAGTCGGCCCGCAAGAAAGGCGCCCACGAATATTTTTTCGTCAACGGACGCTACATGAAGCACCCCTATTTCCACAAGGCCGTGATGAACGCCTTCGAACGGCTCGTCCCCACCGGCATGCAGGTGCCCTACTTCATCTACTTCGAGGTCAATCCCGCCGACATCGACGTCAACATCCATCCGACAAAGACAGAGATCAAGTTTGAGAACGAACAGGCCATCTGGCAGATTCTCACCGCCGCCGTCAAGGACGCCATCGGCCGCTTCTGCGAAATGCCGGCCATTGATTTCGACACCGAAGGCCGTCCCGACATACCCGTTTACGACCCGACGCGCGACGTCTCCATGCCCGACCCGTCGTTCAATCCGTCATATAATCCGTTCTCATCATCGTCCGACAGCCCTGCGGCACCGCGCACGACCGACCGCTGGCAGATTCTATTTGAGGAGGCACAGGCCGCCCGACGCTCCGGCGGGGCGGACATGTTCGCCTTGCCCGACGACACACCTACGGCCGACGCACCGGCCGCAGCCGACGATTTCATACCCGCCGCTCCGTCCGACATGCCATCCGGCCAGTTCATGATGCCCGGCATGGAGCAGCCGGCCGAGACTCCATGGCAACCCGATGTCCCGCAGGAGCAGACATCTTCAGGACTTATATCCGAGAAATCGCCGGCCCACTATCAGTATAAGGGACGCTATATCATGACCGCCGTGAAGTCCGGACTGATGATCATCGACCAGCAGCGCGCCGACATACGCATACGCTACGAGCGCTATCTCGGCCAGATGGAACAGGCCGGAGGCTCCGGAAGCCAGCATGTCCTCTTCCCCGAAGTGGTCCGTTTCTCACCCTCCGAGGCCATCATGCTCGACAAGATTCTTCCCGAGCTGGCCGCCGTAGGCTTCGACCTGACCAACCTCGGCCACAACAGCTATGCCGTCAACGGCGTCCCCGCCGGTCTCGAAGGCCTCGACACGCTCTCACTGCTCCACGGCATGGTCAGCGACGCCATCGAAAACGCCTCCGGCAGCCTTGACGAAATCAAGAAATCGCTGGCTCTGAGCATGGCGCGCAGCTCGGCGATTCCCCACGGCCAGATTCTCAGCAATAGGGAAATGGAAAACATCGTCAACGAGCTCTTCGCCTGTTCAAACGTCAACTACACGCCCGACGGCAAATCCGTCATCTGCATTCTGCCGCAGCGCGAAATCGAACAGCTTCTGGACTAACCGCCCGGCAACCTTCCGAATGGACCACACAATGCAGGAGCAAACGTTTCATTGCTGTATTACACGGCCCGCGTAACAACGTTACGTGAGCCGTGTAATGAAACAGGTGATTAATGGGAACCCATCAAGTCATTTCAAGCCCCCTCCCCGTGGGAGGGTTGGGGAGGGTAGGGTTGGCTTGCAGACTTGGGCTTCCTTGCCTCATTTTCCCCACATTCCACCCCAACAAACCCATTATTGTGCTGAATTTTACAACAAAATGCAATTTTCCACCTTAATTAGTTGGTTGTTAGAAAATAATTATTTACTTTTGCACAATAATTGAAAATAGTGCATATTGTTTTAAAGTATAATTTAGTATAGGTATGAAAAAGTTATTATTTACGCTGGCACTCGCTGGCGTGTCTGTAGCTGGAATGGCACAGAACAATGAGACCGCCGTACCGGAAATGAAGTATAGCGTAGCTACAAATTCATTCTGGAGCAACTGGTTCGTTCAGGCAAACCTCGCCGGAACCGCATTCTACAGCAATGAGGAGCAGGGCTGGGAACTCTCTAAGAGCCCCTTCAAGAGCTTCCGCAACAACCTCGGCTTCTCTGTAGCTATCGGTAAGTGGTTCACCCCGGGTCTCGGACTCCGTACAAAGTTCAACGGCGTTTGGGGTCGCACCGTAGTTCCCGTTGAAAAGGAAAAGGCCTATGACGACAACGGCAATAAGTATTGGACATTGAACGAGCAGGTTCTCTTCAACCTGAGCAACATGTTCTGCGGATACAGCAACACACGTGTCTGGAACTTCATTCCCTACCTCGGTGCAGGTATCGGCCGCAACATGTCTGCAAACACCTACGCAATGGGTCTGTCTGCCGGTATCCTCAACACATTCCGTCTGAGCGATCGCTTCGCCCTCAACTTCGAATTGGGCTACGGCCTTTGGGAGACAGACATGGACGGAATCTCCTACGGTGCAATCGAGTCTAAGGACGGTCCCGCAAGCCGCGACCAGATGTTCAGCGTAGAAGTCGGTCTGACATACAACGTCGGCAAGACACGCTGGAACAAGACTCCGGACGTAGAAGCTCTCAAGGCTCTCTCTCAGAGCCAGATCGACGCTCTCAACGCCCAGCTGGCTGACTCTCAGAACGAGAACGCCAAGCTGAAGGATATGCTGGCTAACCAGAAGCCGGTTGAGACAACAAAGGTTGTTAAGGAAATCGCTGCTGCTCCCGTATCAGTATTCTTCAACATCGGCAAGTCTCGCATCGCTTCTAAGAAGGATCTCCAGAACGTTAAGGATCTCGTTGAGGTTGCTAAGGCTAACAACTCTAAGATTGTCGTTACAGGTTATGCCGACAGCAAGACCGGTAGCGCTGCCTTCAACCAGAAGCTCAGCCAGAAGCGTGCTGACGTTGTTGCCAACGAGCTCGTTAAGATGGGCGTAAGCCGTGACAACATCGAGGTTGTTGCTGCCGGTGGTGTCAACACTCTCTCACCCGTATCTTACAACCGTCGCGCTACCGTTGCTATCAAGTAATCGAAGCGACTGGTTTCAGAATACAGAAAAGCTACAGGCCGGTGCAGGACAAACGTTCTGCACCGGCTTTGTTTTTATTTAGGTCAGAGGCTTTTTAAAGTCAGAGGTCAGAGTGATGAGTGAAGAGGTGTGATTACTCTTGACGGATTGTAGAATAATATAAGAGTAATCATAACTCTTCACTCATCACTCTGACCTCTGACCTAAAAAAGCCTCTGACTTAACTAAACTACAATAAAAACGTACGATAGTCATGATTTTCGTACGATTTTACCAACCGAGGAAATGATAAAACATATAATTTTGCCGTAACATAAATCATCAGCCGTATTTCCCCGATATTAACAAGACAAACATATATTTATCAATGAGACAGACAATGAAACTGCTAAGACAAGCAGGAACATCGCTAAGACAAATCAAAAGTCCACGAATCACAATCGCCGCCATACTCATCATGGCCTCATCACTCCTTTCGCGGGCACAGGAGAGCAGCGTCAGAGACGCCTTCAGCGGCATCTGGCCCGTCACCGACCCGACACAGACCATCAGTCTGAACGGCCGTTGGAGCCTGAAAGTGACCGAAGGAACGGACAAGAGTGACAACGTTCCGCCCAAAGACGACAGCTGGAAGACCGTCCCTGTGCCCGGATGCTGGGACGTCAACGGTTTCTGCAAGCCGTCGTACGGCAAGGCAGAAGAGATGACCGGCTACTACCGCACGACGTTCAGCGTACCGGAGGAGTGGCGCGGCCGCCGCACGGTAATCCGCTTCGACGGTGTGCTCTACGGCTACGACCTATGGATAAACGGCCGGCATGCCGGCCGGTGGCGCTCAGGATACAACACGGCCTTATTCGACATAACGCCCTATCTCGTCAAGGGCGGACGTCAGGAGCTGGCCATGCGCGTCATAACCAACTTCCCCGGCAGCGACTTCGACTACAATGACGACTGGGCGCCGAGCGGAATCATCCGTGACGTGACGCTCTTCAGCGTCCCACAGACCCATATTTCCGACTTCCACTTAGAGACCGAGAGTGTCTCCAAGGCCGAAGCCACAATGCGCTTTGACTTCGAGGCAGCCAACGCCGGAAAGGCCGTAACGGTCAAGGCCGACATCATCTCTCCCTCCGGCGTCGCTGTCAGCTCGTTCGAGACTGCGCTTACCGGCGGCCGTGCGACACAGCGGGTAACAATCGGCGACCCACTTCTATGGACGGCCGAAACTCCCGACCTATATATAATAAGGTATAGTCTTTGGAACAAGAAACAGCTTCTCCAGAGCTTTGAGAACAAGTTCGGTGTCCGTAAGCTCACCATCGAAGGCAACATCATCAAGCTGAACGGCCGGCCGGTGAAGTTCCGCGGCGTCACCTGCCACTCCACAAGTCCCGTCACGGGCAAGGTCATCAACGACTCGCTGACCCTCCTCGACATGCGGCTGATGAAGGAAGCGTCAGTCAACTACATCCGCACATCCCACTATCCCCGCGAACCGCGGTTCTACGAGCTTGCCGACTCACTCGGTTTCTACGTCATCGACGAAGTGCCGTTCGGCTACGGCGACAAGAATCTGAGCCGACGGGCGTTCTATCCCGTGCTCCAGCAGCGCGCTCAGGCCACTATCCGCCGCGACCGCAACCACGCCTCCGTGCTCATCTGGAGCCTCGGCAATGAGAACCCGCTTACGGAAATATGCAAGCAGCTTGGCCAGTACGTGAAGGACAGCCTCGACGCCTCGCGCCCCGTATGCTATCCGCAGGTCGGTTCCTACTTCCGCCGCTTCAACTACGACTTCCCCGCCGTGGCCGACATCTACGCTCCCCACTACCCTACGACCTCACAGATCGACGGTTTCTACCAGCGCGCCGACCGTCCCGTCATATTCACCGAATACTGCCACACGCTCGGAATATCCTTTGAGGACCACGACCGCCAGTGGGAAATCATCGAACGCACGCCCTGCATCGCCGGCGGCAGCGTCTGGGAATGGGTCGATCAGGGCATGCCTTTCAAGGCCCCGCTCACGAGCCGCTACGGTTATGAGGAGCGCGTGTTCACGTCTCCGGAAGGTGGTTTCGAGATGTGCGGCAACAAGGGAACGGACGGTCTGCTTTATGCCGACCGCACCCCTCTGCCCAACTACTATGAGCTGCAGCACAACTATGCTCAGGCCGCCGTCACCGATTCCGTCGTCGAAATAGCCACGGGCAAGGACGCCGACGTCGCGCTGACCGTCAGAAACCGCTATGATTTCATCAATCTGAAGGACAACACGACATTCCGCTGGACGCTCACGGCCGACCGTGACACTATCGCCCGCGGCGCTTTCTCACCCGACTGCGCCCCGCGTTCGACTGCCTCACACACCCTCCGTCTCCCCATGAGAACCGTCGCCGACGACCAGATGGCTCTCTTGGCCTTTGAGATTGCCGACCGCCACGGCCGCATCATCAACCGCCATACCGTCCGTCTGCGTCCCCGCAGCCTGACACCGCGCCTCCTCGCCGGCCTGACCACCGCCACGGACGACCCGACGAAGCTGTTCCAGAACGGTCTGCTCGTACGTGCCGGACGCAAGGCGACAATGGCCGAACGGCTGAAAGTGGACGGCAGCAGGCTGGAGAAATATCTGCTGCCCCTGACAGCTGACAAGCCCGTCAGCAAATCCGGCCGCAACAATGACAAGACATCCAACATCTGCAACATGATTGCCCGCAGCGACAGCATGACCGTCAAGGCGGACATCAGGACAACAAAGGATGCCAACGCCACACGCATTGACTTTACCCTCACCCCCGACACGACCGATACATTCCTTTCCGAATTCGGCATCGCCATGCTGCTCGACAGTTCCATCGACCGCGTCTGCTGGATTGGCAACGGCCCCATGCCGACCTATCCCGGACGTTACCGTGCCGGCCGCTACGGCATCTGGGCCATGCAGCAGGGTGACCTCTACTTCGAGGGCAACAGACGCGGCGTCGACGCGGCCCTGCTGACGGACAAGGACGGCAACGGTCTGCTGCTCTTCTGCGACAACGGCAACATCTCATTCGAACAGACCGACCACGGAATCGTCATCAGTGTCAATGCCGCCGTATCGGGCCAAGGGCCGAAATTCTCCCGCACGGCTTTCCCCGTGACAGCCAAGAACGTCGGCTCCGTCAGCGGATCCTTCCACATCTACCGCACCGACGCCTCCCGTCTGCCGGCCATCATCCGCCGCCTCTTCACCCCTGCTTCCGCCATCCCCGCACCCTTCCATCCGTTCGAGACCCAATATGACACATATCTGATGAAGGCCGAGGATGTCATGAAGTAGAAGATGTCCCACTCACCTTTTTTATAAGAAGGCCAAAAGAGGATTATGAAAAGCATAAAAAAGAATCGGCAAGTCAACGAATTACGCTGTAAACCGTTGACTTGCCGATTCTTTTTTATAACTTTGCAAGCAAAAAGACAAACCTAATGAAAGAAAAAGAAGATAACGATATGCTCGAATCACCCGATAAAGGCAATAATACAGCACTGTTCCCAATAGAGAATCTGATTCATGTTATCCGCGGTCAACAAGTGATGATTGACAGCGATTTGGCGCGGCTGTATGGCGTAGAGACAAAAAGGTAGAAAGAACAGGTCAGACGTAATATAAACAGATTCCCTGTCGATTTCATGTTTGAACTCACAAAAGAAGAGCTTGAGAGTTTGAGGTCGCAATTTGCGACCTCAAACCAAGACAGACAAAGAGGTGGAAACCGTTATACACCTTTCGCCTTCACCGAAAATGGAGTGGCAATGCTAAGCAGCGTATTGAAGTCCGATACTGCAATCGAAGTCAACATCCGCATCATGAGAGCCTTCACGTCAATGCGCAGCTTCCTGATGAGCAATGCACATATTTTCCGGCGGCTTGAAGCCGTTGAACATCACCAGTTGCTTATGCAGAAACATCTGTCGGATACGGACATGAAGATTGAGGAGGTGCTGACACGTCTTGAAGATAAAGAGTCTGAACCTATTGAGGGATTCTTCTTCGAAGGACAGATATTTGATGCCTATTCCCTCATTTCCGATCTGGTCAGAAAGGCGGACGAAAGAATAATCCTTATTGACAACTATGTGGATGACCGTGTTCTGAGAGTCCTCACAAAGCGTAAGGAAGGAGTGGCGGCCACGATCTATACAGACCCGCGACATTCGCAGATAACCAATGACTTGCAACGGCATAACGCACAATATCCGCAGATAGAGGCCAGAAATTGTTCAAACGTACATGACAGATTTCTTATCATTGACGATACGGTTTATTTCATCGGCGGCTCGATAAAGGATCTTGGAAAGAAAATAGTAGCATTCAGCCGGATGCAGCAACATCCCGATAATATCCTGACAAGGCTTAGATAAGCCGGAGTGAAAATACTATCATTGAAAATACGACAAACACGGAGATACACTGCAGAGCATAGACTCTCGGTATCTCCGTGTTTGTTGTTTTATAGGACTATTGTCAGACTCAAAGGATTACGTTCCTGACGCGTCGGTTCACTGTTGTAGCTTCGGCTTCAGCTCATCGGGCGAGTCGTTTGTGAACATGTTCACGGCCGGAGCCTGCTTCTCAAATAAGTTTGTGATAACGCTGCTGTCGAGCGTCAGTGTCGGGCGGAAGTCGTCGCCCGTCATATATTTGAGTATGGCCCGGCGCATCTGGCGCGCCACCGGACGGCTGTCGAGATTGTTGCTGATGTCCATCGTTGTCATCAGCAGACGGCCGCCGAGCACGTTTGCCTCGATGAGCATGCCGAGTTTGCGGCTCACGTGCCACGTGTCGATGGGCTGAATGGGCGGCTGATAGTCGGCGGGCAGCTCCCGCAGGTTCATCACCTGAGCCTTGTTGACCAGTTCCCACCAGTTGAGATTGGTCCAGTCGTCGGTCGGGAACTCCCTGAACAGCGGATGACCGGTGTCTATCGTCGCTCCCGTAGTGTGCGGCGGGCGCATCTTAAACCAGCTCGTATTCCAGAAAACGGGCAGATATGTCTGCTTGACGTCGCTACCCATGCGCACCCGTCCTGCGGCGGTCAGCAGCACGCGGCCGCCACGTTTCAACACCTCGACAGCCTTGGCATCCAGCGTGTCGGTGATATGAAGGCCGGCAACGGAAGGCATTTCCGTGGAAGCGGGATAAACCCAAAAGTCCCATGAGTTCTCCGCTGTCGGGCCGTTCTGGCTCTTCACCGTCGCCGTGAGCGTCAACTTGGTCGGCTCGGCAAACTCCTTGAGCGTCATGGAGACCACTCCCAACTCGTTGTTCTTGCCCACAGGGATGTCCGCCTCGCTCATGACAGCTCCGGCGACCTTCCGTCCGTTCTGCGTTATGGCATATTCTGCCTTAGCGCCACGCAACGTTTCGTTGTAAGCGTTATACAGTTCGACGGGCACGCTGAGCGTCTCGTCGTTGGTGAAGACAAACTTCGGGAAGCGCGCCAGCGGCACCACGGGAGCGCAGAAGCGGCTCCAGTCCGCGGCCGTGCAGTAGCCCTTCTCGCGCCAGAAGACGTTGAGCACACCCACGAGCGCCGTGCCCTGACCGCTGTAGTCGTTGAGTCCGAGGAGCTGGAATCCCGCATAGTCTTTCGTCCGCAGGTTGCGCTCTATCTCATACTTGTATGCCAGCGTCTGCAGACGACCGCTGGCCATGAGAAACTTCTCCGCCTGCGAGGCCATGCCGCCATCCTTCAACAAGTCGCGGAATATCTCGAAGTTGCCCGCCTTGTATGCTCCCGTGTACTGGTCTATCTCGCGGAAATCCGGGAAAGCGCACCACTGCCCCTGCTCATGCGCCAGGATGGGAGTGTTGTTGACGTCGTCGTCGCTCTTCGGTTTGAAGTTGCGGGGCCGCAACAGCTGGTCGTAATAGTCGTCCGACGACTGCGGCGCACGGCGGTCCCAGTCGAGTCCGCGTGCCCCGCCCTTCACGTGATATTCGCTTCCGCTGTCCCAAGCCCATCCGCCACCGACCGAAGCTCCGCAATAGACACGCCGGCGGTCACCCGTCTGCTGCCATTGCTTGACGAACGCGTTTGTCCAGCGCACCCAGTCGCCGGCCGGTTCGTTGCCCGCGGCCAGCATGCAGAACGACGGATGATTGCCGTACCGGCGCACCATACGCTGCGTCTCCTCCATCAGATAGCGGTCGATGGACATCCCGCGCGACAGCTTCACGCCGTGGTTGGGCCACGACGGACCTTCGGGCTGAAGATAGAAACCGACCTTGTCGGCAGCCGAGAAGGCCGCTTCGGGCGGGCAGTAGGAGTGGAAACGCATCATGTTCAGCCCGTACTCCTTGCATTTGCGGAATATCCTCAGCCATGACTCCTCGTCCGTGGGCGGGTAGCCGGTCAGCGGGAAACAGCAGTTGCCGACCGTTCCGCGCATCCATATCGGCCGGCCGTTCATGTAGAACTGTCTGCCGCGTATGCTTATCTCGCGCATGCCGAATGTCGACGTGACCGTGTCACGGTCAGCCACGGCCTGCAGTGTGTAGAGATTGGGATTGAACTCGTCCCAGAGACGGACGTCGTCGCCCATCGGTATCGTCACCTCGGCCGTGTCTCCAGCCAGCTTCTCCCGCCTCACGCGTCGGCCGTCGATGAGAAAGTCCACCGGTGCGAGCTTGCCTTTGCCCGCCATTGTCAGCCGGACGCGGATGCTTTTGGCGCGTATGTCGGGGAATATCTGCATGTTGTCGATGTGCCGCATGGGCCGCGCCGTCAGCCGGATGTCGCCCGCGATGCCGTTCCAGCATCCCTGCGTCTGGTCCGTGACGCTGTGGGAGTCCTGTCCGACGCACACGTTCTCGATACCGTTGTATATCCTGATGGCAATCTCGTTGTCGCGTCCGAAGTCCACATATTGTGTCAGGTCAAACTCGTGGGGCACGCTCAGCGACGAGTCGCGGCCCACGGCGTGACCGTTGACAAACACGGTGGTCTCGATGTGGGGACGTTCCAGCGACAGCGTCACGCTGCGGCCGCGCCAGCTGCGGGGCACACTGACCGTGCGGCGATACCACGCCGTGCCGACATAATGCTTAGCGGGAGTGAGGAAAAACGGAAATTTCATCTGACCCTCGACGCGATACTTCTCCATCGCCGGGTTGAAGTAGTAGGACGAGTCATACAGACTGCCTATCCATCGGGTGCGTACCGACACGTCGTCACCCTTGCCGTTGGTCAGCATCGAACCGGGCAGCGTGATCTTCTCACGATAGTCGGGCATCGTGCCCGTAGCGAAATCCCACTCTCCCGAAAGACCGATGGTCTGACCGTGAGAGGTCAGACCAAAGGCCATAAGTGTCAATCCCAAAAACAGGTTCTTCATCTTTACCATACGTCTTCTACCTTTATGTTGTTCACTTCCTCGCCCACGGCATCCACCTTGGCCTCCCGCGGGAAATAGACCGGCATGTCCTTCTGCAGCGGCAGGATGCGCAGTTCGAGTTTGCGGCAATCCTTCGGCAACCGCCACAGACCATACTGGAACGGCCGTCCGTTGTAGAAGTTGTCGCCCACGAGCCGTCCGTCGGCATAGAGGCGGGCCACGTCACCGCGATAGTCGATCGTGAGCATGCGGCCCTCGCGCTCCGCCGGAACGTCTATCGAGTAGACAGCCGCGTCGCGGAAGTCCTCGTCCACAGGTTCTTCGGCCACCTTCTGCACGCCGATGGTTATCCGTCGGGCCGGACCGGCCTCCTTCACCTTATTATATGTGACCGTCTGCGGCTGCGTCACGGCCTCCTCCTTGTCGAGGAACAGGCGGCCGGCGGTCTCCGAGTCGAGCAGATAGATATTGCCGTAGACGGGCTTCTGGAGGCCGCGCGCCTTGACGTTCTTCAGCACTTTCTTGCCGACGCATATCTCCGTGGGCACACCCGGGATCTGCTCCATGTATATCTTGCCGTCGCGACGGGCCACAAGTTGGGCCGTGGCGTAGCGTATGCCGTCGATGTTGACGGGGAAGATGCAGGCCGTGCCGGCCGGAATGGTCATCGGGCGCTGCGGAAACTTGACGCCGCAGACGTCAAACCGGACGCCGCGCTTGGTCGAGAGCTGCTGCAGACGCTCGTAGTTGTTGACGAAGACGAAGCCGCTGTCGCCCAGCGAACGGTAGGCCCAGCGCAGCTGCGTGTCGTCGCCCTTCTTGATGTCCTGCGGCGACGGGAAGGTGGCGTCCATCGGGGCCAGCGTCTCGGCGTAGTCGTGCATGAAGAGATGGAGCTTGCGCAGCGTGAAATAGTGGGGGTAGCGCTGTCCGAACTCACCCAACGGAGCCTGGAAGTCATACGTCTTCACGGGCAGGTCGTTGTGGTTGGTGCCCGGCGTGCGCTGGTTCTCGTTGAGATAGCCGATGCCGTCGGGATTGGTTCCGCCGTGATACATGTAGTATCCCAACAGGTTGCTGCCGCTGCCGAGCTTCACCACGGCCAGCGAATAGGCGTCCTCGGGATAGATGTACGGCCGGCGGTGGTATGACGTCATCATGCCGCCACCCAGCTCGCAGGTGAAATAAGGATACTGCTCGTCGCCCTTGGTCAGCCTCTCCTTCTGCTCGCCGAGCTGTTCGGTGGCGATGGCCGTCGAACTGCGGAACGCCTTGAAGTTGAACGCCTTGTAGTAGTTGCCGGCCGTCTCCTTCGTGGAGCGGTCCCAGAAGCCGTCGGCATAGTCACCGTAGAGCGGCAGCATCTCGCCGAACGGCACGGGGCGGTTGAGCTCCGGCCATCCCGTGCGGGTGTAGAACGGCAGATCGTAACCGATGCCGAGGGCCTGTTTCTTCAGCGCCATGAGGTAGTTGCCGTTGCGTTGCTCGTTGTCAAACTGGACGGCAATCACAGGACCGCCGTCCTTCCACTGCATGCCCTGTATCTGGGCGAATATCTGCCGGTAGAGCTTGGCCGTCAGGTCCATGAACGTGGCGTTGGTGTCGCGCGTCCGGCAACCTTTCTCAAACACCCAGTCGGGTATGCCGCCGCAGCGTGCCTCGCCGTGACAGAACGGTCCGATGCGCAGCACGACGGGCAGATTTTCCTTCCGGCATATCTCAAGGAAGTGGCGCAGATCGCGCTGGCCGCTCCAGTCGAAGATGCCTTCGCGTTCCTCGACATGATTCCAGAAGACATAGTTGGCTATTATAGTCACGCCGCCGTCCTTCATCTTCTTCACTTCCGTCTCCCACTCGTCGGCGGGGATACGCGAATAGTGTATCTCGCCCATCACCGGCACAACCCTCCGGCCGTCAATCATCAGGCTGCGCGAATCCCAGCTGACCTCCGGCACATTCATTTTTGCCTGAGCTTCCACTCCTGCGGCCTTCGACTTCACGCCGGAAGTCTGAGTCTTGGCGTCCGTAGCCCCGACTGTACATAGCATTGCCGTACAGGCAAGCGTCATCAATCTCGTAAGTTTCATCATGCCTTTAAGTAGTTATTTGTTTTAATAGTGATATAATTCGACCCCCAATAGTCCCAAGACCCACCCCTACTTGCGGGAGTTCTGCAACACCCTCAGATTGCCGAGTACAGCCTATCGTATGCAAAGATACATATTTAAATTACACTACGGGATAGATTATCTGACTAATATAATGGATTATCTTATTATGTGCTGCATGCTCCTCCTATTGTAGGGACATCGCTTTGCGATGTTGATTGAATATCAACCGATTACGTCAACGTGCCAAATGCACGTCCCTACAATTTCATAGTTCTGCAACACCCGCATGCCATTATACAATCATCTGCCATGTCCGTAATTAAAATTCTGAATTTAAGCCCCACGAGAGTCGCCACTTTCTGAAAAAAGACGGCGGCGGCTCTGAATTTCGCAAGCATGAGCGTATCAAAATTCAGGGATTTTCAGAGGCGAAAATCCGCGTTTTTCATAACACGCTCATTCATAACCAATTATAAACAACGGCAGTTCCGCGGTTTTCCGGCGGCGGGGAAATTGGCTTGCCGTAAGGGCCTTACGGGGTTGCAGCGGGGCCCTTACGGCATTGCAACAAGGGCCCCGTTGCAGTGCGAAAGCGGCCCCGTCGCAACCTCGGGAGGCCCTTACGGCAAGAAAAAGGCGGCTTTTGAGGGTCGGAACGGGGATTGGAAAATGAGAGAAATCTGCGTTCTGGAAAAGCCGGGAGGGCCTTACGGCAATGGAAAAGCGTTTTCCGGTGAAGAAAACGTGGACGGAAGAGGTAGGAAAACAGGCGAAAACGGGCCGGAAATGAGCAGGAATGAAAGTTTTTGATGAGGATGTTTTGTAAGATAAATACAAATAAGCAGAAGTTAAGAGAGTGTGTTGTTTGCTGTTATGCCGGAGGGCCGGGACCTGACTGAACCGGATTTTTACATTACGGTAATAATGACTTCCAATGACAGGAAATGCCTCTTTATATCCAACGGAAGTGAAATCGACAGGCTGACAACAAGAGTATTAAAAGAATACAGGAAAAGATTAACCGCAGACCAAGAAGAAGAAAACAACGTTTTTTCAACCAAACAAGAGAGTTTTACAGGATTTTTTTTGTAATATTGCACTTGCTTGCTGACAGAGGCAAATATGAAAGAGCTTTCTGAAGGAATATTAGAATATTGAATCTTATGAATAGAATAGAGACATTGTATAATGAATGGCAGTCCCTCCAGCCACTGAATGAAATCAACCAGACGAGACTTGACCGGAAATTCATGCTGGAATTCAACTATAACTCCAACCATATAGAAGGTAACACCTTGACGTATGGACAGACAGAAATGCTGCTCATGTTCGGCAAGGTGGTTGAAAGTTCCAAGATGAAAGACCTGGAAGAGATGAAGGCTTCCAATGTCGGCTTGAAAATGATAAAGGAAATTGCTCTGGACAAAGAGCAGCCTCTCACGGAATATTTCATACGTACGTTGCATCAGACGCTGCTGCGTGAGGATTATACGGTATATCGTCAGCAGCCGGATGGCACAAGCACCTCATACATTGTTCATGCCGGACAGTATAAGACACGTCCGAACTCCGTCATCACTTCCACAGGCGAGCGTTTTGAATATGCCTCACCGGAGGAGACACCGGCGTTGATGGCTGACTTGATTCAATGGTATAACGAGGCTGAGGCAAAAGGCGGATTGTCACCAATCGAGCTGGCATCATTGTTTCACTATCGTTATATACGCATCCATCCGTTCGAGGACGGCAACGGAAGAATGGCCCGCTTAATGGCAAACTATATTCTCTATCGCCACGGCTACCCGATGATTGTCGTAAAGAGCGCGGATAAGGACAACTACCTTACCGCTCTTAACCGTTGTGACGTCGCTGTAGGTCCTGTTCCTTCTGACGGTGCTCATGCTGAACTTCCACAAATCAGTCCGTTCGTGGAATATCTGGGCAAATGTCTGGAACGGGCCTTGAACATCAGTATCAAGGCTGCAAAGGGTGAGAGTATAGAGGATACGGACGATTGGAGAAAGAATCTCAGACTGAAATACCGCAATAAAATCAACAAACCCGAGGTTACTGCAGATATTGCGAAGAAAGTCCAGGAAGATTTTTCCGAATTGTTGAAGCAAATGGACGATGAATTGTCTGAATTCTATTCCCTGTTCACCTCTGTTCGATGGGAGCCTGCTGATTTCGGATGCATCGTTCAAGGGGATAACCATTTTTTCGCAAACATCCATTTCTATAAGGAGTTCGATTCAAAAGAATCGGGCTTTACCGTTCAGGCGAGTCTTTCCATATACCAGTTCATGTACAAAACGGAAGTTTCTATCATCAAAGATATGATGGGAACTTCCATATATAAAAAAGAAACGTCTTACACGGAAACGATAACGGAACAGGACAGAACGGATATCATCAATATCATAGGCAGATATATAAATCAGTTTATAGAAACCGATGGTTCCATAAATAAAATACCTTAAAGGCTGATGAACTGTTGCCTGGGATTGAAGTTCTGTTCGAGACGGGACTTGTGGACGAAGGAATCTGCGGGAACATCAATGCGGTCCGAAAGGAGCTGAACGGAGAAATATCTTTATTCACAAGAGTTCTGCCTACGGATATATACGAACGGTTTGATAATATAAAAAACAAGTTCAACCTTAACAGCAAACTCCTTAAACGGTAAAGGCGCGGAGGCAAAGGGCATAACCGTTCGCTCTTTGCCTCCGCGCCTTTGCGGTTGGTTGGTGTAACGTGACAGGCCGTCCGTTCATTCCGGCTGTGCGCTTCATGCGGTCTTCGAGAAAGATGCGGTTGAGAGTGTACTTCAGCGAAGTTAACACCATTACAGATGGTTAACGATGACTACATGCTTTGACACTCTTCTTTCACCACCTTTCGTTTGCCATTCACTGCATATTCCTGACAAACCATTCCATGCCTACGAGAAAAAAGAGATCATGTCCGGCATTGTTCAGATGGGCAGTATCGTTGGGCTTTTGGAAATATCGTTTCCTGAACGCGGCGTCGCGCACCTTTATGACACATCGGCCGGAATAGTTGTCGAGAACGGGTATGTCGTGGCGTCGGCATACCTGTTTTATGGTTCTGCACACCTGTTTGAATCCTGGATAGTCACAATACCACGGGGTCACATAGCCTATTTTAGCGTGCGGACACTGTTCCTTGATATTCGTTATGAGCAGTTCGAGCGAGTCTCTGAACATCTGCAGCGAGTCCTTGTTCTTCCCTACCTTGAAAGCATCGTTATGGCCGCCGATTATCATGACATAATCAGCATCCGGATTCATCTTCCGCGTCTTCGTGTACATCGCCGGCCCGAAGTTGAACCTGCCGTCGTGTGTACGGTCAAAAGCTACACAGGAGCCGTTCTTCCCGTAGTTGTTATACGATAATCCGAGAGCATCGGCCATCTTGTAGTGCCATGTCTCCTCTTTCGGCCGTCTGTGGTTCTCCACGTATGAATCGCCGATGACGTTGAGCACCTTCGCAGGAATCAGCGTTATCGGGCCGCCGAAAGGATTGAAGTCAATGAGCCGCGCGGAGCGCTCACCGTAGCACGCCAGCAGCTTTCCGTCCTGCTCCGCCTTTATGTTATGCTCCAGTCCTGACACCTTCATGGTTAGCGGTTGGGAAAAGATGCAGGAATCAAGCGGACAGGATGGCGTCACGACCATCTTCCAGCTGTCCGTCCCCTCACCTGTGATGTTTCGGCTCAGCGTCAGCGCGTCACGTTCCTTTGTATAACTCATGACCTGAGCGAATGTCCCCGTCCAGACCTTTGAACCGTATACCTCCAATGTGTCATAGAACTGCCACAGTTCATGCGGGCGATACCATTTGTCGTAACCCTCGTTTATCCCGTGTGTCATGGTGACACCCCATTCCCCGCGTTCCATCAGTCCGTGCATCCAGCCGGTCATCTTGTCCAGCGTCGTCTTGTTGTTCTGCTGTCCATGTCCTACTTGGAATGTTCTGCTGCCTATTCTTCCGGAGTCAACAGCTGCCACTACCTGATCGGTCTTGGCGTTATACGGATATGCAAGCGTCAGCGGCTTATGCCCGAGATTGTCCATAAATGCGGAATCATTGCGCCACACATCATACATGAACGCCTCCATACCCACCTTCCGACAGTTTGGGTGGCTCCATGTGTGACTGCCCATCTCATGCCCACGCTCCTCCATATCGCGTATCTGACTCCATGAAAGGCGCGCGCCGTGTTTCGTGCTGTCCACGCCCACCATGTTGCCTATAATCCAGAAAGTGCCCCTCATGCCACGTTTCTCCAGTTCTGGAGCTACGAGGGTGTAATGTTCAAGCAGTCCGTCGTCGTATGTGAGACTCACTGCAGCCTGTTTGTCTCCGAGGAATTTGCATATCTGGACGTCTTGTGCGCCTGCCGCAGCCTCAATGAACAGCGGCAGCACTGTCAGTATAAGTTTTTTCATTTGTGAATGGGTGTTGTATACGAATATGATAGTTATTGTATGAAGGTATGATAGTTATTTTATGAAAGTATGATAGTTATTTTATGAAAGTATGATAGTTATTGCATAAGCGCCCGGCACACCTGCTCAGCTATCTGACCGTGGCCTTTCACCGTCGGGTGGCCGCTCTTCTTGTCAATGGCGTTCAGCTCAATGCACTTCACGCCGTAGTGTTCACATATAGTCTTCACCGACGTGCTTATTTCTTCTCGCAATCCGTCGTTGAGCAGGAAATATATCTCCGTCGACGGATAGCGGTCCTTGACGTAACGCAGCATCCGGGCCATGGCCGGGCGGAAAGTGTAGAGTTCCTCTTCCGTTATGTTCTCATACTTATATTCCCCCACGGGTGCACCAGACCAGCTGTCGTTTGTAGCCCCGAAGATGAAGATGATGTCGGGACTGCCGAGATTGTCCATACGCGCGAGGAAAGAGCGGTCGCGGTAGTCATTGCCGTGGTATCCGCGGTTGCAGATGGTCGAGCCGGAGAACGAATTGTTCATGCACAGCCGCCATCCGCGCTCGGTTACAACACGATGCCACCACGTTTGCTTGACGTCACTCACGTCTGTATTCTTCACGTCGGGCTTGGCGTAATACCACGTATGATTTGTCCGTGGAGTGATAAATCCCTCAAACGTCGAATAAGAATCTCCAAGCACTGACACGCTCTTTGTCTGCGCCTGCAGACCGAGACAGAGAAACACGAGGATCACAACTGCCGACAGGCGCTGCAGCGCTGTGCGGAGAAGGGTATGACGGGAACTCCCGTCCCTAATCACTGTGAATGTAGAAAACGCTTTCATAAAACTTTTGATTTTGTTTCGGTAAAGTTATATTAAGTGCAAAAGTACACAAAAATCCGGAGTTATCTCCATATAGTCAGCCGCTATTTACTTTTAACTATAAACTTGTAACTTTAAACTTTAGACTCTGGTGCCTGAAACTTTCGACGTGTAACTTGAAACTTGAAACGTCAAGCACCAGCGCTAAAGTTTAAAGTTACAAGTTTAAAGTTACAAGAATAAAAAAAGAGTTTCCAGAGTGTCATTGCTGACTCTCCGGAAACTCCTTCTGAAAAAAGGCGGCCACCTACTCTCCCGCATTGCATCGCAGTACCATCGGCGCAGGCGGGCTTAACTTCTCTGTTCGGAATGGGAAGAGGTGGAACACCGCCGCAATAACCACCTGATATGACTTCATCGCTCAGGTTGACCATCGCACACAAGACACTAAAGAGCATGACCCAACCACTCTGATTTCAGTATTCTCTCTCACACACTCTCACCTCATAAAATTCCTTAAAGAAAAAAGGAAAAGGAAAGCAATGCGGCGAGTGTCAGCGTAGACCGGATTAAGTTAAAAGATGATTCGGCGCAGGCACAGCAGATGAGCAATACAGAAACAGAAGTAGAGATTGAATTTGAAGACTGTGCCGTTCCGGTAGGCACGCAGTTAAAGATGACAGCACTGGTTGTTCCCGAAAATACGGACCAGGCACTCATCTGGAGCAGTTCGGATTCGTCTGTGGCAGAGATTGATAAAGACGGAATTCTCACAGTGAAGGCAGTGGGAACAACCGTTGTAACAGCAACTGTCGGAACCGTTTCCGATTCAGTTGTCATTGAAGGAATTGAAAATGTCGCACAGGGTTCAAAAAATAACCTTCCGGTTTACACCGGTACAACCCTTGCAAAAAATAGTGCATCCGGAAGCGGCAGTGCATCGGGCAGTACGTCATCCGGTGGAACATCCGCAGGAAGCGGCTCTGACAGCGGCAGTACAGGTACAGGCGTCGGACAGGCAGGCGGTTCATGGACAGGCTCAGGCAGTTCGGGAAGCGGTTCATACGACGGTGGTTCCGGTGATTCGGATTCGGATGGCGGAGATGATTCAGGCAGTACGGACAGCGGTTCGGGAAGCTCCGGTGGTTCTTCAAACAGTGGATCCGGCACGACGGGCGGTTCTTCCGGCAGTAATTCCGGCAATAACGACGGTTCATCCACAAACGGCGGGAATTCCTCAAACAACAGTAATAGCGGTAGTAACACCGGAAATGGTGACAACAGCAGCAGCATTTCAGACGGACTTTCAGGAATCGGATTTACACAGCGTTATTCCAATGTTTATGTATGCGAAGAAAATGATACATATTATGGAGAAATCATCACACAGCCGAATGTAACCATTATCTATATCAAGCAGAGAAGCGGCACATTTGACAGCAGGATTCAGACGGTGCTTGCCAGACTGCTTCCGGACGAGTACGGACAGGTGTGGAGCAATTATCTTTCTGCCAACACAGACAGAACTTTTACGGCAGAAGGCAGACGGGTACGAATTGTTGTAGCCCCGAATGGCGGTCACTCGCAAATAGTAATATACAATTAGACAAAAATATGATATGCTTACACTAATATGACTTGCAGTGAGGTGAATTAATTGCTGAATGAAAATAAGATTAAAATGATGACGAAAATGGCAATTTATGAAAAAAACGAAGGCAGGCAGATGATTAAAAATTCCCGCTATTTTAAGGGGGATTATGTAGCGTTTGGCGTACTCCGTACATTAATTGCAACAACATTTGCATATATAATCATGGTGATACTGTATGTGTTATGCAACCTTGAAAAACTGGTTGCCGACATTAATTCGCTCGATTATGCGGCAGTGGGAAAAAGACTGGGAATATATTATATCCTGATGTTAATTGTATATACCATCATTGCGGCAATGGTTTATGCCTATCAGTATAATCATTCGCGGAAAGGTCTGAAAAAGTATTTTTCAAGACTGAACAAGCTGGAACGTTTTTACGACAGCCAGAG
>ERZ780208.862-NODE-862-length-27649-cov-4.155614_pt1 | contig 27649 bp, 22 predicted proteins | sample MGYA00511167_ERZ780208 | MGnify/ENA primary metagenome ERZ780208 (study PRJEB29588, sample SAMEA2159202) | human gut metagenome | biome: human gut; feature: human-associated habitat; material: faeces | place: Denmark | collected 2008/2010 ...
CGGCTTCCACGAGGGCGCGGGCACGCACCATGCTGTCGGGCGTCACGCCGATGCCGGCGGCCACGCGCAGACGGCCCAGGCGGTCCTTGCAGCTGTAAGGCTTGTCTTTGGCTTTTGTTATATCTTTATAGGTGACGAGGCCCACGAGGCGACCGTCGCTGTCCACAACCGGCAGTTTCTCGATTTTGTGGCGCTGGAGTATTTCCGTGGCCTGTTCCAGGTCGGTGTGCTGGTTGGTGGTGATAAGGTTTTCGGTGGTCATCACCTCGTCGATTTTCTTGTCGAGGTCGCGCTCGAAGCGGAGGTCGCGGTTGGTGACTATGCCGCGGAGGATGAGGTTTTCGTCCACCACGGGGATGCCGCCGATGTGATATTCGTGCATCATTTCGAGGGCATCGCGCACAGTGGCGCCGCAGCGGATGGTGACGGGGTCATAAATCATGCCGTTTTCGGCACGTTTCACAGCGTGCACCTGGCGGGCTTGCTCTTCGATAGACATGTTCTTGTGAATCACCCCGATGCCTCCCTCACGGGCGATGGCGATGGCGAGCCGCGCTTCGGTCACGGTGTCCATGGCGGCGGACACGATGGGGACATTCAGCGTGATGCGGCGGCTGAATTTGGTTGTCAGGTTTACTTCGCGGGGTAGTACTTGGGAATAAGCGGGTATCAGGAGGACATCGTCGAAGGTGAGCCCTTCCATCTTTACCCTATCTGCAATAAACGACATATTTTGGCTGTGCTAAGAAGTTGAATTTATTGCACGCAAAATTACTCATCTTTAGCGAAACGGCCAAATTTTAACGCAAAAAAAGTTAAAAAACTTTTGGGGAGCGGACTATCAGGCTTATTATACGTGGTAGTCTTAGCTAATTCTGCTATAATAGCTGTCTAAACTAACCTATTGGTAATAACTAATTTAGCTGCTTTAGCTAAGCTGGCGTTATCGTGTGCGGATGCTTACTGTGCGAGGGTGTCGGTGGCTGAGTAGCGGTCGAGGAGCTGCCGGTAGCGGTCGGTGGCTTTGAAGCGCGTCAGCCAGCTGTCTATGCTGTCGTGGAGCGCCACGTCGCGGCGGCGCGTCAGCCATGCCTGGAATTGCGTGAACCCTATCGGCGTGTCGATGTTCACATCCGGATGCTTGAGGTGCATCCTCGCCGCCGTCTTTTCGTTGATTACGGCGTAGCGAAGCTCGCCGCCGGCCACTTTCAGGAAGAGGTATTCGTCCGAAAGATCAGGGTGGGGGACGATGGTCACCGGGGCTCCGATTTCCGACGACAGGTTGTCGAGCCTTTGGCGTACCGGGGAGTTTTTCTCGATGTGTACGGTGTCGCCCGCAAGGTCGAGCACCGAGGCGGCGCGCGGTTTGCCGTCCGTGCCGTTGAGTTGCACAAGCACCTGCCGGTCGAGGAAAACGTCTTCGGAGAAGAGGTATTTGTCGCGCATGCCGGCCGTCACGGGGAGCGAGGCGAGGATGTCGACCTGCCGGGCGGTGAGGGCGTCGAGCGACTCTTCGAGCGAGAGCACCGGGATGAAGCGTATGGGGCGCCCCATGTCGGCGGCCATCAGGCGCAGCATGTCATAGTTGAGGCCGCCGATGGTGTCGCCGTAGAGGTAATAGCTCATCGGGGAGTGGGTGATGGCCACCAGCAACGTGTCGCCGCGGTCGCCCGGCGGCAAGGGTGCTTTCTTGCTTTTGCCGGCGTCGCCTCCGCAGGTGTAGAGCGCAACCATGGTGAAGAGGACGGCCACGAGCAGCAGCACGTAGAGCGCTATGCGCCGCCCCTTGACGGGTTGGAAGCGGCGTTGTGCCGTCTCGCTATGGAGGTCACGGAGTTTCATGTCAGTCGGCGAAATCGACGCTCAGGCCGAAGAGCAGGCGCGCCGGGTTAACGGGATAGAGCGGCATGGCGAAGTAGTCCTTGGTGAACCATCCCTTGTTGAAGTGGGAATAAAGCACATAGAAACGTACCTTGTAGAGCTTGGCGGTGACGTAGGCGTTCATGAAGGGGAAGTTGCCCACTTTCCAGTCTTCCCCTACGCGGAAGGTCATCGTGGCCGGCTCGTAGTTGTAGCCGCGGTAGCGCGTGTAATAGTCGGCGTCGACGCCTATCTGGAGATTCAGGACGCGGAAGGCGTTGAATTTCAAGTACATGTTGGAGTAGATAGTCAGCGCCGGAACCGGAATCACTTCGGCGTTGGAGGAGGTCTGGTAGGTCAGGGCGTTGTCCCAGTTCCAGATTCCGAAGTTAAGGTGTTGTTTCACGGAGGCGTAGAATAGATGCACCGTTCCGCCGTCCTGCTGCGGGAGGCCCGTGGTGTTGAAGAACACATAGTTCTGGAGGCTTCGCCATCCGGCCGAGATGCGTGTGTCGGTCCAGGGGATGAGAAGTTCGCCGCCGATACCGAACGAACGCGTCTTGCCGAAGTCGTTATGCCAGGCGTAATGGTTCGATATGTAGTTCTTCAGCAGATAAGGTTGCGCGGTGTTGCGGAGATGGGCATTGGCCTTGAGCTGCACGGTGTCTCCCAGGAGACGGAACTGCGTGTAGGCGTTGCCGGAAAGCTCGAGGTCGCCCACCACGTCGCCGGAGAGCCCGAACTTCACGTCGGCGTCATAGCGCAGCGTGGTGCCCTGGGTTTTGGCTATGCGGCCTCCTATCCAGAGGAGGTTTTCCGACGCTTTGGGTTTTATGTCCACACCTTCGGGGAGGGGGGTGAGGTCGGCGCCCGGCGGTGTGTCTTCCCCTTCGCCCGGTTCTTCGGAGCCGGGGGGAATCCAGCCATTGTTGGCCTGCGTGTAGCGCCGCAATTCATACTGCGCGTAAGCTGAAAGACCGAATTTGGCCCATTTCTGGAAACCCTCTATCATCGAGATGCCGACGGTGTTCTTGAGGCTTGAATAGGAGGTTTTGTCGTAGGTCTCGCCATCGGTGAGATAATGGTGGTCCCAAAAACTGTTGTTTGAGGCGGCGTTGGTGAATATGTGCGTGGCCCGATCCCAGTCGAGCGAGTAAATGAACTGCGTTACAGGTACATATTCCTGGCGCGTTAGGGTGTCGTTGACCTCTGTGTCGCGCCAGAAGCCCACGTTGTAGGTATGCGACATATAGAAGCGTGAGCCGCGCGAGCGTGAGTGCGCGTCGCTGAGGTTCACGGGGATGCTCTTGGTGTCGATTTTCGAGACGCCGCCTTGTAGCTGCGCCGGGTCGGTGATGTAAAGCGGGTCGGTGATACCGCCGTTTTCCTTGTTCACCATATTGTAAGCATAGAAGTAGGCCTGCGTCTGGTATCGGTCCCCTTTATAATAGGCGTTGAAGCCGTATGCCACATCCTTGGCGGCCTGGTTGGCGTACATACCCTTGGAGTAAAGGTAGTCTATGAAAGCTCCGGCGCCGAAGCGGCGGTTGAGGCTCCCGGCGAAGGTGGCCCCGAGCCGTTCCTGGCCGGTGTCGCGGCTACCTCCGAAGTCGTAGCCCGCCAATGTCATGGGAATGTAGACGTTATAGAACTTCTGCTTCCCGGCCGTCGGCAGCCAATGGTGCAGCGGGTCTGTGAAGAAGAACGTGGAGCGGGGCCGGAACCCTTCGATGAGCAGTGTCTGACCCGGGGAACCCAGGTTGCCGGGCGTGACGTATGCGTCGGTCACCATCGAGGGGATGACGTGGCGCTGGTAGTTGAAGGGTATGGTATCGATTGTGGAAGGTACCGCGAAACCCAGTGGATAGCTCAGGGTCCAGGCGTTTCCCGCTTTGTATTTTGTGTTGCCGCCGCCGGCGCCGGGGTTGCCCTGGCCGAAAGCCAGCGCGACACAAGCCACCAGAAGCATAAGCGACATTATCCTTTTCCAAAACATAGTGCGAAATTACAAAAATAGTGGCGAAGCACAAAATTCTAAGCCGTAAAATTGTTTTTTGCAGATTGTGATAAACCTTTCGGTATCCCGGAACGTTTGAAAAGTATAATCCAACTATGCCACTGCACCCCACGGGAATCCGACATACGGGTTTCTGCGCGCGTGTGGCAAAACTTTATAAAGGGATCTGATTATGTGTGATAAAGACTACAACGAAGAGTTCATGCAAGAGGCGGTTAGACTTTCGATAGAGAATATAGAGCGCGGCGGCGGCCCGTTCGGGGCAGTGATAGTTCGCGACGGAAAGATAATATCCCGCGGAGCCAATTCGGTGACACTTGACAACGACCCCACGGCCCACGCTGAGGTAAACGCCATACGCAACGCCTGCCGGTCGCTCGGCACTTTCCAGCTTGGCGGCTGCATTGTGTTCAGCAGTTGCGAGCCGTGTCCCATGTGCCTGAGCGCCCTCTACTGGGCCGGGGTCAAGAAAATATTTTATGGCAATACGAAGGAAGATGCCGCGGCCATCGACTTCTCCGACAAGTTTATCTACGACGAGATAGAACGCCGTCCGCTGAAGCGTCACGTTCCCGGCATTCACATAGAGAACAGCGGTGCCATCCGCGCCTTCGAGAAATGGGCCTCCGACCCGAACGTGAAAAAGTACTGAGACACCGCATGTTACGGTGCCTATTCAGCGTATTTGGCAAAAGAAATCTTAGTAAACACACAGCGATAATAGAAGCGGCCTACCCGTAGAGGGTCAGGCTGCTTTTTGCTTTAACTGCTTAAAACTTCAAAAAAGATTGGAGTCAGTCTTTTTTGTCGGCGGGGCGGTACCGGCGGCGGAAGTCCTTGGGCGATATCCCCTCGTATTTCTTGAAATACTTGCCGAAGAAACTCTGCGAGGAGAAATTGAGGCGTTCGGCTATCTCCTTGATGCTGAGGTTTGTGGTGCGCAGCAGAATCTTGGCGTCGGAGATGGTGTAGTGTTCTATCCAGTCCACGGATGCGATTCCGGTGTAGCGTTTAACGGTGCGGGACAGGTGTTTAGAGGAGACACCGAGCCGTTCGGCATAAAAGTCGAGGAATCGCTTCTGGCGGTGGTATCGGTCCACGAGCACTATGAAGTTTTTCGAGAGCTTCATGGCCTTGAAGTCCTGAGCCGGTTCGAGACCTGTGTAACAGTGATAACCCACCTCGAAGAAGGCGAACAGGATAATGTAGAGGATGCGCTCGTGGTAATAGGGTTTGGCGATGTCGCTGATGGTCTCGATCAGTACGTTGTACAGGTTGTCGTATACCGATAAGATTTCCGGTGCGATTTCGGTGACAATCGAGGCCTGAGCGGTCTTGATGTTGCAGTGCCGCTGAATTTCGTTTAGTATTTCAGTCTTGAGACCGATTGAGATAGTGCAGACGGATACCTGCGCGGGGTTTTCGAGTGCGATGTTGCCGATTCGTTGTCCGGGACGTAGATAAATAATAGATGGTACGGAGGTGTTGTAAGTGACACCGTCAATGTCGATGGAGCTGCTCCCTTCCCTGACGTAGAGGAATACGGTGCAACCCTCGAGCTGTGAGCCGGCGAGGGTTTCGATGGTGGTTGGCGTGATGGCGCGCGATACCCAAATTTCTGAATCGGGATGCGGTGACAGATATGTCAAGAGGTTCAACTCCGTTTGTCCGTGGGGCGTTTCAGTGATATCCATTTCCCACAAATAAGGTGTGATAATCTGAGTAATACAATAACATTGCGTAGCGGAGAGCGTTAAGGGTGCTAAAACCGGACATCGCCCGGGAATAAGTTTTACGCGACAGTGTCGCGGCAAAGATGTAAGTGATAATGCCTAAAATTCCGAATGGATATAAATTGCTAACTGTGAAGTTGTTTCCACTGATTTATGTTTTAAAATATATCAAAAACTGGTCGAAACAAATTCTGTAACTGAAGCTGGATAATTTATTGTTAAACAACTCCAAAAGATTATTATGATTCGGTTTATTTATGACGGTGCAAAATTAGTGATTTTTGGCGGTGTTTCATATTTTTAAACAAATTATTTTTGGAAAGAAGGGTGGAAAAATTTACTAATATTTGAAATTTGAAATATATATTTAAAGTATTTGAGATGATATATAGAATCTGTGCCGAAATTAGTCGGCAACGTTAACGAATTTTTACGGTGAGACGGTGGAAGAGACCGTCAATGCCCTGGATAAGGCCGCGAGGGACGCCGCGGAGGAAGATTTGGTGATATTGGAAATTATGTGTATCTTTGCTCAAAAATTATTTGGTCGCGCTGTGGTCTCCGTGCGGCTTTCGATAACGTAAAGCTCCTCTTATGGTCAGATATATGATTGCTGTTATTTCCATAGGTTTGCTGGTCATTGTGCTGGTGACGGCGGTTTGTTACTTCATGGTGTCGGCAAATGCCTCCGGGCGGCTTTACGACGACCCCGCCAAGACGCCGCATTACCGCCACGCGCTGTTGCCGGCCACATCGCCGGTGACGCCCGACGGGCGCCGGAATTCGCATTTTACCAACCGCATCGATGCCGCCGCGGCACTTTTCGCTGCCGGCAAGATAGACACACTCATAGCCAGTGGCGGCGATTACCGCACCAGCGAAACTTTCGGTTGTGACGAACCGGCCGCCATCCGCGACTCGCTCGCCAAGCGCGGCGTGGACCCGAAGCGCATCATCCTCGACTACGACGGTACGCGAACGCTCCGCTCCATAGTGAAGGCCCGCGAAGTGTACGGCCTCGACAGCGTGCTGATAATCTCGCAGAAATTCCACAACGAACGGGCTCTGTGGCTCAGCGACAAGGAAGGGCTCCGCGCCGAAGCCTTCAACGCCGCGCCGTCCCCTTTCCTGAAATACCGCCTGAAAAACCAGTTGCGAGAGTTCGCCGCCCGCGTAAAAATGTACCTCGACCACTTCCGCGGCGAACATCCCGTCTTCCCCGAAAACGTGTCTGACAAAAGCAAGTGATTGCCTCATTGCGGAATTTGGTACAGGAATTTTGCAGTATGGGGAATTTGTGTTCTCTTTGCAGAGAAATCGAATTGACTTAAATCCAAATGAAATATTTTTATTCACAGATACTTGCTTGCATAGTGCTGATATTGGCTTTGCCGCCGATGGTCGTCTCGGCGCAACGCGGTTCATACGCACATGTCGCCGCAGGATCTTCTCATGGAATGGTAATAAAGAAGGATGGCACGTTATGGGCTTTCGGAAACAATAAATGGGGTCAGCTTGGAGATGGAACGATTGCAGAACGACATATTCCTGTTAAAGTGCTCTCAAATGTAAAATCGGTTGCATGTGGACGGTGGCATACAATGGCTATACTCAGTGACTGCTCCCTTTATGCATGGGGAAATAATGGCGGAGGTCAACTGGGAGATGGCACCGACACAGACCGGCTGACTCCTGTAAAGGTTTTCTCAAATGTAAAATTGGTTGCGAGTAGTTTTTTTCATACCATGGCGATACTCAATGACGGTTCTCTTTACGCATGGGAGCAGAATGGGGAAGGACAACTTGGAGATGGCACGACAACCGAGCGGCAGTCGCCTGTTAAAGTGCTCTATAATGTCAAAGCAATGGCATGTGGAGCCGGTCATACAATGGCCATACTCAATGACGGTTCACTATATGCTTGGGGGTGGAATGGAAATGGTCAACTTGGAGATAACACGACAACCGACCGTCTTAGACCTGTAAAAACAGAGGATAATGTGGCGGAGGTTACATGTGGTTATTTGTTTACCGCATATATCACTGAATCCGGAGACTTTAAGACTGTAGGCGAAATATTCTGGGGAGAACAATAATTTTATTGTGTTTACTCGGATGTGATAATTGCGGCCGTCCGGATGCGGACGCGCTATGGTGCGTTTCTACTCTGGTAACTTCGTTTGCTTTGAGATATTTTGTGCGTTGGTTGAAATTTTTTGATTAAATGTTTGGATTTTGTCGAAATTGTTTGTAACTTTGTGGCGACATTGAACTAAGTCTTTACCGAATTTAGACTGATAATTGACTTTGTGTATCACTTTCACCATCACTTATGCAAGAAGAAAGAATTATAGACCGTTTCGATGCCTTCGCAAGATACCGCAACCTCAGCGACGCTACGGTGACGCGCGAATGTAATCTGGCCGTCGGCACGCTGGGCAAGTCGCGCAAGCCGGGCAAGGACCTGACACGGCGCACTTCCGAAAAACTGATTCAGAAATACCCTGAGCTGAGCCGACGCTGGTTGCTCGAAGGGTTGGGGGAGATGTTCTCCGACACCCCGGCCAATGATTATCCGCATTATCCGCTCATCGACATGGCACGCGCCGAGTGCGGTCGCCCCGGCGGTCTCTCGGAGGCCATCATGAGCGAGGGTTTGCCCATGATTTCAATTCCCGGAACACCGCGCGACACCGAGTTTTTCGTCCAGGCCACCGGCTACTCGATGGTCGACGAGGAGCACGTGGAACTCAGCATTCCGCCGGGCGCACTGGTGGGAGTGGCAAAAATCAAGGAGCAACCCTACATGCGTTGGGGTGAAGTTTACGTAATCTCCACGCCCGACGGACTGATGATAAAGCAGCTCCGCGAGGATGACGACCCGGAGTTTGTGCGCTGTGTGTCATACAACCCGGCGTATGCCGCCTTCCGGTTGCCCAAGAACGAAATACTGGAATGTGCCCGCATCACCTGTGTGGTGCCCGTTTACCTGCGATGACGGCCCGGGAGTTCGAACGCCGCGTGGCCCACTCCGTGTGCGGAATAAAAGGAGAAATAGTGGTGGGAGTCAGCGGAGGCGCCGACTCCACCGCGTTGCTCGTGGCCCTGCACGCCGTGGGGAAGCCGTTGTTCGCGGTGACATGCGATTTCCATCTGCGAGGCGAGGAAAGTACGCGCGACCGACGCTTCGTGGGCTCGCTCTGCCGCCGCCTCGGGGTGGAATGCCTTGAGGCCGATATAGATGTGGAAGGGTGGCGTCGGGAGCATGGCGGGTCGGTGGAAATGGCCTGCCGCGATACGCGTTACGCACTGTTCCGCAGGACTTTGCGCGAGCGTGGCGCTGCCCGCATCGCCGTGGCGCATAACGCCGACGATAACGTGGAGACGCTGTTGCTCAACCTTTTCCGAGGCACCGGCATAGAGGGCTTGCGCGGCATGGAACCGGATACCGGCGAGATTATCAGACCGCTACTCGGCATCGGACGTCGCGGGATACTCGAATACCTGGCAGAGAAAGGGGAGGAGTTCGTCACCGATTCCACCAATCTGGAGAGTGAATACCGCCGCAACTTTATCCGCAACCGTGTATTGCCGCTAATAGAGGAGCGGTGGCCGGGAATGCGCGACGCTGTGGCGCTGACGCAGCGTAACCTGCGCGGCGAGGCGGCGGTGTTGCGCCATGCCCTCGCTCCGGCGCAAGAGAATATTTTGCCGTGGAAAGCGATACGTCGTTGTGGTGATGCGCGGACAATGATTCACCGTTTCGCATCGCGTTTCGGGGCGTCGGCTTCACAAATCGACGAGATTACGCGCCATTCCGCAGCCCCACGACCCGGCTGCTACTGGCCGGTACGCGACGGGGAAATCAGCTCAGAGCGCGACGGTCTGTATTTCGATTCCCTGACCGAAGAGGCACCGCAATTGCAGTGGACTGCAATGGAGAACACACCTGCTGCGATGGCGACGATACGCGCCGACCGCAGCAACACCGCTTTTTATAGTTCAAGGAAACCGGAAAACTATATGCTGCGCGGCGTCCGCGCCGGCGACCGCATAGCGCCGCTCGGCATGAAAGGGACGATGGCCGTCAGCGACATAATGAAAGACGCGAAACTGACGCGCCGTCAGAAGCGCCTCGCTCGGGTGCTCTGCGACGCCGCGACTGGCGAAATCCTCTGGCTCGAAGGCCTGAAACGCTCCCGCCATGACCTTGTTGCCCCCTCCGACCCCGTCATCTTCCGCCTCGCCAAACCCTTAACGCCCGAAATGCCGTAGGATATCCAGAATGTAATCCACACGGTCATAGTCGCCGTAAGGAAGCATACATTCTATCTCTTCGCGGCAATTCTTCCGTCCGAGCAGTTCCCGTGCCCACGCTGAAAGATATTCCGCGAGGTCATCGTCCGCGAGTTCGTCAAACTGTGAAGTTATGTCCGGGCGGTTGTTCAGGACATAAATGAAGTCCTCGAAATCGTGCGAGAGCCTTAGGTCATAGCCTCCGCGTCCCTTTATCGCTTCGATTTTTGTGGCCAAATAATAAAGAGGCGGTAGGATATACACCGATATACCGTCCTGAATTTCAAATACCATCCGGTTTTGGATGCCGGGGCGGTACCAACGGTTTGTAAACCCGAGGACACTTTCACGGTCGGGCATTATGTCGACGATTTCGCCCTTGTATCTCCAACGGTAAATTACGCCGGATTCTATGTCATTCTCGAATTTGCGAGCCCTCAGCAAGTCTTCAAACTCCTCTAAATTGGCGTATTTTTCGGTTTTTATAACACAGTCAACGTCCATGGTAGGACGAATATCGGTCGCGGCCGGGTCTTCAGCATACAGTTCGGCAACAGAACCACCTACAAAAACAACCTTTCGCATCGGGCCACACGTATGCCTCTTTCCCTTGTGCTATCTGTTCGCTCATCGGAGGAGCGGAGACAGCGGTTGCCATTCCCCGGACTTTGGCCTGGGGAATGACCGGAAACACGTATTTTAGTCCGTGAATTAGAAATTCCTTCAAAGCCAGGATATTGACCCTCTGTTTGAGGTTGTCGACGAGGCGCGCTATGCGGCAACGTTCGAGTGCTTCAGAAACTTCGGACGCACTTATGCCGAGTTCTTTCGCTATCATGGCATTGGTCATGCTGCGACCCGTAGGGGTCACTTTTTTTAGAAGGATTACTATGTCTTGGGGACGCATACCGTTGTGATTTTTAGCCATTTAGATAATGTGATTTGCGATTCGCGAATTGCAAATTTAGCCACAAAAACCGGTCTTTGCAAATTTTTTGACAAAATTCTTTCAATGCTAAGAAATAACGGTTTGCGAAGGCCGCTAAAGCAGGGCGAGGATTATTAGCTGGGCCATGATTACGCGCAGGAACATCGTGAGAGGATAGACCGTGGAGTAGGCTACCGCCGGGGCGTCGTTGCCGCTCACCTTGTTGGCGTAAGCCAGTGCCGGCGGGTCGGTGTAGCCGCCGGAGAGAAGACCCATTATCCAGAGATAGTTGACCTTGTATTTGGCGCGCGCGATGATGCCCATGACCAGCAGCGGCAGTACGGTGATGATGAAACCGTATCCTACCCACAGGGCGCCTTGCTGCGTGAACACCGTTGCGGCGAAGTCCTTGCCGGCCGCGATTCCCACCGAAGCGAGGAAGAGGCAGATGCCTATCTCGCGGAGCAGCAGGTTGGCTGCCGAGTTGGTGTAGGTGACGAGGTGGAATTTCGAGCCGTAGGCCGAGATGAGGATGGCCACGATGAGCGGGCCGCCGGCGAGGCCGAGCTTAAGGGGCACCGACATGCCGGGAATGGCGAACGGTATGGAACCGCATACGATACCTAAGAAAATACCGATGAAGAGGGTGATGAGGTTGGGCTCGTTGAGGCGCTTCATGGAGTTGCCCACACGCTCGGCGAAGCGGTTGATGTCGCCGAGTTTGCCCACCACGGTGATGCGGTCGCCGATTTGCAGCCGCAGGCCGGGGGAGGCGAGAAGGTCCACGCCGGCGCGGTTTACGCGCGTAACGTTGAGCATATATCCACGCGGCAGGCGCAGCGAGCCGAGCTTCACGCCGTTGTATTCCGTCTTGGTGATGAGCACGCGGCGCGATACCACAGGTCCCTGGTCGCGTTCCCATTTCTTCTCGACCAGCGGGCCTATGAAGCGCACGAAAATCTCCTCGTCCTGCACTGAGCAGACCACCAGCACCAGGTCGCCCTTGTGTATTTCGTCGTCGGAGTGCGGCACTATCATGGTGCCGTCGGGGCGTTCGATGCGCGAGATGACGTAGTTGCATTGGATGAGGGTATGGAGCCGCTTCATGGACATGCCGTCGATGAGGTCGTTGGTAACGGCCACGGTGATGACGTGGGGCGCCAGCAGCGAGTCGCTCTGTTCCTGCTCCACCTCCTCTATCTCCTTGTCTACATTGATTTTAAAAGCCTTCTTGATGATGAGCATCACCAGGATGATGCCCACCACTCCGAGGGGATAAGCGGCGGCGTAGCCCATCGACATCTGCTGCGAAATGTCGTATGCCTCGGGGTTTACCTGGAGCACGGACTGCTGCGCGGCACCGAGTCCCGGGGTGTTGGTGACGGCGCCGCTCATGATGCCCACCATCTGCCCGATGGTGGTTTCGCCGTCGGCTCCGCCCTGTATGTAGAAGATGCCGACGGCCAGCGCCACGTTGAGCAGCACTCCCGCCGTGGCCAGCATGTTGAGCTTCACGCCACCCTCTTTAAAAGAGGAGAAGAAGCCGGGCCCGACCTGCATGCCTATGGAGAAAATGAAGAGTATGAGGCCGAACTCGCGCAGGAAATGCAGCGTGTCTTCCTGCACCACATAGCCGAAGTGTCCCATCACGATGCCCACGAACAGCACGAAGGTGACACCGAGCGAGATGCCGAAGATTTTGATTTTACCAAGATAGATACCGGCGAAGATAACGAACGAGTAGAGCAGTATCGAAGCTGCCAACGATACGTTTCCGGGTCTCAAAAGTTCTAACAACCAATCCATTGTATTAGCGAAAAAATCAAGCGAGGATGCAGTCCGGCGGCCAATGAAGGGGGAAACCCGTTACGGAGACCGGCACCGCGAGTCCGCGAAAAAACAATAGTCCGGAGCCGACACGGCTCGAAACGCGCTGCAAAATTAATATTTTTTTCACTAACCTGCAACCCCCCGCCGCCGCGGATTGTTTTTTAAGGGACAGCGAAGATGTTTTTCTATTGCCGGCGTTTGTTAATCCGGATTTTTATTATTAATTTTGTCCGATAATAGGGAGCGGCGTTTTTCGCCGGCTTCATTTTTACGTCTTGAACGAAAAAATAAATACGAAAATATGGGAAAAGTTCTTATCATCGGAGCCGGAGGCGTCGGTACCGTCGTGGCTCATAAATGCGCGCAACACCCCGAGGTGTTCCAGGAGATAGTGATAGCTTCGCGCACCAAATCGAAGTGCGATGCCCTCGCGGCTAAAATCGGAGCCGGAAACATAGTCACCGACCGGGTGGATGCCGACGACGTTGACCAGCTCGTGGAGCTCTTCAACCGCCACAAACCGGACATCTGCATCAACGTGGCCCTGCCTTACCAGGATCTCACCATCATGGAAGCATGCCTCAAGGCCGGCGTAAACTACCTCGACACGGCCAACTACGAGCCGAAGGACGAGGCCCATTTCGAGTATTCGTGGCAGTGGGCCTACCGCGAGCGTTTCGAGAAGGCAGGCCTCACCGCCATCCTCGGCTGCGGCTTCGACCCGGGCGTCTCGGCCATTTTCACGGCTTACGCCGCCAAGCACCACTTCTCCGAGATGCGGTACCTCGACATCGTGGACTGCAATGCCGGCAACCACGGCAAGGCTTTCGCCACAAACTTCAATCCCGAAATCAACATCCGCGAAATCACTCAGAAGGGGCGCTATTGGGAAGACGGCAAGTGGGTTGAGACCGAGAATCTCGAAATCCACCGCCCGCTGACCTATCCCGGCATCGGCGAACGCGAATCCTACCTCCTCTACCACGAGGAACTGGAGTCACTGGTCCAGAACTTCCCGACCATCCGCCGTGCCCGATTCTGGATGACCTTCGGCCAGGAATATCTTACGCACCTGCGTGTAATCCAGGACATAGGCATGGCACGCATCGACCCGATTATGTACGAGGGGAAGGAGATAGTCCCCATCCAGTTCCTGAAAGCCGTGCTTCCCGACCCCGGCTCGCTCGGAGAGAACTACACCGGCGAGACCTCCATCGGTTGCCGCATTCGCGGCCTTGACAAGCAGGGCAAGGAATCCACCTATTACATCTGGAACAACTGCTCACACGAGGAGGCATACCGCGAGACCGGCGCACAGGCCGTCTCCTACACCACCGGCGTTCCGGCGATGGTGGGCGCCATGATGTTCCTAACCGGCAAGTGGGTGATGCCCGGCGTGCATAACGTCGAGGAGTTCGACCCCGATCCCTTCCTCGAAGAGCTTGCCAAAGACGGACTGCCCTGGCATGTGGAGGCTGACGGCGACATAGAATTATAACACGCTGGCGCGCGGGAGAATGTGCCGCAAAACGGGGCACATTCTTCCCGCGCCCCGTTTTCCGCTACTGACAAATAAATTACTTACAGATTGCTATCGTAAAGATGAAACTTCGCAAATTCTGGCCGGCAATGGCCCTTGCGGTTGGCGCGACGGCTGGCGTCGCTGCCGTGACCGACGGTGCCCTCAGCTCCGACGGCCGCTCCATAGAGGTGCGCACCGATCGCGGCACCCTCCATATCACACCTCTTACCAACGATATTTTCCGCGTCACCGTGGCACCGGACGACGCCCGCGGCGCCAAGTACCTTCCCTCGCAGGCCGCCGTGCTGAAGAATCCTTTTGGCGATGTGCGTGTCACCGCCGCACAGCGCGACGTCACCATCTCGTCCCCCACAACCAGCGTGGTGGTGAACCGCAAGACCGGCCGTGTCTCCTTCTTCGACAAGGATGGCCGTCCGTTGCTTCAGGAAGCCGATGGTCTCGACAACCGCGGCGAGGTGAAGACAATCACTTTCCTCAATCCCGGCGACCAGCAGTTTTTCGGCGCCGGAGAGCGCGGCCACAAACTGAACCTCAACGGCGACACCCTGGTGATGTACAACCGCCAGAACTACGGATATACCGGCACCGACCCGCGCATAAGCCAGATGAACATAACGATGCCTTACGTGGCCAGCGATGCCGGTTACGGCCTGCTCGTCGACGACCACAACATGGCGCAACTCATACTCGGCGATACCATAAAGTATGTTTCCGAAAATCCGCCGTCGCTCCTTTCCTATTACTTCATCAACGGCGGCGGCGACCTGGCCGGAACCACCGAGCGTTTCACGCAACTCACCGGTCGCCAGGAACTCCCGCCGCTCTGGACGCTGGGCTACATCACCTCAAAATACGGCTATCGCGACCAGGCAGAGACCCTCGGCGTAATCGACACGCTGAAAACGCGCGGTTACCCGGTGGACGGCATAGTGCTCGACCTCTATTGGTACGGCAAGGAGACCGACATGGGTCGCCTGGAGTGGAACCCGGAGCAGTGGCCGGACCCTAAAGGGATGCTCGCCAAGTTGCGCAAGGAGGGAGTCAACCTCGTCCCCATCTCCCAACCTTACATCAACAAGATAGGAGCCCTCGACCAGTATAAGCACCTCACGGAGTTGGGATACCTGACCCGTGATGCGCAGGGCGACCCGGCCGATGTCACCACCTGGGTAGGGGAGGCCGGAATGTTCGACGTCAGCAACCCCGGCACACGCGAGTGGCTCTGGAACCGCTATCACTCCCTGACCGAAGACGGAATAGCCGGATGGTGGGGCGACCTCGGCGAGCCGGAAGTGCATCCCGGGAACATCGTCCACAATAACGGCATGACCGCCCGGCAGTACCATAATGTCTACGGCAACGAGTGGAGCCGCATCCTCTACGAAGGGTTCGCTCAGGCTTACCCCGAGCGCCGTTCCATGCTGCTGATGCGCGGGGGCACCACCGGACTTCAACGATACAACGTCTTCCCGTGGTCCACGGATGTTTCCCGCTCGTGGGGCGGCCTGGAGCCGCAGGTGCGGATAATGCTGGGAAGCGGCCTCAGCGGCCTCGGCTACATGAGCAGCGACATCGGCGGCTTCGCGGTTGACCCCAAGCATCCCACCGATAGCGAGCTCTACGTACGCTGGCTGGAGATGGGGACCTTCACCCCGATGCTCCGCACGCACGCGCAACTGAAACCGGAACCGTACCATTACCCCGAAGTCGAGGACATCTCAAAGCGCTTCATCAAGATGCGTTACGAGTGGCTTCCTTACAACTATACCCTTGCCTTCGAGAACGCACTGAAGGGGCTGCCGCTGGCACGCCCGCTCAACTTCAACGGCAAGAACACTGACAAGAAATACACTTCGCTGAGCGACGAATACCTTTGGGGCAACGACGTGCTCGTGGCGCCGGTGATGAAAAAAGGTGCCCGCTCGCGCAGCGTCCTCTTCCCTGACGGCGAGTGGATAGACTGGAACAACCCGGCGCTCAAATACAAAGGGGGAACCAAAGCGACTGTCAGGGCACCGCTCGGCACCCTGCCTCTCTTCGTGCGTGCCGGCGCCTTTATCCCGCAGTGCACCAAGGAAATAGAGAATACCACGCAGTACGACCCCTCGCAGCTAACCGTGCGTTACTTCCCCTCCGACGCCGAAAGCAGCTATACCCTGTATGACGACGACCGCACCTCGCGCATGTCGCTCTCCGACGGTGCTTACCGCCTGATAAACTTCACCGGCAAGCGCGACGGCCGCAACATCTATATCACCATAAAGACGACCGGCAAGGAATACGCCGGCATGTCGCCCGTCATCAACTTCACTTTCGAGATAGTGGGTGTAAAGACGACTCCGAAATCAGTTTCAATCGACGGCAAACCGCTCGCCAAAGGCACTTACACCTACAACGCCCGTACCGCGACGCTCACCTTCCCGCTCGCCTATAAGGACGCCGCCAGCATCGAAATCCGCTAAAAAATATCCAAATAAACAAAGATAACGGATGCGACAAACCGCGTCCGTTATCTTTTTATTATGGGGGGATGTACCGTTATTTATCAGAAGCGTCCCAGTCTTTGAATCCGATCCAGCCGCCTAATACAAATGCTATTGCCATAGTGATATAAAGGGAGCTTGAAATTGAACTGCCGTCATCCCACACATAGTCTTGAGCTTCGATTACGTATGTGAAAACCACTACCGAAGCGGCTGAGCAAATAGCTGCGATCAAACCTGTGATGATTCCTGGCCTTCGGCAAATACCGTGGATTATAGCACCCAGCACGGCGGCTGCAAATCCCATTATATAGATGTACACGCTTCCTAACAGGATGCTAATCTCCGCCGCCAGGGCGCCGAGTACAGCACTTGATATTATCCCGGCAGCCAGTCCTAACCAGTATCTTGATGGCTCTTTTACCTCCGTGTCCATTACGTTTCCTGATGATAACGGCTTTGTTTGTTGATAGTTGTTATCTTCCATGATTTTGTGATGTTGGTTGTTAGTTGTAAGGGATTCCGACATTATGAGGAATCTATCATCGCCGTGGAAATTTTTTCACTTTATAGTAGGCAAAGTAAGTAAATGTGTATTTTATTGTAGCCCGAATTGCATCAGTGCTTCCTGACGGAAGCGCTACGCAATACATATAACGGCAAACTATTGGCATTATACTTCCGGAACTTTGGTTAACCAAGATGCATATTTACTTACTGTGCCTATATAGTATCGAGCAAATAAACCCAGCGAAAAAAAGCGTCTCGTTCCGAGGCGCTTTTGCGTTGGGTTTGCTATAGGAGTGATGGTTCACGTCAGAAAGTGAAGCGCTCTGTCTTGAAGTCGGCCAGCGCGCGCATGTTTGTCGTCAGGCGGTGGAAGAGTTCCGTCTTGGAGTGGGCTTCCAGAGATGCCTCGTCGGCCCATGTCTCGCATATCATCAGCACATCGGGGCGCGATGCTGATTGGAAGACATCGTAGGCGATGCATCCGTTTTCCGTGAGTGAGTTTTCGGTCAGAAGCAGGGCGTCTGACAATACCTGGTCGTGGTTTTCAGGGCTTTTTACCCGTATGAAACAGTTGAGTCGTATCATATTCGTGTCTTTGTTTTATAATGTGTTTCTATTTTAAACAATCGTGCTGGTGCTACTGTTTAGGCTTCCGCTTGCTGAAAGTGCGCAGCGGGAACCTGACTCGCACGCGCGGGTTCCATTTGTCGGCGATTATCAGGCCTCCTATGATGAGGATGCACCCCAGGTAGCCGTTCAGGAAAATCTTTTCGTCGAAGACGAAGTATGCCACCACGAGCGTCACCAGCGGTTGCATGTAGAGGTAGTTGTTGGCCGTCACCGGGCCGAGGATGCGCATCACCTCGTTCCAGATGAGGAATCCGACTATCGAGCACATCACCACAAGGAAGAGGAAGTTGAGTATGATGTTGGGGCGGTGGAAATCCACCAGCATTCCCAGGTGGTTGGGGTCGAAGTGTATGAGCAGCAACGGGATGGATGAGAGCACGCCGTAGAAGAAGAGTTTGCGTGTAATGAAGATTCCGTTGTAGATGGGCAGCAGCCGCTTCACAACAATGGAATAAACGGCCCATGCCAGGGATGCGCAGAGCGCCAGCAGGTCGCCGCGCGGATGTATCTCCAGGCTTTGGAATCCCTGGTTGAAGATTACGAATGCCACGCCGCTGAACGCCAGTACCGAGCCGATGTATGTCCCGCTCGAAATCCTGGTGCGGAAGAGCACCGCCATCAGCAGGGTGGTGAACAGCGGCGAGATGGAGGCCAGTAGCGACACGTTGCCGGTGGTGGTCATCTGCAGCGCGTAGTTCTCCAGTATATAATATAAGGAGCCTGAGCAGACGCCGCAAATCATGAAGGAGATTTCGTCGCGCCACGAGTCGGAGAAAATTTTGCGGAACGAGATGGCGAGAAGGATAAGGTAAGCGGCCGCGAAACGGTAAGTGTACATTTCTTGCGGGGTGAAGCCCACATCGTCGCCCATCAGCACTTTGGTGCTGATGAAGGATGAACCCCAGCACATCATTGTGAAAATGGCGCCGAGATGGCCCGCTAATTTCAAAATAGCCGTGCGTTTGTTTTTCTGGTTGGTCATAAATAAAAGGTTTTGGAGCGCGGCGGGGAGAGTTGTGTTTAAGCCGATTTCAAGGCGGCGTAAGGGCGTGCCGGCTCATCTTGCTGCAAAATTAGTGAAAAATCTCCGTACAGCCAAAAATTTTTTGAGAGGAGGGAGAAAAATCGCCGATAAATAAGGAGCGCAGGTCTCCATGCCTGCGAAAAACACGGCACGCTCGCGTCGGGTTGCTTTTGTTACGGTTTTAACGCAGGCCGGGAGGCCTGCATTTCATATTCGTATTTTTCTACAAACTGTATTAATATGCTAAAAATTTATTCTCGTAAGTGAACCAAAATCTCTGTTTGCGATGCCGTGCGTTTTCGCCGGATGGGTGTAAAATTATACCAATATTATGTCTCTAATATGTTCGCGCGTTCTTCTATATTACGCGCGCGTATGTGATGAAGCAGCCATGTTTCGGCCTAAAATCGACACTTATCCGGTTTTAGGTGTTAAAATTCGGGTATTTTCAGATTGTTAATTTCACATCAACTGTTAAAAAAGCTTTTTAAGGGTTAATTTTGAGAAAAGTTAACCCGCGTTAAAAAGCGTTAACGCTTTTTAACAATCGAGGGGGGTAAAACGGATTTTTCTATGTAACTTTGCACCGTTTCTTATCACGAATTAAAAGAAATAACTTTTCGCACTGTAGCCATGACACGTGAACTTCTGCAACTGTCGCTATGGGATGTATAGAATAAGATAAATATTTATGAATAGTTTTACGAAGATAAGTCTTGTTTCGACGCTGGCATTGTCGGCACCGCTGATTGTCGCCGCCCAGGATATGACCTCCGAGTTTTCGGTGGACTTCCAGGTGGGGAGCAGCGCCATAGAGCCTTTCGTAGGCTCGAATGCCCGCTCCATAGCACGCCTGACTGACCTTCTGAACGCCGTTAAGGACGACCCCTCGCTCCGCATCAAGGACATATCGGTCTACGGTACCGCGTCGCCCGAGGGTAATCCAGACTTCAACCGCCGCCTTTCCGACTCGCGCCGCCAGGCCATCATTGACCTGCTTGAAGATCAATACGGGATAGAGGACAGCATCATTACACGCTGCGACGCAATGGTGGACTGGAATCTGCTTGTCAAGATGATGGCGGTGGTAGACGAGCCGTGGGCGACAGAAGTGGCCGACGCCGTGAAGGCAAACAGCGACGAAGAATCGCGCCTGGCCGCCATCAAACGCCTTGACCGCGGCCGCACCTGGAAACGCCTCCTGAAGACATACTTCCCCCAGATGCGTTCAGCCTCGGCAATCATCGTGACATTGGAAAGAGTCCCCGTAATAGCTCCCGAAGAGAAACCGGAGGAGAAAGTCTACATAGACAACGGCCCGGCGGTCTTCATCGAAGAGCCGCAGAAGCCCCTCGTCGAAGAGACCGGAGAGGAGGAAGGGCGCAAGTTCTACATGGACATCCGCTCCAACATGCTCTACGACGCGGCGCTGGTTCCCAACATCGGAGTCGAGTTCTACCTGGGGCGCAACTTCTCGTTAGGGGCCAACTGGCAGTACGCCTGGTGGAGCAAGAACTCGCGCCACCGCTACTGGCGGATGTACGGCGGCGATATCAACGCACGCTGGTGGTTCGGGTCGCAGGCCGAAAGCAAACCCCTGAGCGGTCACCATCTCGGCATCTACGGACAGGTGGCGACTTACGACGTGGAGTTCGGAAACCGCGGCTGGATGGGCGGCACGCCCGGCGAGAATATCTTCCACCGCGCCAACTGGGGCGCCGGCGTGGAATACGGCTACTCGCTCCCCGTGGCGCGACGCATCAACATCGACTTCACCCTCGGCGTGGGATACTTCGGCGGCAAAGTGCTCGACTATAACGTGATAGACGGCCACTACGTATGGCAGGGTACGAAACACTTCAACTGGTTCGGCCCCACGAAAGCCGAAATCTCCTTCGTCTGGCTCATAGGCAACGGCAATGTTAACGTCAAGAAAGAGAAAGGAAACATCGATGAATAAGACATTTCTGAAAATAGGGACAGCGGCCATGGCCGTAATGTTGTTCGTCGGCTGCGACCACAAGGAGCTTTGCTTCGACCATGACGAACATGCGCTCAAATACCATGCCGAGATAGAGGCCGCATACACACGCGTCTGGCAATGGACACAGCCCGGCGAAACCGACTGGGAGAAGCAGTGGCCGCTGGACTTCGACATCACATACCAGTCGCTCATCCCCGGTTTTCCCAAGGGACTCCGCACCGTGGTTTACGCCGACGGCGTAACGGCACGCCAGGATAACATCGACACCTTCGGCGGCGAGATAGCCCTTGCCGCCGGCAGGAACGACATCCTTTTCTATAACAACGATACGGAATACATCGTCTTCAGCGGCCTCGGCTCCATGGCCACCGCCTCGGCCACGACCCGCTCGCGAACGCGTCCCTCCTATAAGGGGAGCCCCTTCTGCAACACCCGCGGCGAGGTGACGGTCAACGCCCCCGACATGCTATACGGCTCTTCGGTGGTGAACTATTTCCCCGAGAAGACACAGTTTGCCGTCCCCCTGAAGGTGAGCATGACGCCGCTGGTATTCACCTACTACGTGCGCCTCGAGTTCAAGAGCGGCCTGAAATATGTGGCGCTGGCACGCGGCGCCCTCGCAGGAATGGCCGAAGGGGTGAACCTCTACTCCGGCAACACCTCCGACAACCGCGTAACGGTGATGTTCGACGCCGACCTGCAGGACTACGGTGTATCGGCGGCAGTGCGTTCCTTCGGCGCTCCCGGATTCCCCAACAGTCACTACGGCTCGGGAACACGCGCCGACTATACCTACGGCCTCAACCTCGAAGTGCGCCTCCGCAATGGCAAAATCAAGACATTCGACTTCGACGTGACGCAGCAGATCCAGGCACAGCCCCAGGGCGGCGTGATAGTAATCAAAGGGCTTGAAATCACCGACTCCGAGGGACAGGGCGGAAGCTCCGGCTTCGACGTAGACGTGGAAGGATGGGGCGAGTACGAAGACATCCCCATCACGTTCCCTGCCAAATAACATCTTAATCTGAAAAAATAATTATAAAATCACTAATAAGGAAAAAGATGAAAAAATCACTTATCCTCTCAATGGGCGCACTGGCCCTGTTGGCCAGTTGTTCGAGCGAAGAGTCCGTAAAGGCTCCCGCTACCGGTGCCATCGAGTTCGGCAACCTTTTCGTCAACAACTCGACACGTGCCACCGACCTTACTAACACCAACATCGCCGACTTCACCGTCTACGGCTTCATGGGAACTCCCGCCGGCGTGGTCTTCAACGGCGAGCCTGTCACCAAGGTGAACGGTATCTGGACATACAACAACCTCCAGTACTGGACCGCAAACCAGAACTATTGGTTCTCCGGCATCGCCCCGACCACCAATGCCAACTGGACATTCACCCCGACCACCGAGGAGAACGCTTCGGCCGAATATAACGGCGGCGGTGTGCTGGCCTTCAACAACCGCGAAGCCAACGGCAGCCAGGACCTCATATACGCCTGGAGCGGCAAGGTGACCTGCGAAACTCCCTCCACCATGAAGAAAGTGGGACTGACCTTCAACCACATGCTCTCGCGCGTGATGTTCACCTTCCAGAACGACCTCAAAAACAGCAACTCCACATTCGTGGTGCGCGACGTGAAAATCAACGACGCTTACGAGGAGGGTTCCATCGACCTCACCAAGGCATCGCCCGTTTGGTCAGTATCGAAGAACAGCCTGGTACTGCTCTTCGCCAACATCGGCAAGAACATCGCCATCAACACCCGCGAAACCACAGGTACCAACTACCTGATACCCGCCAACTACGGCTACAACCTGACCTTTACCATCGACCTCTACCAGGGCGCACAGCTCGCCGCTACCTACAACCACACCGTCACCATGCCGGAAGTGGCCATGCAGCCGGGCTTCAGCTACAACTTCGTGGCTAAGATCAACGCCGACAACATCAACCCCGACGAGAAGCTCTATCCCATCGAGTTTGACGTAACGGCAGTGAACGGTTTCCAGGATGCCGATGAAATCGTAATCAAATAAAAAGAACTGCAACAAAAGCAATCATACAAACAAAAAAACAATCAAGTAATGAAAAAATCACTTTATCTTGGCGCGCTTGCACTTCTCACACTGGCAAGCTGCGCAAGCGAGGAGACAGTAGAAGCTCCCAAAGGCAACGCCATCGACTTCGGCAAAGCCTTTATCAACAACTCTACACGCGGCGGTGAAGTTCTTGACATGACAACTCTGAAGAGCTTCAATGTTTACGGCTACATGGGCGACATGAGCGGTGTTATCTTCAACAGCGAACTCGTTAAACTCGCCGAAGGCAAATGGACATACGATGCACTCCAGTATTGGACTCCTGGACAGAAATATGCTTTCGCCGCTATCGCTCCTATGGACGGCGTAACTTTCACTGCTCCGGCAACATTCCCCACATCCGGCGAGTTCGGTACTATCGCTTACAACACTGACGGTACAAACGACCTTATCTATGCAGCCCAGTATGCTACCGGTAAAAAGTCTGGCAATACTCCCGTTGCCTTTACTTTCAACCACCTGCTCTCTCGTGTCAAACTGACATTCAACAACACGATGACTAACCCGAAGGGTAGCATGACAATCTCTAATGTGAAGATTTCCGGCGTTTACAATGACGGAACAATCGCACTCCCTGCGACTTCCTGGACTGTTGGCGAAGCTGACACGGCAACCGGTGAACGCGCTTACACAATGGCAAATGCCGGTGTAGCTGCTAAAGGCGCATCAACTGGGTCTGACGTGTACTTCTTCATCCCGACAACCGGCCACAAATACACGATTACCTTCACAGTTGAGCAGAAGATCGGTAACGTAGTAGTTTCTACTTCCACTAAGACGGCTGAAATCACTCTCGATATGCAGAGAGGCTGCAGCTACAACCTTACAGCTAATCTCAATGAGCTTAACATGCCGCAGAATACTCCCGAACCCATTGAGTTCACAGTTACAGCTGTTGAGGATTGGGAAAACTGGACTGATAGCATGACATTCTAATCAGACACTGACATAGAAGCGGGGGTGAGGGCCGTCGGAGGCCGATAATCACTCGCGGCGGAACACCCCTCCTTCTTCTTACAGCGCGATGAGGGAAGAAATATCCCCTTCGCGCACCAAAAAGGGATTTTTCCCTTGCTCCTCACTACTCCCTCCTCACTACTCACTAATAAAAACTCATATCACTCATTTATATGAACAAGTATTTTTCACAGCGCATCAGTCTTGCAGCCATCGGGGCGACGCTCCTGTTGGGCGCCTGCACCGACGATGACTTCAACAACGGGAAATATGACTCCGACCATATCTGCTTCCGCACCGAAAACGCGACGTGGGGCGACATGGCCGACACACGCGCCGTCGGAAATCCTACCGACTATGTGCTGCGTGCCGCCGGTTCCCGCGATACCCTCTGCATGAAGCAGATCGTAACGGAAGGAATACAGCTCGACCGCGCCCGTGGCACACGCGGCACGCAAATCACCGACGCAAGCCAGATACAGAGCTTCGGCGTCTTCGCCTACACACAGCAAGGCGGCGTCAACAAGCTATACATAAACAACGAACAATACACGAAAGGTGAAAATAACATCTTCCAGGCTCAGAACATCTACTACTGGCCCGGCGCCTCCCTCACCTTCGACTTCTACACATACTCTCCCTATAACGCAAACGGCCTTTCGCTGCCGGGAAGTCCCGATATTCGGATTTTGAACTATACCGTGCCGACCGATGTGGCTCAGCAGCAAGATCTTATGCTTGCTGTGAATAACAGCGTGCCGGGTGATAATAACGCGGCAGTTCCCCTTTCATTTACGCACCTGCTTACGGCCGTGAACGTTGTGGCAGGCTCGCAGATGATTGACGGTACCATAGAAAGCATTTCCTTTAGCGGACTTGTGGATGACGGTACCCTCGACATGACAAACATTGCCGCCGGTTGGGAACTTCAAAACCTCGACCGCGTAACCTATACCGTGAATCCCAACGTTGCAATCAACCACACCGAAGGCCAGAACCTGCTCGGCGAAGGCAACACGTTCCTCGTGCTTCCGCAGACTCTCTCCGAGACTGAAATAACGGTCATTGTAAGAAATTCGGACGGCAATTCACGAACACTTACCGCACCCCTTTCCGGCGAATGGAAGATGGGCACCACCAATACTTACCGCATCTCCATCACTCCGGAATACGAACTGAAATTCGAGGATGCCGAAATCCCCGTACAAGACGCCCACTATGTCAGCTTCGTGACAAAAGTTGAAGCAGGTAACCTTAAAGGCAAAAACTGGTCGGTAGCTGTTTCTTGCGACGACAAGGCTGATGCAACTGTACAGCTCGAAAGTGAAGTCAGCATATATGTAAAGGGCACGACTAACGGCGGTTTTTGGCTGGACAGAAACATCGTGAATGGTGTTGACCAAGGTTCTGCACGCGGAACAGCGTCGGTTACTGATGGTCAAAAAGGCACAATAGAAGTGCGTGTATTCTTGCCCGAAAATGTAACAGAAAAAGACCGCACAGTAACTCTCAACTTGTCGGTAGACGGTAAATCGGTTGCCACAAAGACAGTAACGCAGAAATGTCCTGCTTGGGAGGGTACAACCGGCTGGGAAGTAATTGACGACGGGCAGCAAGGCCCCTGGGGTTTCGACTCAAAGAAGAAAGATGTGTTTGTGTATAATCTTGGTGTTATAGATTTAACGCAATTTTTTCTAAGCAACCTTAGAAGTACCATGCAAGAAATAGTGAATCAATATGACCCCAATCAAACTTATACGGAATATGGTACTTATGAAACAAAAACGCTCATATTTGGGCGAAGCATTACATGTCCGTATATTGTTATAGATTACAGTAAATTTAATAATTTGGGGTCGAATGCATCTTCGTTAGATGATGGTCTTACGAATACAAAACAACTATTCGGACTGGCTGGACCCGTTTACTCTAAAGCATTAGAATCTGCTATTCTGAATCCTACGAAGTTAGGAGGTGATCCTGTTATGATAAATAGGTTTAGTTATAATCATGGCTTACCTGACAATGTACCTCAAGGAGTAAAAGATGATAATACGTTTACTACTACCAGTGTACTTTCAGAAGTTCTCAAGAAGAATGCGTATAATCTCGTCACAACAACAACGGGTACTGGTAATGAACAGATTACTACCACCGCACCTCATATCGATGCATCCGCTATCAAATGGTATCTCCCTGCTAACGGTCAGTTTAGCTCGATGCCCGCTTGGATCGGAACCGGCCCGCAGGCTTCACAGATTTGGTCATCGACGGTTGCTCCCAATAGCGGTTCTGTAAGTCAGGCATATTTAGGTGTGGGGCAGGATGCGCGTACAACCACCCATTACGTGCGTGCTGCAAGAAACCGGTAAGACCCGAATATGGAGCGCAGGCCTCCCGGCCTGCGAAAAAATGGACATTGACGGCCCTTAAACGCAGGCCGGGAGGGCTGCGCTCCATAATCGTTCGGAATCCTCCACTCCATATACTTTTCTCTTCTCCTTCCTCTTCTCCTACGATATATAGTTAACGTTATGATTATTTGTTAAGAGTATTTATTGCCTGTGAAGGTAGTAGGTAGGTTCTCCTGAGTCAGTTGCAATAGCCGGCAGGAAGGCTATATATATAATTGTGGATTTTTTTAAGTTATGGACTTTAAATAGAGAATCGCAACTGACACCAGCATTCACCTCGCCGGGAGAACCTTCGAGGCTGTGGCGCGCAAGCGCCGCAGCCTCTTCCTCTTATGGAACTCCTTATTTATTCCTCCTGAAGTTCCGGTATGGAAATGCCGGTATTCTCGTATTGCTTGTTGAACTGTTTTATACGTTGCGATTCATGCACTTTTGTCAGCACCATGAAGTTGTAGAACGATTCGCGCACGGAGACGATGAAACCTTCCCTGCCGTAAAGGATGGCCCCGCGCACCAGGTAAGAGTTCAGGAAGCGGAAGAAGGGGGAGAACAGCATCGTGGCGAACGTGACTTTGCGGTTGATACGCAAGGCCGCTTCATATTTGCTGTGCATGTTGTCTTTGCGCCACGACACCTCGAGAGGGATGGTGAGCATGACGATAGCGAGGTCCATTTCGGAGGCGGGGATTGATTTCACCTCCCCTTTGACGTCGGGCTGCGAGCCGTCGAAGGGGGAAATCTCGCTGTGGTGCTTCTCTATGAGGCGCAGGCCGTAGTCGGGATAGGCCGACTTGATGAAACGGTGGAGCACATACCGTTTTTTTGGAATGAAGAGCCCGTAGACATCGGGGTTCTCCTCGATGAAACGGTGGACGTATTCGCTGAGTTTTCGGGGGACATACTCGTAGTCGCGCAGCAGGAACACCCACCGGTTGCGGGCGTTGAGCACGCCATAACGCCGAGCCTCCGCCACGTGGTCGGTTCCCTCCTTCGGCTTGAAGGAATAGAAGCTGACGCCGTGCGATTCGGCAATTTCGCGGGTGCGGTCTTTGGAATCAAGATCCACCACTACGATTTCTTCAAAATTTGCTACGGAGCGGAGCACGGAGTCGAGTCTCGCTTCCGAGTTTTGGGTAACAAGCACAACGGAGATGTCCATGATTTTCAGTTTTAAGGTTTGTCAGTCGGCGCGAGGAGGAAAGGGGGGTGGAGTGAGATATGGAATGCGTGCGCCGTATAGTTTTATAGGTTGCGCGGTAAAATTAATCAAAAAAAACGAAACAGTCAAATCTCGCCGAACTTTTTTGAAAAATTATATGGAGCGCAGGCCTCCCGGCCTG